>ERZ1034680.101-NODE-101-length-62056-cov-61.667973_pt1 | contig 62056 bp, 55 predicted proteins | sample MGYA00520639_ERZ1034680 | MGnify/ENA primary metagenome ERZ1034680 (study PRJEB33766, sample SAMN09781760) | gut metagenome | biome: gut microbiome | host: Homo sapiens | place: Madagascar | study: EMG produced TPA metagenomics assembly of the PRJNA485056 data...
AATATATACTTTTTAAAAAGTGTATCTTTTTCAAAATATTTTAATGCTAAATATAGCAAAAAAGTGAGACAACTAAAATCTCACTCTCTTAAATTTATAGATACTTACTAATTTTTCTCTTGTAATTTCTTATTGATATTTCTCACGCGAGTGCTGAAGCTTAGATAGATAAACAACCAAATCACCAAATAAGTAATGAAAAATTCCGCTAAAAAACGCCATGACCAGATAAACGACGTTGTGATGCCGTTAAGCAAATTAAGGCAACTATCCAAACTATAAACCAAACAAAAATGAATGATAAATTGCCAGATGACTGGGAGAGTTTCTGATTCAAAAATCATGCTAACCAAGCCAATCAAACCACTAATAAATACCACATTCATAATCTGTTGAACGGTCTGTATCTCAGCACCACTTTGCCACAAGAAAAAGATGTATGCTAAACTTCCAATGCCAATCCCCATAAGCCAATAAATACTGATAAGTTTTATATATTTTCTCACATCAAATTCCTCACAATCCCAAAGCTTTTTCCAAATCTGACAAATAACGTCTGCTAACATTTGTCGTCACGTCATTTGTAAGCATGGCCAACATATTTCCTGAGAAACTATTCTCCAAAGATTTTAAATGATTAATATTAATCAGAGCATGCTTTGAGACCTGTACAAAGTCTGGATTAGCTAGATGCTCACGAAACTTGTACAAGCGATCCGTAGTGTTAAGTCTTCCATTGGTCGTATCCAAAATCAAAGAAGTCCCATCAACATCCACAAGAATCAAATCTGACACGCGTAATAACTCTGTACGAACAGCTGTTTTTACTGGCAAAATCTCCACCCTGCCCTGCTCAAATTTCGCTAAATAATCTAAAACATCTTGGACAGCTTGGTCGTATTTTCTACTTCGTACCAAAACTTCAATAGTCTCTTTTGGTAAACTGCTATCCTCTTCAAACTGGTAATGCACCCTTCAACTCCTCTTATTTACGTTTAGTCAATGAAAATCGCTCAAGATACAAACTTAGTGCCAAAAGAACGACGATGCCACAAATGACAAGACTCACTAAAAGTATTTCTTGATTTAAGGTTGTTAAGCTTTTTAATTTCAACCCAATCCCTAAAAATTCTTTTGCATCCGTGTTAACAGCATCTTTTGCAATCAAAAGCTGACGATAAGCTGCTGATACATAAGCTGCTGGCGTTAATTTAACCACTTTTTGTGCAAAATCAGGCAACGCCCCAATTGGCATGTAAACTCCAACAAGAAATCCTGAAACTGTTCCTACAATAGTCGATAAAGTTTCATTTGTTGTTAGTGTTTTAACAAATTGCAAAACAAGGAGAGCAAAACCAGCTCCCATGATTGAACTTAAAAGCATTATTAAAAGCATTTGAGGTAAATGGTTAAAACCAAAATCAATGCTATCTTGCCAGTAGAAATAAAGCTGCATGGTAACCAACATGACTAGCTGCATAATAAAACCAATCACACTAGATGAAATGAGGTAGCCAAGATAAAGTTTTAATTGTGAAATATCTGTCAGTAAAAAATCTTCTAACTTATGACTGACCTTATCTTGAACCAAGCGAGAAATACCAGTCCACGTTGTTGTAATACTCGTTACCGCTAGCGTCCCACCAAGCACCCAATTATCGAGTAATTCTTCAAGATTTGGTGTGCCAGTAAAGGAATCTTGCATGTTCTTTTGTAAAAAAACAACATAAAGAATAAATGCAATCAAAGCTCCCAAAAGTGAGAAAAAGACACTTGCTTTATTTGAAAAATAGAGTTTTAAATTGCGTTTGGTCATCGCCCACATTTAAGCCATCTCCCTTCCCGTAATGCTCAAAAAGACATCATTAATATTGGCTTTCATATAGTCAAAATCACTAATTACGTCTCGCTTATCAGATAAAATGGCTAAAGCATTAGCCGAATCATCCACAAACATTTTTAACTGACCGTTTTCTAAAAGCTTGTAATCAATATCTGAAAAAGCCGTGATATTATCCGTTTCAATTAACAAATATGGTTTTGAATATCTTTCTTTCAGTTCCTTAGCAGAACCTTTGGCTAAAACCTTCCCGTGATCAATAATATAGGTCATATCAGCATTTTCAGCCTCTTCAAGGTAATGAGTGGTCAAAAAGATAGTCAAGTTTTCTTCACGCTGTAAACGGCGTAAAATCTCCCAAATAGCCCGACGTGTCTGAATATCAAGTCCTGTCGTTGGCTCATCTAAGAAAAGCAAATTTGGCTTATTCAAAAGTGCACGAATGATATCAACACGACGACGTTGTCCACCAGACAAAGTGCCATAAGTTTGATTAAGAAAATCCTGTAAACCTGTCAATCGAATAAGTTTTTCTAACCAAGCTTTATCTTGTTTACGATAAAGTGCTTGGCGACTTTTCAGATTATCTAAAACACTCAATTCCTCATCAAGCACACTCTCTTGAAAAACCATTCCAATTTTCAAATCTGCTGCCAATTCAATCTCACCTGATGTTGGTTTTAAGAGCCCCGTCAGCATTTTCATAGTTATTGATTTTCCAGCGCCATTTGTCCCAATATAAGCTAGCAATTTCCCTTCTTCCACTTCTAAATTTAAGTGGTCAATCACCGTTTTATCTCCAAAGGTTTTGATTAAATCTTTTGTTCTAATAAGCATAATTAACCCTCCCTTTTGACATTATTTTATCAAAAAAAGGTTCAAAATAAAACCTTTTTCGGTAAGCGGTTAAAAATAAGCGGTAAATGGCATTAAAAAAAGCCCGAATGGGCTTTTAAGTCTTATTGAACAGGTGTTACGACCACGTAACGATTTGGGTCGTTACCTTCAGAATAACTATCAACACCATCAATGCTTGTGATTGTTTTGTGAACCATTTTTCGCTCGCTATTGCTCATTGGGTCCATGACATAATCTTTACCAGTTTCGAGAACATGATTGGCTACTTTGCGAGTAAATTCAATCAATGTTTCTGTGCGGTATTCCACATAATCATGAACATTCAAAATGACAGAAAAATTCTTTGAATAACGGTCATGTAAGAAATTTTGTGAAAGCAATTGAAGAGATTTCAAAACTTTTCCGTGATAACCAATGACACGACCAGCTTCTGGCGTTTCAATTTGCAACTTGATTTGACGGCGATTGTGGCTAGCTTCAACCGTTGCATCAATGTCCATTTCATAGATGATTTTTTTGACATATTCTGCAACTTCTTCCGTAGCTTTTTCGATGTCTTTACTCAATTCACGTTGATCTGGAAATTCACTAGCAACAAATTCTTCAAAAGATTGCTCAGTTTTAGTCACTTCTGGGCTTTCGTCAATCTGAACATCTTCTTCAACTGGTTCTTCAGCCTTTTCAAGCGCTTCTAAAACATCTGTATGCCCAGCTTCTTCAAGAATGGTTTGTGTTTTTTTCTTGTGCATGACAATATCTTCTTTAACTGAACCGTCAATGACTTCGCCACGCTCTTCCATTTTCTTAATAATGCTGGTAAGTTTTCGAAGTTCCATTGTATCTTCAAATTTTGATGATACAGGTTCATTTTTTTGATTAACTTCCTCTGGCACACCCTTAACTACTTTTTGGTTAGCTCGGTGAGCCGTCACTTCATTAATCCCTTCGATATCAACCTGAGCAGGCTTTCTACCAAAACCTAAGAACCCTTTTTTTTCACGAGAAACCACTTTAATGTGGGTTTTAAGGCGTGACAAATGCAACTCTTTCAAGCCTTTTTCAATAGCATCTTCGACAGTTCTACCTGTGAATATTACCATACTTTCTTCCTCTTACTTTCTTCTCTTTTGCGCTTTCTTCTTAGCACGACGAATCTTAGCCGCACGTTCTTTTTCAGCTTGTTCCTCTTCCAATCGTTTGGCAATGATTTTGAAAGGATTATTCAACAAAAGAATTTGGAATACCTGAAAAGCATAAGAAACTGACCAATAAAGCACAACCCCTGAAGCCAATCTGAAACTCATAAAGAAAATCATAATTGGCATCACATAAGTCATCACCGTCATGGCAATATTTTTCTCACGCGCTGCTTTGTTTGTTAACCAAGATGAAAGGAATGTGAACAAAGCAGCTAAAACAGGCAAAATAAAATATGGGTCTGGTTTTGATAATTCAATCCATAAAAATGTACCTGTTTTCAAAAAGGCAACACGAGTTAAGGCTTGATACAAAGCCATCAAAATCGGCAATTGAACGACTAGTGGGAGCATCGTCGCATATGGATTAACACCGTATTCCTTGTAAAGCGCTTGGCTTTCTTCTGTCAACTTCATGCGGCTGTCTGTATCACGACCAGGATACTTTTCTTGCAACTTTTTAAGCTCTGGCTGCAAGTCTTGCATTTTTTGCCCTGATTTGATTTGCATATTGTAAAGTGGCATCATGATTGCTCGAATGATAATGGTAAAGAGAACAATCCCAACTCCGATTCGACCATTAATCGATAGCCACTGAATAGCTTTGGCAAAGAAATAAACAATTTGATCCCAGCCATTAGTTGATGAAGCGGTTACTTCGCTACGACCACAAGCAGCCAAAAGTATTAAAGTAAGGCTACTTAATCCTAATAATTTAATCTTTCTTTTCACTATTTAGACCTTCCTGATATAAATTGGCAAGTTTTAAAACATGGAGTAAATTTTTCTTCACTTCATGATAATCAAGTTCCTCGACACCTTTACGAGCAATGATAACAAAATCATGATGTCGTAAATTTGGTGACAACTCCATGACAACATGTCGAATTTTTCGCTTGATGCTATTTCGGGTAACAGCATTACCAAGTTTTTTGCTTACAGAAAGCCCTACACGATAGTGGCCTTGATTTTTTTCTAATTGATAGACGACAAATTTTCGATTGGCAACACTTGTTCCCTTGCTAAAAATTGCCTGAAAATCTTTGTCACTTTTGACACGATAGGTTTTCTTCAACGTACGACTCCATTCTAAATTATTTTTATTATACCATAAAAATTTAAAAAGCCCTAACTTCTAAGGAGTTTGGGCTCATTATCTTTAAAATATTTTTATTGGAAAATACGCTTAAAAATCTTGAAAAGCCTAAGTGTCTATTAATCTAAGTTTTGCAAGGCTTCATTGGCTAATTTAATTTGCCATTTGACTTGGCCAAATCCTGTTCCACCAAGAGAATGACGACGCTCAACAGCGGTGTGTGATTTAAGCGTTTCATAAATGTCCTCATCAATCAAATCAGAAATTTCTTGGTAACGTTCAAACGGCACGTCTTGCAAATAATAGCCAGCTTTAGTACATTCTAATACTAATTTACCAACGATTTCATGAGCTTGACGGAATGGAAGCCCTTTGCTTGCGAGATAGTCAGCCAATTCAGTTGCATTTGAAAAATCTTTTTCAGTCGATTCAGCCATATGCTCTTTATTGACCGTCATGGTTTTAAGCATACCAGCCAAAATATCAATAGCCACCGTAATGGTTTCAACCGTATCAAACATGCCTTCTTTATCTTCTTGCAAATCTTTATTGTAAGCCAAAGGCAAAGATTTCATAACCGTCAAAAGCCCCAAAAGATTACCATAAACACGACCAGATTTTCCGCGAATCAATTCTGCCATATCAGGATTTTTCTTTTGCGGCATGATTGATGAACCTGTTGAGAACGTATCTGAAAGCGTCACAAACTTAAATTCATTTGAACACCAGCTGATGATTTCTTCACAAATACGGCTCATATGCATCATCAAAATCGAACTATTTGCCAAAAATTCCAAGATAAAATCACGGTCAGACACTGCATCAAGTGAATTGCTGTAAGGTTTGGCAAAGCCCATAAGCTCCGCTGTCATCTCACGGTCAATTGGAAAAGTTGTTCCAGCAAGAGCAGCCGCACCAAGCGGTGATATATCCGTATGTTTCACATTAAATTCAAAACGTTCACTATCACGCGTAAACATATTATAATACGCCATTAAGTGATGCCCAAATGAAATCGGCTGTGCGTGTTGCAAATGCGTATAACCTGGCATGATAGTATAGACATGCTCATCAGCTAAGTCCACCAACGTTTGACGTAAATTGCTAAGCTTTTCAATCACTTCATCAAGCTTAGCTTTTAAATACAAGTGCATATCAGTTGCCACTTGGTCATTACGTGAACGCGCCGTATGCAATTTTCCAGCCACAGGACCGATTTTAGCAGTCAAGAGACTTTCCATATTCATGTGAACATCTTCGTTTGACACATCAAATTCAATTTTTCCAGCCTTGTATTCTGTAAGCAATTCTTCAAGACCTTCTTTGATTTGCGCAGCTTCGTCTTTTGCAATAATGCCTGTTCCACCAAGCATGGTCACGTGAGCAATTGAGCCTTTCAAATCAAATTCTGCCATTTTTTGGTCAAAAGAAATCGATGCTCCAAATTCTTCAACCCATTTTTCAAGACCAGCTTCAAAACGCCCGCCCCATAATTTATGATTTTCTGTTGTCATATCACTGATGCAATGAACCACCAAAGCTGGCGTTCAAAGCCTTTCTCTTTTCTTATTTCAATTAACAAATAAGTCCTAGGGGGCTACCAAGGACTTATGATGTGATGCCTCACGGGGCGAATGTCTTAAATGATTCTCACAGGATATCATTATTTAAGATCGATGCCACTCTCTGTTGACATTAACGAGGGTTTGGTAAGTTATAAAAAAAGAGTCTCAGATGGGGCTCCCTGTCCCCTTTTATCTGATTCTTGGTGGAAGTTTTCGGTACTAATCATAGTCATCATGACTTGCCGTATCCTAAGTACTGCCTGCGCCATTCTTCCTTGGTTAGCTTTGAACCCCTCACCAATTCTTTTCTTATTTATTTGGCTGTGACTTGTTCACGCCCATGTTTTTCTTTTCTTTTTCATAATCGACTGCTTAAGCAGATGATTTATTTATTGTTAACTTGTGAATTAACTTGGGTTGGTAGTCCCCAAAGTTTGATGAATCCTACAGCTGCATCTTGGTCAAAGCTGTCAGCCGATGTGTAAGTTGCCAAGTTTTCGTCGTAAAGTGAGTTTGGTGATTTACGAGCCACAACTTGAGCATGACCTTTGTAAAGTTTCACTTTAGCGGTACCGTTAACCACTTTTTGTGTTTCTTTGATGTAAGCAATGATAGCTTCTGTCGCAGGGCTAAACCACAAAGCATTGTAGATAAGATTTGACAATTCATTTTCAAGAATTGGTTTGAAATGAGAAACTTCACGTACCAATGTGATGTCTTCGATTTCTTTGTGAGCTGTCAAAAGTGTGATCGCACCTGGGCATTCGTAAATTTCACGTGATTTGATACCAACCAAACGGTTTTCAACGTGGTCAATACGTCCAACACCGTGTTTACCAGCGATTGTGTTTAATTTTTGGATAAGGTCTGCCAATTTTAGCTCTTCGCCGTTAAGTGCAACTGGTTTTCCTTCTTTAAATTCAATATCAACAAATTCTGCTGTATCTGGAGCTTCTTCTGGAGAAGTTGTGATACCAAAAGCATCCTCTGGTGCTTGATTCCATGGATTTTCAAGGACACCACATTCATTAGCACGACCCCAAAGGTTTTGGTCAACTGAGTATGGGTTGTCAAGATCAGCAGGAACTGGCACACCGTTTGCTTTAGCGTATTCAATTTCTTCTTCACGAGACCATTTCCATTCACGAACTGGAGCAATAACTTTCAAGTTTGGATCAAGTGCAGCGATTGCCACTTCAAAACGAACTTGGTCATTACCTTTACCAGTACATCCGTGAGCAATAGTAGTCGCACCAGTTTTATGAGCAATTTCAACCAATTTTTTAGAAATGACTGGACGGCTAAGGGCTGATACCAATGGGTATTTTTGTTCGTAGTAAGCGTGACCTTGAAGTGCTGGAAGCACATATTCCTCAGCAAATTCATCTTTAACGTCAAGAACGTAAGATTCAACTGCACCAACTTTAAGAGCTTTATCATGAATAAAATCAAGGTCTTTACCTTCGCCGACATCCATACAAACAGCAACGACGTCATAATCTTTCATAAGCCAAGTAATGGCAACTGAAGTATCAAGACCACCAGAGTACGCAAGGATAACTTTTTCTTTTGACATAGGAATACTCTCTTTTCTTAGTTTTGTGTTTTTATCAATTTTATATGTATAATTATACATAGCAAAACCAATCCTGTCAACACTTTTTTTGAATATTTTTTTCAAAAAAACTTAATTTTTTATGATTTTATAACAAATATACCGCATATATACAGAAATAAGCGCTTTTTATGCAAAAAAACTCCCCAGAAAAAGCTAGAGAGAATATACTAGCTAAATTATTGAATTTTTTCAAAGCGTTCTGTGTAGAACAAAGCTGCTGTCATCACAATTGTACAGATGAACAACTACTGTCCATGAACCAAAGAGATTAAAACTAAATCCGAAAAGCGTTGGTCCAAAAGCTGCTAGGAAGTAACCACCTGATTGCACCATACCAGATAATTGTGCTGTTTGGCTTGGTGTGTGTGATTTCATTGAGAATGTCACAAGCAAGTATGGGAACAAAGCACTAACAGCAATACCGATTAAAGCATTGACAGTCAACCAGTAAGCAAAGCTGCTTGTTTGGAAGAGAAGCATTCCTGTACCTACAATAGCACAAGCTGATACAATCGCAAGCATGATTTTACGGTTTTTACTTGAAAGATTTGTTGTCAAAGTAGGGATTGTCAATGAAAATGGCAAGCTAATCAATGAATAAATTGATGCCAAGATACCTGCTGCTTCGCTTGAAAGACCAGCTTGGCTAGCCATTGTTGGCAACCAAGTCATTCCTGTGTAGAAAAGAAGAGATTGCAAACCACCAAAGACAAGAAGCGCGATAGCGGCTTTATTTTTCCAAAGTGATATTGAACATTTTTCTTCATCTTGCTCTGTCATATGATTGTGGAAAGTATTTGGGAACCAAACTGCCAAAGCTACCAAAATCAAGAAACTAAGAATCAGAATTAACCCTTTCCAAGATGTTGCTTTAACAATTGGAACAGCAACTGAAGCGGCAACTGATGAAGAAAGCCCCATAGCTGTTGTATAAATCGTTGTCAACAATCCGATACGGAACGGTTGGTTTGCCAAAATAATACTTGGGAACAAAACATTCATCATGGCAATGCTGATTCCGATAATCATTGTACCGATGTAAAGACTTGGAAGGTTAAGCACGCGCATGCTTGAACCGATAAACATGGCAACCAGAACCATGGTGAATAATTTTTCAAGTCCAAATTTATCCGCTAAACGTGGTGCCAAAGATGAACAAAAGGCAAACATAATCAACGGAATACTTGTCAAAACACCCAAAGAATTGACTGAAACTCCTAAACTATCCGCAACATAGCTAAGGACAGTTGGAATTGTCGTAAATGGGATACGCATAACAGCGCCCACAAGAATAAGTCCTAGGACGAAAAAGATAGAATAGTCTTTTTTCATGTAACTCCTCTTAACTTATAAATAACAAATTTTTAAAGCCTATTATAACAAGAAGTAAATGACTTTAGAATAGGTAATAGCAAAGAAAGCATTCTTCACAAGCAATTAAAATCTTTCTAAAAATTCATAATTTTAGATAAAAATACAACTTAATATATTTGCTTGATTTACTCTAAAATAACAGCGTCTTTTTCTGACACACCGTCTAAAGGAAAATATAAAAAGCCTAAGAATACCTCAGACTTTTTTAGCTACTATTTCAAGTTTTTAAGCATGTTATCAATGTGTTCAATTGATTTTTCACGACCAAGAAGGTAGATAGTATCTGGAAGTTCTGGACCGTGCATTTCACCTGAAACAGCGATACGAATTGGCATAAAGAGGTTTTTACCTTTGATACCAGTTTCTTTTTGAACAGCTTTGATTTGTGGGAAGATATTTTCTGATTTGAAATCTTCGTCACTCATCGCTTCAAGTTTAGCTTTGAAAGCTTCAAGAACTGTTGGAACGGTTTCACCAGCCATGAATTCTTTTTCAGCATCTGTCAATTCTGGGAAATCTTCGAAGAACAAGTCAGTCAATGGAAGGATTTCGTCAGCAGATTTCATTTGTGGTTTATAAAGTTCAACCAATTTTTCAGCTTTGTCAGTCAAACGACCAGCTTCTTCCAAGAATGGTTTCGACATTGCAAAGATTGTATCAAAATCAGCATTCTTGATGTATTCGTTGCTCATCCAATCCATTTTCTTTTGGTCAAAGGCAGCTGGAGATTTGCTCAAACGATTTTCATCAAAGAGTTTGATTAATTCTTCACGTGAGAAGATTTCGTCTTCACCACCAGGATTCCAACCAAGAAGAGCGATAAAGTTAAAGACTGCTTCTGGCATGTAACCTTTTTTACGGTAGTCTTCGATAAATTGAAGGGTATTTGTATCACGTTTTGACAATTTTTTACCAGTTTCAGAGTTGATAATCAATGTCATGTGACCGAATTCTGGTGCTTCCCAACCAAGTGCTTCGTAAACCATCAATTGTTTTGGTGTGTTTGCAATATGGTCATCCCCACGGATAACATGAGAAATTTCCATCAAATGGTCATCAATAACAACGGCGAAGTTGTATGTTGGGTAACCATCTTTTTTCTGGATAACCCAGTCACCACCGATGTTGCCACCTTCAAATTCGATGTCGCCTTTAACGATATCATGCCATTTGTAAATGCCTGATTCGTTAACAGCCAAACGAACAGTTGGAACGATTCCTTTAGCTTCACGTTCTGTGATATAAGCAGCTTTTTCGTTTTCTGACATACCAAGGAATTCGTTGATATAACGAGGTGTTTCACCAGCAGCTTCTTGGCGTTCACGTTCTGCAGCTAATTCTTCTTCAGTAACGTATGATTTGTAAGCTTTACCTTCTGCCAACAATTGGTCAATGTATTTTTGGTAAATGTCCAAACGCTCTGATTGGCGATATTTTTCATGAGTTTGTGGGCTTTCGTCCCAATCCATTCCCAACCATTTAAGGTTTTCCAATTGTGAACGCTCACCGTCTTCGACATGACGTTTACGGTCAGTATCTTCGATACGGATAACAAAATCACCACCATGGTGACGAGCATAAAGATAATTAAAGAGCGCAGTACGCGCATTTCCGATGTGTAGAAGTCCTGTTGGACTTGGTGCATAACGCACGCGAATTTTCTTAGGCATTTTCATCTCCTGCTGAATTTCAATCACTTCTATTATAGCACAATATTTATCCTTGGAACAAAAAATCAGCTGAAAACAGCTGATTTCCTACGTATCTTTCAACATTTGATTTCCAGCAAATGTTGATTTCTTGTTGTTAACCTAAAACGCTCTATTTCCAGACCATTACTTTCCAACTCTATAATCAGCCCGAGGCAGAGCTACTTGATGATTCGATTGCTTTGACATAGTCGATAGCAATCACTAGCGAAATCACTAAATCAGCAAGACTGTCATCGTAAATATCAACATGGTAAGTCAAGGCTATCTTGAACCATTCTTGATGAATACTTGCCACTTCACGCCCTTGGTCAAGCAGACTAAAATTCATATTCCAAATGTCTCCAGCCACTTCCAAACCAAAATCAGAAATATCATATTTAGCTTTGAGCAATGAAAAACGTTGTTGAATCGCAATCTGTTTACCGTCCACAAAAGTCACCGTAAACCGTTGAAAAGGAAAGCTAAAATGATGTTTGATATGGCTAACAAACTGTCCTTGACTGTCAGAAATCGTGAATTCCTTTAAAAACTTTAAAAATGACCCTTGAACGTGATAGGCAAGTTGACCAGTTTCATCTTTAATATCAAATTTGCCAGCTAATGACCAAAGTTTTTGTTTAATCTCAAAACTTCTCATCTTGTACACCTCAACATTTTTCAATTTATTTGTACCAATATGCTAACACAAAGTTGTATCACTTCCTCAAAAAGCTGTCAACAAAAATCCGGAAATTCATCTTTATTTGATTTCTCTCATGCGTCCTGTATCCACATCATAAACAGCTCCCGAAATCACAACATCCTCTGGGATTAAGGGAGAATTTCGCAAAATAGCAATGTCCTCACGCACACTTTCTTCCACATCAGAAAATGGTAAAAAATCTTTATCATGGACATCAACACCTAAATCACGCTCTAACTGCGTTGCAAAAGCTTCATTTGTAAAACTTTGTGCCCCACAATCTGTGTGATGAAGAACTACAATTTCACGTGTCCCCAATTGTTGCTGAGAAATCACCAAAGAACGGATAATATCATCAGTCACACGACCGCCAGCATTTCGCAAAATATGAGCATCACCAAGCGCTAACCCCAAAGCCTGTGCCACATGTAAACGAGAATCCATACAAGTCACAATAGCAACATGCGTTTTGGGCTTCTGTGGCAAATGTTCTGTACCATGTAAATCAGCATAAGCTTGGTTAGTTTTCAAAATTTTTTCAAAATAAGACATCAAAAGTCCTCCTTGACTACGTGACTAATAAAGTTTTTCTTATATTATCATTTTTCATACCTTTTGTCGCCTAAAATGACTTTTAATGAGGAAATAAAAAAATCGGAAATACTCTCCCACTTTTTACGCAAAAACTTTTTTGAGAACTTCGCCCACAGTTGTCACACCAATGACTTGAATATTGTCTGGAATATCAATACCTGACAGGGAGTTTTTAGGAGCATAAACTTTGGTAAAACCAAGTTTTGCTGCTTCGTTGATACGTTGCTCAATACGTGTCACACGACGAATTTCGCCTGTCAAACCAATTTCACCGATGAAGGCTTCCTGTGGATTTGTTGGCTTTTCTTTATAGCTTGACGCAATGGCTACCGCTACTGCCAAATCAATCGCTGGCTCATCAAGTTTAACACCACCAGCCGATTTCAAATAAGCATCTTGATTTTGCAATAAAAGTCCACAACGTTTTTCAAGCACCGCCATAATAAGGCTAACACGGTTAAAATCCAGTCCTGTCGTGGTGCGTTTGGCATTTCCAAAGACTGTCGGCGTTACCAAAGCTTGGACTTCCGCCAAAATTGGACGGCTACCTTCCATGGTAACCACGATAGCTGACCCCGTTGCACCATCCAAACGTTCTTCTAAGAAAACTTGGCTCGGATTAAGCACTTCAACAAGACCACCAGATTGCATTTCAAAAATGCCGATTTCGTTAGTTGAACCAAAACGATTTTTCACAGCACGTAAAATACGGAAGGTGTGATGACGTTCTCCTTCAAAATAAAGCACCGTATCCACCATATGCTCAAGCATGCGCGGTCCTGCAAGCTGCCCTTCCTTAGTCACGTGACCAACGATAAAGGTTGCAATATTATTTGTCTTAGCCAGTTGCATCAACTCTGCAGTCACTTCACGTACTTGTGATACCGACCCTTGAACCCCAGAAATATCAGGGCTCATAATTGTCTGAATCGAGTCAATAATCAAGAAATCAGGCTGAATTTGCTCAATCTGTGTGCGAATGGCTTGCATATTCGTTTCAGCATAAAGGTAAAATTCATTGTCAATGTCGCCAAGACGCTCACTACGTAGTTTAATCTGCTCTGCTGATTCTTCCCCAGAAACGTAAAAAACTGTTCCCTTATCTGCAAGTTGAATAGATACCTGCAAAAGAAGCGTTGATTTTCCGATACCTGGGTCACCACCGATAAGCACCAAGCTACCTGGCACCACACCACCACCAAGCACGCGGTTAAATTCATCCATGCCAGTCTTGGTGCGTGAATAATGAATCGAGCTAACATCCTTTAACTTAGTCGGTTTACTCTTTTCACCCGTCAAACTAACACGCGCATTTTTGACTTCTTGTACCTCAACTTCTTCAACAAAAGACGTCCAAGACGAACAATTCGGACAACGTCCCAAATATTTCGGAGAATGATAGCCACACTCCTGACAAATAAATGTTGTTTTTTTCTTAGCGATAATTTTCACCCCTCACCAATACTCTGTGCCTTCTCCAGTTTTTCAATGTTTTTTGAAATTTCTTTCGATTAGATACTCCTAAGACAAAAGATCAACACTAACCTGATAACCGTAGTTTAGCGCTTCAAGAACGGATTTATTAACACAAGCATTACCATCAACACCAATAATTTCTAAACAATTTGCTTCATTATTTTCTAAAAAGCTTCTCAACTGTTGATTGGAAAAACAAGATGCTCGGCGTTTCTCAAAAATTTGGTTAGAAACGATAGACAAGCCATCAGCAAATACTTTTGACTTTTTGCCAAGCTCCCACCAAAAACGATTAATCACATAAATGACTTGTTTTTTCGGATAACTAGCTATCTTTGGGTTAACGGTTTGGACCAAATTTCGCCCATTATACGGTTCACCATCAATAATATAATCTAACTGCATATCAATGACCAACAAATAATCTGCCATTTTTTTCTTAGCGATAGCCCATTACCTCTTTTGCATTTTCCAATTGTTTTGCTGTATTCTTATTTCCCTGTTGAACCAAAGCCGCCTGTACGAACACCCTCTGCTTCGTCACCGTCAGCAACCAAGAAAGGCATGAAAACACCTTGAACAATGCGTTCGCCAGCTTCGACCACAACAGTCTCATTAGTGATATTTTTCATTTGTGCAAAAATGTGACCTTCATTAGCAGGATTGCCATAATAATCACCGTCAATGACGCCTACCGAATTAATCAAAACCAAGCCTTTTTTACGCGGATTTGAAGAACGGTCAAAAAGATAAAGCACCTCACCAGCTTGCATGTAAGCTTTGACACCAGTTGGCACTAATTTAATCTCACCAGCTGCAATTTCTGTTGTTTCCGCAGCTTTCAAATCATAGCCTGCAGCGTGTGCTGTTTCTCGCTTTGGTAGCAATGTTTCATCAGTAAATTGTGAAACCAATTCAAATCCTCTAATTTTACTCATTTTGTCTCCTTTTTCTGTATTAAATCATCTTCATATTATAACATAAAAGCTATTCATCAAAAAACTTTCCTTGCTTGAAAGCAAAGAAAGTTTACTTATTACTATTTTTCCTTACACTATTTAATTCCGTAAATAGTAGGGCAAAAATAGCAAAACCAATATTATTGCTAAAACAACACTACCGTCAAAAAAGATTGTTGTCAAGTGGCAGAGCTTTTCAACAATAGCAAAGGTTGAATCAACAATATTAATGCTCTGTAAAACCGAAACGTATTTTTCTTTAGTTGTGATAAGGCTGAGATAAACAGGTCTTGAAATCTCATCTAACTCCGAAACAACTATCGAAATCATGTCAATAATGACTATTGAAATCAGAAATACATCACTAATGCCATTAAACTTCCCTATTCTAATAGCAACCAATAAGCTCATCAAAGATATTAAACGAAACGCTTTTGGTTACAGGAACTTTGACAACTTTAAAAAACGCATTTATCTCGCTTTAAACAGCAAAAAAGCGAGAACAAAATTTGTTCTCGCTAGAGCTTAGCTTTGCCACCCACTACAGTTGACAAGGAGCCTAAATTTCTTTTCCTTCGAAGGTAAAGCGGATGTGTGGGAACTCTTTTTCGCCGTCTTTTCCGACCATAAATTCTTCGGCTTCTTTTTTGATTTGGGTGAAGTCAATGCCCTGCATTTTAGCGGCAAAAACACAACCACAATAACATTGACGATAGATGTCATATTCCTCGCACATTTCTACTGAACGGCGGTAGCCATTATTTTTCTTGAAATCGCTTGGTAGGTACTTGGTTGCATACACTTTTTGGACTTCGATTCCCACGCTATTAATAACCTGTGAATTTTTGTGCGGACTAATGGTCAAGGCACTGGCAAAATAATCAAAGCCAAGCTCAACAGCCATTTTTGCTACCTTATCTAAACGGTAATCGAAGCAAACACGGCAACGCTCGCCACCCTCAGGTTCCTCCTCAAAACCATGAACTTTTTGAAAATACTCCGACGGGGCGTAAGGCGCTTCAATAAATTGAACGTTATTGCCTGTTTTTTCATTGAAATCTGATACAAATTTTTGAACGACATAAGCTCTACGGTAATATTCTTCCTTGGGATGAATGTTTGAGTTGGCAAAATAAACCGTCAAATCAGCATATTGCGTCAAATATTCCAAGGTATAAGTTGAACAAGGTGCGCAGCAAACATGAACAAGAATACGTGGTCGAATCTCTTCTTGCATCCACCGTTTTGCCATTTGTTGCATGACACGGTCATAGTTGATTTTCTGACTGGGATTCATTTTGGATAAAATCTCTTCTAAATCAATCACAACTTATTTCTTCCTTTCCTAGTAACGTCATTTCATTATACCACAAGTTATTTTTCACAAACATCATCTAAGCACCTTGAATTTTCCCCTTATCATAAATAATTCCACAATTACCTTTCCAATTAAAAAGACAAACAAGGGGCTCTTGTGATATAATGAGAAATGAAATCTTGCTCGTTTGAGAGAGGAGAAAAAATGACAAGACAAAAAGTTGCTGTCTTAGGGCCTGGTTCATGGGGAACGGCTCTTGCGCAAGTATTAAATGACAACGGACATGACGTTTGCCTTTGGGGAAATATCCCAGATCAAATTGAAGAATTAAATACAACACACACAAACACTCGCTACTTTAAAGATATTACAATCTCTGAAAATATCAAAGCGACACTCGATTTAAAAGAAGCGCTAACAGACGTTGATGCTGTTTTATTTGTTGTACCGACCAAGGTAACACGCTTGGTCGCAAAACAAGTAGCTGAAACACTTGACCACAAAGCTGTTATCATGCACGCTTCTAAAGGACTTGAACCTGGCACACACGAACGTCTTTCTACTATTTTAGAAGAAGAAATTCCTGCTGAATTGCGTTCTGAAATCGTTGTTGTCTCTGGACCAAGCCACGCCGAGGAAACAATTGTTCGCGATATTACATTGATTACAGCTGCTTCAAAAGACCACGAAGCTGCTAAATACGTTCAAGAACTCTTTAGCAACAATTATTTCCGACTTTACACTAATACTGATGTTGTCGGTGTTGAAACAGCTGGTGCTCTTAAAAATATCATTGCTGTTGGTGCTGGTGCCCTCCACGGTCTTGGATACGGTGATAATGCCAAGGCGGCTGTTATCACACGTGGACTTGCTGAAATCACTCGTCTTGGGGTTAAAATGGGAGCTAATCCACTAACTTATAGCGGACTTTCTGGTGTCGGTGACCTTATCGTGACAGGAACATCTGTTCATTCTCGTAACTGGCGAGCTGGCGACGCACTTGGACGTGGTGAAAAACTCGAAGATATCGAAAAAAATATGGGTATGGTTATTGAGGGTATTTCAACCACTAAAGTTGCTTATGAGCTTGCTAAAGAATTAGATGTTTACATGCCAATCACTAGCGCTATCTACAAAGTCATCTATGAAGGTGCTGATGTTCGTGATAGCATTCTTGGCATGATGTCAAACGACTTCCGTTCAGAAAACGAATGGCACTAAAATTAGAATTTAAAATTAGAATTATAGTATAATTTAATTCAGCATAGTTTTTTTTATGAAAAGGAGTTCTCGTATGAATATGAGAAAAGTTAGAAAAGCCGTTATTCCCGCAGCTGGTCTTGGAACTCGTTTCTTGCCAGCTACAAAAGCACTCGCTAAAGAGATGCTTCCAATTGTTGATAAACCAACCATTCAGTTTATCGTTGAAGAAGCCTTAAAATCAGGTATTGAAGAAATCTTGGTTGTTACTGGGAAATCAAAACGTTCAATCGAAGACCACTTCGATTCAAATTTTGAATTAGAATACAATTTGGAACATAAAGGGAAAACTGACCTTCTCAAACTTGTGAATGATACAACAGCTATCAATCTTCACTTTATCCGTCAAAGCCATCCACGCGGATTGGGAGACGCTGTCCTGCAAGCCAAAGCTTTTGTTGGTAATGAACCTTTCGTTGTCATGCTTGGTGACGACCTTATGGACATCAATAACGATAAAGCTATACCATTGACAAAACAACTGATCAATGACTACGAAACCACACACGCATCAACTATCGCCGTTATACCTGTACCACATGAAGAAGTATCATCTTACGGTATTATTGCTCCTCAAGGCGAAGGCATTGACGGACTTTATAGCGTTGAAACATTTGTTGAAAAACCAGCCCCTGAAGATGCACCAAGTGACCTTGCAATCATCGGTCGTTATCTTCTTACTCCAGAAATCTTCAATATCCTTGAAACACAAGAACCTGGAGCTGGTAATGAAATTCAATTGACAGACGCTATTGATACCCTTAACAAAACGCAACGTGTTTTCGCCCGCCAATTTAACGGTGACCGCTATGATGTCGGTGACAAATTTGGTTTTATGAAAACTTCTATTGACTATGCCCTTCAACACCCTCAAATCAAAGATAGCATAAAACAATATCTTATCGATTTAGGTAAAGAATTAGAAGCTGATTCAAAAAAAGAAGAAACTAAATAAATGCTTATAAAATAAGCCCCTTAGAAAATTTCTAAGGGGCTTATTTTTATCTCAACGCAGCTAAAATCAAAATAAGATTTAAAATAACATACGTACCTGCAGCAAGCCAACGTTGCCAAGGTTTAAACATATCTTTTTCTACAATTGTTGGCAAGAAGATAGCACATAAAATACCACCAACAAGCCCCCCAATATGTCCGATAATCCCAACACCTGGGGTAAATAAATTAAAAAGTAAATTAATCAAAATCAACAACTGGTAATTGCGTCCCAATTCTTTCAAAAAAGGATTTCTACCATAATAGCCAACTACCATAATAGCTGCAAAGACACCAAATAGCGATGTTGAAGCGCCTGCCGCAATCACATTTGGCGTAAAGAAAAGGGTAAAGGCATTTCCAACCACTCCTGATAACACATAAAGCGCCAAAAATTTATGATGCCCCCAAATCTGCTCTGCAATTTGTCCAACAAAATAAAGCGTTAAGGCATTAAAGAAAAAATGTTCCCAACCAATATGCACAAAAATCGGTGTCACTAAGCGCCACAATTGTGTCGGAACTAGGCTAACATAAGCACCATACATGCCACCAAAATTAAGAATCGCTTGCGAAGAGGTCGCATTGCCAAAATAAACAATCTGCATTGCTAAAAAGACAAGTGTTGTTAAAACCAGTAAAAATATCGTTATTGGATTTCTTTTAATTTCATTTTTCATCTACTAAAAACCTCCTTCACAGCCATATCGTGACAATCTGCCTGAAACTCTGCTTTCTGAAACTCATAAATCGTGCTAACGGTATGTCCGTCATAATCAGCTAAATAACGGTCATAGTAACCGCCGCCATATCCGATACGAAAACCAGCCAGATTGAATCCTACGCCTGGGACATGAATGACATCAATTTGCGACTTATCCACAGCATTAGCTACCGCTGACTCCCACAGACCAAACCTTGTTTTCACCAAATTATCCTTATCGTAAGGGCAAAAAATCATTTTTCCTTTGGAATAAGTCTTGGGAACAAGAATTTTTTTCCCATCTTTTTGGGCTTGATTGATTAACAATTGCGTATCGTATTCAAAATTAAAAGCTAAATACGTTGCGATTGTTTGCGCATTTTGATAAGCTGCTGACGCGACTAAATCTTCTAACAAAGCCTTATCTTTAGCAGCTTTCTCCGCCTTGTCATGCTCTTTTAACTGAGTCAGAATAGCTGCTCTTAACTGTGATTTTTCCATGCTATTATGATAACACAAAACTGTTTTTTTACTTAGTAAAAATCTTAAAATTTACGTTAAGGTTTCTTTAAGGTTTCTCCGATATACTACAAGCATCCTAAATAGCGGTTCTCCCAAACCGCTGGGAATTGGCTCTTTTGGAGTTGTTCCCTTTTCATAAATCTCCTGGACATGATTGAAAAATCATGTCCTTCCCTTTTTAAGCCGCTAGCTCCCAATAGCGGCTTTTTTTATTTTTCAAATACAAAAAAGGTAGCAAGACTAAAAACTTGCTGTTGAATCAGATGTATATTTTGTTTTGCCTTTATACAAGGTAAAATAGTCATTCGATACTGACAAAGCATCATCTCCATTATTCTTAACTGTAATATTAAGTAATAGATAAGTTCCTTGTGCAGTTTCATTGATAAATTCATCTCCAACAGTTTGTGATGTTGATACTGAATTTACTGTATATTCTACATCTCCAACCGTGAAAGTTTGCCCTACGGAATAAGTAGCTTCTGTTTCTTCCGAACTTGCTTTACTTGATGAATCTGTTGTAGTAGTTTCACTTGTAGTTGTTGATTTCAAAGCCGTCTCTTTTGAATCATCACTACCACCCATATTAGCAAGCACTCCAATAACAACTAGTGCCGCTAACACGATAAACCATACACGTTTGTAATGGTTTCTTTTCAACATAAACTTTTCCATCTTCGGCTTTGATTTTTTTAGCCATTTTTCGTATCTCCATTTTCCTTAAAATTTTTCACAACCATTATATATATAATTTTTGTCAATCGATTTCAGAAAACTTTTTAAAAAATTTTTGAGAGAATTTTTCACGCAAAAAAGCTCCCTTACGGAAGCTTTTTTATCTATGTTAATAATGAATTAAAGACGTGCGTTCAATTCAGCTGACAAGTCTTCAAATCCTGGTTTACCAAGAAGAGCAAACATGTTTTTCTTGTATGCTTCTACACCTGGTTGGTTGAATGGGTTAACAGCGTTAAGGTAACCTGAAAGACCGATAGCCAACTCGAAGAAGTAGATTGTGTAACCAAGAGTGAATTCATCTTGTTGAGGAAGTGTCAAGAACATGTTAGGAACACCACCGTCAGTGTGAGCAAGAAGAACACCGTCAGTTGCTTTTTTGTTTACGAAGTCAACGTCTTTACCTTGAAGGTATCCAAGACCGTCAAGGTCTTCTGACAATTCAGGGATAACAACGTTTTTACGTGGTTTGTCAATACGAACAACTGTTTCGAAGATGTTACGGTAACCTTCTTGGATGAATTGACCAAGTGAGTGAAGGTCAGTTGAAAAGTTAGCAGATGTTGGGTAGATACCTTTTTGGTGTTTACCTTCTGATTCACCAGCCAATTGTTTCCACCATTCACCGAAGTATTGAAGTGATGGTTCGTAGTTAGCCAAGATTTCAGTGATGTACCCTTTACGGTAAAGTACGTTACGAACTGCAGCGTATTGGTAAGCGATGTTTTCTGAGATTTCAGCAGAAGTCAATTCTTGACGAGCAGCGTTAGCACCGTTCATAAGAGCTTCGATATCGATACCAGCAGCAGCGATTGGAAGAAGACCTACAGCAGTCAATACTGAGAAACGTCCACCAACATTATCTGGAACAACAAATGTTTCCCAATCGTTAGCAACAGCTTCAACTTTAACAGCACCTTTAGCTTTATCAGTTGTAGCGTAGATACGTTTGTTAGCTTCTTCTTGACCGTATTTTTCAACTAGAAGTTCTTTGAAGACACGGAAAGCGATAGCTGGTTCAGTTGTTGTACCAGATTTAGAGATAATGTTTACTGAGAAATCTTTATCTTTAACGTATTCAACAAGGTCTGCAAGGTAAGTTGAAGAAATTGAGTTACCAGCATAAAGGATTTGTGGACCTTTACGATCTGCAGATGCTTGTAGGTTATAGAAGTGGTTGCTCAAGAAGTCGATAGCAGCACGTGCTCCAAGGTATGAACCACCTATACCGATAACAACAAGAACTTCACTATCTGATTGGATTTTAGCAGCAGCTTTTTGGATACGAGCAAATTCTTCTTTGTCGTAGTTTTCTGGAAGGTCTACCCAACCAAGGAAATCAGAACCTGGACCTGTACCTTTGCGCAAGTATTCGTCAGCAGCGTTGACTTGCGGTTGAATGAAGTCGATTTCTTCTTGTTCGACGAATTGACCCAAAAGTTTTGAATAATCAAATTTAATATGTGTCATTACAATACTCCTCAAAAAATTAAACTTCTCTTTTATATTACTCTTTTATGCACGATTTTTCAATGATTTTTACTAAATTATCTCATTTAAATAAAGTGTTTACCAAGTTTCTGAAAATTTTCATGAAACAACCATTTTGTGATGAAAATTTCACAGATTTTTACAGTTATAGCCACATCACAACACAAATGACACTTGATTTATCTAAACGATTAAACACAATTAAAATAGTTTAATTCCTGCCCCTATTTCGTCCCTTTTAGTCTCTTAAATAAAAAATAACCCTCTGAAACGATTGATTTCAAAGGGTTTTAGTTTTATATGCAAAAAGAGCACACACCTACAATCGCTTAGGGCTGCTGGATTCCTCCCCTGACCCACTTCACGCACAGATGTTGCTCCGAAAATATTATATCATAATTTCTAGATTATGCAAACTAAGACTGTTCTTTGACAGCTTGCTTGGCTGCTTTTTTCTTTTCACGGTTTTTACGGAAAAAATCTTGCATGATAGCTGCACATTCGGTCTCTAAAATCCCAGTCTCCACTTCCACTCGATGATTGAGACGAACGTCCGTCAGAATATCATAAAGACTGCCTGCACCGCCAAATTTTTGATTGGCAGCCCCATAAATCACTTGCGGAATGCGGGCAAGCCCAATAGCTCCGCTACACATCACGCAAGGCTCAATGGTCACAAATAGGGTGCTATCTAACAAACGCCAATTGCCTTCGTTTTCATTGGCATCATCAATCGCCATGATTTCAGCGTGTAAAATAGCCTTCTGCTGCTCTTCACGCGCATTATGCCCACGTCCAATAATCTCACCATCTTTGACAATAACACAGCCAATTGGAATTTCTTCTTTTTCTAGCGATTTTTGCGCTTCCTTAAGCGCTTCTCGCATGAAAAACTCTTTTTCTTCCTGTGTAAATTCAGCCATTATAGCTCACCAAGTTGCCATGATTTGTGTGGCTCAGCCAAATCAACAGGAACACCGTCAGCATAATTTTCTGCTTCTTCTTTAAGCACTTGAAGGTGATTTTCGGCATCAATGCCTTGTGGTGGAACTGGTGGCGTATGCGTCAAGACAAGGAATGTCACACCTGCAGCCTTGGCAATTTGCCCTGCTTCTTTGGTTGTCAAATGCGCTGGATGATTTTCATTCCCCGCATAAAGGTAAACATCTGCCAAAAAGAGGTCAGCGCCTGCAGCAAATTTATCCAAGCCTTCAAAATAGCCTGTATCACCAGTGAAAACAAGTGTTTGCCCTGTTGCACGTTCGACTATACGAAAAGCGTAGCAAGGAACAGGGTGAACGGTTTTGATAAAGGTAATGTCGAACGGACCAATCTTCTCAACGCCGTTGACATCATAAGCTTTCCCTTGAGAAACACCGTCTAAAGTCAGTTTAGCAAATTCTTGCTCATCTTCGGTATGTCCGTAGATTGGCAAAATTTTAGGCTCCCAGAGATGTTTGGGATATAGTTGGAAATAATGGCGTAGCACGCCTAAATCAGCAATATGGTCAGGATGATAATGTGAAATAATCACCGTATCCAAGTCAAGTGGGCTGATTTCTTTTTCTAATTCTGTGACAGCGCGGCTTCCGCAATCCATAAGCAATTGAAAGCCATCTTCACTTGTAACAAGATATGAAGTTGTTCCGCCGTCTTTGTAAGGGTATGCGCCCCAGCAACCAAGTGTTGTGAGTTTCATAGTAGACTCCTTCTCTAGTATTACTTACTCACATTATAACATTTTTTGAAAACTATCTCTTACGGCGCCATCAGTCTATCTTTAAATTTATAGGCTACAACACTAGCAATAATTGCCTTAATCGTATCTCCTGGGATAAATACAAGATTTGATAAAAGAGAAGTCAACAAAGGTGTGTGTATATAAACAGATAGATAAATCGCTCCCATCACATCAACAAATAAAACACCGCCTAGTAAAATTGCAATTAAATTATTAATAAAAGATGATGTCTTAAAAATTTTCAAAATCACATTGATTAGAATTGGCACAAAAAACCAAGCAACCACATAACCAGCTGTTGGTCCAGCAAAAACAGCAAACAAGGTACTACCAGAAAAAGCTGGAATAAACATCCCCAAAAGGAAAAACAGAAGAATCGACAGGCACCCTTTTTTCCAACCTAAGAGTACACCTGCTAATATGATTCCCAAATTTTGCAAAACAATTGGAACAGGGATAAAACCCAGTGGAATGGCTGGAATAAAGCCTAAAACGACAAGAATAGTTGTCATCATTGCAATATAAAGTAAATCTCTCACGTTTTTCATAAATTACTCCTAAAATAAATGGTTTCGTGTAAGCGACAGCTCGGATTAAAGTCATGATAACAATATGGACAAGTCCCCTCTTTATACTCCGCGTAAGTTAAAAAATGGTGGCAATTACCACAAAGAACAGGTGAGTCAGCTTTTACTGAAACTGATTCAAAAGGGTGATTTCGTAGCTGATTATGACATTGATAGCAAGCAAAATAATCTTGGCACTTACCACATTTGAGAGCAACAATGTCCTAACAAAGTTTACTACTTTATTTATTTTTAGTCAACTTGTTTATTTTTCTGGTTAACTCTTTTTGGAAATCCAAACAAAAAAGCCTGAAACAACTGTTTCAAGCTTCAGAATATATTAGAAATTACGGTCACTCTTGTTATAACCGTAGCGTTCAAAGAAATCCTCGCGGAATTCCAAAAGATTGTCATCCATAATAGCTTGACGCACTTTTTTCATCAAGTTGACAAGGAAGTAAAGGTTATGATAGCTTGTCAAACGAAGCCCAAAGGTTTCATCAGCTTTAAGCAAGTGACGAATGTAAGCACGTGTGTAATTGCGGCAAGTATAGCAATCACAATCATGGTCAAGTGGTGTGAAATCTTCTGCGTAAGCTGCATTTTTAACCACCAAACGCCCTTCACTTGTCATACATGTTCCATTTCGAGCGATACGTGTTGGAAGCACGCAGTCAAACATATCCACACCGCGGATAACACCGTCAATCAAACTATCTGGTGCACCAACGCCCATAAGGTAACGTGGTTTATTTTCTGGCAACATTGGCACTGTGAAATCAAGCACCTCATTCATTTCTTTGTGTGATTCTCCAACGGCAAGTCCACCAATTGAATATCCTGGGAAATCCATGCTGACCAAGTCACTAGCTGATTGGCGACGAAGGTCTTTGAAACCAGCACCTTGCACGATACCAAAAAGCCCTTGGTCATGTGGACGACGATGTGCTTTCAAGCCACGTTCAGCCCAACGACTTGTACGTTCGATTGATTTTTTAACGTAATCATACGGTTGGTAGAATTGAGGGCATTCATCAAAGCTCATCATGATGTCCGAGCCAAGATTATTTTGAATAGAAATGGCTTTTTCTGGTGAAAGGAACATTTTAGCACCGTTAAGGTGGTTTTTAAAGGTCACCCCTTCCTCAGTGATGTTACGTGTATCAGCCAATGAATACACTTGGAAACCACCACTATCAGTCAGAATCGCTTGGTCCCAATTCATAAATTTATGAAGTCCACCAGCGCGAGCGATTAATTCGTCACCTGGACGTAACCAGAGGTGATAAGTATTTGATAAGATAATCCCTGAGCCCATTTCCTTGAGCTCTTCTGGCGATTGTGTTTTAACCGTTGCTTGTGTCCCAACCGGCATAAACATTGGCGTTGGGAATGTGCCGTGTGGTGTGATAATTTCACCCAAACGCGCACCTGTGTGTTTTTCTTTCTTAATTAAGCGATACTTAATCGGATAATCTGTCATTTTCTTCTCCTAGCTACCACAAAAAACAGTTGTGGGCATTTTTTATATTGTCATGATTAAACGGTAATCAGACTGAGAATTTGAGACTGAAAAGCTCATTAATCTCTTGCCTTGTATTATTAAAAATACAAAGCACAACCTTTACGATTTTACCAAAAATCACATTTTTTGTCATGTCTCTCTGATTTAGTTTGCTATCTCTCGCGAATTATGATACAATTGAAAACGCGAAAGTAATTATTTTTTAAAAGATATAAAGGAGGCCCATTATGAAAGCTTCAGAAACTCGTCAAAAAGCTAGAGAATTTTTGAAAACTCTCTCTGGTAAGTACCAATTGTTTATTGTTTCTATTATTTTAGCGATTCTTACCATTTCAATTTCTTATCGTCAAGCGATTTTCACAACAAGCAACGGTACTGAATTTAGCATCACAGAATCAGTTCCAAGTATCATTGGAATTCTGTCTGCACTATTTCTTGCGTCAGCAAGCTATGCTGTACTTGACGCGATTCGTCTCAAACGTGACCACGTCGAAGTAGGAGACAACATGATTGTCTTTTCAAACGCACTATTTGGGAAATACGTTTTGACAGCTATTTTAAAATGGCTATTTCTCTTCTTATGGTCATTGATTGCTGGTGTTGGACTATTTATTTTTATTTTCGGACTTACTTATGAAGCTGTATATAATTTTGATGCAGGATGGATTATTATGATTATCGGTTTGATTGCGATGATTGCAGGAGTTGTACTAGTTATTATAAAAACCTATTCATATGCTATGACAACTTACATCCTTTATGATGATGTTCAAAACGATACTTATGAAGGTCCTCGTAGTGTTATTAGAAAGAGTAAAGAACTAATGAATGGTAATAAATGGCGTTTCTTCTGCTTACAATTTAGTTTCATTGGTTGGAATATCTTAACAGGTATGACTTTTGGTTTGCTTTACTTCTACACACTACCATATATAGCGACCGCTGATCTTTTCTTCTATGAAAATTTACTAGAAAATGCTGAATAATATAACAAATCACCCTAGCCTTGCTAAGGTGATTTTTTTAGGTCCAGTTTTATGACTAAAATCCAACCTGAACCTTTAACTATCCTCTCGGTAAGCCATAAAAGCTTCACCTGCTGCTTTTAGTTTTTCTTGGCATTTTGGACAAATACCATAAGCGGTCAGCTGAATTTTAGTGATTTGGTAACCTGTTTGTTCATAAGCTTCTTTGCCAATATCAACGGCATCAACATCCATAAAATCAGCAATTTCACCACAGTTTTTACAAACAATGTTAATGTGCTGATGCCCCATGAAATCATAGTAAGTTGTGGTGTCGTTTGTTACTTTTAACTCGGTAACAAATCCTTCATCAACCAATACTTTCATATTGTTATAAACCGTTGCTAAACTCATATTAGGATGTTCTGGCAATAGGTCTCTATAAATTTTATCGACACTAGGGTGCTCATAACTATTTATAATATAAGCAATAATGGCTTTGCGAGTCTCCGTTATACGGATATGTTTCTTTTTGAGATGCTCAATGACATTCTCATAGGCATCCAAAGGACGGTGGTGAGTGTGAACATCCATTATAGCTCTCCTTATCTAATTTACTAAGTTAATTATAACATAGTTTAAAAAAGTACATGTCAAGACACGCTCACCTATTTTATTACAAAAATCAGACAATTTCAAGTTACTGAGAGATTTTTTAGTAAAAAATTGATGAAATCGGATTTTTGAAATGTTACTTTTAGATTTTTTGTAAATATCGACATAAACTCCTTGACTATTTCTCAGATTTAGTTTTATAACATATTTGTCGTTAACAACATAAAATAATCAAAAGGAGACCAACAGATGACAAAAACATTTAAAACTTTGGACGATTTTTTTAGGAACTCACTTTATTTACACTTACGATAATGGTTAGGAATACGAATGGTATGCTAAGAATGACCACACTGTTGATTATCGGATTCATGGCGGTATGGGTACTGGGCGTTGGGCAACGACCAAGAAGCTAATATCGTTATGCTCACAGAAGATGTTTATAAAGTTGCTTGGACAGAACCAACTGGTACTGACGTGCCCTTGATTTCGTGCCTAATGAGAAAAAATGGAACGGTACGATTTTCTTTCCTGCTTGGGTTCATGAACATCCTGAAATTACGGTTTGCTTCCAAAATGAACACATTGATTTAATGGAAGAATCTCGCGAAAAATACGCTACTTATCCAAAATTAGTCGTTCCTGAATTTGCTCGCATTACCTATATGAGTGATGCGGGGCAAAATAACGAAGACGTCATCTCTGAAGCACCATACGAAGGCTTACCAGACGACATTCGTAATGGGAAATACTTTGATGATAATTACAAACGTTGGAAAAAATAATTATCTAATCTGACGAATTCTTGCTATACTAGTTATAAACAACTATTCATTACAAGGAGGTCTTATGCCTAAAGAACGTCTCTTACCCTATATCATTTTGGGGATTGTCAAACATTCTTCACCGATTACTGGGCAGGCTATTACGAAACAATTTGACAATGAGATTGGCGAATTTTGGCGTGCTTCTCATAGTCAGATTTACCCTGAATTAAAACGTATGTCCAATGACAATTGGCTCAAACAAACGACCTCTGAAGATAATGCTAAGGAAAAATATTACCAATTAACGAGTGAGGGGGAAGCAATTCTTTCTAACTGGTTAGAGGATACGGTCAGGGAAGCGCCTATTCAAAAGGACCTTTTCTCTTTAAAAATGTTCTTTATCCACGACCAAGCTAATCCACGGATTTTGTCCTTATTAGAGGAAGAACGTCAGATTTTGCTAGAACAGCTAGCGCATTTTAAAATGCGAGAAAAATTACTTTTTTCAAGCTCAAAAGATATTAATCACGCCTACGGTCACTACCTTATCCTAAGCCGCGCCATTTCGCATGTTAGCAGTCAATTGAGCTGGATTGAGGACACTATCCAGCAGTGGCAGAAACATCATAAAAACTGAGAGTCCGCAAAAAGCGACTCTCAGTTTCTTGTTAGCTTACAAGCCTTGATATTCAATCTTGATGCATTTGTTCATGACAATTTTATCACGTCCTGCAGCTTGTAAAATATCAGCAGCTTTTTGACTTTCTAGACCAAGTTGCGCCCAGAAAATGTCGGCATCTGTTTCAATGAAATCTTTGGCAACTTCTGGTAGAAATTCACTTCGTCTGAAAACATCAACAATGTCAATGTGGACAGGAACATCTTGAAGTCTAGCATAAGCTGTCTCGTTTAAAATTTTCTGTCCTGCTAATCTTGGATTGACAGGAATAATCGTATAGCCAGCTTCTTGCATGATTTTTGAAACACCATAAGCTGGACTATTTTCACGATGTGATAAACCAACAACAGCAATGGTTTTGGCATTTTTTAAATAATCAGCAATCACATCTTGACCAGGATTTTGAAATGTTGTCATCTGACCGCCTCCTTTATATGACGTTTTTCTTAAGTATAACATAGTTGATGCAAAAACTGAGCTGAGGTATAAATGAGGTATAAAAGTGCTCAATTCTTTGTATGTTATAGTATTAATTGCAAAGCGCAGTAGTTGAGTGGGTTCTAATACGCTGATAAATCAGCTTTTACAACCCTACCCAACCTTGCGGGGGTGGGAGTAAAACGGTCTGGGGATAGACCGTTTTAGGTCAGCAACAAGAAATTAAGATTTGCTGAGAAATCGAATTTCTTCGAAATTACCGATTTCTGTCCCACTCCCGGTTTTTTATTTCTATTTTGCTTCGTACCATGTTTGTCCTGAATTTTCGTCTGCAATGAGGGGTACTGATAAGTCAATCGCTGATTCCATGGTTTCTTTGACCAATGTTTTAACGGCTTCAAGTTCATCTTTTGGTGCTTGAAGAATGATTTCATCGTGTACTTGTAGAAGCATTTTTGTCTTGAATTGACCGTCAACTAGAGCTTTGTCAAGATTAATCATGGCAATTTTGAGAATGTCAGCTGCGCTACCTTGGATTGGTGAGTTGATAGCTGTGCGTTCTGCAAATTGACGAATATTGAAATTACGTGAATTAATATCTGGCAACTCTCGGCGACGGTGGAAAAGCGTTTCGACATAACCTTTGTCTTTGGCATCACGCACTACGCGCTCCATGTAATTTTTAATGCCTGGGTAGCGTTCAAAATACGTTTCAATGTATTGTTTAGCCACTTTACGTGGAATGCCGAGGTTATTAGCAAGCCCATAATCCGAAATGCCGTAAACAATACCAAAGTTAACAGCCTTAGCATTACGACGGTCATTTGGTGTGACATCTTCTGTTTTTTCAATGCCAAAGACACGCATGGCTGTTGATGTGTGAATGTCTGCTCCTTCACGGAAAGCCGCAATCAAATGCTCATCATTTGAAATGTGAGCTAGAACACGCAATTCGATTTGTGAGTAGTCAGAACTTAAAAGCACTTCATTTTCTGTCTCTGGAACAAATGCTTTACGGATCAAGCGCCCTTGTTCCAAACGTACTGGAATGTTTTGCAAGTTAGGGTCAACACTAGACAAACGACCTGTTTGCGTCAAATCTTGTAAGTAACGGGTGTGGATTTTACCATCCTGCAAAATGAAATCCTGCAAACCAACGATATAAGTTGATTGCAATTTGGCAATTTGGCGATATTCCAAAATTTTAGACACGATTGGCGAGATTGGCGCCAATCGTTCCAAGACATCCACCGCTGTTGAATACCCTGTCTTGGTTTTCTTCGTGTAGCTTGTCGGCAATTGCATCTTGTCAAAGAGCAATTCACCCAATTGTTTTGGCGAATTGATATTAAATTCCATGCCCGCCAAATCGTAAATTTCTTGTGTCAACTCATCGATAACAGCCTGGTTAGAAGCTTCCATTTTTTGAAGCGTTGCTTTTTTTACCGAAATACCTGCAATTTCCATTTTAGCAAGGACATTTGCCAACGGTTGCTCCATGTCAAAGAGAAGGCTGGCTTGTTGGTGTTCTGTCAACTTGTCTAGCATGACTTTCTCAGAATAGTTCAAAACCACAATCTTACGTGCTAAATGGCTGAGCAGTACCGCTTTTTCAGGAGCGGCACGCTTAACCCCCTTGCCATAAACAGCTTCGTCACTATCTAAAACATAATCCGTGTAAAGTCGTGCAATAGTTGACAGTTCATTGTCATCAACCGTTGATAGGAGGTATTTTGCCAAACGGCTGTCAAATGCTGGTGCTGGTAAATCAACACTCAAATGACTAAGCAAGACTTTGCTACGTTTAAAATCGTAAGTTTTGATTGGTTTAGCTAACGCTGCTTTGAACAAATCATCCTTGAGAAGTTCAAGATTGGTTGACGCATAAATCGCCTTGTCATTTCCCCAAGCAAAGCCAATGATATTTTCAACGTGATAATTATCACCTAAAATTTCAAAATAGAAAAATTGGTCATCCGTGAACATATCCGCACTCAAGCTATCCACCTCGGTGTAGCTAACGTCGAATTTTTCTTGTTTCTTCGGAGCACCTAGATTGTCTTTAAATTGCTTGAAGCCCATTTCATCGTAAAATGGTACTAATTTGTCCAAATCAGGTCCTTGATAGTTGATGTCGTCCAAACCAATGGTAATCGGCGCGGTGATATTGATGGTCGCCAAAGTCTTAGATAAGAAAGCTTGCTCTTTATCATTAATCAAGTTTTCTTTCATCTTAGATTTTTTCATGCCGTCAATGTTTTCGTAAACACCTTCAAGACCGCCGTATTCTAAGAGTAGTTTAAGACCAGTTTTTTCGCCAATTTTTGTAACGCCAGGGATATTATCTGATTTATCCCCCATGAGTGCTTTAAGGTCAATGAATTGTTTAGGGGTGATTCCCATTTTTTCCATGAGGTAGGCTGGGGTGAATTCTTCAAATTCTGCCACACCTTTTTTGGAAATTTCAACGGTTGTGTTGTTATCAGCTAATTGAATAAGGTCTTTATCTCCGCTGACAATGGTAACGTCGTACTCGTCCTCATTTTCAGCTAATTTATCCAACGTTCCGATAATATCATCAGCTTCATAATTTTCCAAATCATAGAAAGCAATGCCGAGCGCACTAAGCATTTCACGAATGTAAGGCAATTGCTCACGGAATTCATCTGGTGTTTTGGCACGACCTGCCTTGTAATCTTTGTACATTTCTGTACGGAAAGTCGTCTTACCAGCATCAAAAGCAACCAAAACGTGTGTTGGCTGAACTCTTTCTAATAAATGATTGAGCATGAGGTGAAAACCGTAAATGGCATTGGTATGCAGACCAGCACGGTTTTTAAAACGATCAATCTGATTATACAGTGCAAAAAAGGCACGATAAGCAACGGATGATCCGTCAATTAAAAGTAATTTTTTCTTGTTTTCCATGGCTTTATTATAACATATCTTGAGCTTTCATTTGGCTTTGGAAGGTTGACGAAATCCTTTTTTCTGAATTTCCCTAAAATGACACAAAACCTCCACTTTTATAACACTTTTCTTGTCTTGGAATTAATAAAGGCATTAATTTCAAAGATTATGGTGAATTTTCTGTTTTTCCTGTCTTTAACGGAAAATAATTTTTCCCTTAAGATTTCTTTAAGGCTACCTTTTTATACTTTAATCATTCCTAAAACTTTCACAGCTGGCTTTGCTAGCTAACGTTCACTTTAGCACCTCCCAAGCTAAGTGAATGTGTCTTTTTCATAATCTCCTTAAGGTCTAGCCTCTAGCTAGGCTTTTTGTGTTGAAAAAAACACTTCCACTATGCTGGAAGTGCCATTTTATCATTATAAATAATTCACTAAATGCATCAAAATTGGGACGATGAGCATGGTGAGAAGGGTTGATTCGGTCACCATAATAGCTGCGTAATCTACGTCTGCTCCGTAAAGTTTTGCGACAACGGGAGTGTTTGTCATGACAGACATGGCTGATTGGATGATAAAGACTTGTTTCATTAGTAATGGCATTTGCGTGTGGCTAACAATCACCATCATTAACAGCGGTGCTACAACAAAACGTCCTAAAAGAACTAAAATATTGTCTTTACTAAAACTCAAACGTGATAGCCCTGCATTTGCCACCGAAATCCCAATAAAAATCATTGATAGCGGAATCGTAAGGTTACCCAAATATTGAAATTCGCTAAGTAAGAAGGCAGGCAGTTGGACGTTCAATAGCACCAAAATCACCCCAATAATGAAACCTAAACGTGTGCTGCAACTTTGGTCTTATTAGAATCATAACCTGAATTACGTGCTACCTTACGATAGATATCTACTAATGGTTTAAAATGATGAGCACTTGCTCCAATAACTGCATAAACGATTGGTAAACCTTTTTTAGCACTTTTAATAGTTGACTCAACATTACCACCAGTTGCAACCCAAATTGGAAAATTTCCTGTACAGAACGGGGGGTAGACAGGTTTATTATCTACAGATTAATCGGAATTAAAGACAAAAATATCACTTTAACTAAAGTTTTTCAACACGAGACACATATTGAGGTGCAAGCGACGCTTGATTACACTCCTCCTAAGTGTTGCCATTGTCAAGGAAAACAAATCAAATACGACTTTCAAAAGCCTTCTAAGATTCCTTTTATTGAAATTGGTGGACTTCTTAGTCTTATTCGTTTGAAGAAGAGAAGATTTCAATGCAAAGACTGCCATAAAGTGACGGTTTCTGAGACCTCCCTTGTTCAGAAGAACTGTCAAATCTCTGAGCTAGTGAAGCAGAAAACAGCTCAACTCTTACTTAATCGAGAAGCTTTAACGCACATCGCTGAAAAACTTGCCATCTTTGCCTCAACTTAATCATCCTTTTAAAATAGCACTAACAACCTTCATTCGTTATCAGAAATACATCACTAATGCCATTAAGCTTCCCTATTCTAACGCTAAACTTGAAGCAACCAATAAACTCATCAAAGATATTAAACGTAATGCTTTTGGTTACAGGAACTTTGACAACTTTAAAAAACACATTTACCTCGCTTTGAACAGCAAAAAAGCGAGAACATCATTTGTTCTCGCTAGAGCTTAACTTTGCCACCCACTACAGTTGACAAAGAGCCGGTTAACCTAAAAGGACCTAGCCCTGTGCAATACAGAACTAAGTCCTTAGCCTAATCATTGGATATTTATTGTCCAACTTTTGGGAGTCAGTACATCATTTAGTCTTTTTTCTACTAATGTAGATTCCTAAGATAGCTAAGATTCCTAGACCAATTATACTGAAAATTTGGGTATCTTTCTCACCAGTCGCTGGTAATTTTTTGGATCCTTTTTCTTTCTTACCTTGCTTATTATCAGATTTTTTATTTGACTGACTTGGTGTTGATGACTCATCTGATGATGGTATTTTTACTGTATGAGTGTTTGTTACTGTAAAGTTTCCGTCGTTTCCGATTTCCACTTTATCTGTATAACCGTTTGCTACATCTACTTCCTTGACTGTATATGCAATTTCTTTTCCGTTTGCGTACTTCGCAAGGTCGCTGAATGTATGTTTCCATTGATTTGCTTCGTTCAATGTGATTGCTGTTCCAACGGCTTGTCCATCTGCATAAAGTTGTACTTTTACTTCTTCCGGACGAATACCGTCTTGGTTATTGTTGTCGTCCCATACCTTAGTCACTGACTTATCAATTACTTCCGGTGTATGAGTGTTTGTTACTGTAAAGTTTCCGTCGTTTCCGATTTCCACTTTATCTGTATAACCGTTTGCTACATCTACTTCCTTGACTGTATATGCAATTTCTTTTCCGTTTGCGTACTTCGCAAGGTCGCTGAATGTATGTTTCCATTGATTTGCTTCGTTCAATGTGATTGCTGTTCCAACGGCTTGTCCATCTGCATAAAGTTGTACTTTTACTTCTTCCGGACGAATACCGTCTTGGTTATTGTTGTCGTCCCATACCTTAGTCACTGACTTATCTAGGGTTGGCTGGTAAATGCCAACGTTTTGATGTTTCTTACTATAATGACGGATATTGTTTTTAGCCATTTCACCTAATGTAGGTAAAGTGATGTTTTTAATCACTGCTGATGAAGGTCTACCGTCTGCATTCAAAACTGCATCCGCTTTGGAGTTGATAGTTTCATCTTTTCCAACATTCTTTTGCGTAATGTCATAATCTAAAAGATTGACTGGGTTTCCATTGTCATCTAAAAATTCAACGCGATAATTTCCAGATGTCAAATTTGTAAATTCATAACTTCCATCTGCATTCGTTTTTGTTGTACAAGGATTTCCGTATATATCTTTAGCCAATTCTTCAACGCCTGTAATAGCATTGATTTGATAAAGATTAACTGTCAATCCTTCTAGTTTTCTTTCAGATTTGTCAATTAGTCCATCTTTATTGACATCTAGCCATGCAACACCTGATAATGAACGGTCAACAACTTCTGCCTTGGCTAATGCGGAAGTTAATTTATCAAGTCCATCTGCTTCCATAACAGCTGTGTTTCCATATATATTTCCGCCAAGGTTATTCTCCGGTTGTAATGTGATGTCCAGTACATATCGCTTAAATCTCGGAAGGTTTCCTTTTAATAAAATGGCAGTCGTTCCCTCTGGAAGTACATAATGCTTAACCCCATTTTCTTCCGAATCTGCTGTTATTTTGCTGAATAAATTCATATCCAACGTGGATGTATCTTTTCCACGTATTTCTTCACTGGTTGTCGCATATAATTCAATTTCTGATGGAGCAGTTAACTGTGCTACCGTTGTATATTTGCCATCAAACTTACTACCATTTGAATCTCCGTTATATGGTAATACATCCAGCATCTTATAATTGGTATAATCCAATGTTTGTGTGTTGGTAAACGCAAGTCTGTATTGAATATTCTGTCCTACTTCTAACACTGGTTTTAAAATTTGTTTTGATAAATTCAAAGATTTATTAACGACAAGTGTTGCTGTTGCAGACGATTCATTCGGATGAGAAGCCCATTTGCTACTAATTGTTCTTCCATCGCCAGTTGCTTCTATCTGTGATGTATTCTGTACTGTATGTTTAGATTCTTGTAAATTGATTACATTAAAATCAATTTCTGCATTAAAGTCAATAGATGGTAGGTTTTCGCCCGTCGGTACATTATCAAGTGTGAAAACAAGTTTTGTTCTTCCATCAGCCAACTTTTCAACAGTTGGGATAATTTCGTTATCTCCATAAAAATATTTCGTACCATTTGTAACTGTAAGTTGTTTTGGAAGTATATCTGTTATTGTCACTTTTGCGATAGTCTGTCCATCTTTATTATGTGCAACATTTAAATAAGGTTGCAATTTATAAGGGATATACGTGATACCACTTGACAAATCGAAAGATGTAGACTTACTGTTTACTGTTTTTTTAATTCCTGCTTCAACACCTACAATCAGCAAAGATGCTCCTCGAGTATAGGTTGCATATTTTGAGTTTGCATTGCTGATATTGTGTTCGCTATCATATTCTGCTTTATCATAACGATTATTGTCACGAATATATGCGCTTGCACTATTCAATTTAGGATTATTAGAGTTATTCAGTCTTGTATCATTTACTCCTATATTTTTGTCTTTTTTATAGAAGCTTGCGGTATGAACCGTTTGGTATACAGTTCCCTCTTTTGCACTATCCAGTATATCTACATTAAACCCTATGGAAGCCTCCGAACTGCTGAGTTTTTTAACATTTCTTGCTTCTGCCAAAACAGCTACGCATACACCATTTGGATATTTCGCCTTCAAATCAGCCATTGACGCAAAATATTCTAAATCCTCTTCACGAGTAGCTTCCATTTCATCATCGGAAGCCCATCCAACTCCTCCAGGTTTTGCTGCATATAGCAATCTAACTGTCGCATCTGGATTAAGGGAATTGCTTGTAGGAGTACCGTTTGAAGCAGACGCACTTGGCTGCATAGCTTTATCATCAATTCTCATCAATAAATTCAAGGCATTTAGATCTTTTATATCATCGCCGCTATAAGAGAATGACCCTACTACCTGTATGGTATCACCTTTTAATGCATAGGCATCTAATCCCATTCCTGAGTTATTGCTAGAAAGATTGTCACTCCAGAATTTATTTTGCTGATTCTCTTTTACTAAGTAATGGAACAAACCATAATTTCCCTTAGTAAGTGTTTCATATTCTTTTACAACTTTGTCATTATCCTTAACTGTTTGTTCTGTTGCTGTTTTCTTATTTCCTTGTCCGTCAAGATAAGGAACTTTCATATCTGTGTCGGTGATTTCCAATTCATATTTCTTATTTTCAGTACTGCTTTTTTCTACAGGTACTACCATTTGGAAGTATGCTGTTGATACATATAGATTTCCTTGCGATGGCGTTGGAGAAAGTGGAGTTGCTCCTGCACCTTGATGTGTCGGTGCAACCAAATTTCCATTTTCATCATAAAGACTAGCACCAGAAACAGTGACATCAATTGTTCCATCTGCGTTTTGTACAAATTTCCATGTTCCACCATTGTTAGTCGTATAGTTGTTTGTTGAAGTCTTCCCTGAGTCAGTAAGCGGAAGTGCTCCTGCGAAATAGCCTGTGTTAGTCCCGTTTGTCATATCACGTCCACTAGCGCCAGTCGTATTTCTGTTATTCTCCTTGTAATCCCACAATAAAGGTTGTTGTTGTGAGGGCTTCCCATTTTCTTTTATTCCTGTGTTTAACTTAAATGTCCAATTATCAAATTTATCAGGAATATAGAAACCTTTCTTCCCTTTTTCACTATCCACAGATTTCAGTCTTATTCCTACACCAAAATCCATCAAACGTCCATCAACATTCCCTTTACCTGCATTAGGTGCACCTGCATTCCCACTTGAAAAATCAAATGTATTGTAAGAGTTCATTTTCCCAACATTAACTAATTCTATGTCGTACATTGGTGTGGCAGAAACAATGGCTTTTTCAGTATCCGCAGACATGACTTTTTCTTCCCATTTCGGTTGGTCTTTTAGTTTCACCTTAAATGTAGGAACGACTTCTGCTGACTGGTTCATTCCTTTCACATTAACTTCCACTAGTTTTGTTTCCGAAAAGCTTTGAAAGCCTGCGGAATTACCACCTTTGTACTGATAAATAGATTTACCTGTCAGAACGCATTTCCCATCCACATCTTTTTGAACAATATCAGTCATCCACGCAGACAACACTTCTGTGTTAAAAGAAGCATATTTCTCTGATACATTCAAAGATAGTTCGAATTCCAAATCTGCTTGATTTACCGTTGAATTGATTTCTCCATTATACGTCATATCGTATTGTATACTGTCAAATGACCTAACAATGTTATTGTCTTTTGTTGAATCATTTCCGGGCTTATCATCTCCATCAAAAGGTGCAGTACCTGTCGATGTCCTTTTAACAGATGCCAACTTGAAATTTCTAACTACGTCAGCGTCTTGCTTTGCTTCTTTTTTTGTAGTTTCTTCGTTAGTGTCTACATCGTTATTTTGTATATCGGTATCACTTGACTTAGAACTTTTTTCAATTCCTGTTATTTCAATAGGAATTTCTGCTTTTTTCATTTCTGTATCTTGCACCGACTGGTAATTTACGCCAAGCGAGAAAGTCCCATTTTCTGTCATTTGAAATTCTATGACATTACTAGTAAATTCTCTTTCTTCTCCATTTGGTAATATAAGTGAATAAACAGTTATATTATCTTTTGGTTGAATCGTAACTTGGACATTTGCCGTTTGTTTATCATCACTCAATGTTGTCGTGACTCCATAAACACAAGCTTCATTTTCGCTACTTGATTTATTATTTTCCATAGCAAAAACATTTGCAGCTGGCAACAGTGACCCAAGAACAAGATTTAACAGCATAAATAGTGCGGTTACTCTCTTTCTAATTTTCATATATACCTCTATACCTCCTCGTAAAATAAGTTTATGGGGATTTTTCAATCCCAAGTGTTCACAATTTTTATATTATCCAATTAGAGTGGGATAAAAGCTGAATCAGCTAATACATTTTATGCTAATTAGAATATATAATAAAATGTATTTATAATTATATTACCCCCCCCCCCCCCAAAACACAAGATAATCCAGTTTTTTTTTTTTAAACAACCGTTTTTTTTTTTAAATAAAAACTCTTTTTGTCATATGTGATGTTTTAATTTTTTCCAATCAAATAGAGGCTAGCATGTAGCCTCTAATAAGGTATTATCTTAAATTATCCTAAATTTTCTTGATAAGCGCCTTTTTCTTAAATATTTGCCCAAACAGACTCAAGAATATTCGTTTGGTCGCGGTCTGGTCCAACTGAGAATGTTGAAATGCGAACACCAACAAGTTCACCAACACGACGAATGTAGTTACGAGCATTTTCTGGAAGCTCGTCAAGGCTACGGCAACCTGTGATGTCTTCGGACCAACCTGGTAATTCTTCATAGATCGGTTTACAACGTTTCAATTGTTCAAGACTTGCTGGGTAATGGTCAATGCGCTCACCGTCAAGGTCGTATGCCACACAGATTTTGACCGTATCAAGACCTGAAAGAACGTCGATTGAGTTAAGTGACAAGTTTGTGATACCAGATACACGGCGGCTATGGCGCATGACAACTGAGTCAAACCAACCAACACGACGTGAACGTCCAGTTGTTGTCCCATATTCGTGACCAACTTCACGGATGCGGTCACCAACTTCGTCTAAAAGTTCAGTTGGGAATGGTCCATCACCAACACGGCTTGTGTAGGCTTTACATACACCGACAACCTTGTTGATTTTACTTGGACCAACACCAGAACCGATTGTTACACCACCAGCGACTGGGTTAGATGATGTTACAAATGGGTATGTTCCTTGGTCAATATCAAGCATGACACCTTGTGCACCTTCGAAAAGAACACGTTTACCAGCGTCAAGAGCATCATTCAAGATAACTGATGTATCTGTAACGTAATCTTTGATTTGTTGACCATATTCATAGTATTCTTCGAAAATGTCTTCAAATTTGATTGGTTCGCATTCGTACATTTTTTCGAAGAGGCGATTTTTTTCTTCCAAATTCACGCGCAAGCATTCTGCAAAGATTTCTTTGTCCAAAAGGTCAGCAATTCGGATACCGACACGTGCTGCTTTATCCATGTAAGCAGGTCCGATTCCTTTATTTGTTGTCCCAATTTTATTATCACCCTTAGAAGACTCTTGCAAACGATCAAGTTTAATGTGATATGGCAAAATAACGTGTGCACGGTCAGAAATACGAAGGCTATCTGTCGTAATTCCCTCATCATGCAAGTATTTCAATTCAGTTACCAATGATTTGGGATTGACAACCACACCATTTCCGATAACAGAGATTTTCTCTGGGAAGAAAATACCTGACGGAATCAAATGCAATTTAAATTTCTTACCGTCAATAACGATAGTGTGACCTGCATTGTCTCCGCCTTGATAACGTGCAATCACTTCAGCATCTTGAGACAAGAAGTCTGTGATTTTACCTTTTCCTTCATCACCCCATTGGGTACCAACAACTACTACTGATGTCATATTCTGTTCGATATGGATACTAACATTTATACAGCGAGCAAATAAAAACGATACTAGCTAAAACAACGCGTCACGTATCTATCTCCAAGCTATAAAATTGTATCTTCATCCTTTCTTGTACAACATGGCAGGAATCTCACCTGCGAGTTTGTCTTACAATTTATTATATGAAATTTCTGACTTTTTTTCAATATTTGATGACAAAATATTATTTTTCCCGAACGTTTTTTTGATTTTTTGACAAAAACAGCTTTAAACAAATACTTTTTCGACCTTCCGTTAAAAATTCATCCAGCAATCCTTTTCCACAAATGCAACAGTTACTTTATTTCCTGAAAAAATGCCTGAAAAATCTGGCAAAACGTGTCAAAAATCTTGCTTTTTTAGCAACTTTTCCCTAGAATAGTTTTACATTTATGAAAAACGACCGACTATTTTTTATTTTGACAAGATATTTATCACTAAAGAACTGTTAGATTAATGAGGAGATTGCCATGAAATTGAATGGATTATTACAAAAATCACCCGCGAATCTCCCTATCCTTCAAGCAACTTTTGGCTTAGAAAGAGAGAGCCTTCGCATTAGTAAAATAAATCACAGAGTTGCCCAAACTAAGCACCCTAAATGTTTGGGAAGTCGCTCATTTCACCCTTACATTCAGACGGATTACAGCGAGCCACAGGTGGAGTTAATCACTCCGATTGCCAACTCTACCAATGAAGCCCTACGTTTTCTTGGGGCTATCACAGATGTCATTGGGCGCTCAATCAACAAAGATGAGTACTTTTGGCCTTTGTCAATGCCACCGAAACTATCGGCAGATGAGATTGCTATTGCCAGTCTAGAAGATGACTGGGAACGCCAATACCGCGACCATTTAGCAAAAGTGTATGGCAAGATGCTTCAATCCATGTCTGGAATCCATTACAACATGGAGCTTGGGGCTGACCTTGTGACTGCTCTTTTTGAAGAAAGTGACTATACCTCTCTAATCGCCTTTAAAAACGACCTCTACCTCAAATTAGCTCAAAACTTCCTACGTTTTCGTTGGTTATTGACTTATTTGTATGGGGCTTCGCCAATAGCAGAGCAGGGATTTCTTGACAAACCACTTGATAAGCCTGTTCGCTCACTCCGCAATAGTCACCTTGGCTATGTTAATCATGACGACATTCAAGTAACCTACCAAAGCCTTGAACGTTATATTTCTGACATTGAACATTATGTCAATTCTGGTCAACTCATTGCTGAAAAAGAATTTTACTCAGCTGTCCGACTTCGTGGCAGCAAACACAATCGCGATTATTTAAAAAAAGGCATTACTTACCTTGAGTTCCGTTGTTTTGATATCAATCCTTTTGACAATTGTGGCATCACCCAAGAGACACTTGATACGGTGCACCTTTTCTCCTTGGCACTCCTTTGGTTAGATGATAGCTCTGCTATTGACCAAGATATTGCTGACGCAAAAGCGCTTAATGACCGCATCGCTCTTAGCCACCCACTTGAGAACTTGCCACAAGAAGCACCTACTGACCTTATCCTTTCTGCCATGCAAGCGGTCGTTGAACACTTTGATTTACCAGAGCGTTATCACACCCTACTCAAAAATGTCAAAGTACAGATTGAATGCCCTGAATTGACCATTGGTGGACGTTTAGTGACAGAAATTGACCACCTCTCTTTGGAAACATTTGGGCAAGAAAAAGGGCAAGCCTATCACGACTATGCTTGGCATGCTCATTATGCCCTCAAAGGCTATGAGAATATGGAACTTTCCACTCAATTATTACTTTTTGATGCCATTCAAAAGGGAGTAAACATTAGTATTCTTGATGAAAATGACCAGTTTCTCAAACTTTGGCATGGTGACCATGTTGAATACGTCAAAAATGCCAATATGACTGCCAAAGATAATTACATTACACCACTTGTCATGGAAAATAAGGTAGTCACGAAGAAATTGCTAGCACAAGCAGGTTTCCCAGTCCCAGCTGGACAAGAATTCGACGACAAAGATACCGCGCTCCGCTATTTTTCACAAGTCAAAGACAAGGCTATCGTTGTCAAACCAAAATCGACTAACTACGGACTAGGTATCTCAATTTTCAAAGAACCTGCTGACCTTGATTCTTACCAAAGTGCTCTAGACATTGCCTTTGCTGAAGATGACACGATTTTAGTTGAAGAGTTTATCTCTGGAACTGAATATCGCTTCTTCGTTCTTGATGGTAAATGCGAAGCGGTGCTTCTGCGAATTGCTGCTAACGTGGTTGGTGATGGTACACACACGATTGCGGAATTGGTTGACCTTAAAAATCAAAATCCACTCCGTGGCTACAATCACCGTTCACCACTTGAAATCATTGAACTAGGCGACATTGAACGCCTCATGTTAGAGCAACAAGGATACACACCAGATGACATTCTCCCTGAAGGTGTCAAGGTTGATTTACGCCGTAACTCTAACATTTCAACTGGCGGTGATTCAATTGACGTTACCGAAACCATGAACAAATCTTATCAACAACTAGCAGCTCAAATGGCTAGCGCTATCGGTGCTTGGGTTTGTGGGGTAGATTTGATTATTCCTGACGAAAATCTCAATGCTAGTAAAGAAGAGCCAAACTGCTCGTGTATCGAGCTGAATTTCAATCCAGCAATGTACATGCACACTTATTGCCACGCAGGAAAAGGGCAAGCATTGACACCAAAAATCCTAGCAAAACTCTTCCCAGAAATCTAAAAAATTCTGTCACACCTGTAAACAAAAAATCTGTCTCAAAGTACAGTCATTACTTGTCATCAAGCATCATTTTGCGATAGAATAAATACAAAATTAGATAGAAATGGACTGACTAACATTATGCCACGTTATGGTAGACCTCCAAGAGGCGGAAACGGTATTTTCACCGCTATTATCGGAGTTATTATTCTTATTGCTTTGCTTGAGAGCCTTTTAGAAATCATTTTACCTATTGTTCTTATTGCAGGGGTTGGGTATGGTGTTTATTATTTGACAACTAAGCAGACACGACTTGAAAAAGTCAATACCGATCAACGTTTACAAGATTTAAAAGATAGTATTAGACTAGCTGACCGCCAAGTTAAACTTTTGGATAATTACCTTGATGAAAAAGATTACACGCAATATGTTGTCGTTGCGCGCCAGCTATTGCCCAAAATCCGCAACATCTAAACTAAACTCACAGACTTAAAATCTAAAATGGACCTCAAAATCTCTAAACGTATCCTTCAGAAAGCAGAGAGTGTTGCGGAAGATATCTTGTTGCAACTAGAAAAATTGGACGTTTCACCAACAACACCGAAAGCTTCAGGTGAAGAAAAAGAATTGCTTCAATACGCTCCCAAGTTGACCAAGTTTTACAACAACATTCAAAAAGACCACTTAACCATTCTGGAAAAGATTGAAAATGCGGATAACAATGAAGAATTAACCGCTCTTCACGAAGCAGACATGGAACGTTTTCGAGATATTTTAGAGGGTTATCTCAAAATCAAAAAATCTCCAAAAGATTATTACAATGCCGAGGAACGTTTGGCACAGGCCAAAACAGCTATGGAAAAATTTGATTTGGCATTAGACGAAACCTTGAGAAAACTGAACGAAAGTGATTTAAAAGACTTTGATATTAGCATTCGTATGATGGCTGACGATGACACAAACTTATAATGTTGCCTTGCACACAAAGGAGAATTCTAATGGCTGATACTTTCAACTTTGATATTGATAAAATTGCTGAAAATGCGATTACAAAAACAGATAAAACAACTGAAATTATTGTTTCAAGCGACACCAGCTCAACAGGACAAGTCTCATTACTACGACAAATTGTCACCTGAACAACAATCAGCAATTACAGCTAAAGCACCTGCTTTGGTCGATAATTTCGTTGCTGACCAAAATGCTCTTCTTGATTTTGGAAATTCAGCTGTTGAGGAAGTCAACACGACTGTCAATCGCATTTTGTCAGAGCAAAAGAAACTTGAAATTCCTCAAGTAGATGAATTGCTCAAAAACACCAACCGTGAACTAAACGGCTTTATCGCCAAATACAAAGACGCTAAAACTGCTGAGCTTGAAAAGAAAGACGTCACACCAGAAAACGACTAAGAGAATCGCCTAGTGTAATGCGAGCAACTCGCTATCAACTAACTACAACATCATAAAAATTACCAACTGCCTTGCTCCTCACTTTCAGGAATAGGGCAGTTTTACTTTTCCAAACAAACTACTAGACTTAAAGCCCTGATTTTCTCTCAGATGATTACGCTTTTACCAACCACAATACTAGCCCATCAAATTTGCTTTGTGTTATAATGTTCTTATGGATAAACTTATAAAATCAATTTCAAAATCTGGTTCTTTCCGTGCTTATGTGCTTGATAGCACTGAGACGGTTAGAACTGCACAAGAAAAACATCAAACACTTTCTAGCTCTACTGTTGCCCTAGGTAGAACACTTATTGCCAATCAAATCCTAGCTGCCAATCAGAAAGGGGACAGCAAAGTAACCGTCAAAGTTATTGGTGATAGCTCACTTGGTCACATTATCTCTGTGGCTGATACTAAAGGATATGTCAAGGGCTACATTCAAAATACCGGCGTTGATGTTAAGAAAACCGCTACTGGCGAAGTCATGGTTGGACCGTTCATGGGTGCTGGTCAATTCGTTGTCATCACAGACTACGGTACAGGTAACCCTTATACTTCTTCAACACCACTTGTCTCAGGTGAAATCGGTGAAGATTTGGCTTTTTATTTGACTGAATCTGAACAAACACCTTCTGCCGTTGGGCTTAACGTTCTTCTCGACGACAATGACAAGGTCGAAGTCGCTGGTGGCTTTATGTTGCAAGTCCTTCCAGGTGCTTCTGAAGAAGAAACCAACCGCTATGAAAAACGTATCCAAGAAATGCCTGCTATTTCAAAACTTTTGGAATCTGACGACCACGTTGAAGCTCTTTTAAAAGCAATCTATGGCGAGGATGGGTACAAAGTCCTTGCTGAAGAAGAAATCGGCTTTAACTGTGACTGTTCACGTGAACGTTTTGAAGCTGCTCTTGTCACTCTTGGCAAAGAAGAACTCAAAGCCATGAAAGACGAGGACCACGGTGCCGAAATCACTTGCCAATTCTGCGGTAAAACTTACAACTTCACCGAAAATGACTTGGAGGGATTAATCAATGACTAAACTCAGCTCATCATTTATGATTGGTGATGTTGAAATTCCTCACCGTACGGTACTAGCACCTATGGCAGGAGTGACAAATTCTGCCTTTCGTACGATTGCAAAAGAATTTGGAGCTGGCTTAGTTGTCATGGAGATGATTTCTGAAAAAGGTCTCCTCTACAATAACGAAAAAACTCTTCACATGCTTCACATTGATGAAAATGAGCATCCAATGTCAATCCAATTATTTGGTGGTGACGCAGACGGACTTAAACGTGCAGCTGAATTCATCCAAGAAAATACTAAAGCTGACATCGTTGATATCAATATGGGCTGCCCTGTGAATAAGGTTGTCAAAAATGAAGCAGGCGCAAAATGGCTCAAAGACCCTGATAAGATTTATCACATTATCAATGAAGTCACTTCTGTTATCGATATTCCATTGACTGTCAAAATGCGGACTGGTTGGTCAGATAGTGAGCTCGCTGTTGAAAATGCACTTGCTGCCGAATCAGCTGGAGTTTCTGCCCTTGCTATGCATGGACGTACACGTGAGCAAATGTACACTGGAACATGTGACCACGAGACACTTGCTCGTGTTTCAAAAGCCATTACCAAAATTCCATTTATTGGAAACGGTGATGTCCGTAACGTTCACGACGCTAAATACATGATTGAAGAAATCGGTGTTGATGCTGTTATGGTTGGACGCGCAGCCATGAACAATCCATACATCTTCACCCAAATCAATCATTACTTTGAAACAGGCAAAGAACTGCCAGACCTTCCATTTGTCAAAAAATTGAACATCGCAGAAGATCACCTCAAACGTCTCATCGACCTCAAAGGTGAAAAAATCGCTGTCCGTGAATTCCGTGGTTTAGCCCCACACTACCTCCGTGGTACCGCTGGCGCTGCTAAAATCCGTGGAGCTGTCTCACGCGCAGAAACCATCGACGAAGTCAAAGAAATCTTTAACAGCTTACGATGATTGGGAAATGTCACCGATAACAAACCCAAAAACAGCTGCTAAGTTTAACTTAGCAGCTGTTTTTATTTTATTATTAAGCAATATTAAATTTGAGTTGCCCTTTAGAAACGCCGATTTTAAGGGTATTTCCACTTGCCAATTCGTCTGATAGAATAAGCTCTGATAATTCATCTTCAACTTTATCTTGCAGAGTACGGCGGAGCGGACGAGCTCCCATTTCTGGGTCGTATCCAATTTCGGCTAAATATTTCAATGCTGATGGTTGGAATTTTAGCATAATATCTTTTTCAGCTAGTGTCGCAATCAATGGTTTAACCATGATTTTCACGACATCACGCATATTTTCTTGAGTTAAGTTGTGGAAAACAACCTTTTCATCAATACGGTTGATGAGTTCAGGTCGGTAAGCTTTTTTGAGTTCTTCCATGATGCGTTTTTGCATTGCCTCATAATCATGAGCCATATCACGCGCACCAAAACCAACTGTCTTTTCATCACGCAAAGCGGTTGCTCCAAGATTTGATGTCATGATGATAATCGTGTTTGAAAAATCAACTTTACGACCACGACTATCCGTCAGCACACCGTCATCCAACACTTGGAGAAGCACATTGAAAATATCTGGGTGGGCTTTTTCAACTTCATCAAATAGAAGCACAGAATAAGGTTTGTTGCGAACTTTTTCAGTCAATTCGCCACCTTCTTCGTAACCGACATACCCTGGAGGAGCTCCGTTAAGACGGCTCGCCGCAAATTTTTCCATGTACTCAGACATATCAAAACGGATAAGAGCAGATTCATCATCAAATAGCAGTTCTGCTAGTGCTTTAGCCAACTCTGTTTTACCAACACCCGTTGGCCCCAAGAACATAAACGACCCAATCGGACGTTTGCCTGTACGAATGCCCGCTTGATTACGACGAATAGCACGACTAATCGCTGAAATAGCTGAATCTTGGCCAATCACACGCTTATGGAGTTCTTTTTCGAGGTTCAAATATTTCTTACTATCTGCCTGTGTCATTTTCTCAACGGGAATACCTGACAAACGACTGAGCGTTGCCATAATATCATCTTCTGTCACAGCAGTTGGTTTACGATTTGGCTTCTTGCGTGACTCTTTCAGCAATTTCGTTGCCAATTTGAAATCACCTTCTAAAATAGCTTTATCAGCAGGTGTCAAAGTAGCTGGCGCTTCTTTTTTCACCAAACCTTGAACCGTTGCACTTGCTTCATCAAGCAAATCAATCGCTGAATCAGGAAGATTTTTACTTGTCAAATAGCGATGCGCAGCTTTGACAGTCGTTAAAACAGCTTCATCAGAAATCACCACATTATGAAAATCTTCATATGATTTCTTTAGTCCAAGCAAGATTTGGTAAGCATCTTCAACACTTGGTTCTTCAATGGTAATCTTAGCAAAACGGCGAGAAAGCGCCACATCTTTTTCAAGATGTTTTTGATATTCTTCTTGCGTTGTCGCACCAACCATATGAAGTGTACCACGCGCAAGCGCTGGTTTTAGAATATTAGCCGCATCCAAAGTGCTATCAATTCCAGAGCCTGAACCCATAATCGTATGCACTTCATCAACGAAAAGAATAATATGATCGTCTTCCTCAATATCTGAGATGATTTGGTTCATGCGTTCTTCAAAATCACCACGGAATCGCGTACCAGCCACAACGCTCATCATATCAAGCTCTAGAACACGCATGTCTTGGAGTTCATACGGAATCGCACCATTGACAATTCGCTGTGCCAAACCGTAAGCAAGAGCCGTTTTACCAACACCAGCTTCCCCTACTAAAACTGGATTGTTTTTCGTTTTACGACTGAGCACCTGCACCAGACGAGAAATTTCTTTTTCACGACCGATAACAGGTTCTAATTTTCCTTGACGTGCCATCTCTGTCAAATCACGCGTGAAATCTGACAAATCCCCCGCTGTTGACTGTGGTTTCATCATTTCAGAAAAAGTACCGCCCATTGTCGATTTTTTCGGCTTACGAAGTTCATGAATAGCTTTGATATTTTCCTTTGTAAAACCAGCATTACGTGCCAAACTCTTACGCAAATCAATCAAACGAGCAGCGTCACCATCTTCTTTGTTTTTAAAACCAGCAACTTCTAACAAACGTGTGGCAAATAAATCAAGGTTTAACAACATCGCATAAAGCACGTGTTCTGTTCCGATTTCATTACCACCAGTCACTTGACAAATAGACTCAGCAAATGCTAAAACATCACTAAGAGCTTTAGATTGTTCCACAAAATGAACTCTGTCAACATCCGTTAGCGGTGATTTCCCAATGGCTAAAACAGCTGCCGCTTCATATTCTTCATAGGCGATTTTAGTTTGGTATTCTGCAAATGTTAGCCCTGCGACTGAGTCATGAATAGCAACCATGGCTAAAAGGACGTGCCAACTTTCTAAATATGGGCTTTCAAAACGCGCTGCTTGGTATTGAGCAACACTGAACACCTCTTGCATTTTTATCGAATACTCACTCATAAATGGAATCCTTTTCTATCTAATCTTTGTAAAATTTTCCGCAACATACGTGCCCTAATCTCTGGAGCATCTTTGCCAAGAACATCATCCGAAGCCGTTGCTAAAATCAAATTTCCTTCACGTTCAGTAATGATTTTTTCATCAAACAGCAACTGAATCAAATCCATGAAAACCTGCTCACTAATACGGTCACCAATGTTTGCCATAAGATTCCCAAACATTTGATGTTGATCTGAAAAACGCACTCTGGCAATGCGGATATAACCTCCGCCACCACGTTTACTTTCGACAGTATAACCACGACTTTCCGTGAAACGCGTTTTAATCACATAATTAATCTGGCTAGGAACAACTTGAAAGGTATCTGCCAAATTTGACCGCTTAATTTCAGCAATACCTGATTGGGCAAGTAATTGCTTAATGTATTCTTCAATACTATCAGATGTATTTTTTGCCATTAGCTTCCTCCTTTTCAAGATTAATGATCATTTCCAAATGGACTATCTTTGACTATAACTGACTATCATTATAACAAAAATATCCTTTTTAGGGGAGAATAAGCCCTACTAATTTAGATAAATTTAACATCTCCATCTCGAGTTTCATAAAAACAAAGGCAATCTATCCAATACAGCATTTTGAGCGAATTCAGCAAGCAAAAATTGAGTGCTCTAACACCCCAATTGTGTGCGCTTTGGCAACTAAAAAAACTCCAATCGCCTGCGAAAGGAGGGGTGTTAGTATATTGTGCCAAGCTCTTCTTTTGGTTATCGTTCGCAATATAGTTAACTATGTTGTGATTCCTCTAGCACGGCTATTTGGAACGAAATGGATAGAGAAGCATTTTGATGATAACAAAAAATAGTTGTCCTTCTCTGAGACGTTGCAAGGTTGTTATCGATGATAAAAAGTACCTTGGCTTTGGCTGGCAAGGTGCTTTTCTTGTGTTCAGATATTACTCTGAAATTCCCCTTGCTGTTGCCATTCTTCTAGCATGAGTTAATACTCCTGTCAAAGAAAGGCAATCAAATAGCCAATCACACAAGCATAATGCCATTTTCAGCCCAAAATAAGGCAAAAGAATTTCAACGAAAGACAGATTTTAGTTGTGTTTGCTCAAGAGATAGGATACAATAAAATCTGTAACAAATGAAAGGTTTCAAGTAAATGAACTATATTATTACATTTTTGATTGCCATGGTTCCTCTTGTAGAACTTCGTGGCGCTGTTCCTTATGCAATCGCCACTGGTATTCCAATGTGGCAAGCACTTATTATCGGGGTTGTCGGCAATATGCTTCCCGTCCCAATTATCTTCTTCTTCGCACGTCATGTTCTTGAATGGGGAGCAGATAAACCAGTTATCGGTGGTTTCTTTACTTGGTGTTTGAAAAAAGGTCACAACGGTGGTAAAAAATTAGCTGCGACTGCTGGTGACCGTGGACTATTTATCGCCTTATTGCTCTTTGTTGGTATCCCAATTCCTGGAACAGGTGCTTGGACTGGAACATTAGCTGCATCAATCCTTGACTGGAACTTCAAACAAAGCGTCATTGCAGTTATGCTCGGCGTTATCCTCGCAGGACTAATCATGGGAACACTAACAATTCTCGGCTTAGGAGCATTTAGCTAAAACAAAAACAAGAGCTTAGAAAGCAAACTAAGCTCTTTTAATATTGTTTTTTATCAACTGTTAGCAAGATTTCTCAAACATACAAAACCACCTGAGATTTCTATCTCAGGTGGTTATTTTTATTAGCAAGCTATTCTTATTTGTTAAGTGCTGCTGCCATTGTTGCTGCAACTTCTGATTCAAAGTCGTTAGCAGCTTTTTCGATACCTTCACCAACTTCAAAGCGAGCGAAAGTGATAACTTTAGCGTTTACTGAATCAAGGTATTGTTCAACAGTTTTGCTGTCGTCCATGATGTAAACTTGTGCAAGAAGTGTGTATTGTTGGTCAACTTTAGTGTTGTCAAGCATGAAGCGAGCCATTTTACCAGGGATGATTTTATCCCAGATTTTTTCTGGTTTGCCTTCTGCTTTAAGTTCTGCTTTGATATCTTCTTCAGCTTGAGCGATTACTTCATCAGACAATTGTGATTTAGAACCGAATTTCAAGTGTGGAAGAGCTGGTTTGTTAACCATTGCACGTGATTCGTTATCTTGATCGATTTTGTGGTTCATTTGAGCCAATTCATCGTGGATGAATTCTTGATCAAGTTCTTCGTATGAAAGAACTGTTGGTTTCATAGCTGCAACGTGCATTGAGATTTGTTTGGCAAGAGCTTCGTCACCACCTTCAATAACAGTTACAACACCGATACGTCCACCGTTGTGTTGGTATGCACCAAAGTGTTGGTCATCAGTTTTTTCGATAAGAGCGAAACGACGGAATGAAATTTTTTCACCGATAGTTGCAGTTGCGTTAACATAAGCTGCTTCCAAAGTTTCACCTGAAGCCAAAGTAACTTTAAGTGCTTCTTCGTTGTTAGCAGGTTTTTGTTCAGCGATAGCTTTAGCTGTTTCATTAACCAATTCAACGAATTGTGCGTTTTGAGCAACGAAGTCAGTTTCAGCGTTAACTTCAACAACTGCTGCAACGTTACCGTCAACATAAAGACCAGTCAAACCTTCAGCAGCTACGCGGTCAGCTTTTTTAGCTGCTTTAGCCATACCTTTTTCGCGAAGCAATTCAATTGCTTTTTCCATGTCACCGTCAGTTTCAACAAGTGCTTTTTTAGCGTCCATGACACCAGCACCTGATTTTTCACGCAATTCTTTTACTTGAGCTGCAGTAATTGCCATTTTTTATGTCCTCCAGGATTTTTTGTTTTCCAAAATAATAAAAACGAGACAGAGCGGTTTGCTTTCTGCCCCGTTTTAAAGCATATCAAAGACTGTTAAGTCTTAAAATCTTATTCGTTGTCGCCTTCTACAACTTCAACGATTTCTTCAATTGAGTCAGCTTGTGCTTCTGATGCAAAATCAACATCTGCATCTTCACCTTGACGTCCTTCGATAACAGCATCAGCCAATTTAGATGTAATCAATTTAACGGCACGGATAGCGTCATCGTTTGCTGGGATGATAACATCGATGTCATCTGGATCAGCGTTTGTATCAACCATTGCAACAACAGGGATACCAAGTTTTTTAGCTTCTTTAACAGCGATTTGTTCTTTGTGTGGGTCAACAACGTACATTACATCTGGGATACGAGGCATATCTTCGATACCACCCAAGAATTTTTCAAGACGAGCACGTTGTTTGTTAAGAAGAGCAACTTCTTTCTTAGGAAGAACTTCAAAAGTTCCATCTTCTTCCATACGTTTGATTTCTTTCAAACGAGCGATACGTTTTTGGATAGTATCCCAGTTTGTAAGAGTTCCACCCAACCAACGGTGGTTGATGTAGTATTGACCAGCACGTTCCGCTTCTTCTTTAACAGCATCAGCAGCTTGTTTTTTAGTACCAACAAACAAGATAACAGCGTCATTAGCAGCTGCATCACGAACGAATTCGTAAGCTGCATCAGCCATTTTTACAGTTTGTTGAAGATCAATAACGTGGATACCGTTACGTTCTGTGAAGATGTATTTAGCCATCTTAGGGTTCCAGCGACGAGTTTGGTGACCAAAGTGAACACCAGCCTCAAGAAGTTGTTTCATTGAAATTACTGCCATGAGTAGTTTCTCCTTTTTATAATGTTTTTTCCTCTCCCAGACTTCATCTTGCAAACCCACCCATAAAGAGCAACAGGTTCACAATACATCCAGAATGAGTATTTGTTGCATAATACAACTATCATAGTTTACCATAAAAGCCCCATTTTGACAAGTCAAATGCGACCTTAAAAAAGCTTTTCTTTAAAGTATTTTGGCAAAGATTTTTGCATACTTCCTATCATCAAATATCTGCCATGATAAATTCTTGTTCCCTTATCACAAAAAAAGCCCGACAGAATCGGGCTTTTGGGTGTAAACACATTATATAAAGGCGGTAGACGGATTTGAACCGACGATCAAGCTTTTGCAGAGCCGTGCCTTACCACTTGGCTATACCGCCACGACAAATAACATTCTACCTTAAAATCTAAATGGCGTCAAGTAGATCTCTTAAATTCTGAACTTATCTTACCGATTCTATTTCCTTGTAAAATACGGGATTTATGCTATAATACTAAAAATCTTTGGAGGTGTTTTATGAAAAAACTAAGTCCTAACAGTCACATTCGCGTACTCAGTCCGTCAGATTCAATTGCTCGCTTGGGTGGATTTGAAGCCAATCTTTCTGCCAAAGAAACGTTAGAAAAACTAGGATTTCGTGTGTCATTTTCAGAACATTATTTAGAATCTGATATGCTCTATTCTTCTTCAATCAAGAGCCGTGTTGCTGATTTGCACGCTGCTTTTGCTGATGACTCTGTTGATGCTATTCTGGCTACGATTGGTGGTTTTAATTCTAACGAACTATTGCCTTATCTTGACTACGACTTAATTGCCAAACACCCTAAAATCATCTGTGGGTATTCGGATTCGACAGCCTTTTTGAATGCTATTTTTGCTAAAACTGGAAACCTCACTTACATGGGACCGTCATATTCTAGTTTTAAAATGAAAGAAGGTCAAGATTACCAAAGCAAGGCTTGGTTAAATGCCATGACAAAATCAGCTTATGACCTTGTTCCAAGTCAAGAGTGGTCAAGCGCCCCTTGGTATGCCCCAACACAACCACGTCATTTTATGCCAACAGAATGGAAAATTTACAACACAGGGAAAGCTTCTGGCACCATTATTGGTGGAAATTTATCTACTTTTGGACTTCTTCGCGGAACACCTTACGCCCCTCAAGTCAACGATTATGTCCTTTTCTTAGAAGAGGCAGAAGAAGATGGCTATCATGATTTTGACCGCAATTTAGCAGCCATTTTACAAGCTTACCCCAATCCAAAAGCGGTGCTTATCGGACACTTCCCAAAGGAATGCCAAATGACACCCGAAATATTAACCTATATCCTAGACAAGCACCCACTTCTTAAAACCATTCCTGTCATGTATGACCTTGATTTTGCCCACACTCAGCCACTCTTTACAATCACTATCGGCGCACAAGCAAGCATTGACACTGATACTTTGAGTATTCATATCGAGGAATAAATACCCTAAAAAAGAATAATTAAAATATTTTCATCAGAAAGGTCATCTGACCCGCTTTCGATATGGGCAATAATTTTTTTCGAGAAATTCAAGCAAATCGTCGCAAACATATCTTGATAAGTTATGATTTTCTCCAAACATTCAATAAAATAAGTCGCTTGGTAAATTTTACGATAACTAATCAAGGTCAAAAAAACAAGCTCTGCACTTTTCTTATGATTTGGCAAAGATAAATACAATTTATCTCGCTCAACAAATGCTTTTCCAAGAAAAATCAAGTCATCATCAGATAAAATGGTCATTGTATTACCAAAAATGTAAAACTCATACTCTGTCCATTCTTCTATCTCATAAAGATAAGATGCCAAAAAATTCTTTTCGTCTTCTGTGATAACATAGCTAGGGTCCAAAGAATGAATCGTAATCTTAATCATTAATTCATTTAAACGATTGTAAACATCAAATGATTCGGTATTTGTATCAGTCTCAAGCAGACGACGCAAACCGTCAATATCTTTCAATTTCAAGCCTCGAGCAATTCTTAATTCACGGTACAATTCACCTCATTGCATTGACTTTTCAAGCTTCATACAGTCTCCTATATTCTGAAGGTTAACAAATCCCAACAAAAAAAGCCGAGCCAAATGCTCAGCTTCAAACTTTTTTCAACAAATCACCAAATGATAACGTAAGATTCTTCGTTCTAATCAACATAACCTTTCCCTCCCTTTTGTAGCCATTATAGCAAAAAAGCCCCAACAAAAGAGGCAGCTTACGGTAAGCGGTGAAAAATAGCAACTAAGCGGTTAAAAAAGAGCCTTAACGGCTCTGTAAATTTATTGAACAGCTGTCACAACAACGTAGCGATTTGGGGCGTTACCTTCTGAATAACTATCCAAACTATAAACCAAACAAAAATGACTGTAAATTGTCCTGTTTAGAATAAGTTAATTTTCTTTACGTTTACGAACACCCACTAGTCCAACTAATGTCATGAAAACACCTGCAATACTTGCTAGGATGCTAGCAGTACTTGTTTCATCTCCCGTCATTGGAAGAACACTTGATTTCACAACTTGTGGTGCTTCTGGTGTTGCTGGTTTGTCATACGCAACAGTATGCATATCCATCTTAAGCTGTGGTGTCTCAACTTCCATTGACGTTGTTTTATTAACACCTACCTCATGAACAGCTGTTTCAATTTGAATCGTTGGAACATCAACTTTTTGATAGTCAGGTGCTGTAGGTTCTTTCTCATAATTAGGTGCTTCTGGTGGTATTGGTAGTGTCAAAACAGGTGCTGCGACATCACTTGAAAAGGCAAACCAGAACTTACCGTATTCATGTCTTTTAGCATCTGCGCCAGCATCCATAACAATATCAAATGAGATAGTATCACCACTTGATACGACACCAACAGCTGCTCCATACCAACGATTCGCTTGCGTAGGACCATCCCAATAATTATTCGGGTCAGTGTTTGGGTTGGCATCGAATCGTGAACCATTTGAAACATAATCATTGTAGTTACCGGCATAAAGAACACCATCTTTATAAATGACACTCGAACCAGTAATCGTTTCAATTTTGATATTTGATGATAAGTTATGAATGGATTCTCCGTAACCACTTCCTGTATATTTTTGCGTTTTATTCAAAGAATTGAAAGCGATCAAAGCAGGATTCTTCTCGTTAAATGTTATCACTTGACCTTTTTCATCAAAAAATTGAATAGACATTCCAATGTGACTACTTTGTGAACCATTTTGTTCACCGTTCTTATCAGCAGTATCAAAATCAGATGACATAATCATTACTGTAATGTTTGGATTTTGGTTAATATATAGTCCATTCACAGCATCTTTAGCAGTATAGACATAGACTACCTTATCGATTTTGACGCCATTATAATAAGAATTTTTCAGGTTAGTGTAAGTGACCGTCACACTCTCACCTTTGTGCAGAACAACTCGATAACTATCTGTTCCGTTATTAGGATCTGTACTGTTATTAGCGATAACTGACCCATTAGACTTGACAATTGTAACGTGGGCATCTGCTTCTGATTTAAAAATAAGTCCTTGAACGTAAGTTTGATTGAGATAGCCATCTTTACCTTTATTAGCTTCATATTCAGCTAACTTCTTATCATAATCAGCTTTAGCAGCTTCATATTGAGCAAGTTTTTTCTCATAGTCAGCTTTTAGCTGAGCGTTATGCTCGTTAACTTTTTGAACTTCAGCATCATATGCAGCTTTCAATTCGGCGTTTTTCTTATCAATCTCTTGAATTTTAGCTTTGATTGCAGCTAGTTTCTTATTGGCTTCTTCAATACTTGAGACAGTGACTTTATTCCCAGTGATGGTTTGAGTAACAGCGTTGAGAGAAGCCATCAAATCTTGCAGTTGCTTGTTAACACTATTTTGAGCATTGATAATTTCATTAAGTTTTTGCTTTTGTGCTTCAGCATCTGCTAACGCATCGTCTGCCTTATCATAATTTTGTTTCTCAGCTGTTGTGATGATAACACCTGCTTCTTCAGCTTTCTTTTTGGCTTCCTCAATGAGCTTATTAGCTTCTGCTTCAGCTTTCTTATCCGCAATCAATTTATTTGTCGCATCTTCGATAAGTTTTTGAACTTCGGCAAGTTTAGCTTTTGCTTCTTCGATAGAAGTCACCGTTGTTGGCTTAAGTGTAACGGTTAGACCTGCTTTTTGAGCCAATTCTTGAGCCTGTTTGATAGCTTCATCAATAGCTTTCTGTGTTTCCGCAAATTTCTCTGCGTCAGCCTTTTGCTTATCCGCATCAGCTTGAGCTTGATTAGGGTCTGTATAGTGGTTTTCACCATTTACTTCAACTTTCACACCTGCATCACCAAGAATATCCTTAGTGTTTTCAACCGTTTGATTAATCTTTCCTTGTTCTGGTGTTGTTGCTTCAGGCAACTGAATATTAGTCTCTTCTTTTGGTGTTTCAACGACTTCACCAGTTGAACCTGTTACGTCAGATGATGTCGTATCTTCTTTAGGTGTTTCTACCACTTCATCAGTTGCTGGTGATGTTGTATCAGTAGCAGGTGTTTCTTCCCCAACACTTGTAGTAACAGATGGTGATACATCTGTTTGAACTACTGTACTATCTTGAATCGTTAAAACCGATTGTGATGTTTCCGTATCTTGAGCGACTGTTACTTCATCAGCGCTAACGTGACCGCCTAAAAAAGCAAGCCCTAAAGCAATCCCACATACCAGACCGTATGCTTTACTTTTACGAAAATATCCATGACCATTCACTTCTGAGCGCTCATTAAACAAAACCTTTTTATTCATTGGTTTCCTCCATTTTTATTTATGGTCTCTGTTTACCAAAAACCACTCTACACTTACATCATACCACCCCCCCCGAAAAGTCAAGTATATCAACTTTTTTCATAAATAAACGTTTTTTTGTTATAAACAACAGCCTTTTTTATATGTGGTCGATAAAGAGAGCAGCGTCTTCAATGATGCCATTCTCAATTCATGAGAATAGCGTCAGCAAGATTGAGCTCCAAACTCAACTGATTGGTGTTATACTCTTTATACATCGTCATGGCTTTCTAGTTGTTTTTTTATGATATAAACCATGACATAGGAAAACGAGTAGCTCCAACTGCGGAAATACTCGTTTTTTGTATTCTGAAGGTTAACAAATCCCAACAAAAAAGCCGAGCCAAATGCTCAGCTTCAAACTTTTTTCAACAAATCACCAAATGATAACGCGTTCTTCTGGTGCGCGCCACATTGGGTCTCCTGCTTTGATGTCAAATTCTGTGTGGAATTCATCAAAGTTTGTCAATGTAACATTGGTACGAAGTTTGCCTGGTGCGTGAACGTCAATGCTTGTTAACATTTGCATATATTCATCACGCGCTTTCATGCGCCAAATCGTTGCAAAGTTGATGAAGAAATCACGCGCTGAGAAATCCTCGTCTTGTTTTGCAGCTTCGAGCGCACAAGCCACACCACCAAGGTCAGCCACATTTTCAGAAACGGTTAATTTACCATTGACTTTCGCACCATATGAATCTAAGCCGTCAAATTGGTCAACGATTTTATCCGTACGTTCTGTAAAAGCTTTGTAATCAGCTTCTTTCCACCAGTTATTGAGGCTTCCATGTTCGTCAAATGATGCACCATTGGTATCAAAAGCATGTGAAATTTCATGGGCAATAACCGCACCAATACCACCATAGTTAGCAGATGAACTTTGTTCTAAACTGTAAAATGGGGCTTGTAAGATAGCCGCTGGAAAGACAATCTGATTTTGTTGTGGGTCATAGTAAGCATTAACCATATGGGCAGGCATATGCCATTCACTACGGTCAACAGGCTTATTCCATTTACTCCAGCTATGTGCGATTGAAATTTTAGCAAGGTTTTGCGCATTTTCAACTAATGACAACGAGTCATCAATGATTTTCTTAGCATAAGTTTCTGGCAATTTTTCAGGATAACCAATGTGTGGTGTAATCACGTTTAATTTAACAATGGCTTTATCACGTGTTTCTTTTGCCAACCAATCTGCTGATGTCAAACGTTTCTTGTAAACATCAATCATTGTCGTTACTTTATGCTCCACATCAGCTTTAGCTTCTGGAGAGAATTTTTGCCCAGCATACCAAAAACCAAGTGCTTGGTTGTAAGGACCTGAAGCTAAGTAATAAGCCGCTTTTTTCTTATCCATAGCCTGTGGTGTTCCTGAAAGCGCACGACCATAAGCACCTGAAAGCACACGAATGTCATCTGTTAAGTAACCGTTAAACGCCCCCGTAGCTGATAAAACCAAATCCGCCTTTAGCAAATCCCAGTTCTTTTCTGAATAATAGTCAGCAGCAAACTCTGTCCAGAAACGTTCTTCAGGAACAATCACTTTGTCAGGAATTTCTCCCAAAATTTGCGTGAAAATAGCGTCCAAAGGCAATTCTGGTGCTAATTTTGTAAAATCAGCCCAATCATACGGGTGATAAAGTTTGACGTACTCAGAAGATTCTTCACGTGACAAAACATATTTAGCGACTTTGGCATCTAATGCAATCACCTTGTCAAGCAAGTCTTTCGTTTCTTCAGCTGAAAAACCAAATTTTGGCAATAATTCTTCTTGCATTTGACGCCAGATAGCTAGTAATTCTTTACCTTTTTCGTTATCTTCGGCATAGTAAGTTGTATCAGGCAAGATTGTTCCAGGAGCTTCTGCCCAAAGAACATTAAGCTGCGCGTTCATGAAATCTGGGGCAACACCAAGTGGAAATTCATTTGGTTTTCCTGCCATTTCAAAATCTGCCATTTTGCCTGCAAATTCAGCAAAAGAATCCAAGTTTTTGTATTCTTCAATTAATGGAAGAACTGGCGCGACACCAACTTCTTCACGTTTATCATAATCTGAAGTCATACGATGAAACTTGATATAGTTTTGTAAAATGCTATCCTCTGGTACGTCTTCGCCGCTAAGCCATTTATCTGTTGTCGCCAACATTAAGTCTTCAATCTCATCGGCTAAATCTGAAAAACCACCTGTACGTGGTTTATCATCAGGAATGACAGCTGTTTTTTCCCATTCGCCATTGACAGCGTCATAAAAATCGTCTTGATATCGAGTCATAAAAAATCTCCTTTAATCTATTAGAACCATTTTATCAAAAAAACGTGAGAATAGCAGATATAAAGCGCATTTGTTAGAGATTAAATAACGGACTTTCTGACACTTTTTTGCTATACTTAGGGCAAGGAGGCGACTATGACTAAAAAACATTATAATTGGGCAACCCTAGGAACTGGTGTCATTGCTAATGAATTAGCGCAAGCGCTTCAACAACAAGGGCGAAAACTCTATTCTGTTGCTAACCGTACTTATGATAAGGGGCTAGCTTTCGCTGAGAAATATGGCATTGACAGAGTTTATCAAACTATTGATGAGGTATTTGACGACCCTAACGTAGATATTATTTACATCTCAACGCCACACAATACACACATTAACTTTTTGCGCAAAGCCCTAGCAAACAGCAAACACGTCTTATGTGAAAAGTCAATTACGCTTAACGCTGACGAATTGGACGAAGCTATCAAGCTAGCTGAAGAAAATCACGTCATTTTAGCAGAAGCCATGACCATTTTCCATATGCCAATTTACCGCAAGCTTTCAGAAATCATTGCGACTGGAAAACTCGGTGAATTGAAGCTCATTCAAATGAATTTTGGCAGCTACAAAGAATACGATATGACAAACCGTTTCTTTAATCGTCAGTTAGCTGGCGGTGCACTTCTTGATATTGGTGTCTATGCTCTTTCTTTTGTCCGTTGGTTTATGACATCAACGCCGACTCAAATTGCTTCCCAAGTAAAACTAGCTCCGACAGGAGTCGATGAGCAAGCTGGGATTTTGCTAACGAACAGCCAAGGCGAAATGGCAACTCTGACGTTAAGCCTTCACGCCAAACAGCCAAAACGTGGAACAATCGTCTACGATAAAGGCTATATCGAACTTTACGAATACCCTCGTGGGCAAAAAGCGGTGATTACCTATACCGAGGACGGACATCAAGAAGTCATCGAAGCTGGAAGTACCGCACTCGCTCTTTCCTACGAAGTCGCTGACATGGAAAATGCCGTTTCTGGTCAAGAAAATGCCATGCACCTCGACTACACCAAAGACGTCATGGACATTATGACAAAACTCCGCAAAGACTGGAATCTCACTTACCCAGAAGAAGAATAAAACTCTTGACATTACAAGGTTTTTAATCGAAAATTCACCTTAAAAAAGAACCATCAGTAGTACTTGAAGTAAATTCAGCTGTACCACTTGGTGTAGTTGTTTCCACGAGTTTGTAATCACCATCATCGATTCTTTCAAATTCGAAAGTAGTCACGCCAGTGATTTCATCACCAACAGCGTTCCAGTCACCAGATTTTTCACTATTTATGAGAAAAGACAGTTTTTCTCATTTATTAACATATTATAAACTTATAGTTGACAGTATTGTCAAACGAATTAACAAGCTTATTACCAATAATTAGCTTTTTACACCTTTAGGGTTTACATTGGTATTGACAGTTGTTTAACAAGCTTTACAATTTTTGACATCGTTTCTCACTATAATCGCCCTTAGGTAACAATGTGTTGCAAAGCACACACTAGTCACTTTTTATGTTCTCGCAAGTTTATAACTACAGGTTATCGTAGCACCAAAAAGCCTAGCATAGACAACGAACCTAACCCCAAGAATTCGGCAAGAATCTAACAATTGGGATGCGGTTTATTATCCGTGCTAGGCTTTTATTCATGAAATTTTCTGTGGACAAGCCAAAGTATTCTGCAAATACGTAAAAAAAGCCGAAAATCACCAACTTTTTTACACAGATATCAACACTTATTCACAACTTGTGGATAAGTATGGCTATATACTGGGGATAACTTGTGTATAAACATGCCAAGAATCCTATAATATCAAGCTTTAGCTCAAATCCACAGAATTTAAAAACACCTTGTTTATAACTCATTTTTCACAAGAAGAAATTACCACAAAACTTACTAAAAACCTTGATTTCAAGGGATTTCTAACATTTTCAGTAAAAAAGAAGTTGTGTACTTTTCCACAACTTCTATTATTTTTAACTAAACTTCCATAATCTGGGAGAAATTGCTCAAGAATTTACTATTTTCTGTGCTATTTTCCGCTACCTATGGCTTAAATTTACTATTTTTCTACTTATTTTGCGGTTCAAAACGAAAAAGAAAGAACCCCGCTAGCGGAGCCCTTTCAGGAGATTATGAAAAAGAAAAGTTTTAGGATTGTTT
>ERZ1034680.102-NODE-102-length-61634-cov-41.741081_pt1 | contig 61634 bp, 52 predicted proteins | sample MGYA00520639_ERZ1034680 | MGnify/ENA primary metagenome ERZ1034680 (study PRJEB33766, sample SAMN09781760) | gut metagenome | biome: gut microbiome | host: Homo sapiens | place: Madagascar | study: EMG produced TPA metagenomics assembly of the PRJNA485056 data...
TTATTTAGTAGAGTTCGTATTTTCCTCCTCTCTCTATCCCGACGCGAGACGCGTCGCCCCCATTAGAGCTTGCGTTTAGTGCTTGCGCTTGATGTTTGCATTTAGTGCTTGCGTTTGTTCGTATAATTGCGCTTTACAGGACAGCAATAATTGCTGTCAAAGATCCCCCCACCTCCATATTTTTGTTTGTGACAGATAATCTGCCATCTTACACAAAACGTGTGTAAGTATCTGATAACTAAATCGTTACGCAGTGTAGGATAATAAAAAAACATCTTACACACCGCTTGCACACCAAATACCATGCAGATGGGCAAATGCGTTGCGCGAGAGCGGCAGCACACCAACGGGAGGCAGAAAAATCAGTCGGAGCATCATACTTTCCGCTCCCCCTATGCCCGCATTTCGTATGCCCGTTGCTGCGTGGCCGTCGCCCGATGGCGTATTTATAGAGTGACAAATGTGGGTGTAAGATGTGGTGTAAGATAGTGTAAGCTGTTGTGTAGGATAGTGTAAGATGCAGTGTAAGATAGTGTAAGATGTTGTGTAGGATAGTGTAAGATGTGGTGTAGGATAGTGTAAGATGTTTCGAGATTATCTTACACTGCGTAATTCATTGGTAATCAAGGTGAAAGAACTAAAAAGTGTAAGATGCAAGAAAAAACTCTTTGCCTTTTGTGTAGTACATTGGCGTGCAGTGTGCAAGCTGTTTGCTGCGGCAAAGGTATGGGGTATTTGTCGTAAAAAATAGTGCCAGGGCGTGAGGGGCTGCAAAAGCACCTTGCACATTCGTATAAGTAGGTGTTCAAAATTATTTTATACAATCAGTAGGTGCCATTTTCACATTGAAAGCACATTCTCGGGGCGCATCTGTTCCCTTCGGCCTCGGTCACATAGCCCGCTATGCTCTCTCACCCGAAGGAACCATCTACGCCCCGATAATGCACTTTCAATGTAAAAATAATTTTGAACACCTACTTATTATTCGTAACTTTGCTCTATGATAGACCCATTTGCACCCACATATCAGGATTTTGAACACGAACCGCAGCAAGCCAAGCCGCGTGCCATCACGCTGTTTGAACTCAACAGCCGCGTGCGTGCCACACTGCGCCAAACCATGGCCGACTGCTATTGGGTGGTGGCCGAAATAAGCGAATTGCGCGTGGCATCGAATGGACATTGCTACATGGAGTTCGTGCAAAAGGACGAAGCCAGTGGGTCGCTCGTGGCCAAGGCGCGTGCCAACATCTGGCGGCAAAATTATGTGATGATAACGTCACACTTTGAGCGTGCCACAGGTCAGCGGCTCGATGCCGGCATCAAGGTTATGGCCTGTGTCGTGCCAGAGTTTCACGAGCTGTATGGCTTTTCGCTCAACGTGATAGATGTTGACCCAACCTACACAATGGGCGATTTGGCTGCACGCCGCAAGGAAATAATCCGTCAGCTCGAGGCCGATGGCGTGATGAACCTTAACAAGGAACTCCCTCTGCCGCGTGTAATCAGCCGTGTGGCCGTGGTGTCAAGTGCCACGGCGGCGGGCTACGGCGACTTTTGCAACCAGTTGCAGCAGAGCGGCTACGATTTCACAGTCGAACTCTTTCCGGCCATCATGCAGGGCGACCGCGTAGAACAGAGCGTGATAGCGGCGCTCGACCGCATAGCGGCACAGGCCGGTGAGTGGGACGTGGTGGTGATTATACGTGGCGGCGGTGCCACAACCGACTTGAATGGGTTTGACACTTATATGCTGGCTGCCAACGTGGCACAATTTCCCCTGCCTGTGCTGACGGGTATCGGACACGAGCGCGACGACACCATCATCGACCTCGTGGCCCACACCCGCCTTAAAACCCCTACGGCAGTGGCAGCCTTCCTGATAGAGCGCCGCGGCAACGAACTGGCCATGCTCAAAGCTTTGCAGGACCGATTGTTGCAGGCCGTGCAACAGCGCTTGCAGCGTGATGGCCAACAGCTCTCGCTCCTTGCACAACGTGCCAATTATGCAGCCATGCAGCAGGTGGCCTGGCGCCGGCAGCGCTTTGACAGTGTGTCGCATCGCTTCGAGCTGGCATCGTCACGCTATGTGAGCCGCCAGCGCGAATGTGTGCTGAAGTTGGGTGCCAAGCTCGAACTCTTGGTTCAGAGCAGATTGCAGCAACAACAGGGGGCGCTCGACAGATATCCGCAGCGCCTGCGCAATGCCGTAGACCGCGTGTTGCTTCAGACACACCACCGTCATGACATGCTGCAACGCAGCATCAAGCTGGCTGCTCCCGACCGCATACTGGCCATGGGATTTAGCATCACCACCCATAACGGCAAAACCGTGCGCGATGCCGCTACACTGAAGCCGGGCGACGAATTGCTGACACGTTTCCAGACAGGCCAAGCCAAGAGTGTGGTGGAGTGAAGTGGTGGACAAAAGAGTCATTGAACGTATTCGTTTGGCACGATGATTCAGTCCTCGCTCCCTTGCTCAATCAGTAAGTAGAATTATACACGAATTTCGGATTTAGACGGGTACGGCCTGAATCACCGTGCAAGGCGAATGCAATCAAGCTTGCTTGATTTGCTGAGCTGCAGCCGATGATGTCAATAAAAGGCCAAAAGCACCGAACGCTACCTCTAATGGGGGCGACGCGTCTCGCGTCGGGAAAATATGCAGCTATTATTAGCGGTAGTAACGTTCGTATTTAACTCCGGTCTCTATCCTGACGCGGGACGCGTCGCCCCCATTAGTGCTTGCGTTTTTTCGCAGCGCCTTTTAGAGACCGTGCGAAACTAAATCCGAAACTTCAAGAATTATATTATATACGCACTTATGCCCCAAAAGAAATTGACCTACGAACAAGCCATGCAGCGGTTGGAGACCATTGTGCAGGGCTTTGAGCAGAATACGCTCGAGCTTGACCAACTGACGGCACAGCTGGCCGAAGCGCAGCAACTTATAAAAATGTGCAATGACAAATTGCAGCAAGTAGAAACCGATGTAAAGCAAATACTCAATAATGAGCAAGAATAAACTCGCAAAATTTGCCGACATGGAGCGCTACCCGCACGTGTTTCAGGCAGCCGATGTGGCAACCAATGACACACCATTTGCCATGCGCGGGCGTTGGCACGCCGATTTTTTCAAAAACGACAACCCGATAGTGCTCGAACTTGGCTGCGGCCGTGGTGAGTATACCGTGGGCCTTGGACGTCTGTTTCCTGATAAGAACTTTATTGGCGTCGACATCAAGGGCGCGCGTATGTGGACTGGAGCCACCGAGTCGCTTGAGGCCGGCATGAGCAATGTGGCATTTTTGCGCACACACATTGAGTTTATCGACCGTTTCTTTGCCCCTGGCGAGGTGGCCGAAATATGGCTCACCTTTTCTGACCCACAAATGAAGAAGGTGACCAAGCGTCTGACCTCAACCTATTTCATGGCGCGTTACCGCCGCTTTTTGCAGGACAATGGTTTGATACATCTCAAGACAGACAGCAAATTCCTTTTTACTTACACCAACTATATGGTGGAGGCGAACAAACTGCCTGTCGACTTCAAAACCGATGACTTGTATCACACCCTGGCTGCAGAGCAGGACGAGGAGGTAAAACAGATATTGGGCATACAAACTTATTACGAGCAGCAGTGGATTGCCCGTGGACTGACCATCAAATATCTCAAATTCCAGTTGCCACAGCAGGGCGAACTCGTGGAGCCTGATGTGGAGATAGAATTAGACGACTACCGCAGTTATAACCGCAGCAAACGCTCGGGGCTGACTACGAGCAAGTAGGGTCGCGAGGCTCGAGGTTATAAGTTTTGAGGTTATAAGGTTATAAAGTAACCTTTGAGAGCTCGACAAACCTCGGTAACTTTATAACCTCATAACCTCAAAACTCAAAACTAAACGACCTCAAGCCTCGGTAACTTTATAACCTTATAACCTCAAAACTCATAACCTCATAAACCTCAATGCAATTATATCCAAAACTCATAACAGACGCCCTGGCGCAAGTGCGCTATCCGGGCAATGGCAAAAATCTGATTGAAGCCGGCATGGTGGAGGACGACCTCCGTATAGACGGCATGCACGTGTCATTTTCAATTATATTTGAGAAGTCAACCGACCCCTTCATGAAGTCGGTGCTCAAGTCCGCTGAGGCGGCAATCCACACCTATGTGGATAAAGACGTGGAGGTTGAAATCAAGACCAAAACCATACAAGCCGCACGTCCCGAACCCGGCAAAATGTTGCCGCAGGTGAAGAATGTGATTGCCGTAAGCTCAGGCAAGGGCGGTGTGGGCAAGAGCACCGTGGCAGCCAACCTGGCAGTGGCGTTGGCCAAACTCGGCTATAAGGTCGGTTTGCTCGATGCCGACATCTTCGGTCCGTCGGTGCCCAAAATGTTCCATATGGAGGCTGAAAACATCTTTGCCGAAATGAAAGACGGACGACAAGTGCTCATTCCCGCCATGAAGTATGGGGTGAAAATATTGAGTATCGGTTTCTTTGTCAATCCCGACACCGCTACATTGTGGCGCGGCGGCATGGCATCGAATGCCCTGAAACAGCTCATAGCAGATGCCGATTGGGGCGAACTCGACTACTTTGTGCTCGACACCCCTCCCGGCACGTCGGACATACACCTCACTTTATTGCAGAATTTGGCCATAACCGGCGCCGTGATTGTGTCAACCCCACAGGCTGTGGCATTGGCAGATGCACGCAAGGGTATTGACATGTACCGCAACGACAAGGTGAATGTGCCCATACTCGGTTTGGTGGAAAACATGGCATGGTTTACACCTGCCGAACTGCCCGAAAACAAGTACTACCTGTTTGGAAAGGAAGGCGTGAAGCGCTTGGCCGAGGAGATGCAGGTGCCCCTGTTGGGACAAATACCCATTGTGCAAAGCATTTGCGAAAGTGGCGACGAGGGCGAACCCGCAGCAGTGAAAGATGACACCATGACGGCGTTGGCCTTCCGCAATTTGGCCGAGGCTGTGGTGGCAGAAACCGAAAAACGTAACAAGGAATTGCCCGCTACGCATATTGTTGAAATGAAAAAGTAAGTAGGTGTTCAAAATTATTTTTACATTGAAAGTGCGTTATCGGGACGCAGATATCTCCTTCGTGTGAGGGTTTCTGTCCCCCGATAACGGGGGAACCGAAGGGGGTCATAGCGGGCTATGTGACCGAGGACGAAGGAGATAGATGCGCCTCGAGAACGTGCTTTCAATGTGAAAATGACACCTGCTGATTATATAAAATAATTTTGAACACCTACTTAGTAAACACGATGGTAAAGATAGGAGACAAAGTTCGCTTTCTGAATGATGTGGGAGGCGGTACGGTGACAGGTTTCCAGAGCAAGGACGTTGTGCTGGTGGCCGATGCTGATGGTTTTGAAATTCCCACCCTCGTAACCGAGGTGGTGGCTGTCGAAACAAACGACTATAACATAGCCAAGGTGGTGGCAGCACAGCAGAAAAAGAAAAAGGACGAGGCCGACAAGCCCGCACCAACCTCGGTAAAGAATGCCTTGGCCGTGACGGACGACGATGAAGAAGAGGAAGAAACCGATGTGGCCGACAAGGAACTCACTTACCGCCCCATGGGGCAGGAGAGGAGAGGGGCCAACGAATTGAACCTCTGTCTGGCCTTTGTGCCCAAAAATATCAAACAGGTGAGCGACACTCCGTTTGAGGCCTACTTGGTGAACGATTGCAATTATTTTATACATTATATATTGCTCACCTACGAGGGCAAAGCCGTAACGGTGCGCCATGAGGGTGAAATTGCGCCCAACACCAAGGTGTTCCTCGAAGAGTTTCAGCGTAACCGCCTTGAAGAGTGGGAACGCGTGACCATACAGACTTTGGCCTTTAAGCGCGACAAGGCATTTATGCCCAAGCCGGCATACAGCGTTAATCTGCGCATAGATGGCACAAAGTTTTACAAGCTCCATGCCTTCCAGTCCACCATGTTCTTCAACACCCCCGCTTTGGTGTACGACATCGTAAAGGACGACCGTCCGGCACGTGCCATGTTTGTTGATGCTGAAGAACTGCGTGAGGCCATGCAGTCGCCCGAGGAACAACTGCACCCCGAGGAGCACAAGGTGAGCGGTGCTGAAAAACGTGCCCGTCAGAAACAAGACCGCAATGCCGTGGTGGAGGTAGACCTGCATGCTACCGAACTGCTCGACACCATGGTAGGACTCGAGCCAAAGGATATACTGGACTACCAAATAAAGGTGTTTCGCGACACCCTTGACGAACATGCCAAGGAGCATGGACGCCGCATCGTGTTTATACACGGCAAGGGAGAGGGTGTGCTGCGCAATGCCCTGATTAAAGAATTGCGCACACACTACAAGCAATGCCGCTACCAAGATGCCTCGTTTCGGGAGTACGGCTATGGCGCCACGATGGTAACCATTCCTTGACACGTTGGCAGACTCGCATGAATGCCCGTTATCACCGTCATTTTGTGCGATATGCTTTATAACACAAAATTAACCGCAAAAAAGTGACATGGAAAAGTCGTATTTGCTTTTTATGTGTTATCTTTGCCCCGAAATAAAGTGCCGTATGCTATATAGGTATGGCAAATCAACTGAAAACAAACAACTAAAATTTCTACAAACAATTAATCTTTACAACAATGGCAACTACAAATGCTAGCGCACCCAAGGGTGCACCCAAACAATCAAAGGGCTTTACCGGCATCAAGTCTGGTTTCGCCGTAATCATCGTATGTGCAGTCATCGCAGTATGTCTCTACCTCTTCGGTGCTGGTTATCTTGGCAACTTTAAGGGTGCTGACAACGATCCCGCAATGTTCTCTGTTCTCTCAGACAATACTTACGAACCTGCTGGTATTCTTGGTACTGTATACAAAGGTGGTTTCGTTGTACCTATCATTTGGACTTTGTTCGTAACTGTAGTGGCTTTGGCCATCGAACGTTTCTTTGCTATCCGCAATGCTTACGGTCGTTCAAGCCTGACCAAGTTCGTTGCTGACATCAAGGTAGCTCTCAAGCAGAACGACCTCGTTAAGGCTCAGCAGCTCTGCGACAAGCAGCGTGGTTCAGTAGCCAACGTAGTAGGCGCTACACTCCGCAAGTACAAGGAAATGGAAGAGAACAACACACTGACAAAGGAACAGAAGGTGCTCTCAATCCAGAAGGAACTCGAAGAAGCTACAGCTCTCGAAATGCCTATGATGCAGGAAAACCTTCCTATCATCGGTACTATCGTAACACTCGGTACTTTGATGGGTCTGTTCGGTACTGTGCTCGGTATGATCAAGTCATTCTCAGCCATGGGTGCTGGTGAAGGTGGTGCTGACTCTTCAGCCCTTTCAGTAGGTATCTCTGAGGCCCTTGTAAATACTGCCTCTGGTATCGCAACTGGTGCGCTCGCCGTTATCGCTTATAACTACTACACTAACAAGATCGACCGCTTGACTTTCAGCCTCGACGAAGTTGGTTTCACTATCGTAGAAACATTCTCAGCAACTCACTAATCGCATAAAAAGGTATTTAAGACATGGGACGTTTTAAGATTAAAAAACAAGATACGTTCATCGACATGACGCCGATGAGCGATGTCATGGTCCTGCTGCTTACCTTCTTTATGTTGACTGCTACTTTCGTTAAGGAAGAACCCATCAAGGTGGTAACACCTGGTTCGGTATCTGAAATCAAGATTCCTTCTACCAACTTGCTCACCATCTTCGTAGAGAAGAACGGCAAGGTGTTCATGACAATGGACTCGCCTGAAGGCCTTACAAAACTCGCTGATGCGATGAACGAGGCTGGTAAGTTGAGCCTTTCACCGCAGGAAGTGAAGGAATTTGCACAGGTTCCTACATTCGGTACACCGCTCAACACCATCAAAGGCTGGTTGGCCAGCGGTGACCAAAAAAATGAATTGCTCACCAAGAGCAAAGAGGCCGGTATTCCTTGCGACAGCGTAAACAATGAGCTGAAAACCTGGGTAAGCACAGCACGTGAAGCGTGTGGCGAGAATATGCGTATTGCAATTAAGGCTGACAAGTCTACTTCCTACGCTGTAATTAAAAGAGTTATGGATTCTCTGCGCGAGATTGAGGAAAATCGTTACAACCTGATTACCTCACTCAAGGGCGTGGATAACTAAAATTTGAATGTTATGGCAAAATTAGGTGGAAGTAAACAAAAGAAAATGAACTCGCGCGTGGACTTCACGCCGATGGTGGATATGATCATGTTGCTCGTGACATTCTTCATGCTTTGTACTACGCTCCTTAAACCGCAGACAATGGAGATTTCAATGCCTTCGGACAAGGAAGATATAAAGGAAGAAAATCAGAGCCAGGTGGCCGCTTCGAAGGCTATCACTATCCTCATCGATGAGAATAACACGCTGTACTACTTTAAGGGTAAACCTGATGGTGGTACTGATATTCCCAACGAAGGTAAATTGTTCGCCACTACTTACGGCAAGAATGGCTTGCGCAAGGTGTTACTCGAAAGTAACCCGCAGGCTGTAAAGGCTGTACAGGCATTGAAGGACAAGTACGCTCGTATGGTTACCTCAAACGTTCAACAAGAACAAAAGCAGAAAGCTCAGTTCAAGGAAGAACTCAACAAAATCAAAAATGCCGATTACACACCCAGTGTAATTATCAAGGCATCTGACAAGGCAACCTACGACAACCTTATTCAGGTACTCGACGAAATGCAGATTTGCAGCATTGGTCGTTATGTGATTGATAAGTTTGCAGACGGTGACAGACTCAAGATTGAGGCTCTCAAGAACGGCACTGCGCAGTAATAACAATAAGCTAAGTAACAAATAATTATGTCTAAAATAGATTTAGCATCAAAACAATGGTGTGACTTGGTCTTCGAAGGACGTAACAAAGAGTACGGAGCTTATCGTAACCGCGCCAACAAGGGCAAGTTCCAACTCCGTGCAATTATTATCGTCGTTATCATTATTGTGGCTGTAGCTGCTGCTTTGCTCGCTAAATCGGCAGTAGAGCAGGCTCTGGCCAAGAATAAGGATATGGCTTCTGAAGAGGTTACCGAACTTCAGGAATTGAAGAAGGATGAACCTAAGAAGGAAGAACCTAAGAAAAAAGAACCCGAACTCGAATACGAGAAGCCGGTTGAAAAGGTTAACGTTAAGTCGTCTATCCAATTCACCGTGCCTAAGATCGTTGAAGATGACAAGGTGGACCACTCAAAGGAACTCAAAACTCAGGATGAGGTAACTAAGAATAAGTTCGCCATTGCCGCTCAGGACTACACCAACCCTAATGGTGACAACAGCGGTATCAACATCGACGACTTGAAGGAAAACCAGCGTGCCGGTGGTACGACTGTGCCTCCTAAAGAACCCGAGGTTATGGATAATGCGCTCGTTGAGCAGCAGGCTACATATCCTGGCGGTGAGGCTGCTTTGATTCAGTTCGTAAACAAGAACGTTGTTTATCCGGCTATCGCTCAGGATCAGGAATTGCAGGGTACTGTAATACTCCGTTTCAAGGTAGATGTAGATGGTTCGGTAAGTTCGGTGAAGGTTGAAAAGTCGCTCTCACGTGAGTGTGATAAGGCTGCAGCTGACGTTGTACGCAAGCTCCACCGCTTTGTACCGGCCAAGCAGAATGGTCACCCTGTACCAGTTTGGTTCCGTCTTCCGGTTCGTTTCCGTATTCAGTAATACGCTTTATTACTTGAATTACGTATAAGATTATAAGCCGGGCAATGAACATGAGGTTCATTGCCCGGCTTTTTTGATTCTGCATTGGCTATTTTTCTTTTTGTTGTCTGTTTGCAGAATGGCATCATCAGAAGGCACACAACGCAAGCACTAAGCGCTACCTCTAATGGGGGCGACGCGTTTGGTGATAGCGTTTAGTTGTTGCGCTTTGTGCTTGAAGAAACGCAAGCACTAATGGGGGCGACGCGTCTCGCGTCGGGCATTTTTCAGCAGCCTCGTCCCGCGTCGGAAAAATGCAGCTGTTATTTAGTTGAGTTAGTATATTTTCTTCTTATTTTTCCGACGCGAGACGCGTCGCCCCCATTAGAGGTAGCGTTTGGTGATAGCGCTTAGTGCTTGTGTTTGGCGGTAGCGCTTAGCGCTTGAGCCTGTTCGCTTGTTTCCTTTTTACCAGACCGCAATAGCTTTTTGTAGTCTTGACGCATTTCCCTGGCTCGGGTGCGGCATCGTTTTTTTTTGTCGGAATGTGGAAAATGTCATTTTATTTGCCCGTTCCTTACTTCCTTTTGTTGTGGTGCCCATGTCGCTGAATATCAAAGCATTAGTGTGTTTCTTGAGCATGCCGTATAGATTGTGACTGAAAAATTATTTCAAAAAAGTGCTTGAATAGTTTGCAGGTTTATAAATTTGTTGTACCTTTGCACTCGCAAACGAGAAACAACGACACTCGCAAGCCAATTATGGCGCGATAGCTCAGATGGTTAGAGCGCATGATTCATAATCATGAGGTCGACAGTTCAATCCTGTCTCGCGCTACAAAGCAGTTACAACACTTTGGTTGTGACTGCTTTTTTCTTATTTGTATTTTGCATTATCAGCGCGTATTTGTTTGTTTTGTGTTCTGTTAGCCCATAGCTCCGAAAAAAGTTGTATTTTTGCATAGTCATGCGGTATGGCATAGTGTCCGAGCGTGACTTAATATTGCATCATAATACAATAATGGTCATAATAAAGAAGTTAGACTGGTATGTACTCAAAAAGTTCCTGCTCGTGTTTGCAGGGGCTTTCTTTGTCGTACTCTTTGTTTTTATGATGCAGTTTACATGGCGTTATGTAGACGATTTGATAGGTAAGGGACTGTCGTTCGACATTTTGGCCAAGTTCTATTGGTATATGGCTCAAACCTTGGTGCGCGACTCTTTGCCCCTTTCGGTATTGCTGGCTTCGCTCATCACCTTTGGTAATATGGGTGAGTCGTTTGAGTTGCTGGCCATGAAGGCGGCAGGCATACCGTTGATACGCATCATGCGCCCGCTGGCCATTTTTGCAGCATTCTTGACGGGTACATCATTCTACTTTCAGAATTTTACATCGCCAGATGCGCAGATAAATATGCGCACGCTCCTGTTCAGTATGAAAGAGCAGTCGCCTGCGGTAGAGATACCCGAAGGTGTGTTCTACAATGGCGTGCCTAATATCAACATATATGTGCAGCGTAAGAACACGCTCACAGGCATGTTGTACCAAACCATAATTTACAAAACAGACCAGGGCTTTGACCGTGCGCAGATTGTGCTGGCAGATTCAGCCCGCCTGGAGGTGACACGTGATAAAATGCACTTGCGCCTGGAACTGTGGAATGGTGAACAATTTGAGAGTCTTGAATCGTCGGGCGGTGCAGCCACGCAAATGATGCAGAATGGTGCGCATGAGCCTTTCGACCGCGAAACATTCCGTTTCAAGACTTTGCTGATAGATTTTGACAGCAACTTCAACTTGATGGACAAAAGTCTGATTGCCGGTATGCCCACTGCCAAAAACATGAAGCAAATTCAGCAAAGCGTGGACTCGATGAATGCCGAGCTGGACTCTGTGGGACGGCAATATTACAAAGATGCTTGTGTGACATACTATCGTCGTCCGCAGCTGCCAGCAAAGGACTCTGTGGCGCTGCTGAACTTGTTGCGGTCGCGCCAAGGGCAGAGCACACTCGCTTTTGACACGATTGTGGCACATGCAGATCCTCAAAAACTACAGATGGCAAGGCAAATTGCACTGTCGAGCGTGAAGTCTGTTTCGGCAGATTTGGAATGGAAAGCCATGGGCGCAGACCAAGAACAGCGCAGTTTGTTGGGGCACGAGGTGGAATGGCATAATAAGATAACCTATTCGTTGGCTTGTTTGCTCTTCTTCTTTGTAGGTGCACCGCTGGGTGCCATCATACGCAAGGGTGGCCTCGGTATGCCAACCGTCATTTCGGTGGCCATATTCATTGTGTGGTATATCATTTACACCTCGGGCATGAAAATGGCTCGCGATGGCAATATCAACATGGTGCTCGGTATGTGGATAAGCACAATGGTCATTGCGCCGTTCAGCGTATTCTTTACGTATAAGGCCAACAAAGATTCGGTTGTGTTTAACATAGATGCTTACAAGCATTTCTTCGTGCGCTTGTTTGGCTTGCGTACGTCACGTCACATCTTCAGGAAGGAGGTTATTATTGATGAGCCGCGCTTGGACAAATTGCCTGCAGAGATTGAGGCGCTCATTTCAGCTTGCAAAACTTACAACGAGAAGACTAAATTGTTGCGTGCGCCAAGCTATGTGAATATATTCTTCCATCATGTGCCAGACCGTGTGGCAGAGCAGATTGATGAACAGATGGAGCGCATCGTTGAGGAATTGTCGAACAGTCGTAACCGCGTGGTGCTTGAGGTGCTAAATCGCTATCCGATATTATATACTCATGCGCACACTTCGCCTTTTGATAAAAAATGGGCCAATGTGGCGGCGGGGCTTTTTGTGCCGTTGGGCATTGTGCTTTGGTTTAGAATTTGGCGTTTCCGCCTGCGCCTTTACCGTGATATGCGTGTGATTGTGCGTACCAGTGAGCAACTCTTGGCATTGCTGCAGGGAAATACGCTCGCTGAAGGAGGTGACACCGTGGCCAATGGCGCAGTGGTTTCGCCCTCGGGGGGTATAATCCAACGTTGGACTTTGAACCGGCGTGTTGTCATAACCTTGCTGGTTGCTGTTTTGTTGGCCGTGGCCGGTTACGGCGGTTGGCACGCTTGGCGCCGGTATCAGTATAAACGCTATATGCAGGAGCATGGCGAACTCACGCCGAATACCCCCAAACAGCCCGATGGTGGTGTTGCGCCCGGCCAATTACCTCTTGGAAATGGCGCACCGCTCCCCTTGCGATTGCCGCAACAGGCGCCTTGACAAATAGTGGAGTGGGGACTGGCACAGGCCCGTTTTATGCGTGTGGCCTCAATGCAGTTTGTTGGCAAACATTAGGCTATGCACACTCAAATAAGATAATATAATACGAAACATAATGAGCTCATTCAAACTTGCTTCGATTGAGGAAGCTATACAAGATTTCAAAAAAGGACAATTCGTTGTTGTAGTAGATGACGAGGACCGCGAAAACGAGGGCGACCTGATTATGGCTGCCGAATTGGTGACACCCGAGCATGTGAATTTTATGCTGCGCAATGGCCGTGGTGTGTTGTGTGCGCCTGTTACCATAGAGCGTTGCAACCAATTGGGGCTTGAACATCAGGTGCAGACCAATACCAGTATGCTTGGCACCCCGTTTACGGTAACAGTCGATCTGCTCGAGGGGTGTACTACTGGTGTAAGTTGCCATGACCGTGCAGCTACCATACGTGCCTTGGCCAACCCCGACAGTCGGCCTGAGAGTTTTGGACGACCGGGACATATCAACCCCCTTTATGCACAAGATCGTGGCGTGTTGGCACGTGCCGGACATACCGAAGCTGCAGTAGACCTTGCCCGTTTGGCCGGCATGCAACCTGCCGCTTGCTTGATAGAAATACTTAATGAAGATGGAACCATGGCGCGTATGCCGCAGTTGCAGGCGTTCGCCGAACGCGAGGGCTTGCATATTATCACCATCAAGGACCTTATAGCCTACCGCCTTAAAACGGAATGCCTTGTTGAAAAAGGAGAAGAGGTGGATATGCCTACCGAATATGGTCACTTCCGTTTGATACCGTTCCGTCAAAAGAGTAACGGACTCGAACACATCGCTTTGATAAAGGGTGAGTGGGAGGCTGATGACCCCGTGCTTGTGCGTGTGCACTCATCGTGTATGACTGGTGATATTTTTGGCTCAGAGCGTTGCGATTGCGGCGAACAACTGCACAAAGCCATGCGCATGATAGAGAAAGAAGGCAAGGGCGTGGTGCTTTACCTCAATCAAGAGGGGCGCGGCATTGGGCTGATGGCCAAAATTGCAGCTTATAAATTGCAGGAAGAGGGTTACGACACGGTAGATGCCAATGTGCATCTTGGTTATGACCCCGACGAACGTGACTATGGCGTTGGGGCACAAATACTCGGCATGCTCGGTGTGCGCAAAATGCGTTTGCTCACCAACAATCCTGTAAAGCGTGTGGGCCTCGAGGCTTATGGACTTGAGATTACTGAAAATGTGCCAATAGAAATTACGCCTAACAAGTATAACAAGCGTTACCTTGAAACCAAAAAGGAGCGCATGGGACACACTTTGCACTTATAAAAATCTGATCGATTATGGAACGTAACATTTATGAATACAATCCCAATGTGGTTGAAGCTCCGCAGTCGGCCGCGTTGAGCACGTCGTCGCTGATGACGAAGGTGTATCTGTGGATGACAATGGCTCTGGCTGTGACAGGTATGACAGCCTTTTATGTGGCAGGCAATGAGTCCTTGCTTTATACTATAGCCTCAAGCCGCGGCCTGATTTGGGGCATATTCATTGCCGAGTTGGCTTTGGTATGGATACTTTCGGCCAATATCATGCGGCTGTCGTTTGTTGTGGCAGGGCTGATGTTTGTGGCTTACTCTGTGCTCAATGGCGTGGCCATGTCATATATATTGTTGGCGTACACCGAGTCGAGCGTGGCTACGACGTTTTTGGTGACAGCCGGTACATTTGGCGCCATGAGTGTGGTCGGTTTTACTATTAAAAAGGACCTTTCGGCATTTGGCCGCCTTTTAATCATGGTTCTGTTTGGCCTTATTATAGCCACTGTGGTCAATATGTTTGTGGCCAGCAGCACGTTAGATTGGGCTTTGACATACATTGGCGTGTTCTTGTTTTGCGGTCTGACTGCTTATGACACGCAGAAAATGAAGGAAATACTTCGCCAGAGCGAGGGCGCAGGCGATACCAACATGCTGAAAATAGCTTTGTTGTGCAGTCTTTCGCTTTATTTGGACTTTATCAACTTATTCTTGTATCTGCTCCGCATTTTTGGCGACAGACGCAGCTGATTATTAAAAAACGAAGGGGTTGGGTGCAAAACACATGAGGTTTGGCACTCGCCCCTTTTACACATACATCTTTAATACATATCTACAAAAATGCTTTCAACACTCGTAAACCGTTTGGCCCCTTCGGCCACCCTTGCCATGTCGCAAAAGAGTGCAGAACTCAAGGCACAAGGCGTTGACATTATCAACCTTTCGGTTGGCGAACCCGACTTTAATACCCCCGATCATATAAAGGAGGCTGCTAAAAAGGCTATTGACGAGAACTATTCGCGCTATTCGCCAGTGGCAGGTTATCCTGCATTGCGCAAGGCTATTTGCGATAAACTCAAAAATGAGAACGGACTGGATTATGCTCCAGAGCAGATTGTATGTTCGAATGGTGCCAAGCAATGCGTGTGCAATGCTGTGATGGCCATCGTTTCACCGGGTGAGGAGGTAATTATTCCTGCACCTTATTGGGTGAGCTACCCGCAAATGGTGCTCATGGCTGATGGCAAGCCCGTATTTGTGGAGGCTACCATAGAGCAGGATTTCAAAATTACTCCCGCACAGCTCGAGGCTGCTATCACACCTAAAACACGTGCCATCATTCTTTGTTCGCCCAGCAACCCAACTGGTTCGGTATACAATCAGGCCGAGCTTGAGGCTCTGGCCGAGGTGCTCCGCAAGCATGAGGGTGTGTACGTAATCAGCGATGAAATTTACGAACACATCAACTATGTAGGCCAGCATGCTTCAATTGCTACTTGTGAGGGTATGAAAGAGCGTACAATCGTTATCAATGGTGTGTCGAAAGCATACGCCATGACAGGTTGGCGTATCGGTTTCTTGGCAGCCCCGATCGAATTGGCCAAGGCTTGCAGCAAATTGCAGGGACAGTACACCAGTGGTCCTTGCTCGGTGAGCCAAATGGCTGCTACTGCAGCTTTTGCTGGTCCGCAACAGTGCGTGGAAGATATGCGACAGGCTTTTGAACGTCGTAAGAACCTGATTGTAAAATTGGCAAAGGAGGTTCCTGGCTTTGAAGTAAACGATCCTCACGGTGCCTTCTACCTCTTCCCCAAGTGCAGCTACTATTTCGGCAAGACTGATGGACAGCGTGTAATCAAAGATTCTATGGATTTTGCCATTTATTTGCTTGAAGTAGGCCATGTGGCTACAGTGGGTGGTGCCGCGTTTGGTTCACCTGAGTGCTTCCGAATGAGCTATGCCACAAGCGATGAAAACATTGTTGAAGCCTTGCGCCGTATTAAGGAGGCTGTCAGCAAATTGAAGTAAAACCGAGTTGTGAATAGCAGGTCGGAATGCAATGTTCCGAATGCTTTTACATGAAATGACAATACGTGCCGTTCAGGGTTGGACAAGTGTGTCACCTTGAACGGCATGTTGTTTTATATGTTGCGCGATTATTTTGCACAACCATCATTTTGCATTACCTTTGCAGAAAATAGGCAGCACCTCGGCATAACGTTCAAGCGAGCTTGACGTTCTGCGCTCGGTTTGCACTATTTTTGCACAAAATAGGCTGCACCTCGGCATAACGTTCAAGCGAGCTTGACGTTCTGCGCTCGGTTTGCACTGCATTTGTATGTAGTAATGATTTTATACTACACTAAGAAACTTATAGCAAAATCTCTTAAAACACATGAGGCCTTCTCTTTTGAAATACTTACAAATTGTTCTGTTTGTCGCAATAATGCCGTTTGTCTCGTTGGCTGACGTAGAAAAGCGTAATTTTACACTCGTAATTGATGCTGGACATGGCGGGCATGACGCAGGAGCAGTTGGTGCCTATTCAAAAGAAAAGGATATCAATCTTAAAGTGGCGTTGGCATTTGGCAGGTTGGTTGAAAATAATTGCCCTGACGTAAAGGTGGTTTATACGCGTAAAACAGATGTGTTTATACCTTTGCAACGACGCGCCGACATAGCAAATAATAACAAAGCTGACCTTTTTGTGTCGGTACATACCAATGCGTTGCCTGCAGGACGACAGGCTTATGGGTCTGAAACCTATACGCTGGGTATGGCACGTGCCAATGCCAACTTGGCTGTAGCCAAACGCGAGAACTCAGTTATTACGCTCGAGAGCGATTACAAAAGTACCTATCAGGGCTTTGATCCGAATAAGGCTGAGAGCTATGTGATATTTGAGTTCATGCAGGACAAGTTTATGAAGCAAAGTGTCGATCTCGCCACTTGCATTCAGCGTCAGTACGCCTCGGCAGGACGACCTAATAAAGGTGTGCACCAAGCTGGATTTTTGGTGCTTCGCAATACCTCGATGCCTTCGGTGCTGACAGAATTGGGCTTTATTACCACACCCTCTGAAGAAGCGTATCTTAATTCACAACAGGGTGTGACAGAGTTGAGCCGCAGCATTTATAATGGTTTCCTGGCCTATCGCCGCATGCACCAGCGTGGTGTCAACGACATTCCGGCTAACCTGCCATTGCAGGTGGCTGCTGCGAATGATGTGGCACAGAAACCTGTGAACGCTAACGGCAAAGACACCCCCTCAGCTAAAGAGGTGGCTGTTGTGCCTGTTGAGGCTGTGCCCACGGCGCGTATAGCGAAGTCTGATGCTGATAAAAATGAGGAGAAGCCAGTGACTGAAACGCGCAGGCCATCACAACCTAAAACGCGACCGGTAACGGCGCAGGCTGCACCAGTACGCAAAGTGGAGGAACCTGCTGCCAAGCGGACACCGGCTGTGGCAAATAAGCCTGTGGCAACACCTAAGCAAAGTGCTGCACCTAAGCAAAGTGCTAAACCTACACATAAGCAAAATGTGGTAACTAAGTCTACAGCCAAGGATAAGGATACAGATAAAGCCAAGGGCAAACAAACAGCAACGAAGAAGGAGACCCCGAAGGAGACAAAGGGTAAGGAAACAAAGAAAGAACGAGTGGGCGCACGTGCCAAGCAACGTGTGACTTACCGTATACAAGTGGGTGCGGGCAAGAAGGAAATTGCCGCTAACGACCCACAGTTTAAGGGCTTGGACGTAACGCGTGTGAAGGAAGGTGCGCTTTATAAATACTATTATGGCACCTATCACACTTACGCAGAGGCACAAAAAGCACAGAAAACGGTGAAGGCAAAATTGCCCGCAGCCTATATAGTAGCCACTGTGGCAGGCAAAAGTGTGACTGTGGCCGAAGCGCGAGCCAAGGAAAAAGAATAATAACAGACTCAACTACTTGCAACAGAATAGAACAAAGTATGAAGAAGGAAATGAAAATAGCACTCACAGCAGTGGTGGCACTCGTGCTGCTGTTTGTGGGATTGAACTTTTTGAAGGGCATTAACGTGTTCAAGTCAACCAATACCTATTATGTCAAGTTTAAGGACGTAGCAGGTCTTGCCGTGTCGAACCCCGTCTATGCCAACGGCTACCCTGTGGGTATTGTACGTACGATAGATTATGACTATAAGCGTGGCGAGTATGTGGTGGTAGGCATCGAACTCGATGATGAGATGCGCGTGCCGCAACAAACGCGTGCCGAACTCGAGGCCGAACTTATGGGTGGCGTGAAAATGACGCTTGTGCTTGGCCCTAATCCTGTTAAGAATATAGAGCAGGGTGACACCATACAGGGCGGCATGCACCTCGGTGCAATGGACAGAGTGGGCGAGATGGTGCCGCAGATAGAAAAGATGCTGCCAAAGCTCGACTCGATTATGGACAACTTGAACCGTCTCACTTCAGACCCTGCCTTGGCTGCCACATTACACAATGCACAGGCTATAACAAGCAATTTGAAGCAGACATCAGAGAAACTTAACGTGCTGATGCAGAACGATGTGCCTGTGATGCTTGCCAATTTGAAAAATACCAGTGCCAATGCCGAGCGCTTTACGGGCAAATTGGCGGCGCTTGATGTGCAGACCACGCTCAATAGTGCCAATGCTACGTTGGCCAGTGCCAATCGTTTGGCCAACCAGCTTGGCGAAATGTCTACGTCGCTCGATACAAAACTCAAGAGCAAGGATAACACACTTGGATTGTTCTTGAACGATCGTGGTGTATATGACAACTTGAACTCTACCTTGCGCAATGCAGACTCGTTGATGATAGACCTCAAGTCGCACCCCAAACGTTATGTACATTTCTCCATATTCGGCAAGAAGGATAAGTAATTACCCAATAATGAACACCTGTTCAGGTGATAGGTGATTTTATACAAATGGAACGGGTGCTCAAGCGTGCCCGTTCCATTTGTCTTAATATGGCAAATTGGGCTGGCGCAAGCAAAAAAGCTGGTTTTGTATCGCTCTTTTAAGGGCGAACAGCCTTTTTCTGATGAATGCAAGACGAGATTGCTGAAAAACCGATGCAGTACGAGACTGCTGAAAAACCGACGCGGGACGCGTCGCCCCCATTAGTGCTTGCGTTTTGAATCAGATTGACAGGTTAAAAAGCAAATTTGAAGCCATGTAAAGAACTATTGTGTCAGGGCATTGCGCTCTAATGGGGGCGACGCGTCCCGCGTCGGTGAAAATACAATGCACGCACACCAAATAATGGCTCACAGACAGCAGTAATTACGCGCCTGTCTGTGAGTCTTTGCCTTAATGCCCGAAGCGGGACGCGTCGCCCCCATTAGAGGTAGCGTTTGGTGGTAGCGTTTGGAGCTTGAGTCCGTTCGCATGTTAGCGTTTCACCGAAACAGCAACAATTTATAAAAGCTCCACGACGAGAAAGTTGCACTTGATACCTTTACCTTACTACAAAAACTTTACTTGTCGTGTATCTTGCATCTTACACAAATATGTTGCAATTCGTTGATTATCAATACTTTAACAAGTGTAAGATACTGTCAATCCTACCTACACGCAACCTACACAACCCACACGCTGCCACACGGCACGAGCACGGGAGGAAGATATCACGGCATAGGGGAGCAGAAAAGTCTGTTGCTCCGACAGATTCTTCTACTTCCCTGTGGCGTAACCCCCACCGCATACGTCCAAACTGACTGCGCGACAGCGGGGTGTGATGTGTAAGATGTATGCAAGGGTGTGTAAGATACTTTGAAATCATCTTACACACTTGAAACCGTTGTGTATCAACTTGTTACGTGTAAAAAGTGTAAGATGGCAGTAAAAGCACATACATTTGTTTACAAGAGGACTGATAAAGTCAGAACACACTTGTCTTGTTCTTGAACGATCGTGGCGTATATGACAACTTGAACTCTACCTTGCGCTCTGCAGACTTGTTGATGATAGATCTCAAGTTGCACCCAAAACGTTATGTGCATTTCTCCATATTTGGCAAGAAGGGCAAGTAATTAGTAATTACCTAATATTGAACACATGCTCAGGTGACAGGTGTTTTTATACAAATGTAACGGGCGCTTAAGCGTGTCCGTTCCATTTGTCTTAGTATGTGCAATGCTGTGTGTGACGGGCTGTGAGGAGAACTTTATTGCAGCGGCTGTCTTCATGTTCTATTGACAATCCTTGTTAGCAAAATGTGCTTTATATCTTTCGTCATTTCAAATAAAATTCGGAACTTTGCAAACCCTATCGGCAAGTTGTAAACTCTAAATATCCTCAATGCAAGACCATACGCTCACATATTGGCAGACATCGTTGCAGTATATCAAGCAAAATGTACCTGCAGACATATACAAGGCATCGTTCGAGCCTTTGCAGTTTGTCAGTTTTGACGAGGGATTGCTAAAGGTTGGAGTGCCCAACAAATTGTTTGCAGAGTTGTTTGAAAGCAACTATGCCAAGTATTTCTTGCAGGTAGTCAGTCACTATTGTGGGCGCAGCGTCAGGCTGAAGTATGTGATAGAGCAAAAGCCGGCTGAGAATGTAGCGCCCAATCCGATATTGGTGACGCCAAACGAAAAGGAAATTAACCGATACCGGGTAACTCCACAACAGACGCAGGCAAAAATGCCGCCGCTCGATTCGCAACTCAATCGTCGTTACACGTTTGAGAATTTTGTAGAGGGTGGCAGCAATAAGCTCTCGCGCAGTGTGGGACTAAGCATAGCCGAGAGTCCGGGCAAAAGTGCTTTTAACCCGTTCTTTCTGTACGGGCCGAGCGGTGTGGGCAAAACGCACTTGGTCAATGCCATAGGTGTACGCATCAAGCAGTTAAATCCCGAAAAACGTGTGCTGTTCGTATCGGCGCACGTGTTCAAAACCCAATATACCGACTCGGTAATACATAACACGCAAAACGATTTTATCAATTTCTATCAGTCTATTGAAGTATTGATAATTGACGATATACAGGAGATTACTACGTCGAAAACTCAAATGGCCTTTTTTCACATATTCAACCATTTGCAGCAAAATAACAGACAAATAATCATTACCTGCGATCGTCCGCCCGTGCTGTTTGAGGGCATAGAGGAGCGTATGCTCACCCGTTTTAAGTGGGGTATGGTAGTGGAAATGGAAAAGCCCGACACGCAGCTGCGCCGCGACATATTGGTGTCAAAGATACGCCGCGACGGATTGGAGCAGGCTATCCCGCCTGATGTGGTGCAGTATATAGCCCAGAATGTGGAAAGCAGCGTGCGTGAGCTCGAGGGTATTGTCAATTCCATTATGGCCTATTCGGTGGTTGATAATTGCGAAATAGACATGCAATTAACCCAGCGTGTAGTGGCACGTGCCGTAAATTTGGAAAAGAAAGAACTCTCTGCCGATGACATATCTGCAGCAGTATGCCAGCGATATGGCGTGAAGCAAAAGGACCTCTCGTCAAAAAGCCGCAAACAGACTATTGTGCAGGCGCGTCAGTTGGCGATGTTTTTGATACATAAGTACACCGACACCACTTACAGCCATATAGGTAGAATGTTTGGCAAACGCGATCACAGCACCGTACTTTATGCCTGTAATCAGGTGACACGTCGCATTGGAGTGGAAAAGACTTTCAGACGCGAGGTTGAGGAACTTGAGAGTGTGCTGAAGTAAACGCATTCTTTGGAAATTGTTGCTGTCCGGAAAAACGCCGAAACGCAACTTTTTCCGTCTTAATCCCTTTATAAATAGGACTTCATGCTCTTTTTCCACAAAAGTAAGCCCCTTTAGTTAACTGTACATAGCCGCAGAAGCTATTATTGGCATAAAAGCATACATGCGAACGGACTCAAGCACCAAACGCTACCTCTAATGGGGGCGACGCGTCTCGCGTCGGGAAAAGATTCAGCTATTATTTAGTATATTTTGTATTTCCCTCCTTTCTCTATCCCGACGCGAGACGCGTCGCCCCCATTAGTGCTTGCGTTTTTTTTGCAGCGCGTTTCAGGCAAAAGCGTTACTATGTGCTTTGGATTTATACCAGACAGCAATATTGGGAAATATATATAAACAAAAAGCAAGAGACTTGCCATGATACATCATAATATGTGTCAGGCAAGTCTCTTGCTGTTGTTTTGAGGCATGATGCACTTTCGTGCTGTGTGTTATTGTTCGTCAGCCTCTGCGTTATCGTTCGCGTGATTGTTGTTGCTGCTGCTTGTTGTGGCAGTAAAATCGTTGCAAGCCTTTTCCTTGGTGTAATAGTAAACGAAGGTGCATACAGTTGCGGCTGCAAATACGAAAATGGGTGCATTAAACAGCACCGTCATGAGAGGCGTGTTCCAATCAGCATTACCAGTCCAAAACAAGTCGTTGGCCACTACAAAGTAAAACAAGCCTATAAGGTAGGCAATGCTCCGTACCAATGTGGCGTTGTAGGTATGCTTGAAAGCGTGTGCCACGCGTTTGATAGCATTCATGTTGATGTGGTGTTAAGGTGGTACTTAATAATCTGTCGGTTTCATAAGCCTTTACAGACTGATAAATTCAGCGGCACGTCAGTGCAGAGCACGTCAGAGCAAGGCCGGAAGTTCGAAAAGCCGTGTGCCATTCGACCCTTTGATGAGGATAAGTCTGCCTGTGGGCATATTGCCCCCCGTGATGGCCGTTTTGACGGCCTCAACGTCGGGGAACCAAAGAGCCCCTTCAGCGTAAGGCTGAAAGTTTTCGCCAACAAGCCAAACTTCCTCGCAGCCAGATGATAAAGCCTGTTCTGCCACTTGTTTGTGAGCAGAGGCAGATGATAGACCAAGCTCACGCATCTCGCCCAATATGAGCATTTTGTGCGGGGCCGCAATATGGGCAAAATTGTCAAGTGCGGCAGTCATGCTTGTCAGGTTGGCGTTGTATGCGTCAATGATAAGTTCGTTATGTGCGGTCTTTTTCAGTTCACTGCGGTTGTTAGTAGGCTCGTAGGCCGCAATAGCTTGTGCGGCAGCCTCGGCAGTAACCCCGAAGTGTTTGCCCACGGCAATGGCAGCCAAGGCGTTGGTTACGTTGTATGAACCAATAAGTTTGGTGCGCACCGTATGCCACTCGTCGCCAGCATAGCGGAATTTGAATGTCATGAAAGGTGTGCATTCCACAAATTCACCTTCAACACCATATCCCTTATCGGGCAAGCCATACGTCTCGGTGGTGAGGCCCTGTGTCATGGGCACAAGGTATTTGTTGTCAGCGTCAACAAATACAAACGCTCCAGGTTTCACACGCAGGTAGTCATAAAGTTCACCTTTTGTGCGGATAACGCCCTCAAACGACCCAAAGCCTTCAAGGTGTGCACAGCCCACGTTTGTAATCAGTCCGCAGTCGGCGTCTACAATCTCAGACAGTTGAGCTATTTCGCCAGGGTGGTTTGCACCAGTCTCGATAACGGCAATTTCGTGTTCGGGGCGTAAGCGCAGCAACGTTTTGGGCACACCAATATGGTTGTTGAAGTTGCCTTGGGTGTAGAGTACATTATATTTAGTAGACAAGACCGCAGATGTGAGTTCCTTGGTGGTAGTTTTGCCATTAGTGCCAGTAATCTGTATAATGGGCGTTTCGAGCTGACGGCGGTGATATGTAGCTAATTGCTGCAAGGTGGTCAGTACGTTGTCAACCTTTATGAGTTTATCGTTTGCGGGTAATTCTGCGTCATCCACTACCGCATAGGCACAACCATTTTCGAGTGCTTTCAGTGCAAATTTGTTGCCGTCGAAGGTGGTGCCACGCAGCGCAAAGAAAAGAGAACCTGCAGGACAATCGCGTGTGTCGGTTGTAATAACAGGGTGTTTCAGAAAGATATTGTACAATTCGGGTATTGTCATCGTCCTAAGTGTATTTATCTTGTTGGTGGAATTGGTAAACTTGTTAACCCGTTAACCAAGAATTCCGCCAGCAGGCTATTTGCTGATATTGTTTGTCATGCAAAGGTACGTCAAGATGCACGCAATGCAAAACGATTGTGTAAAAACTTTTGTTGTCGCCTTTTTTGTATACCTTTGCATAGCGTAATCCCTTGGCGCAATCAGACACAAAAGGGGCATAAAGACGCCATGGCTTCATGCCAATAGCCACGAATTAAAACATTTACAACATTTACAACATTGACACATACACTCAATTTGCGCGGAAGACTCTTAGAGTTGCGCGAACCTCAAATAATGGGCATACTGAATGTAACGCCCGATTCCTTCTACTCAGACAGCCGAACGCCTGATGAGGCGCACATCACAGATCGTGTGCGTCAGATGATGGACGAGGGGGCCGACATGATAGACATTGGTGGCTATTCGTCGCGTCCGGGTGCCGACGATGTAACGCCTGAGGAGGAGATGGCCCGCTTGCGTCGTGGCTTGCGCATTGTGCGCAAACTCTATCCCGAAGTGCCTGTGTCGGTTGACACATTCAGAGCCGATGTGGCACGCATGTGTATTGAAGAAGAAGGAGCCGACATCATTAACGACATATCCGGTGGTATGATGGATCGCCAGATGTTTCGCACTGTGGCACGCCTTGGTGTACCCTATATATTGATGCACATGCAAGGTACCCCCGACACCATGCAGGTGGCACCGCACTATGACAACTTGCGGCGTGAGGTCATGCTCTATTTTGCAGAACGCATCGACCGCCTTTGCCAGATGGGTGCCAAAGACATTATTGTCGACCCCGGCTTTGGTTTTGGCAAAACGCTCGAGCACAACTACGAACTGATGAACCACCTTGAGGATTTTGCCGTATTCAACTTGCCGCTGTTAGTCGGCATCTCACGCAAATCGATGATATACAAATTGACAGGTGGCACGCCACAAACCTCACTCAATGGCACCACAGTGCTCAACACCATATCTTTATTCAAGGGGGCACACATATTGCGTGTGCATGACGTGAAAGCCGCAGCTGAGGCCAAGCAAATTTACATGGCTATGAAGCAAAATGCCTGAGGCCAGAGCGACGATTTTCAGTTGCCGCCAACAGTTGTAACCGCCATATATTCAGAAAACGCTCAACACATACGAGTCAATGCTAAGTTTTGGGATAAAAGACATTATAGACATCTTTTCGGTAGCCATATTGTTATACTACATCTACCGATTGATGAAAGAATCGAGCTCTGCCAATATCTTTGGCGGTATCATCGTCTTTATTGTAGTTTGGATATTTGTGTCGCAAATATTCGAGATGCGTTTGCTTGGCTCCATTCTCGACAAAGTGGTAAACGTAGGTTCGCTTGCGCTCATCATATTATTTCAAGAGGAGATACGTCATTTCTTCAGCACCATCGGTTCACGTCCGAGCACTCATTTCCTTACACGCATATTCAAGTCGAAGAAAGACAAGGGCGACAATGTGCATCGCGAGGACATCATGCCCATAGTGATGGCATGTATGAATATGAGCAAGCAAAAGGTAGGTGCACTCATCATTATTGAGCGTTATGTGGGTTTGAGTGAGTATATAGCCACGGGCGACATGATCAATGCCAATATCACGCAGCGACTCATCGAAAACATATTTTTCAAGAACAGCCCTCTGCACGACGGAGCCATGATTATATCACACCAGCGCATCAAGGCTGCAGGCTGCATATTGCCCATATCGCACGATACAGACATACCCAAATCGTTAGGCCTGCGCCACCGTGCAGCGCTTGGCATATCTCAAAAGAGTGACTGCCTGGCAGTGGTTGTTTCGGAGGAAACTGGTGGCATTTCAATAGCCGAAAAAGGCAGTTTCCGCTTGCGTATGTCGGCCGAGGAATTAGAGAGTGCACTTTCAAAAGAGTGGATAAAGGAGTAACAAGTGCCTGCTTTTCATTATTTATGCTTATCTTTGCAGTGCTGACGTGTGCGCCATACTGCAAGTGATAGTGTGAAAAGCGCCCCCAAACGTGGCACAAACCCCATTATACAGCCAAGTCTATAACATGACAAAAAATCACAAGATAAAAAAAGTGCGTTTGCACAGTGAAGGCAATGACATACTGCGTAAAAGCCTGCTGGTCATACTCGTGACGGGTGCGCTCTTATACTACCTTTTGCGTGGCGTAACACTATGGCCTTTCTACGCCTACATGGCTATTTGCATAATATTGTATGCCATGGCCGTTAACTTCTTCCGTTGCCCGATACGTATCTTTAATGGTGACAAGGAAGGAACTGTGCTTGCTGCAGCCGATGGCAAGGTGGTGGTGATTGAAGAGGTTGAAGAAAACGAATATTTTCACGACCGCCGGTTGATGATTTCCATATTTATGTCCATCACCAATGTGCATGCCAACTGGTTCCCGGTTGAAGGACTTGTAAAAAAAGTAGTGCATCACAAGGGCAATTTTCATAAGGCTTGGCTCCCCAAGGCCAGTACCGAAAACGAACGCTCAACTGTAGTAATCGAAACACCCGACGGCAAGGACGTGCTCGTGCGCCAAATAGCTGGGGCCGTAGCCCGCCGTATAGTAACCTATGCCCGTGAGGACGAGGATTGCTACTTCGATGAGCACATGGGATTTATCAAGTTCGGCTCACGCGTCGACGTCTATTTGCCTACCGACACCGAAGTGCTGGTAAAGATGGGGCAACGTACAGTTGGCAACCAAACAGTGATAGCCAAACTTAAGTAAAGTGACAAACAATACTACTTATCAGTAAAATAACACACTCTTGCGAGTTGACAGGTTGATTGATAGTGAGTTAAGCAAGGGACTTTATGCGTCCTTCGCCAGCTTACGCAGACTTGTCAACTCGTAATGCTTTATAAACCAAGTAACGCCATAATAACAATGAAAAAGCATATCCCCAACACCATCACATGCTGCAACCTCATATCGGGCTGCATTGCCACATACTTTGCCTTCCAAGCAAATTTTCAACTCGCTTTTGCCTTTATAATAATAGGCGCGGTGTTCGACTTCTTTGATGGTTTTGCAGCACGTTTGCTGCATGTTTCGTCACCTGTGGGCAAGGAGCTCGATTCGCTGGCCGACGACATTACATTTGGGTTTGCCCCGGCCGCCATTGTTTTCACAATGCTCCGCACCTTGCTCTCAGCATGTGGCGATGGGGCGGCATTTTGTCCAGTCACCCCCTATGTGCCATACGTTGCATTTGTCATTGCAGCATTTTCAGCCTTGCGCTTGGCCAAGTTCAATCTCGATGAGCGTCAAACCACCTCTTTCATCGGACTGCCCACCCCGGCCAATGCCTTGTTCTGGGCAGCGTTGAGTGTATCGCTCAGCACAAACAGCTGCCTTGTTTCCGACAATGCGTTGTGGTTATTGCCAGCTTTGGTAGTGGGTGCACTGTTGTCAAGTTGGTTGCTTGTGGCCGAAATTCCCATGTTTGCGTTAAAGTTCAAGCACTATGGCGTCAAGGGCAACGAGTTGCGTTATGGTTTTGTGCTATTCAGCATATTGCTGCTTGCCATTCTGGGCTGGGTCGGTTTCTCTGCCATAATAGTGTTATATATTCTTACATCAATAGCCAACAACGCGTTTGGCACAAAGATTGCTGATGAGGAGTAGGCAACTCCTTATTATTAACGTAACACATATTGATTGATGCACTTTTTAGGTTGTTTATTTGTCTTTATATTAGGTGGTATATTCTTCGTGATAGCCGTCATAAGTTGGGTGTTCCGCACCTTGTTCGGTGTCAACATCTTTGCACCATTCTTTGTCGGGTCACGTCGCAAGGCAAGCGTTTTCAATAGCGCAGAACGAAATGATAACACTGCCAGCGAGCAGCAACGTACCACTCATTACAACACGGGCAATGCCCACCATGAAGGCGGGCAGGAACGTCGCGCGTCAGACAAAGGCAAAATATTTGACAAGAGCGAGGGGGAATACGTCGATTTTGAGGAGGTGTGAGGCATTGGTGCCCAATAACGGCAATTAAAGGGTGGTTCTAATAATCCCGAAATCACATAGAAGATAAAACGGTTGGTGGGTTAAAAAGCAGACAATCAATAAGTATGCTTTTTAACCCACCAACCGTTTGTTGTAATAAAGAGCGTCCGGCTTTTGCTTGCGCGGCTCAAATGCGTACAATGCCGTGCATTACAGCAAAGATGGTAAGGGCAGACACACTGCGCGTACCAAGTTTCTCGGTCAGATTATTGCGATGCGTGATGACAGTTGCCACGCTCACTCCCATGCGTGCGGCAATCTCTTTGTTGATAAGTCCGTCCACAATGCCCTTCAGCACTTCGCGCTCGCGTGGTGTGAGGTGTGGCGTGTTGTGGCTACCTGTCTCAGCCTCGGTGCCATTAGGGGTTTGTTGTGCCTCTTTCACCACATCGGGTTCAGCACCATGTTGGTTGTGCGACTTGCTTGCCAGAGCTATGATTGAAGCCACAAGCGCTTTCTCAGGCAAAAACACATTCAGCGCGTGAAAGCCCTGAGGCAGATGGCAAGTGTCATTGCCATGCACCAGTATGATGGTCTTGTGTTGCCGTTTCAAAAAGAAAGACGCATTGGCCAGCACCTCGTCCGCCGATACAAAATAGTGGAAGAAGGTGTCGGCAGAGTTCTCCTCCGTCATGTCCGCAACGTGTGAAAACAGGTACACCTCAGCCCCCGGCATCATACGGCGTATGATGTCGGCCAGCCCCATGCAGGCAAGCGTGTTGGGTGATATGATGGCTATCGAAGGTCGCATATAGTATATTTGCTGATAGAGAGGGGTGTGGAGTGGGGGACTTAGTTTACAACCAGTTTGTCGTTAAAGTAGTGTCGCAGAATTTCCTCTGCATGCTGCTTTTGTTCGGGCGTGTTGACAGGCACGTCCTTTAGTTTGTATTCCCACCCAAGGGCTTCGTATTTGTGTACACCGAGTGTGTGGTAAGGCAGCAGTTCGATGCGCTGTAATTGTGTGTAATCCTTAAAGTGCGCTCCCAGTGCGTGCAAGTCCTCGTCAAAATTGCTCACTCCTGGCACGAGCACATAACGTAGCCAAAAGGGGTGGTTGTTCGCTTCAAACCAGGCCGCCGTCTTAAGCGGTTGTTCGTTGCTGCGTCCCGTAATGTATTGATGCCTATCATTGTTAAATTCCTTGATGTCAAGCATCACAAGGTCTGTCAGTTTCCAAAGTTCCTCCACGTCATTGTTCCAGATGGCTCCGTTGCTGTCCACGCAAATGTGAATGCCCTCCTCCTTCAACCGTTTGAACAGTGGAATGAGCGCTTGGGCCTGTACGGTGGGTTCGCCGCCCGAAAAGGTTATGCCGCCCCGTTTGCCAAAGAAAGGTTTGAACGACACGGCCTGTTTCACAATGTGCTCGGCGTCAGTCAGTGTGCTTTCACCCACGGCATCAATCGTGTCAGGGTTGGCACAATACAGACATCTGAACGGACAGCCTTGCAGAAAAACCACGTAGCGCAGTCCCGGCCCATCAAATGTGCCCATCGACTCATAGCTGTGAACGCGTATTTGCATATTTAAGTAGGTATTCAATATTAGTTTGTACAATCAGCAGGTGTCCGATAACGCTGTTTCAACGTAAAAATAAATGTGAGCACCTACTTATTCTTATTGCAAAGTTACGCAAACTTACAAAAAAGCAGTACCTTTGCTGGCAAAATATGCTTATAAGCAGGTGCACACAAACATTTTCATGCTGAAATAGCGTTAACGGGCCACACACCTGGCAACGTGCCGTCAAGGTGATAAACAGCTCCTGCATATTATACAACAAATCAAAATAAGAACACTGACTAAATATGGCAAAAGATACCGTAATCCTTACAGGCGACCGTCCCACCGGACGCTTGCACATAGGCCACTATGTTGGCTCACTCCGTCGTCGCGTAGAGTTGCAGAATGCTGGCGACTTCAAAAAGATGTTTGTGTTTATAGCCGATGCACAGGCTCTGACCGACAATATCGACAATCCTGAAAAGGTGCGTCAGAATGTAATTGAGGTAGCACTCGATTATTTGGCCTGTGGCCTTGACCCCGAAAAAATAACCATCTTCATTCAGAGCCAGATACCCGAACTCTGCGAGTTGTCATTCTACTTTATGGACCTCGTCACGGTGAGCCGTTTGCAGCGCAACCCGACCGTCAAAACCGAGATAGGCATGCGTGGCTTCGAGTCAAGCATACCTGTGGGCTTCTTTACCTACCCTATAAGCCAGGCTGCCGACATCACCGCCTTCCGTGCCACCACAGTGCCGGCGGGTGAAGACCAAAAGCCTATGCTTGAGCAGGCCACCGAAATTGTGCGCCGTTTCAACCACATATATGGCGACACATTGGTAGAGCCCAACATCTTGTTGCCGCAAAACGCCGTGTGCTGCCGTTTGCCGGGAACCGATGGCAAAGCCAAAATGTCTAAGAGCCTTGGCAACTGCATCTACTTGTCTGACACAGCCAAGGACGTGGAAAAAAAGGTGAAATCGATGTACACCGACCCAACCCACCTGCGTGTTGAGGACCCTGGTCACATCGAGGGCAACACAGTGTTCACCTACCTCGATGCTTTCAGCAAGCCCGAGCACTTTGCAGCGTACTGGCCTGAATACCAAAACCTTGACGAGGTAAAGGCACACTACCAGCGCGGTGGCCTGGGCGACATGAAGGTAAAGAAGTTCCTCAACAAAATACTCCAAGAGGAACTCGAACCCATTCGCCAGCGCCGTGCCGAGTTTGAAAAGGACATTCCCGCTGTGTACGAAATGCTCAAAAAGGGTTGCGAAGAGGCACGTGCCGTGGCTGCAGAAACCCTCAGCGATGTGCGCCGTGCTATGAAAATCAACTACTTTGACGATGCTGAACTCATAGCCGAACAGGCAAAGAAGTTTGCTTCAAAGTAAGCCGCACAAACGATGGATCTCCTTGGCTGAACTGCAAACTCGTGCCACGATAACAAACAAATGGAGCAGATGATGTATGGATAACATACATTTTCCGCTGCACAATTTGCTCATTCACAAAAGATTTCCTAACTTTGCAACCCGAAGCGAGAAGGTGCCTCAAAAAGAACGTGAGGCCGCGAGGTCTGTAACATGGTAGTGCTGACCTTTCTCGTGCAATGATATGTATATCAAAAACAAAAAAACAGCATAACAAAAATGAAAAGAACATTCCAACCCCACAACAGAAAGAGAAATAACAAGCATGGTTTCCGTCAGCGTATGCAGACAGCCAACGGCCGTCGCGTATTGGCATCTCGTCGCGCTAAGGGTCGCAAAAAGTTGACTGTGTCTGACGAAGTTCATGGCAAGAAGTAATAAATTATAAGCTACTCCCCAATACCGCACAGCGGTGTTGGGGATTGCTTTTTCAAGGGAGAGGCTGACACCTTTTTGCAGCAAGTGCAATGTGGGTGTCAGCCTCTCTTGCGTGTTTGCGTTATATTACTTCTATATAACAAAGTTCAAATATCATCTTTGTTATTATCTCAACTTGTTTGCCATTCTGGCAAAGGGAACTGTCCGGTGCAACCATTCTGATATTATAACTCACGGATTACACCGATTGCACGGATTTTTCGCTCGTGCAACGTGCTTTAGCACCACGGAGATGACGGATTTGACGGATTTTGTGAGCATTGCATGCTCACTTCGCTATTAGCTCGTTGCTGCGACCAGGTCCATTACTACATAATCTGTGCTAACGTATTTCGCCACGGGTACGTTACGGGCCAATAGCGAAGTGAGCATGCAATGCTCACAAAATCCGTCAAATCCGTCATCTCCGTGGTGTTAAAGCACGTAGCGCGAGCGAAAAAATCCGTGCAATCGGTGTGATCCGTGAGTATAATATCAGAATGGTTTTACCGGACTGCAATAATTGTTAATCATAGCTGCATATTTTCCCGACGCGAGACGCGTCGCCCCCATTAGAGTTAGCGTTTGTGGCTTGAGTCCGTTCGCATTTTTACGTTTTACCGGACTGCAATAATTGTTTTACCAGGCAGAATAAGTTCTGTCTCAGTCCACACCTTTAAGGTTGTTCATCATGGCAAAAGGCCACCTCCTTGAAAGCATAGTTGCAAATAGTGCCATTGCTTTTGCGCAGAGACAATATGCCTAACGGACTAATGCCTTCAATGCTGGCTGCAAACTTGCCGCTGGCGTCTTCAAACACATGGTTGCCTTTGCCTCGGTATAAGTGCTCCATGTATTCGTTGTGCAGTGTGGCATAATCGTTGTGCAGTATCAGGTGGTAACGTTTCTCAAACTCACCAACAAGTTTCGACAGCAGTTCGGCGCGGCTGTGATGGTTGCCAGTTATTTTCATGAGCGATATGGGGTTGGGCGCATCGCTTTCAAAAACAGTTTGGTTCACGTTAATTCCCACCCCCGTCAGCGTAGTGGCTATTTGTGTGCCGCACACATCGTGCTCCAGCAGCATGCCGGCAATCTTGTAGTCGAGCCAGTACACATCGTTAGGCCATTTCACCTTCACGCCGCCGTCCACGTGTTCCGCCAATGCGGCCCGCACGGCAAGAGCCAGAGCTTCAGACAGTGCAAACTGATGCGTCACAGGCACCAGGGTGGGGTGGAACAGAAAACCAAATAGCAAGTTCTTACCACGTTCAGCCTCCCAGTGATTGCCGCGCTGGCCGCGTCCCGCAGTCTGATAGTCGGTCGTAACAAGTACAAATTCCTTGTCGCTGTGCTGATATAGCGGCAGTCGCAGTAGCAGCATGGTCGAGTCCGTTTCGGGCAAATGCACATGCTCCCAGTTGTGCGGCAAATCAATGTTTTGTAAGTTCAGCATAAGCCATTTGTGTCTTTTTAGGCAATTTCTTAAGCACCTCGCTCAGCGAGTGGTCAATCAGTTCATACACTAGTTCGTCGGGCACATCAGTGTCAAACATCACCTCGTTCCAATACTTCTTGTTCCAATGCCAAGCCCCGCGTATGCCGTTATATTTATCGCGCAGGGCAATGGCATAGTCGGGGTTGCACTTTGTTACAACCAAATCGGGTCGGTCAAGGTCAATGTAAGCAAAAATCTTGTTGTACACACGGAACAAGATGCCGTCTGGCCCGAAGGCCGAATCCTCTGTGGCCAAGGGTTTGGCCAGGCAGTAATTGCGAATGTCTTCAATGTTCATACTTCAAAGTCGCGTTTATGCTGGCGTTGTTTCCACACCGTCTCCTCGTTGTAGGCATGGCGCAGGTGGGTAATGCAAAAAGGCCTTTGCTTGCCAACCACCGTAATGATGTCGTAGCTGTAAGGCGAACCAAGCAAATTGTTATGTGCCAGATAGGCGCGGCCGGCGGCAATGATATTGCGCTTTTTGTGCAGCGTCACTGCTTCGGCAGCCGGTGCAAAATGCTCGTCGCGGCGCGTCTTCACCTCGACAAACACAATTTCGCCGAACCATTCCGCCACGATGTCAATTTCGAGATGTCCGATGTGCCAGTTGCGTGCCAGCAGCGTATAGCCCTTTTGCGTCAGGTAGAGCAGTGCTTCGTCCTCGCCCTCACGTCCCAGTTCGTTGTGGTCAGCCATCAGCGTTTACGCTTAAAAAAATCCTTCATCAGTTGTGCACACTCCTCTTCAAGCACCCCGCACACCACTTCGGTTTTGGGGTGCATGGCCTTGGGTGCAAACACGCTGTACCCCCGTTTGGGGTCGCTGGCTCCGTATACCACACGTCCCATCTGCGCCCACCCGATGGCCCCGGCGCACATGATGCAAGGTTCCACCGTCACGTACAGTGTGCACACATCAAGGTATTTACCATTCAGTGCATCGGCGGCAGCAGTGATAGCCTGCATCTCGGCGTGAGCTGTCACATCGTTCAGTGTTTCGGTCAGGTTGTAGGCACGTGCTATGATGTGGTCGCGGCATACCACCACGGCTCCCACAGGCACCTCGTCCTTGTCGTAGGCCATACGGGCCTGTTCCAGCGCCTTGCGCATATAATATTCGTCGTTCATAAGTGTAGGTTCCATACTTATTTGTCAACCTGTCAACTTGTTACCCCGTCAACTAAGAATTCTGCCAACGGGTTGCTGGTGAGAAATCAGTTACCCTTTAATCAGTTGCAATGCCACCCGTCCGCGTTCCTCGTCAATGTCGAGCACCCTGACCATAACCTGTTGCTGAATATGCACCACCTCAGCAGGGTCCTTCACATAGTGGTCGGCCATGTGCGATATGTGCACCAGCCCCTTCACCTTTATGCCCATGTCCACAAAGCAACCAAACTTAGTGATGTTCGTTACCACGCCCGGCACCTCCATGCCTTCGCGCAAGTCGTCGAGCGAGTGCAAGTTGTCGGCAAAGCTGAACACCTTGGCTGTGCCGCGTGGGTCGCGTCCAGGCTTGGCCAGTTCGTTCATGATGTCTGTCAGCGTGGGCAGTCCCACCTCGTTAGTGCAATAGCGCTTCAAGTCCACCTTGGCACGTGCCTCGGCCGAGGCTATCAGTGTTGGCACATCGCAGCCCGCGTCCTTGGCCATTTGCTCAACGAGTGCATAACGCTCGGGGTGTACGGCCGTATTGTCCAACGGATTTTCAGCACCGGGAATGCGCAAGAAACCTGCACATTGCTCGTAGGCCTTGGCCCCCAAGCGTGGCACCTTGAGCAGTGCGCGGCGCGAGGCAAAAGCCCCGTTAGCCGTACGGTAGTCCACAATGTTCTGTGCAAGGGCCGGACCCAGTCCCGACACGTAGGTGAGCAAATGCTTCGAGGCCGTGTTGAGGTTCACCCCCACGGTGTTAACACAACTCTCAACCGTCAGGTCGAGCGACTTTTTCAGTTCCGTTTGGTCCACGTCGTGCTGATATTGTCCCACACCAATAGCCTTAGGGTCAATTTTGACCAGTTCGGCCAAAGGGTCGGCCAGCCGGCGGCCAATGCTTACCGCACCGCGCACCGTTACATCGTAGTCGGGAAACTCCTCGCGTGCCAATTTTGAGGCCGAATAAACCGAAGCCCCGTCCTCGCTCACCAGAAAGACCTCCACACCCTTAAGGTACAGACTCTTTACCAACTCCTCAGTTTCGCGTCCGGCCGTACCGTTGCCAATGGCAATGGCCTCTATGTGGTATTGTTCAACCAGCGAGTGGAGTTTGAACCCCGCCCTTGCATACTGGTTTTGTGGTTGGTGTGGAAATATAGTCTCGTTGTGCAGCAAGTTGCCCTGTGCATCGAGGCATACCACCTTGCAGCCAGTGCGAAATCCCGGGTCAATGCCCATGATGCGTTTTTGCCCGAGAGGGGCTGCAAGCAGCAGTTGTTTCAGATTGTTGGCAAACACGTGTATAGCCTCCTCGTCGGCTTTGCCCTTGCTGGCGCCGGCAAATTCCGTTTCGATGCTTGGTTTCAGCAGTCGCTTGTAAGCATCGGCAATGGCCATCTCAACCTGTGCGGCTGCCGGTGTGCCCGCCTTCACATAGCCGCGTTCCACCCGGCTTATGCAGTCATCATCGTCGCTTGGCGAGATGCTCACACGCAAGTAGCCCTCGGCCTCGCCTCGGCGCATGGCCAGCAGACGGTGTGAGGTGCAGCGCTTCAGCGGCTCGCTCCAGTCAAAATAGTCGCGGAACTTGCCAGCCTCGGCCTCCTTGCCCTTCACCACTTTGGAGCGTATCATGCCCGTACACTCAAACGAGCGGCGTACCGTTTGCCGTGAGCGTTCATTTTCGTTCACCCTTTCGGCTATGATGTCACGTGCCCCTTGCAGCGCCTCGTCCGTATTGGCCACATCACCTTTGACAAAAGCTTTAGCAGCCGTCTCCGGCTGTTTGAAGGGTTGCAGCATCAGCATGTCGGCCAATGGCTCAAGTCCCTTTTTGCGTGCCACCTCGGCACGAGTCTTGCGCTTGGGTTTGAAGGGCAGGTACATGTCCTCAAGCAGCGTGGCGTCCCAACAGGTTTCGATGCGCTTCTTCAGTTCGTCAGTCAGTTTGCCTTGTTCCTCAATGGTTGTGATGATGTAGTCGCGTCGGTGTACAAGTTCCTCCAGTTTGTCATTCTGCTCCTTAACCTGTGCCACTTGCACCTCATTAAGTCCGCCGGTAGCCTCCTTGCGGTAGCGGCTTATAAAAGGTATGGTAGCGCCCGAGGTGAGCAGGTTGATGGTAGCCTCAACCTGCTTTTCGCGCAGTCCGAGTTGTTTGGCTATTATTTCGGCTATTTTCATGGGTTGTAATCTGTTGTTTGTGATATGCGTTAGCGGGATTAGTTAACGGGTTAACCTGTCAACTCGTAACCCCGTTAACTCCCAAAAACGCCAATGGGTTTATGATGTTTATGTCCCGTCGGCTTGCTGTCTGATTGTAGCCCGCGTGTAGTTGGTGATGTAAATGTACAACAAAGAGTTGAGATTGACCAACATATTTGGTGCATTTTGCAAATGTGTGCATATCTCGCCGTGGGCTGCACCCCCTATCAATTTATTCTGTGTACATTTGTCTGCACTCTGCACTTTCTGTCTGCACTCCGTTGAAAATCATGCGTTTCGTTAGTGTAGACAACGGCTAAAATAACCTGCACACGTGTATGCACTGAGCGGACATGAAATGTTATATATTGCTGCCACTCCCTCGTTGTCTGCACGTGCATATTGCGCTGATTGCCCTGATGCGTGCACCTGTCAAACCAGTGCCGTGTTACGGCATAGGGCGAGCGGATTTTGGGTCGGACGGAATAAAAATCTGCCCTCCCTAAACTGAGAAAACGGCCTCCCTAAACTGATAAATGCGCCCCTTGACATAGACAAGCAGGCGTGGCGTGTGCAGACAGCAGTGTAGGCATTATTGAAAGTTGTCTACACTGCGTAAGTCTTTGAATATCAGTGTAGTGCAGACAAAAAGTGCAGAGTGCAGACAAAAGTGTAAAGAATAAAATGTAGGGGGCGTGGCATTGCAAATTTGTGTGCACGCGGTGTATGGAATGCCCGAGTGGGCAAGTTTGTAAAATTATTGCTACCTTTGTCCGAGTAATAGGCGGGTGTTCGAATTCTGTTGATATAAATCCGTAGGCGGAATTACTTGTCAACGTGTTTACTAATTCCGCCAACGCGTGATACAACCTAACATTGAATATCTGCTTACACAAACAACCCATTACATGTTCGCCGTCATAATTAACTCGAGTTTCGGATTTAGCAAGTGCGGGCTGAAAGCCCAATGTAATCCATAGCCCGGGGCAACGCCCTGGGTCGTCCGCAAGAAGAAACGTTACGCCCTGTAAGGGCAAAAGTATGATGAGGTGGCTTTACTTCTGCCCTTACAGGGCGTCACTTCCTTGTTCAATTCCACCCAGGGTGTTGCCCTGGGCTATGGATTACATTGGGCTTTCAGCCCGCATTTGCTAAATCCGAAACTTGAATAATTACGTGTCGGGCAAATATGTTGAATACCTATTTATAGCATGGCAAATACCAAACCAGGTCTGTTCAGAACGGCAGACGGAAAAAATTATTTGTGGCCCTTTGTGTTGGTCACTTCATTATTCTTTTTGTGGGGCTTGGCCCATAGCATATTAGATGTGCTGAACAAGCATTTTCAGGAAACCATGGATGGCGTGGGCAAGACCGAGTCAGCCTTGGTGCAGGCGGTGATGTATGGCGGCTATTTTGTGATGGCCCTCCCAGCCGGACAGATAATCAAGCGCTACGGCTACAGGGCCGGTGTGATAACGGGCTTGCTGCTTTATGGCATAGGTGCGTTGCTGTTCATTCCGGGCGGACAACTGTTGTCGTTCCCCTTCTTTTTGTTTTCACTGTTTGTAATAGGTTGCGGCCTTACGTGCCTTGAAACCTCAGCCAATCCCTACGTCACGGTGCTTGGCAATGCCGAGGGTGCAGCGCGACGTATCAATTTGTCGCAATCGTTCAATGGGCTGGGGTGGATAGTCGGTCCGCTCATTGGTGGGCATTTTGCTTTTGCAGTGGGTGCCGACAAGGGCAGCATAGCCATTCCCTATGCCATTATAGGCGTTGTGGTGCTGTGTGTGGCACTGGTGTTTGCGCAAGTCAAGTTGCCCGAAGTGCAGGCTGACGGAGTGGCACAGACAAAGTCGGCACACGCCACAGACTCGTTGTGGCAACATCGCAATTTTGTGTATGGATTGATAGCACTGTTCCTTTATGTGGCAGCGCAGACAGGCATAAACAGTTTCTTTATCAATTATGTGACCGAACACGCAAGTGTGAGCAATGTCAACGCCTCATTATTGTTAGGCTTTGGCGGTATGGGCTTGTTCATGGTAGGCCGTATGGGTGGTAGTTGGCTTATGCTGCGTGTGCGTGCTGAGCGTGTGTTGCTCTATTGTGCCGTAGGTGCCACATTGGCCATGGCTGTACTGCTCAGTGGTGCGGGTGTGGCAGGCGTGGCAGCCTTTATGTTGTGTTATTTGTGTGAGAGCATCATGTTCCCAACCATATTTGCATTGGCCCTGAAGGGAGTTGGCCAACATACCAAGCGTGCCTCATCGTTTTTGATAATGTCAATTGTGGGCGGTGCCATTGCGCCCGTGCTGATGGGGCTTATAGCTGACCATGCAAGCATGGCAATGGCCTTTGTCGTGCCATTGTGTTGCTTTGTAGTGATTGCTGCGTATGCTGCGCGCTTTGCTCGCAAGGCATAAGTAATATGCGTTGGCGGAATTAGTAAACAAGTAGACAGGTTAACAAGTTGACAGGTTGACGGGTTAACAAGTAAGTATGCTATACACTACTTGTTATGTCAAAGTCATATTGGTGAGAAACTTAAAAAGCTTGGCAAACTTACCCGTTACCCCGTCAACTTATCAACTTATCAACTTATCAACTTATCAACTTATCAACTTCGTACATTGACCTTCCATGGCTCTTAACGACGAAATATATCAACTCATAGCGCAGGAATTTGCGTTCCCGTTCACCCCCACACAGCAGCGTGCCGCCACGCTGCTGGCGCATTTTGTTACAACCCCGCGTGCCGATGCCGCGTGCATATTGCGCGGATATGCCGGTACGGGCAAAACCTCGTTGGTAGGCGCCCTGGTACGTGTGATGCGTCTGCTCAAACGCGAGGTGGTGCTGCTTGCCCCAACGGGCAGGGCCGCCAAGGTGTTTTCGCATCATGCCGGCACACCCGCCTATACCATACACCGCGTGATATACCGCCAGCAAACCTTTCAGGGCGAAGGTACACGTTTCTCGTTAGGGTTTAACAAGCTGCGCCATGCCCTGTTTGTGGTGGACGAGGCATCAATGATAAGCAGTGGCACCGGACAGATGGGCGACAGTCTGTTTGGCTCTGGCGAGCTGATGGACGACCTTGTGCGCTACGTCTATTCGGGCGAGGGGTGCCGTTTGTTGTTTGTGGGCGACACCGCCCAGCTGCCGCCAGTGGGCGAGGAGCAAAGTCCGGCGTTGAGCAACGATGTGCTGACGCGCTACGGGCTGCTGGTGGGCAGTGCCGACCTGACCGAAGTGGTGCGACAGAGCAAGGACAGCGATGTGCTGTCGGGCGCCACCATGCTGCGGCAGCTGCTGCAACAAGGCTTTGAAGGCATTCCGCCCATCAACACCGACCCGCATGGCGAGGTGCGTGCCTTGCCGGGCAACGAACTGATAGAGAGCCTTGTAAGCGACTATCAAGCCTTTGGGGCCGATGATGTGATAGTGGTGACACGCTCAAACAAACGTGCCAACATTTACAACAATGGCATACGCTCACGCATATTCGACCGTGAGGAAGAGTTGACGCGCGGTGATTTGGTGATGGCTGTCAAAAATAACTACTTTTGGACAGAGCAATATGCCAAGACGCTGCCCCGCGACGAACGCATGCCGTTCGACTTCATAGCCAATGGCGATACGGCCGAGGTGGTGCGCATACACAATGTGCATGAGCAGTATGGTTTCAGATTTGCCGATGCCACATTGCGCTTTGCCGACTATGACGGCTACGAGCTGGACTGCCGTGTGCTGTTGTCGACCCTGCAGTCGGAGTCGCCGTCGCTCACACGCGATGAGAGCACCCGCCTTTACGAAGCGGTGCTTGAGGACTATCAGTACATTCCGCTCAAAAAGGACCGTATGAAGGCACTGCGCCAGGACCCCTACTATAATGCCTTGCAAATAAAGTATGCCTATGCCGTAACTTGCCACAAGGCGCAAGGCGGACAGTGGGCCAGAGTGTATGTAGACCAAGGTTATGTGCCCGACGACGCGCTCGGACAACCCTACTTGCGATGGCTCTACACAGCCTTTACGCGTACCACCGAAAGGGTGTATTTGGTGAATTGGAGCGCAGGGCAGGAGTAAACGACCGTAATTGTAGGTTTTTCAGTTGGAAAGACGTACTTTTGCACTGCATAAGAATCGATTGTAAAATTTCAGAACAAATATTGATATGTCACTACCACAAGACCCCATGATGCTCTTCAGCTACGTTAATACCAAGTTGCGCGACGACTACAGCTCGCTCGACGCACTGTGTGATGACCTCGATGTGGACAAGCAGCAACTCGAACAGAAAATGGCCGATGCCGGATTTGAGTATAACCCTTCACAAAACAAGTTTTGGTGATATTGCAAAAGCTACGAAAATACTTTCCGATCACATTGGCATGTGTGGCGCTGATATGGTATCTGTGTCTGTTCCGTCCGCCTCATGTGCGCACGCTTGACGACATTCCTTATATCGACAAGATTGTGCATCTGTCCATGTATCTTGGCACATGCAGCGTGTTCTGGTTCGAATACAAGTGCAACGGCTATAAATGGCACAAGTGCCGCTTGGCCTTGATAGGTGTGGTGGCGCCCATTCTGATGAGTGGCGTGATAGAGTTGGCTCAGGCATATCTGACCACCTACCGCACAGGCGACTGGACCGACTTTGCCACCAATAGCATGGGGGTGCTGCTCGCTTTGATAGTAAAACATTTTATAGACCAAGCTCACGGCAAAATATGCCGCGGCTAAATCAGACCTACAATTTTGACCCTACATATCCGTATATCCGACACCGACATCTGCTTTGCCACCTACGAAGCAGGTCAACCGCCGAAATTTGAATTTCACCCCTACCATGTGCGTCCGCAAGTGTCGCTCACGGTCAACCTGCGCATGGCCATGCAGCAGGTTGAGATGTTGCAGCAACAGTACGACAAGGTTGAGGTGTATGTTAATGCCACCGTCACCCCCGTGCCACTGGCCGAGTTTCAGGAGGAGGACGTTGAAACAACCTACAACTTTTGTTTTACGCCCGGCGACAAGCAACGTGTGTTTTACGACACGGTGCCAGCCTCGAACGCCGTATTCCTTTTTGCCCTGCCAGAGGTGACATGCCGCACCCTCGAGGAGGCTTTTGGCGAGGTGCGCTATACTGCAGCCCTGACCCCCTTGGTGCAGCATTTTGCACAGAAGGGCATCGACACCACGCATGGCAAGCGTCTGTTCGTTTATACCCACGATGGGGTGATCGACGTGGTGGTGCTCGAAGACAGCCGCCTTGTCATGCTCAACACCTACATGGTGCGCACACTAACCGATGTAGACTATTATGTGTTTAATTTGGTGCGCCATTTGGCACTCGATGTGGCCGAAACACCCCTGTTCGTGGCAGGCGCCCCCTTGCTGCGTGACCCTGTGATAGACGAGTTGCAGAAATATGCCCCCCGCGTGTATCCCGTCAATCCCTCGGCAGAGTTCAACCGCAATGTGGTATCAACCACCGATGGGGTGCCGTACGACTTGATGTGTGCACTGCTTAAATAGCTAAGTAGGTGTTCAAAATTATTTTTACATTGAAAGTGCATTATCGGGGCGCAGATGTTCCCTTCGGGTGAGGGAGCATAGCGGGCTATGTGACCGAGGCCGAAGGGGACAGATGCGTCTCGAGAATATGCTTTCAATGTGAAAATGACACCTGCTGATTGTATAAAATAATTTTGAACGCCTACTTATATTTACCCATTAACACGCGTTGGCGGAATTCTGAGTTAACAAGTCAACTTGTTTGCTAATTCCGCCAATGCTTCTATTAAAGAATATGCGAATTATAACAGGAATATACAAAGGACGCCATTTTGAAGTGCCACGCACGTTCAAGGCCCGTCCCACAACCGATTTTGCTAAAGAAAACCTGTTCAATGTGTTGCGTGCATACGTAGACTTTGAAGATACCACCGCGCTCGACCTTTTTGGTGGTACGGGCAGCATATCGCTTGAGTTGCTATCGCGCGGCTGCCGGCGTGTGATGACCATCGAAAAGGACCGCCGCCACTTTGCTTTCATACAGCAGTGCCAGCGTGCTTTGGGCGATGAGGCGTGGACACCCATGTGTGGCGATGCCTTGCGCTTTATTGAACGTTGTGGCGAGTCGTTCGACTTGGTGTTTGCCGACCCGCCTTATGCACTGCCCGAACTCGGCGAGTTGCCCGACCGCGTCATGCAGTCAGTTCTGCTGAAAGAGGGAGGCTTGTTCGTGCTTGAGCATGGCAAGAACTACGACTTCAGCAATCGCCCCGACTTCGTAGAACACCGTGCTTATGGCAGTGTAAACTTTAGTTTCTTCAGGAAATAAGTGTAAGTAGGTGTTCAAAATTATTTTTACATTGAAAGTGCATTATCGGGGTGCAGATGTTTCCTTCGGGTAAGGGTTTCTGTCCCCCGATAACGGGGGAACCGAAGGGGGTCATAGCGGGCTATGTGACCGAGGCCGAAGGGGACAGATGCGCCTCGAGAATGTGCTTTCAATGTGAAAATGACACCTACTGATTGTATAAAATAATTTTGAACACCTACTTATCAATGGCATATATAAATAGGATAGCGTTATTATTTGCCTTATTGCTCGTGTTGGCTTCGTGTCGGCGCAGCCATGTGGCAGCTATCAAGCAATCCATGAGTCTGGCCGACAGCTTTCCAGACCGTGCATTGAATATTCTTGACAGTGTCAGACAGCAAAAGGTGTCAGATGCTGAGCAACCATTATATGCTTTAGCCTATACAATGGCTTTGGGCAAAATTACCAATAATATAGACGTCGTAACGATGATAACGCAGAGTGCCAACGGGTTAGGTGCACATATTGAGATAGATGAAAATGGCTGGGAGGCTATAAGCAATTATCTCGAAAACGCTGATGATGGCTTTGTGTCAAAAATCCGACGTCTGCATGCCGATTTAGGAATTAACGACTTGCGCTTCCTGATGCTTGTGCGTATCGGGTTCTCTACAAAGACGCTTGCCCAAATATATTGCATCAACGAAGGTTCTGTTAAGCAACGCCTGCTCAAGTATAAAGCAAAATTGAATATAACGGATTCCAAAATGTCAGTTCGTGAATACGTGATGTCGTTGTAGTGCAAATGTATACCATCGGTATACCTTGCTAAAGATATAAATACACTAATAACCAATGAGTTTGTTAGAAACAGGTATACCCGCGAAGTATACCTGCTTTTTTTGTTATACAGTACAAAACTGCGTAATTTTGCAACGTCAAATCTTAAAACAACGTAGTATGAAACTTAAACGGCGTATTCTGCATAATCTGTCAAAGGTGACGCGCATCGTCAATGCCAAGGGCCGCATAGAAAGCTACTCAAACGTGCTGCCGTCGTACTTCATGGCGCACGTGATATACAAGCTCAATATTCAGCCAAAGAAAAAGTGATAAAAAATGCACGAAAGTGAGCGTTACACAAAATGTAATGTTTACTTTTGTGCAAACTATATTTATTGAAGTAGATATTTTTAGAATTAGTTTATATCCTCATAATCAGACTAAGTCGATATGCCTTGGTGTGTTGTTTGTCTCATGAGTTTAGGTAGCATCGGTTTAATCGGGAAGTAAGTATCAATGGCATATATAAATAAAATAGTGTTATTATTTGCCTTATTGCTCGTGTTGGCTTCGTGTCGGCGCAGCCATGTGGCAGCTATCAAGCAATCCATGAGTCTGGCCGACAGCTTTCCAGACCGTGCATTGAATATTCTTGACAGTGTCAGACAGCAAAAGGTGTCAGATGCTGAGCAACCATTATATGCTTTAGCCTATACAATGGCTTTGGGCAAAAAGAGCATTGAAGTGGACGATGACAGCCTGTTGCGCATTGCATATAACTATTATAGCAAATTGCCCAACGACAGCCTGTATGGTCGCTGTATGTATTATATGGGAAACTACTTCCACAGAAGCGACAGCGACGCCAAAGCCATTTATTGTTTGAAAAAGTCGATAAAGGCTTCTATCGCTTTGCGTGATACCAATTATTGGTGCAACGCTTTGCGTGTGCTTTCTGAGTCAGAGCGTTACACCCATCCAAAACGCTCGTTGGCTTATCTCAACAAGTGTATTGCCATTTACAATTCCTATTCTCATGCCATAGTCTACAACAAATTGACCTTTGCCAATGCCCGGGTGCTGTACTATGCACAAACGAGTCATTACGACAAGGCAAGGGCAGAGATGAACGAGTCGCTAAAATTAGCTGAGGCGTATGGTGACACTACGATATTGGCAGACGGCTACATGTTGATGGCCCTTATCGAGACCTGGAGCGAAAATGGCAAGGAGGCCGTAAAATGGGCAGAAAAGTTGTGGCAGTTGAGGCGAGAAGTTCGTGACCGTATAGTACTTGCCGAGAGTTATAGCTTGTCGGGCGAATACGAAAAGTGTGTGCAATTATTACGCCCTGTGATGCAGGGTAAAGATCTGGCAGATGCTTACAAGGCATATTCCATTTGCCAGGTTGCAGCAGTCCGCAAGCATGATGAGCAGGCCATATTAGCCTATACAGATTCGGCCACAAACACATTAGAGGTGCTGTTTCGTAATTCATTAGATGAAAGAAATAAGTATTATTCAGAGCTAATGCAGAAATCATCTGAAAAGCGTGATGCCGACAAACGAATGCTAATATATGTGGCGTCTATTGTTGTCTTGGCGGTGATTATTGTGTTGTTGGTATGTATGTGGCGGTATAAGCGTGCACACATGAAGAAAATGCAGGCCATTGAACTCGACAATAAGAACAAAGAATTGGCTTTGCAGCAACAATTAGCAGAGAAAGAAGCCATGCTCCATAAGGTAGAGATGCAGCAACAACGTGAGAGGATAGACCTGTTGAAAAAATATATTACCAATAATATAGACGTCGTAACGATGATAACGCAGAGTGCCAACGGGTTAGGTGCACATATTGAGATAGATGAAAATGGCTGGGAGGCTATAAGCAATTATCTCGAAAACGCTGATGATGGCTTTGTGTCAAAAATCCGACGTCTGCATGCCGATTTAGGAATTAACGACTTGCGCTTCCTGATGCTTGTGCGTATCGGGTTCTCTACAAAGACGCTTGCCCAAATATATTGCATCAACGAAGGTTCTGTTAAGCAACGCCTGCTCAAGTATAAAGCAAAATTGAATATAACGGATTCCAAAATGTCAGTTCGTGAGTACGTGACGTCGTTGTAATGCAAATGTATACCATCTGTATACCTTGCTAAATATGAAAATATATTAAAAAAACAATGAGTTCGTTAGAAACGGGTATACCCGTGAAATATACCTGCTTTTTTTGTTATACAGCACAAAACTGCGTAATTTTGCAACATCAAATCTTAAAACGACATAGTATGAGACTTAAACGATGTGGTATTATTAAAGTGTTGCTGCTGATGTGTTGCATTTTGTTGCTTGCACCTTCGCAAGTTAAAGCAGCAACAGTACAAAACTACGAAGTCATTAATTTCAAAAGACTAAATAATATAGGTAGCGGTCGATCAAAGGATTTAAGTATTGTTGCAATTTGCACAGATGGAAGAATGACCATTGATGCAGCAAACTATCAAGGCATACTTAATGTGCTTGTGAGTGATGGTGATTCTTCAGTAGTCAGTAAAGAAACGCATTTCGCGTTAAGCGGACAAAAGATTACACTTGCAACAGATTTCTCAGAAGGAGAGGAATACACTATTGTCATATCAACCACAGAGGGTGATTACATCGGAGAAATCCGATAGAATAGTCAAAGCCTTTTCTCTAAGTAGGCGTTCGGCACAGGTTGATGTAGACTTTTGTATGCCTACTTATGGTATTCCAGCCTGTTTGTAAGCAATATTGCCTTATTATACCATGAATATAAACCATTTACCCTCCGTGTCCGTTTGCATGCCCATGTACAATGCGGCGTTACATTTGCAAGAGTGTCTTGACAGCATACTCTCGCAAACATTTGGTGATTTTGAACTGTTGATAGTGGACGATGGTTCAACTGATGAGAGTGTGGCCATAGCTGAGGCATGCAGCGACCCGCGTGTGCGCTTGATAAAGAATGAACATGACTATATTGCATCGCTTAATTTGTTGCTGGCAGAGGCAAAGGGCAAATATATTGCACGCATGGACGCTGACGATGTGATGATGCCATACCGACTCGAAGTGCAATATGGGTATATGGAAAAACACCCAGAGGTGGGTGTGCTTGGTGGTGGCTTGCTTCGTTTTGGCAAGGCCGAGGGGCGTGTGCAGCCTATTAGCAAAGTGACGATGTACGACATGGTGAATGCCTGCTGCATGGCTCACCCTACGGTAATGATGCGTGCCTCGGTGTTGCGTGAGCATGGTTTGAGATATGATGAGCATTACAAATATGCTGAGGATTACCACTTGTGGGTGCAGATGTTGAAATGTGGAGTGAAATTGCGAAATATAGAAGAGCCGCTTGTAAAATACCGCATTTCAGACAATCAGGTGTCTAATAAACACACGGCAAGGCAGCAAGCCTTGACCGAAGAAATAAAGCGTGATGCAGCCCGGTGGTTGCTCAACCATGTGCGTGAAGTGTCGGACGAGAATGTTGACATACCGCAATCAAGCAACTTGTTGACCATTGTCATTCCTTTCTTGAACGAAGGCGAGGAGGTGCGCCAGACTGTACGAAGCGTGAGAAACACTGCAAGTCGTGATGTGGACATTATTGTAATAAACGATTGTTCGGACGATGGATATGATTATGCGTCGGACCTTGCACCATTTGGCGTAACCTATGTGCGAAACGCTTGCCGCATTGGGGCTGCTGCGTCAAAACATAAAGGCGCACGTTTGGCGCGGACACCTTATTTCTTGCTGCTTGATGCCCACATGCGAGCCTATACCAAGAATTGGCACAACATGATAATAGACGAACTCAAGCAGAATGACAATCGTTTGTTGTGTTGCCAAACACAGGCTTTGGGAAAGGACAAAAAGAATGTGGTTTACGACAAGAATGTAGCGCTTACCGATGGTGCTTACTTGCTTTTTGACCAAACCGATTTTATACCAGGTATTACGTGGCTTGACTACCGCCAGCACGGGCGTTTGCCGCAAAACATGATAGCCAGTGTGTTAGGAGCCGGGTATGCAGCGAGTAAACGGTTCTGGAGCGAAATACGCGGACTTGAGGGCTTAATGCACTATGGCAGCGAGGAGGCGTATATAAGCATTAAGGCATGGTTGCATGGTGATGGCTGTGCGCTGCTGCCCGATGTGGTGTTCGGTCATATATATCGCAAGGCAGCACCTTATCGCATCATATCCGCTCCAGCATTCTATAATCATTTTGTTATTTCGCACACCTTATTCCCAACCTCGTTACGTTGCAAGGCTGATGCTGTAGGATATAGGCATAATAAGGGCATTTATGAGCAAATAAAGTTCTGGCTCAGTATGAACAAGCCCGAACTTGAACAGTTAAAGCATTATTATGCAGACACCTTTCACCATAAATTTGAACGCGTGCTCGCTGTGAACAATGCGGCCTCATACGACAAGTTGACAATGGCAGAGCATGAATTGAAACGTTTGTCGCTATTGCTGGAGTATGTAAAGGACAAAGCTGAATGCCTTGATAACGTCAACTTATGGAATGGCTGTATGGGGTATTTAATAGCCCTGTGCGAATATGACGCTTATGCGGCCGATGATTCCCTTTCGGACTTGGGGGCAGAATTGCTTGAACGTATCACCTCAACACTGAAAATGTGGCGTGAATACCCTATTTCGTTTGCCCATGGTATTTGTGGCATAGGGTGGGGGCTCGCGTACCTTTTGCGCAACGACTACATAGAGGGCAACTTTGAAAAGGAATTTTCCATAATAGACAGCAAGGTGATGGAACTTAACCTTGAGCGCGTTACCGACTATACTTTCAAGACGGGCTTAGGCGGTGTGTATTGCTATGTGGCGCAACGTTTGCATTTGGCCAAAATTAGCCACACAGAGGTGCCATTTGACAAGGCTTATGTACAAAGCATCATGGCCTCGGCACGGCGTGCGTTAAAATTTGCCACGGATCTGCGCACTTTGACTCATGTAGAACTTATCTTGTCAAGTGAGCAGGCTGACTGGCAGATTCTGCCACCGCGTTTGGTTGATGTGATGGATTTTCCCACATTCCTGCCCGAGGATAAAGCTGAGTGGTCAGACAATTTCGATGGTGCATTGGGCTATTTGTGCCATCTGTTAAAGATATTGCAGACCCAAAAACCTGTCAGCAACTTACAGCCTTGTACATCTATATAACAATCTATTTAACCTCAACTCTATATGAAACAAAGCAAATACAATTGCATATTGCAAGACAACACGGGCATGGTAATATACAATGCCGCTACCGATCAGCTTGTGGCACTTACTCCACAACTGGCAAATATATTCAATGAAGGTAAGGCTGCGCCAGAGAAAATCAAAGCGCAGCATGCTGAATTGTATGACCACTTGCTGCAAAAAGGTATATTTGTGTGCGATGAAGCCGATGAAACAGAAACGTATATACGTAAGCGTGAGGAATATGAGCGTAGCAGCGGAGAGTATACCATAACCATCAATCCCACCTTGGCTTGTAATATGTCTTGTTGGTATTGCTATGAGTCACACAAGAACATGCCGGCAATGAGTGCAGATGTAAAGCAGTCTGTGTTATTGCTGATAGACAAGTTGCTTGCAGACAACAAGTTGAAGAAACTAATCCTCTCGTTTTTCGGCGGTGAGCCGTTACTTTATTTTGACAAGGTGGTAGTCGATATCATTAACCATGCCAAAATGCAGTGCAAGGCATTCGATGCAAAATTGAGTATACACTTTACCACCAATGCCTATTTGCTGACAGACAATGTGCTGAAACATCTTGAGGGGCTTGACGTTTCTTTCCAAATAACCATTGACGGTGGCAAACAGGTGCATGACAGTGTTCGTAAAACCAAAGGTGGTGAACCTACTTATGCACGTATCGTCGAACACATACATCAGACCCTCTCACGCGGTTTCTCTGTTGGTGTGCGTTTCAACTATACAGCCAAGTCTATTCCGTCGTTCATTGATGTTGTGAAAGACTTTTCACATTTGCAGCAAGAGCAGAAGCAGCTTGTTAATTTCACTTTCCAGCGTGTGTGGCAGGATAATGAAGGCGATGCCAGTCAAGTAGAGCAGCAAGTGGAACATATTGAGCGGGCGTTTGAACAGGCTGGTTTGTTTGTAAATAATGCCAAGAGCTACATCGTGCCCTATTGCTATGCTGATGGTGTAAACACTGCGGTAGTCAACTATAATGGTGATTTATTCAAATGCACCGCACGCGATTTTGCCCCCAAGAGCAAGGAGGGTACACTCGCAGCAGACGGCACATTGCGGTGGAACGAACGCTTGCGCAAGCGTATGTCCATACGTCATGGCAGCGACACTTGTCTGCTATGTCGTATATATCCGATCTGTCATGGCGGCTGCTCGCAAATGAAGTTAGAAGCCCCTGACGGCATATCCTCATGTCCCAAGGGTTATGATGACGATAAGATACAAGAAATAATGGAGGGTCGTGCGCTCTATTTGCTGACTTCGTGCAAACGGCAGAAATCAAGTAATCAATAATAAGAAATGCCATAAGGCACATGTTTAACAAATAATCAATTATAACAATGAAATTACAGAAAAAAGGACTATTGTCCGACTGTGAGCATTTGCTCACCCCTTTGACAACAGATCAAGAGGGAAACTTGCGAGGTGGCTTTGGCGACTTCGGTGGTATTTCAACTTGTGGAGCCAATAGGGACTGCAAGAACAGAGGGTGCAAAAACTATTTGTGTAATAATGTTTCTTGCAACAATAACGTATGCACAAATGCTGAATGTTTGAATGACGAAGGTTCAGTTAATTTTGCATGCCAAGAAGTACCAACAACCATTCCATCAATTCCATCAAAACCTGTAACGCCAGAAACAACTTTGGCTGCTAATACAAAGGTGGACTTGTGTGGTTTGCTTTAATAACTACAAAGCCGTTGGTGACCACTAACATTACTCTGTTAAGAATAGTGTGGGCGTTGTTTCCTCCAGTTTAGGGTGATTCGTGGCCCACATTATTCATTATGGACAAACCGCTAATATTAGTACCATGAGAAACATATTTATTGCACTATTATTCTTCTTCCCTTTTTTGGCTCAAGCCCAGCAATCTGATTCGATCATGATCTTGATGCCTGTTGCAGATACTTTTACCAAAGATATAATATACGATGGTGGGGTAGAAGTGTTGCGGACTGATTCTACTTATGTGTGTAGGGGAGAATGGGGGGTGCAAAGAAATGATGGTATCCCAGTGACAGCAATGATCGAGTTTAAGGTTCCATGTAATGGTAACTATCTGCTACGCTTGTCGCATGAAAAATATGAGACGCTTTATTACCCTGTAAAGGTGCAAGTTCGGAAGGGCGCACAAGTAGCTTGCTTTGATGATGTGATAAAGATGCGCAAACGTCCAAGGAATCACCAACTTGGAGAGGCTGTGGTAACTGCTACCAAAATAAAAATGGTGATGAAGAATGATACGCTTGTTTATAACGCAGATGCGTTTCAATTATCGCAAGGCTCAATGCTTGATGCACTTATTGAACAATTGCCAGGGGTGCAACTCAAGGATAATGGTGTTATAACCGTTAACGGCAAAATGGTAAGTAGTTTACTTGTAAATGGCAAGGATTTTTTTCGTGGCGACCCCAAAGTGGCACTTGAGAATTTGCCGGCCTATATGGTGAATAAAGTGAAAGTGTATGAGCAGGAAAGTGACTTTGAGAAGTTTAGCGGGCATAAGGAAGTGGAACGCCCAATTGTGATGGACGTAAACCTTAAAAAACAATACAGCGTGGGCTGGATAGCCAATGCTGAGGCTGCTTATGGCACTAAGGAAAAATATTTAGGACGTTTGTTTGCCATGCGTTTTACTGCATGTTCGCGTTTAGCCATGTATGGCAACATCAATAATACAAACGATACGCGTCGCGCTGGTTCAAAGGGCGAGTGGACACCAAGTAATTTGCCTAATGGCGTGCAAACGAACCGTACGGCAGGTGCTGAATATTTTTATGAAAACCGCAACAAAACGTTTGAATGGACAAGTGATGTGACGGTTACAGACTTGGACAATCACACGGTGACAAACACAAGCAGCGAGAGTTTTTTGCCTTTAGACCATTTTTATACGCAAAGCAGGAGTGATGGCAACCATAGCTTTACGTCATTGCAATCAAACCACAATTTCAAAGTACAGAAAAAGGCGCATCAAAATGGCGGTGTTAGCGCATACTATTATAAAAGTCGCTATCATTCATTGAGCCGCTATGGTGGCTTCAACAACGACCCTTACGATTATGTGGTCAAAGGCAAAGTGCTTGACACTTTGTTTATGCCCGGCAGTAATAAATTGCTACAAATTGCTCGTTATCGCCGTGCAGAACAATATCTTATGAAATCGGACTATTGGAGTGTGTCAGCACCTTACAGCTTGTGGATCTCCCCATTCAGAAACAAAGGACGTTTTGACACTTTTACTTTTGATATATACGGCAGTTACGACAAGTACAATTACCATGCGTATGACACTTACGATTTGGAGTATTTCAATACGCAAGCGATTGATGACTATCGCAATCGTTACTACGAAAAACCTGCAAGTCATTACAATTATTATGCAAAGGCAGCCTATAGAACAATGTTTGGTGCTTGGCAGCCTAACGTGTCGTACTGCTATACGCAAGATTATCGCAGCGGAAGCAACGACTTATATAGGCTTGACCGCCTTGAAGGGTGGGGCAAGGATGGAAAGAATGATTTTGCAACCTTGCCTTCAACTTCAACCGAACTTCAAGAGGCACTTGATGTGCAGAACAGCACGCATACCGAGCGATGGAAGCGCACACACGACCTCGTGTTCAGCTTAGCCTGTCAATTCAAAAACAGATCGAGAACGCATTTGTCATTCAGTGTGCCAATAAAAATCGAACTCGAGCATCTGCTCTACAATCGTGACGCCCGCCATTACGATGTGTGCCGCAGTAAACCAATGGTTAATTTTAACGGCCGATTGCAGCATAATGTGTTTTTCAAGGGTGGAGCTATTAACTTCAAACTTTACTACGATTTGTCGCACCAGCAGGCGGATTTGCTCAAGACTATTGAGGTTGTAGACAACTCCAATCCGCTGTATATACAACAAGGCAACGCCTCGTTGCAAACGGCGGTAGTACATAAACTGACGTTAGATGCTCTTGTGCGGACGGGTGATTTGCCACTTTGCAACGTAAAGATGTCGTACTTGCGTACACACAATGCGTTGGGAACAGAACGCACCTTTGTGCCTGTAACGGGCGGTTACATAGTGCGCCCTGTAAATGTAAACGGTAATTGGGGCACAGATGGCTCTGTGGCTATAACGCGTAATGTGGGTAAAAAGAAATTGTTCACGTTGAGCAATACAGCCTCTTACACGTTTAACCACAGTGTAGACATGGCAAACATAGATGGTGCCACAGACAATGCACTCAGTGTGTTCAAGAACCTTTACCTGCACGAGCAACTCTCGCTCGATTATAGCAAGAATGGCTGGAATGTCGGTGCCAAAGCGCGTGCCAGCTACAGCCATTTAGCAGGCGACCGTGCCGACTTCAATACCATCAATGCGTGGGATTACAACTATGGCATTACAGCCCGCATACCCATACCGGGCGGTATAGGTTTGAGCACAGATTTTACCATATTCAGCCGCCGTGGCTATGACGACCCAAGCCTCAATAGCGACGATGTGGTGTGGAACATGCGCCTGGAGCGCAGTGTGCTGAACGGCAATCTCACCTTTGCCGTTGACGGGTTCGACATTCTGCATAACCTGTCAAAGGTGACGCGCACCGTCAATGCCCAAGGCCGCATAGAAAGCTATTCAAACGTGCTGCCATCGTACTTCATGGCGCACGTGATATACAAGCTTAATATTCAGCCAAAGAAGAAAAAGTAGAAATGCGTATCTATACCTTGCCATAAGGCACATGTTTAACAAATAAACAATTATAACAATGAAATTACAGAAAAAAGGACTCTTGTCCGACTGCGAGCATTTGCTCACCCCTTTGACAACAGATCAAGAGGGAAACTTGCGAGGTGGCTTTGCCACGATGAGTGGTGAAAACAGTAAGCTAACCAATGGTAATTGCCGCAATAATGCTTGTATAAACTATTCATGTCAGAATGTTATGTGCAGAAATACAATGTGCGGTAATGAGACTTGTAGCAATAATGGTTGTAGCAACACAGATTGCTTTAGCATAACCAAGTTGCCAGAACCAACCGTAACGCCCAAAACAACCCTTGCAGCCAATACTGCCGTTGGATTGTTAGGCCACCTCTAAACTTATTAAGCCCATGGTTGCAGTGCTATTTGCATAGTACTGCAACCATGTAAAATTGTAATTAAAGTATGCAAAGACATTTACTCTTATTATGTTTCTTGATATGTTGCGCGACAGCAAATGCTGAAAAAACAGATTCAATATATTTCCTGTGTAAGGTGGCAGATGCGTTTACTGGCGACTATATAAAAGATGGCGAGGTCGATATATTGTCAACAGACTCTACATTTCTATGCAAGGGGCGATGGACCTATAGCGATTCTAATGGCAAAATAGAAGCCTCGTTAGTGGCAGGTAAATTACCGAATAACAATAAATATATCCTCAGACTAACGCATAAAGATTATGTTACTACATATCATGCTTTAAGTTTGCGTCTGCCCAAACGAAGTGATGATATTTATTATCCAACAGAGAAAATATTGATGCGCAAGCTTCCCATGCGTCAAAAAGAAAGGACGCTTGGCGAGGCTGTGGTAACAGCTACCAAAATCAAGATGGTGATGAAGGGGGATACCATCGTGTACAATGCAGATGCTTTTCAACTCTCGCAAGGTTCTATGCTCGATGCACTCATTGAGCAACTGCCTGGAGCGCAGCTTAATGAGGACGGTGTAATAACGGTCAATGGCAAACGTATTAGCAGTCTGTTAGTTAATGGCAAGGACTTTTTTAGGGGTGACCCTAAAATAGCCCTCGAAAACTTGCCTGCTTATATGGTGAATAAGGTCAAGGTGTATGAACAACAGACAGATTTCGAAAAGTTGACAGGAGTGAAAGAATGGGAGCGCCCATTGGTGATGGACGTGAACTTGAAAAAAGAGTATTCAATAGGCTGGATAGCCAATGCTGAGGCTGCTTATGGTACGGAAAATAAGTATTTGGGGCGCGTGTTTGCCCTGCGCTTTACTGATTGCTCGCGCTTGGCCTTCTTCGGCAATATCAATAACACGAATGACACGCGGCGTGCTGGCTCAAAGGGCGATTGGACGCCCTCGTACCTGCCGAATGGCTTGCAGACAAGTCGCACTGCTGGCGGTGAATATAATTATGAAGACCGTCAGGGCGATTTCAAATGGAATAGCAATTTTAATGTGTCGCACACCGACAACCATACAGTCACAAGTACAAACAGCGAAAGTTTTTTGTCCTCAGGAAGTGCTTTCTCACAGAGCAATGACGACTCACGCAGCCACTCCATTGATTTCAAAACAGCACACACCTTCTCTTTGTTAAAGGGAGCTGCTTTCCATAATGGTAATGTAAACTTTGATTACGACAAGAACAAATACCAAACTTCCAGCATGGCGGGAGAATTTGAGCAGGACCCTTTCAGTTTAGTCAGTACGGGTGCGCTCGATTCGTTGTTCACCCCTGGCACGAATGCCTTGCAGCAGATAGCACGTTATCGGCGCAGCCAAATGGCGCGTAGTTATGGCGAAAACTGGAGCATAAGCGCGCCATATAGCTTGATGTGGGTGCCTTTCCAAGGCAAGGGCATAAACGACTCTTTTGACTTCAGCATATTTGCACAGTACGATAAGCACAGTTTTAACCGTTTCGACAACTATGACTTGCGCTATTTCAAAACTGGTGAAACTGATTACCGCAATCGCTACACCAATTATCCGTCAAGGCACTACAACTATAACGCCAAGTTAGGATACACATTCCGCATCAAGGAGTTTGAGCCAGGCATTTCATATCAGTATGCACAGGATTACCGCAGCGGCCGCTACGATTTGTTCCGCCTTGATCGTTTGCCAGACTGGGCAGAGGGTACCGCGCACGAGCTTGGGGCATTGCCCTCGTCAAACACCGAAATGGAACAGGCCCTTGACATACAGAATAGTGAGCATTCACAAAAGTGGCACCGCACACATCAGGTTGCGCTCAATATCAGGTATCAGATACCCAACAAGCCAATGACAAGGTTCCAGCTCTCTTTGCCCTTGCGCTTTGAGCTTGACCATCTGCTGTATAACCGCAGTGAACGGCATTTTGACCTGAACCGCACGCGTCCGCTATTTATGCCAAGTGCGTCTTTCCAAAAGTCAATTCCTGGCAAGAATAAAACGTTTTATTCTTTGTCCTTAGACTATAATATGTCACGGCAACTGCCGAGTTTGCAGTATGACATCGACTTGGTAAATGATGCTAATCCCCTCTATGTGCAGTATGGCAATAATGGGTTACATGCAAGCACTACGCACAGACTAAAGTTGTCGTCTATGGGTATGGACTATCAACACTATCAAACACTCTATAATGTAGAGTTCTCATACCAGCGTACGCGCAATGCCATTGCCACTGAACGTACATACATGCCTGAAACTGGTGGCTATAAAGCGCGCCCAGTTAATGTGAATGGCAACTGGAGCACAGATGGTTCATTGTGGCTAACTCGCCAATGGGGAAAGAAAAAGAATGTGGCATTCTCTACAAACACTTCTTACAACTTTAACCACAGTGTAGACATGGCAAACATAGATGGTGCCACATACAATGCACTCAGTGTGTTCAAGAACCTTTACCTGCACGAGCAACTCTCGCTCGATTATAGCAAGAATGGCTGGAATGTCGGTGCCAAGGCGCGTGTCAGCTACAGCCATTTAGCAGGCAACCGTGCCGACTTCAACACCATCAATGCGTGGGATTACAACTATGGCATTACAGCTCGCATACCCATACCGGGCGGTATAGGTTTGAGCACAGACTTCACCATATTCAGCCGCCGTGGCTACGACGACCCAAGCCTCAATAGCGACGATGTGGTGTGGAACATGCGTCTGGAGCGCAGTGTGCTGAACGGCAATCTCACCTTTGCCGTTGATGGCTTCGACATTCTGCATAACCTGTCAAAGGTGACACGCACCGTCAATGCCCAGGGCCGCATAGAAAGCTACTCAAACGTGCTGCCGTCGTACTTCATGGCGCACGTGATATACAAGCTCAATATTCAGCCCAAGAAAAAGAAATAGTAAAAAAGGCTTGCGCGAAGGTGGGTGGAACGAATGTTCTGCTTACTTTTGTGCAAGTCACACAATTATTTACTCAACTTTCGGATTCAGCCCGCCCTTGCTAAATCCGAAACTTGAGTAAAATAATATTGAACACCTACTTATAGATGAAGTTTACCCGACAGTTTGACCAAATGGATTGCGGTCCGTCTTGCATACGCATGGTAGCCTCGGCCTACGGCAAGGATTACCCCTTGTCGTACTTGCGTTCGCTTTCACACCTCACACGTGAGGGCGTGAGCATAGCGGGCATACGCGATGCGTTGCAACAGATAGGTCTGCGCAGTGCCACATTCGAAATGACGTTTGAGCAGTTGCGCGAGCACTGCCCCCTGCCAGCCATATTGCATTGGGAGCAGAACCACTTTGTGGTGCTGTATGATGTGCGCCGTAGCCGTGTCACGGGTAAATGGAAATACTATGTGGCCAATCCGGCCTATGGCAAGCACACATTCGACGAGGAAGGCATGGCGCGCTACTGGCTTAATGGTATCAAGGGCGTGGTAATAGCCATAGAGCCAACAGAGCAGTTTGACAAAATACCCGAAGTCAAGCAAAAACACAGTTTGCTGCGCTTTGCCCGAAAATATGTGTGGCCCTTCAAACTCGAGATGTCACAGTCGGCAGTCGGCATGTTATTGGGCATACTGCTATCGTTGGTCACCCCCTTCTTGACACAGACCATGGTGGACGATGGCATTGGTTTGCGCAACATGAGCGTGATACTAAGCATCATGGTGGCGCAGATGTTTATATTTTTGGGCAGTTTCAGCATGAACCTCATCAGTAGTTGGGTGAGCCTTTATATGTCCACGCGCATCAACATTCACATCTTATCTGATTACTTGACCAAATTGCTGCGGCTGCCCATGACATTTTTCGAAACAAAGAGCGTGGGCGACTATCAGCAACGCTTGGGCGACCATGCCAGGCTTCAGGGCTTTGTCACTTATGGCACATTACAGACCTTTTTCTCCATCGTGTCGGTGCCATTCTATTTGGTCATCATTGGGTGGTACAGTCCCGTCATATTAGGTGCTTATTTGCTGCTGACGGCTCTCAGCACCATGTGGATGGCCTACTTCTTCCGCCGCCGCAAGGCACTCGACTATGAGCAATTCAAGGTGAGTAGTGAAAATCAGAACAAGCAATTCGAACTGTTGCAAGGCATTACCGACATCAAACTCAATGCTTACGAGACATATAAGTTGAATGAATGGCGTGAGTTGCAGGAACGTCAGTACCGCATGAGCCAAAAAGTGTTGCGCTTGGGACAGGTGCAGGAGACAGGTTTCGCACTTATAGGTCAGTTGCGCAACATCTTTATCACGTGTTGGATAGCCGTCGAGGTGGTAAATGGTAATCTTACCCTTGGCATGATGATGAGTATTTCAACCATCATAGGTCAGGTAAATGGCCCCTTGTCGCAACTGATAGGCTTTTTACAGCAACTGCAAGATGCCCGCATCAGTCTCGAGCGTTCAGAGGAGGTACACCTGTGTCATGACGAGGACAATGAGGCACAGCAGCAAGTGCCGGCCGACCACCCGCTCGACATCGAAGTGTGCGACCTCAGTTTCTCATACACAGGCAGTGTAGGAAAACCCGCATTGTCGCACATCAGCTTGAAAATACCTGCAGGCAGTATGACAGCCATCGTGGGCGAAAGCGGCAGTGGCAAAACCACACTGATGAAACTGCTGCTTAAATTCTATCAGCCCACCTCGGGCCACATATTGTTAGGCGGATGCGATCTGCAACAATATGCTGCCCACTCAGTACGTCATGCTTCAGGCATCGTCATGCAAGATAACTTCCTGTTTTCAGACACCGTCTTGCGCAATATTTGTTTAGGCGAGGTCGAGAATGCCGAAAAACTGGCAGAGGCCACACACATTGCCTGCCTCGACGATTATCTGTCACGCCAACCGCTTGGTTTGCGCACCAAGGTAGGCAGCGAAGGCATGGGTGTGAGCGGTGGCGAAAAACAACGCATCATGATAGCCCGTGCTGTATATAAAAATCCGCAGTATCTCATGCTCGACGAGGCCACCTCATCGCTCGATGCCGAAAACGAGCGGCGCATAACCGAGGCCATCGACGGGTGTTTCAAAGGACGCACACGCATTGTTATTGCCCACCGCTTGTCGACAGTGAAAAATGCCGACCAAATAGTGGTGTTGCGCCATGGACAGGTGGTGGAGGTTGGTACTCACGCTCAACTCATTGCGCACAAGGGCTATTATTATGAACTAATCAAGAACCAACTTGAGTTGGCCGATGGTCAGTGAGTATGTGTCAGAACTACGCTGAATGCTTACTTAATTCAACTTTCGGATTTAGCAAGTGCGGGCTGAAGGCCCAATGAATTCCATAGCCCAAGGCAGCACCTTGGGTTATCAGCAAGAGGAAAAGTGACGCCCTGTAAGGGCAAAAGTATGATGAAGTGTTTTTACTTCTGCCCTTACAGGGCGTCACAACCTTGCTTAATTTCACCCAGGGTGTTGCCCTGGGCTAAGTAAATACTTGGGCCTTCAGCCCGCCCCCTTGCTAAATCCGAAACTTGAGTTACTTAATATGCGTTGTTGGAATTAGTAAAAAAATTGACAAGTAAACCAAGAATTCCGCCAACGGGTTACTTATTAGAACCACCCTTAATCCAAAAAAAGTATTGTTATGCAACGCTTCATTATACGTTATGGTGTGTTCACCATATTACTGTTGATGCTTGTGGGCATTTACCTTATAGCATCGCGTTACCACATACGTAGCAAGCAGCCCGTCACACTCGTGGTGCAGGCTGATGGTTTGTGCAAGGCATATACAGCCCCAGGCGCTAATAGCTTGTTGACTATGGGCGACACGTTGGTAGTCAGCCAAATGCCTTGTGGCGATTGGTCCTTTGTGTTGAAATCAAAAGTGCGTGAACCACAGTCCGAGGTACTTATGTTGCAGCCAGTCAATCCAGCTCAATTTATGGCCAACACGCAGGGCAATACGTTGTTGAATGGTTATGTGTTTGATGGCGAAGAGAGCATGTTGCGCCTTATTTGGCAAAAGGTGGTGAGCAGATAAACTTGCACACCTGCATAAAGCGCTACGGCGTAGCCCTTATGTTCTTGCGGGCACATGGACGCAAGTCCATGCCCGTATGTCTTGAAGCACTTTTGTTCTTATGTCCTTTTGTTCTCCGCGTTAGCGGCTCGCTACGGCGTCAGCCCTTATGTTTCTTTGGCCACGCGGACGTTAGTCCGTGGCCAGCCGCGCAGCGGCCTTTTGTGTATCTTATGAAAACTTATGTTGCTTATGTTTTCCGCGCTAAGCGGCTAACACAAACGTTATATCTTTTATTCTTATGCTCTCCGCGTTAGCGGCAAATCTCATGGAGCACGCATTCTCCTGACTTCATCACTTTCTGCCCCGTCGAATGGCGCGGTCACCATGGTGTTGCGCACCAGTTTGCTCACGGGCACAAACCCTTTGTCCGCTTGGTCGCGCCGTTGCACTTCGGGCGTGCGGTCAAGCACATTATAGCGCATGTTGCACAATTCGTCCATAAGGGTGATGGCTTGTGCCGTCAGACCGCAGTCCGTAGTGCTGCCAGTTGTTTGTGGTGCGCAGTTAGTATCATTGCCCATGCGTTTTTGCGGTTGGGGCGTTTCAGCGCTTTTAGTTTGTGGTTCCGCGCTATGCCCGATAGCGTCTATCAGTTTGTCAACGCCACGTTTCACAATGGCATCGGCATAGCGCAGCATTCTGTTAAGCATTCGTTTCATGGTAGTAATAAGTAGGTGTTCAAAATTATTTTATACAATCAGTAGGTGTCATTTTCACATTGAAAGCACATTCTCGAGGCGCATCTGTTCCCTTCGGCCTCGGTCACATAGCCCGCTATGCTCCCTCACCCGAAGGAAACATCTGCGCCCCGATAATGCACTTTCAATGTAAAAATAATTTTGAACACCTACTTACAATTTGGTTTAGTACAAAAGTAAAGTGCTGCAAAGGTAACACCAAGACATTGTGCCCCACAAAAAAAGTGTACAATTTGTACACAAATATTTGCCTCCTCCCCGTCATCCCTCATGTAAAAGAGTGCGTGTGTTTTTACTGCCATCTTACACTTTTTGTACGTAACAAGTTGATATACAGAGATTTCAAGAGTGTAAGATGATTTCAAACTATCTTACACTCCCCTGCATACATCTTACACACCTCACCCCGCTGTCATGCAGTCGGTTTTGTCGTATGCGGTGGGTTTTACGCCACAGGGAAGTAGAAAAATCAGTCGGAGCAACAGGCATTTCTGCTCCCCTATGACGTGGTATCAATCTCCCGTGTTTGTGCCGTGTGGCAGCATGAGGGGGGTGTAGGTTGTGTGTAGGTGAAATTTGTAGCATCTTACACTAAGCAAAGTGTTGACAATCAATGAGTTGTATCGTATTAGTGTAAGATGCAAGATACTCTGCAAGTAAAGTTTTTGTAGTATGGAAAAGGCCCCAAGTGCAACTTTTTCGTCTTGGCACTTTTATAAATTATTCAAGTTTCGGGTTTAGGTTCGCACGGTCAGAAAGGCGTTGCGAAAAAACGCAAGCACTAATGGGGGCGACGCGTCTCGCGTCGGGATAGAGATAGGAGTTAAATATGAACGCTACTACTGCTAATAATAGC
>ERZ1034680.109-NODE-109-length-59344-cov-19.357166_pt1 | contig 59344 bp, 47 predicted proteins | sample MGYA00520639_ERZ1034680 | MGnify/ENA primary metagenome ERZ1034680 (study PRJEB33766, sample SAMN09781760) | gut metagenome | biome: gut microbiome | host: Homo sapiens | place: Madagascar | study: EMG produced TPA metagenomics assembly of the PRJNA485056 data...
GGTGAGTCTTTAGCTTATTCTGATAACTTAGTTCATCCCGCAAGCAGCTTTCGCTTAACACGGTCACTGGAGCTTGAAACGGCTTCATAAGCATCTATGCATGAGATATTTGTCCACTTATGCATAGATTTATCGATATTATCGACTACTTATGAGTTCGTCCTTAAAATGTACAATATAACGGCTATATTATACCCCCACTTGGCAAGTTTTGCCATAAAAAAACTACACAACGGTACGATAACATTATCGCTTTTGCTGCACATGCTGAATCATGTTTATAATTATACATCTTTTATGCATAAACTTGCAAGAGTGTTTTTGTGATTAATTAAAATTAATTACGGTAGCAAAACTTTAACAATAGCGTTATAATATTGAAAGTTATTCATACTAGGAAGGAGTTTTTTATGCGAAAATCAAATAAACGAAGTTTATTAGCACGATTATTTCGCTTTTTATTTTTCCTCGGCGCATTATTTTTAATTACTTTCCTGCTGGCTGGCGGAACGGCTTTTTTTTCACCTAAAACCTGGCAGCATGCAGGTGACCTGTTGCCAAAGCTTCCGAGCACACCGCCTGCCATTCAGCAAACGGAACAAAATGATAAGCTATCAGCCCTTGACCGGCTCAATCGTCTTGTTTTTATAAAGCGCGCTGTTAACAGTCGAATCAATCAAGAGAATTATGTCAAGCTGCGCGACATACCTAAGTCCCTGCAAGAGGCAGTTATCGCCGTCGAAGACAATCGCTTTTACAGTCATCACGGCTTTGATGTCGAAGGCATCGCTCGAGCTGCCTTGGTTAATTTACAATATGGTCAAATTGAAGAAGGGGCCAGTACTATCACTCAGCAATTAGTAAAAAATCTTTTTTTATCCCACGAACAATCATTTGGCCGCAAAGCTGAAGAACTCCTGCTAGCACTAGATATCGAAGCCAACTATTCCAAGGATGAAATTCTCGAATTGTATTTAAATACTATTTACTACGGATCTAATTTTTATGGTATTCGCGATGCTTCTCAAGGGTACTTTGGCAAAGCGCCTAAAAACTTACAGCTTCCCGAAGCTGCTATGTTAGCCGGTTTGCCCAACGCACCATCATTATATTCACCTTATGTTGACTTTATGATGGCAAAAAAACGGCAGTTCGTCGTCATTGATGCCATGGTTCGCTGCGGCTATATTGATGAAGCTACCGCTGAATCTGCCAAAATAAAACCAATATACCTTGCTCATTAAAAAATACCAGTATTAGCTGAAAAACAGCCAATACTGGTATTTTTATTTATTTCTTTTTAGCACCATCTTTAAGCTGTTCCGTTGCTGAACGTTCAAAATGCTTATAGAACTGCTCACAAAGATTGTTATAAGTTTCTGCATTGTCTGCTTCGCTGCGATTAGCTTGAATCTCATACGAATACAAGAGCTGATTAGTGCCAGCTTTGAACACATCAAAGAAGAATGTCGTCCGGCTGCTGTTGGCTACTGTCAGTACGACATAAGCATCAGCAAATTTAGCTACATTCGCTTTATATTCCTTAGCTGCCTGCCGGCGATCAAGCGCTTTAATATCAACATTTGATGCTAACTTTATACCTTCAGCTACCGCATCATACGATACTACATACGAACGCGATACCCGGCTGGCATCATAAACAATCTGCGTCAGCTGTTCTTTATTCGGTGCTTTGGCATCGAGCTGCTGATAAAGTGGCATCGCAACTGCTATTCGCTTTACCGATGCAATATCGGCTCCATCTTGCAATGTTACCTTGTCCGAATTCGCAAAAGCTACCTGGGTGCTGAGCACAACCAAACAAGCTGCGACCAGCATTTGAATGATTTTCTTCATGGATCTTTTCCCTCCATATAAACCTGTTGGCAAATTAATTTTGCATACAATCTATTTTACACTATTTGCTGAATTCATGCCACTAAATCGAATTAATTTAAAATTGGAATTTTTGCAATGATTCCTGCAGTTGCTGCGCAAGCTCCGCTAAGGAAGTACTGGCTTTTGCTATTTCACTGGCCGAAGCTGATTGTTCCTCAGAAGCTGCCGAAACGCTTTGCATTTCTGATGCCACTAGTTTTCCTCGCTCAAGTACGCTATTAGACTTATTCTTTATATTTGCCGTTTCGCCGACTACTGAATTTATTGCCGCCGTCATACTTTCAATCTGTTTAGCAACATCTAACGCTGACTTATCTATACTGGCAAACGTAGCTCTGAGTTCTTTTACCGTTGCCGTGCCATCATCTACAGCGGTACTGCCATCCTGCATAGCCGCAACCGCAGCCGTGGTATCATTCTGAATACCCGTAATAAGCTCGGTTATCTGCTGCGCCGAATTTTGTGAAGCTTCTGCCAGCTTCCTAACCTCATCAGCTACCACCGCAAAACCGTGGCCATGTTCACCAGCTCTAGCGGCTTCAATAGCAGCATTAAGCGCCAAAAGATTCGTCTGTTCAGCAATTTCAGAAATAGTTTCAACGATTTTGCCAATCTCCTGTGAACTTACACCAAGCTGATTTACAGTTTGCGCTGATTTATTTACAATCTGAGCCGCATTAGCAATGCGATCTATCGCCATATTAACTGAACGATTGCCTTCATCAGCTATATGACGGCTACTTTCCGCATGTTCTGTTAATTGCGTTGCTACCTGACTCAAATGCTCAATAGCCGCCGAGGTTTTATCAACTGAGTCAACGGTATCACTAACATTTTGCTGCTGTTCCATCGTGGCACTAGCCGAATTGGTAACTGACTGCGCTACCTGCTCTGAAGCCTGTGCTGACTGGTGCGCACTTGAAGTCAGTTCTTCAGAAGCTGCTGCCAGCTGCTCAGCAGACCGGCTGGTTGCCCGCATCAGCTGATTTAATTCAACTCTAACTGATGCCACCTTATCGGCCATCAAGCCAAATTCATCGCCACGCATAATTGAACGTTCATGTTCACTAAAATCACCATTTTTAAGTCTTTCCAAGGCTGCCATCATCTTGTGGAGCGGATTGGTAATTTCCCGCGTAATCCAAAGGGCAGCAGCTACTAACACGATTAAGGTCAAGAACAGCTGGATAATCATATTGCGAATAGCAGCCGACGTATCTTCATCATTTTGTTTATTAACACTGTCAGCTTTAGCTGATTCAGCTGCTGATATATCGCCTAATGACTTGCCAAGGGCTGCTGCTAATTTCGCACCATCACCTGCGTAAACGGCTAAGCCTTCTTCTTGTTTGCCTGCCTGTGATAACTGGCTCGATTTATTAAGATTTTGTTTAAGCTTTTGCCATTGATCTTTTGCCTCAGTAAAAGCTGCCATTTTTTCTTTATCATCAGCAACCAGCTTTTCATACTCAGCTAAATTAGCATCAATTTCATCAGCCCCTGCCTGATATTTTTTTTCTAAATCAGTCATTCGCTGCGGATCATTTTTAACCGTAGTCATAATAACCGTCATTCCCTGCGCATAGCGCATTCCATAACGAATATTACCGATATACTCCAAGCCTTTAACTGACTTTTGGTACATATTGTCCATATCTGACTTGGTTTTACTTAAAGCTGACCAGCCAGAATAGCCAATACTTAACATACCAATTACTGCAACAATTGCAAGAATCAGTAATTTATAGGCTACTTTGATGTTGTTAATCCACCCCATCTTACAATCCCTCCATTAAAAGAATAATAGTAACATAAAGCCTTATGTTACTATTATTCTTTGCCCTGGGACTTTTTTCCTTACTTTGATTGAAAAAATCGAAAATTTTTGTCTAATCCCAAAGTCATGGTGTTGACACTTTAACCGCACCAGTAAACGGCCGCGTATTTTTCGTAGCCATACCCAGTTAATAGCTAGTGAAACGGTAGCCTTTCGCTTAATTCCTGCTGCCGTTGGCTAACTAAAAACGTGAAACTAACTTGATCTTTCAGGCTTTTAGTTTCACGTTTTTTATAGTTCAATTATACCATAATGCACCTTGCTGTATTTGCCACCAGTTACTTTGCTAAAGCCTAATCGTTCAAATTCCAAGCTGCGACTGGTTTCTTTCATAACCACCTTAAGCTTGGCTACTCTTTTAGCCTCAGCAATAGTTTCTAGCGTAAGGGCTCTTTTATCAGCTACGGCCCGCAATGGATCAAGGCTTTTACTAGCTAAAAACGGATGACGAAACATTGGGTCGAAGTACACAATGTCATACGAATTATCCGCTTGTTTTTTTAAAAATTCCAGCGCATCAGCACAAACTGTATTTATTCGCCGCATAGCTTTGATTATTCTTTCGCTGTCACCAGTAAAATTAGCTAAACCATAGCCAACTACGGCTTCAATAAGCGGTCTTGATTCAACGCCTGTTATCTTGCCAGTATCACCAGTTACAAAACTTGCCACAATGGCATCCGCACCAAATCCTAAGGTACAATCAAGCACCGACATCCCGGGCTGTAAATCCATAGCCTCTACCATGCAATCGCCAGCGCCCGATCTAATATTTTTTATCCGCAAATGCGCCATATTCGGATGAAAAAACAGTTCCCCGCCAGCCGTAAGAAGTGTCAGCTGACCATCCTTGGCTACTAACACCTCATTGGCTAAATACTCCTGTTGCAACGCCTCAATACTCTTATTCTCCCGCTCTATATAGGCAATATTTAATCTTGCAGCTGTCTTTTTAGCTAACGCTTCACTAGCCGCTGACCACTTGCGGCCGGTAGTTACAATTGAAGTCACGCTATCACTTCCTTTCTAACTTACTTAATTTTGACATAATTTTTCTTACAAAACCCCTGCTTGACTAAAGTTTTACTGCTTTTAGTCAATTATCATAAATCTCATCAAGCTTTGCTTTCAAGTTTCTATCTTTTGCATACGGCAAAGCATCTACCTGTTTAAATATGACACAAAAGCTTCCTTTCTTTATGTATTTACTAAAAGCCAAAACCAGTGCGCTTAAACATCTTGGCTAGTTCATCACTGCTAAATTTTAATATGGTTGGACGACCATGCGGACAGGTATAAGGAAATGGCGTATGCATGAGTTCATCCAAGATAATTTGCATTTGCCGTAAATTAAGCTCCTCACCAGCCTTTATTGCCGCCCGACAAGCTGTAGTTGCCAGACACGCTTGCCGGATTTCTTTAGCACTTACCGTCTGCATTTCAGCTAAGGAAGTTAATATTTCTCGAATAATATCTTCTGCCTCACTAGTTTTTATATCAGCTGGAACCTCCATCAGTCGATACTCATTATCACCGCTAGGCTCCATTTGAAAGCCCAGCTTGCAGAATAAATCCTTGTTATTGGCAATCAGCTCAGTTTCCTTAGCATCAAAGGCTAACATTTGGTGCACTAATAACTGCTGTGATGGTATGCCATCAGCCATAGCTGAAAATTTATCAAATAAAATTCTCTCATGCGCCGCATGTTGATCGATTATATACAGTCCCTTAGCATCCTGCGCTATTATGTAGGTTAAGTCAACTTGACCAATGGGTACCAGCATACCATTACTAACCGCTGGCTCATCAGCATTACTTGCCGGCTGGTCTTTAGTATTGCCATCAGCTACCCGTTCATAACTGCTATAGACAGCTTCGGCTGGATAATCTATTTGACGCTGATTTTGTATTTTTTGCTGAACAGCTGCAAAGTCAAGCTTTTTTTCACTATTGGCTGGTCTATTAACCGCTTCATAAATAGTTTTTGGCGTAAAATCAGCGGTCTTAGCCGAAGGTGTACTAACAGCTGGCACAAAGTGCATTGGTTCCATAACCGGTTTATCATAGCTTACATACTCTGGCCGCGGTCTTTCTACAACCGCCGCTATATCGTCTAACGAATTGCCCGCTGGGCGGATAGCGTCTAATACCGCTTTATAGACCGCTTTAAATATAAGCCCCTCATCTTCAAATTTCATTTCGCTTTTTTGCGGATGAACATTTACATCGATGCTTCGCTGCGGAACCTCTAGCTTTAATACGACTAACGGAAAACCGCTTTTAGGAATCAACGATTTATAGGCATTATCAACAGCTTTAGCTATCGCTCGATTTTGAATAATCCTGTCATTTACAATATAAGTCTGCCAAGCACGGCTGCTTTTTAACATCGACGGCTTGGTGATAAAACCACTTATTTCTATGGTATCGTTTTTTAAATCAAGCGCTAAGAGCGATTCAGCCGTTGCATTGCCGTAAATGGCTTGAATCGTGTCATATAAATTGCCATTGCCTGGCGTTACCACCGCTGTCTTGTTATTATTTATAAACCTAAATTCAATATCTGGTCTTGATAAAGCCAGCTTGACTATAAAATCATTTATTTTTGCGCCTTCCGTATGATTGGTTTTCAAAAATTTCTTTCTAGCTGGCGTATTAAAGAATAAATCTTCAACCTTTATCGTCGTTCCTAACTGACAGCCCGCTTCCTCAATAACGGGTTTTTGCCCGCCAATTATATCAACTCTAGTTCCTAGATCCGCACCTGCTGGTCGTGTCAACAACGAAAATCTGGAAACTGACGCAATAGTTGGCAGTGCCTCACCGCGAAAGCCCAAAGTCCCCAAAGTATTTAAATCACTTACGGCAGTAATTTTGCTAGTCGCATGGCGCAGAATTGCCAGTTTAGCATCATCATAGCTCATGCCTTTGCCATTATCCGTCACCCGCATAAAGCTGGTACCGCCCGCCATTATTTCAATTTCTATCCGGCTGGCACCAGCATCCATGGCATTTTCAATAAGCTCTTTTATGACGGAAGCCGGTCTTTCTACTACTTCGCCAGCAGCTATTTTATTTATCGTACTGTCATCTAAAACATGAATCGTACTCAAAGCGTCCCCGCCTCCTCTTTAGCCTTAGCTTGCAATTTATAAAGCTCATTTAAAGCCTCAATCGGTGTCATGGTCATGATATCAAGCTTTAACAGCTCACTGCTTAAATTGCTGGTAAAAAGCGAGCCCATTACTGGAGCTGTAGTATTTTTTTCACTAGCAGCTTTATTCTCAGCCAAAACTTTATCAGCATTACTGCCGTTCTCCAATGATTGCAAAATAATCTCCGCCCGTTTGGTAACATTTTTCGGCAAACCTGCTAGTCTTGCCACGTGAATACCATAAGACTTATCCGCAGCCCCAGGTGTAATCCGGCGCAAGAATGCTACCTGCGTCCCTTTTTCCTTAACCGCCACGCAAAAGTTTTTGATTTTGTCATTGGCTAAATCCGTCAATTCATGATAATGCGTCGCAAATAAAGTTTTAGCATGAATTTTTTGTTCAATATGTTCAATAACGGCTCTGGCTATGCTCATACCATCAAAGGTGCTGGTACCACGACCAATTTCATCTAAGATTACCAAGCTGTTTTTTGTAGCATATTTTAAAATTTGCGCTACCTCATTCATTTCAACCATAAAGGTACTCTGACCACTTACTAAATCGTCACTAGCACCTATCCTAGTAAAAATCCTGTCTACTGGCGAAATAACTGCCTCCCGTGCCGGCAGAAAGCTGCCTATCTGTGCCATCAGCGTAAGCAGTGCCACTTGCCTCATATAGGTCGATTTGCCTGCCATATTAGGCCCAGTGATGAGCATTATCTCACAGTCCTTATGATTAAGCTTCGTATCATTGGGCACAAATAAATCCCGCGTCAAAATCCGTTCAACTAACGGATGCCTGCCATCTAAAATACTTATCTCGCCACTCTCTGCCATGCGTGGGCGCACATAATTATAAGCTGCCGCAGCTTCGGCTAAACTCGTCAGGACATCAATTATAGCTATTTCATGAGCTGTAGCCTGAATTTCTGCCAATTTAGTTTTTATCGTCTCACGAACCTCAGTAAACAAATTGTATTCAATATTTACAATTTTTTCTTGTGCACCCAAAATTTTGGTTTCAAATTCTTTTAGTTCTTCGGTTATATAACGTTCCGCATTAGCCAAAGTCTGTTTGCGAATATACCTCTCCGGCACGAGATCTTTGCCACTATTACGAACTTCTATATAATAACCAAAAACCTTATTATAACCGATTTTAAGCGTTTTTATCCCTGTTGCCTGCTTTTCCCGCTCCTCAATTTCCTGTAGCATTGCCTTGCTATCATGAGCAATACGACGATATTCATCTAATTCAGCATTATAACCGCTTTTGATGATACCGCCATCTCTAAGGGATATTCCCGGCTCATCAATCAGTGAACGCTGCAACAGATCTACTAAATCAGTAAAGCTTTTGATATTTTGCCGACAGTTTGCTAAAATTTCCGCCTTGACCCCAGCTATATCCTGTTGAATTTGCGGCAGACATTTTAAAGAAACCTTTAGCGCAATCAAATCACGGGCGTTAGCCGTCCCTACCTCGATTCTGGTAAGCAGCCGTTCAAAATCGTGTATTTCTTTACAATCCTTACGAATATTGCCACGAAGCGCAATATTTTGCGTTAATTCCTCTACAGCATCAAGCCGGCGATCAATCGCTACAATACTTAACAACGGATATTCCAGCCATTTTTTTAACAAACGGCTGCCCATTGCAGTTTCAGTAAAATCCAGCACTGCTAAGAGCGTGTCCTTTTTCCCGCCATCACGCAAATTGCGAGTAATTTCCAAATTACGCAAGGTATAGGTGTCAACGACTAAATTTTCCGAGGCATCAAGATAAGTAAGCTTATTTAAATGCGTAAGATCTGTCATAACCGTCGAATGTAAATAATCCAATAGCGTTGCCACCGCTTCTTTAGCAGCTATGTTATCCGGTCTATTAGCGGCATCAAAATGCTGGATTATCCTGTCATCAACGGCACCAGTTATTGCTGCCAGCTCAGTATAGGCACAGCTTGGCAAGCGCAAATCGGTAAATTCATGCAGCGCCTGATTAAAGCTTGGCTTTCCGACTACCAAAAGCTCTGGCATTGCCAGCCGGTAAAGTTCATCTAACAGCATTTGCAAACGATTGCTGCCGTCATAAATACCATAAAAACATTCACCAGTAGAAATATCTGCACCAGCTAATATGATCTGTGCTGCTTTTTCATAAACCAAAGCTATATAATTATTTTGCGCATCCTTCAAAGCTGCTTCGGAAAGCACTGTCCCTGGAGTAATTATTTTAATGATTTCCCGTTTCGTAAGCCCTTTGGCCTTAGGATCACCGATTTGTTCAGCAATAGCTACCTTATAACCACGGGAAACAAGTTTATTTATATAAGTTTCCGCTGCATGATAAGGGACACCACACATCGGTGTTTTATCTTTATTGCCACTGCGGCTAGTAAGGGTCAATCCGAGTTCTTTTGCTGCCAATTTAGCATCATCAAAAAACATTTCATAAAAATCGCCTAAGCGAAAAAACAATATATTATCCGGATGCTGCTCTTTAGCGGCTAAATATTGCTGCATCATCGGTGTTAATTCCATAACATATCCTCCCTGAAAAATTTATCGCTATTTAATTATGAGCCTCCCCTATAAAGGAGAAGCTCATAATTAATCTGTTATTCAAACGCGCTCACCTTTTAAAACCCAAGTTTGTGGATGCGTTATTTTTATCGTGACAAAATCACCAATTTGTTCATCATTATGCGTAAACAGCACTATTTTATTGGTGCGTGTGCGTCCGGTCCATACGGCTGGATCATTCTTACTAGGACCTTCAACCATCACTTCAAGGCTCGTATTTAAAAGCTTCTGATTGATTTGTAAGCTTATCTCATTCTGTAAAGCCATCAGCCTGTTTAACCGCTCTTTTTTTACTGCATCAGCTACCTGATTTTCCATAGTTGCTGCTGGAGTACCGCTGCGCTTGGAATAAATAAAGGTATACGCTGAATCATAGCGTATTTCCTTTAGAAAAGCTAACATCTCGGCAAAATCAGCATCAGTTTCTCCTGGGAAACCTACTATCAAGTCCGTAGTCAAGGAAGCCTCCGGCAATTCTTTACGAATATGCTTCACCAATTCCTTATATTTTTCTACTGTATAAACTCGATTCATCGCCTTTAATATGCGATTGCTGCCATATTGTACCGGCAAATGAATATGCTCACACAAATGCTCGCCATCACGGATAGCCGCTATAACCTTATCGCTCAAATCCTTAGGATGCGATGTCATAAAGCGAACCCTTTTTATACCTGGTACCTTATCGACCATTTGTAAAAGCTCCGCAAAATCAGCTTGTTTATGATCTTTGCCATAAGAATTGACATTTTGACCTAAAAGCGTTACTTCCTTATAGCCTTGCGCTACTGCCTCGGCAACTTCCTTTACAATATCTTCCGGCATACGGCTGCGCTCGCGGCCACGCACATAAGGAACAATACAATATGTGCAGAAATTATTACAGCCATACATTATTGGTACCCAAGCTGATAAACTGCCATTGCGCGCTACCGGCACATCATCAGGAAGCTCGGTCTCGCCCAGCTTGGTATCAACAATATGTCCATGCTCAGCTTCAATTTCCTTAACTACCTTCGTAAGTTCATGAACCTTGTTAGTGCCCAAAACAAAATCTATATGCGGTGCCCGCTTTATGAGCTTATCACTTTCTTTTTGCGCCATACAGCCAGTGATACCAAAAATAAGTGCTGGATTTTTTCGTTTAAGCTGCTTTATCTCGCCGATTTTACCATATACCTTGTCCTCGGCAGTTTCCCGCACACAGCAAGTGTTGATAATTATTAAAGCAGCCTCATTCATCGACTCGGTTCGCTCATAGCCGATAGTCTTTAGCTGCCCTTCCATGCGTTCGGCATCACTGATATTCATTTGGCATCCGTATACTATTATTGCAACGAGACGGCGTACTTTTCCATCGATAATCTTCATATATAAAAATCCACCCTTCATTTATAATAATCAATAGATTATTGTATCAGACAGACGCTCCTTTGTCTATCCTGATTTTATGCTTCTATCTTCCGATTTCATTGATGCTTCCAGTATGTTACTGACCAAGGATACGATACAGGATGGAGTCAAAAAAGATGATTTCTACCGTTTCATCGCAAGCAATCATTTCGAAAAAGCATCTCATGGTATATATATTTCTCCTGAAACCATTCTTATGCCACTCATATCACCCAATGAACAAACAGGGGCTGCGACAAAATGTAAAACCATTTTGTCGCAGCCCCTGTTTTACTTATCCGAATGCCCTTCTGTATGACAGACACAAACACTGTCCAGCAGTCAATCGCAAAAATGACTCATATCTCAGAGGATCAATCATCCATACCGTTCAGGATCCTGCCGAGATACCAGCGGCTGGTGAACGCCTTATAGGAACCTTGAATATTTTTTCTTTTGCCCGAGCTATGATCCTCTGCTGCCTCTTAGAATGGGATTTCCTCATCAGGAATATCCAATGACGCCTGATAAGAAGATGACATTGTGGCAGATGAATCCATATCTCCGGATGCAGGAGCATCCGCAGCCTGGCCCTTTTCATCATGGGATGCAGCAGACTGCGTCAGCGGGATTTTCCGAGAATTCAGGAACTCAACCATGACTGCTTTGATGATGGTCTTCCTATGAGCGGTGCCTTGTTCGTCTTTATAATCATCATTTGCCAGGCTGCCTTTGACCAGTACCATACGCCCCTTGATCAGGTTTTTCTGGCAGGATTCTGCCAACTTGTTCCAGGCGACGATATGAAAGAAGTCCGCCGGATAATTCCCCTCGGCATTTTTTGTGAACGATTTACGAACGGCAATGTCAAAGCTGACGACAGACGTTCCCTTCTTGGTGTAGCGAAGTACTATATCGGTTGAGACACGCCCAGATAAAACTACGAGATTCATGAATCATGCCACCTCCATACCGTCGGTTTCTTATAGCGAAACGGCCCCACATTCGTTTTTCCCTGTTTCTTTTTCGGATGGTATCCCATCTCTTCAAAAACGGGTTTCCCGTTCCGGTCTGGCAAAGTCGTTTTGCATTCCGGATACTTGGAGCAGCCCCAGAAGTAACTCTTCTTTCCGTTCTTTATCGTCCAGCGGCGCATCATGGGGCTACCGCACTTTGAGCAGCGCACCACATCTTTTGGTGGCGGAATCTCGCAGCTCTTTGCTTCTTCCAGGAGTTGCTGCACAAAGCGGCTCTGTTTCTGGAAGAAATCTTGCAGTCGCATCTCTTTGCGGCTGATGGCATCCAGGCTCTGTTCCCAGCGGGCAGTAATGTCCGGATACGTGATACTGTCAGACAAGATTCTCAGCAGCAAGTAGCCTTTCTCGGTCGGGATTAAGTTCTTCTGACGCGTAACAGAAACAAAGCCTCTTTTCTGGATAGTTTCAATGATGCCAGCTCTTGTTGCTTCCGTACCGATACCAGAACAATCTTTCAGAGTTGCCTTCAAGGAAGCATCCTTCACATACTTGCCGATTTCCTTCATGGCCTTCAGCAAGGTGGACGCATTGTAACGCGCTGGCGGTTTTGTCGTGCGCGTCTGGATCCGACTCTCCTGGAAGGAAACGACATCCCCTTGCTTCACGGCAGGGAGTTTCGTCTCCGGATGGTCATCGCCTTCTTTTTCTTCTAAAGATCCGTGGTAGAGTTGTTTCCAGCCGTCATCCAAAATGACTTTGCCAGATGCATGGAAGGATTCACCTGCACAGCGAATCTGTATCTTCGTTGACAAAAAGGTTTGCGGCGGATAGAACTGCGCAAGGTAAGCTTTTGCTACTAATGTATATAAGTTCTGTTCATTCTCGGTCAGCTTTTCCCACTCCGGTGTAATCGTGGTGGGGATGATGGCATGGTGTGCAGAGATTTTCTTGTCGTTCCAAGCCCGACTGCGCAGCGCAGGATCGGCGTTTTCCACCATTTGAGCAAGGTCATCCGTCAACGCCCGCAGGCTTTTCAAGACAAGCGGCACATCGGCCAGCTGATTGGTCGGCAGATAATCGCAGTCCGACCGCGGATACGTGGTGAGTTTCTTTTCGTATAAACTCTGTTGTGTATCCAGCACTTCCTGCGGAGAATAACCGTAGATCTTGCCTGCATCAATCTGGAGAGAGGACAGCGAATATGGCATTTTGGGCTGCGACTGTCCTTTCTTCTGTTCAACAGATTCCACGACACCAGGCTCCTGCCGGATTTCTTCTGCGAGCTGTTCGGCAGGATCGCGTTTGATAAGACGCCCTTCTTCATCCTGCCCATCTGTGTGTTTCTGCGGCTTCCATATTGTTGGGATTACGCCATTCGGATGTGTCCAATCTACCTTTAAGATATAATAGTCTTTCGGCTTGAAGTCGCGAATCTCCAATTCACGCCGCACGACCAATGCTGTTGTCGGCGTCTGCACACGTCCTACACTGATCGTACCGGTGTATCCAGCCTTCTGTGAACGGATGGTATACATGCGCGTGAGATTCATCCCAATCAGCCAATCGGCACGCTGCCTTGCCAACGCAGAATTGCGCAGCCCGACAAAATTACGGTTGTCCCGAATATCCGCCAACGCGGTCTTGACGGATTTCTCATCCAGTGCATTCAGCAGGATGCGCTGAACCGGCTTCTGATTCAGAACACCAAGTTGGTTCAAGACTTCGTCTACGAGCAGCTGCCCTTCCCGATCCGGATCACCCGCGTTGACAATGCAGTCTGCTTTTGCCACTAGGGACTTGATGACCTCGTATTGTTCTTTTGCACTACTGGATACTTTGTTCTTCCAATGTTCCGGGATGATTGGCAAGTCTTCCAGCCGCCAGGCATGAAGATTCTTGTCATAATCCTCCGGATCATACTGTTGTAAGATATGGCCGAAGCACCACGTAACAATATCATTTCCGCACTCGATATATCCGTTCCGCTTCGACATATGCCCCAGTCCATGCGCAATGGCTTGTGCAAGGCTGGGCTTTTCGGCGATAAATAGTCGCATCCTAATCAACCCCTGACTTCATGAACAGACGAAAACAGACTTTTCCCTGGTGCCGGTTGGAACGGCGTCTCTGTCTGGTTGGCTGCTCCTTCAGGATGATCTTCTGCTGTCTCCGTGTTCTCTTTCTGCTCGTCAGCTTCAAGCGGAGCTTCTTCCGGTTTAGCTGCGGCCAAGAGACTCTGTAGGGTTTCCTGGTTCAGCGGCACGCCATTTTTCCGCAACCCATCTAAGAGCTGGCGGCTGAAACGCGCAACCTTCTTTTCCTTCAAGCTACTGATGGACTCCATCAGTTTCTTTTTCTGCTCCGTCAGTTCGGCAACCTTGTTGTCAATTGAACGGATTTTTCCTTCTTTAGCTGCAATCGATTCATCAATCTTCTTGTCATCCATCTAATCACCCTTCTCTTGCTGGGCTTGTAGTTGCTTCAAGAAAATCAAGACCGTTTCCCGGTCATAGTTATCCAAAATGCCCGCTTCTTCAAACAGGAGTCCTGCTTTGATGAGCTTCTGATAGCGTTTTTGTTGGTTGAGTCTTTGAATCTGACGCTCCAACTTGCGTGTTTCCTGCGACGACCGGACCAATTGATCCTCAATCCTCTTCAGACGCGCTTCCTGTCTCGCGAGACGATCCATGACATTCACCTCAGATTTCCTTTTAGTCTTATTATAGCAGAACCACCACATATTGTATATAGGCCAGTAAAAATATCTGTAAAAATACCATATATTGTGGTTTAGCTGTGTTATAATGAGTTGTGTCAGGAGAATGAGATGTGCAGTTAGGAGTTTCTCTGGTGAGAAACTCGGAGGATACGGCGGGAAGCCGTTTTCGATGTCCACGATGGACATCACCCTAAAGGGTATTCTGCCGCTCACTGCGCTCGCTGAACCGCCGTTGGCTAAGAGAGACGAAAGGAGGTTGGCATATGGCGGTCTTTCATTTTGAGATAAAATCAGACAGGCGAAAGGGCGGGAAGCAGACCTCTGCCTTGCAACACGTCAAATACATCAACCGAGAAGGGCCTTACCAGGATGCCGATGAGCGAGAACTCATCAAGCTGTCTGCGGAGAATGTGATCACGGGACCGGAACTGCAAGAACATGCCCCTGGAAGAGAACTGCTCCTCTACAGCAGTCCATTCGGCGTCATCAAGCAAGACGATTCCGGTATCCGGGTATCGCGCAACGCTTCCACGCAAACCGTTGCCATTGCGCTAGAAGTAGCCAAACGGCTTTACGGCAATGCGTTGGAACTGCGGGGGCAGGAACGCTTCCAGCAACAGGCAGTTGCAGCCTCCAGCCAGCTTCACCTGGACATCCATTTTCAATCTCAGCTTCATCAGGAAGCTGTCACGCGAAAGATAAAGGAGCAAGAACATGAGCGACGAATTTTTGAAGCAGCCGGAGGACGCTACGGAGTCCCCGTATTCTCCCCAGGAGATATCCTCTTCCCCTCTGGAATCCCCGGCACCTTCCCCATCGGATCCGGAGGCAGAGAAAGCAGATCGGGAATTCTTGAGTCCGACACTGAACGACATACCGTCACAGAAATTGCCAGAACAGGATGGAGCCTGCCAGCATTGTCCGGCAGGAATGTGGTTTTACCGGGGAGACAGCCTGACGTGCTTCTGTCTCGCAATGCGAGCCATCAGCTACAGCGACGCATCCGAAGACGACAAGATTCCCTTCCTAAGCTGCGATGGGATGTATCTGGCTATCGAAAAAATGCAGTCGAAGCAAGCGTGAAGGAAATCCTACACAATCTGCAATATCATCTCGATAAGACATTCGCTTCCAGCCATGTGCAGTACATCAACCGCGAATCCGTCTTCGAGCAGCGAGGCGGCTGCGTCTATAAATCGCACCATCTTCCGAGCTGGGCAGAAAACAATCCACTGAACTTTTTCCGCGCTGCGGATCAGCACGAACGCGACAACGGAGAGCGGTACAAAGAGATTGTCTTCTCACTGCCAAATGAACTCTCGCTCTCTCAACAGAAAGAGATTATCCAGCGGTTCCTGGATGCACACATGAATAACTATTATTATGCCTATGCCATCCACGATAAAATCGGCACGATGAGCAACGGCGAACACCATACGCATGTGCATCTGATGTTCTCGACGCGTGAAATCGATGACGGCGAGCGGAAACACGAACGGCAGCCAGACGTATTTTTTTCGCGGGTCAATCCAAATCACCCCGAAAAAGGTGGCTGCCGCAAGTCTGGTATCTGGAACGGGAAGGATCGCGCCAAGAACCTTTCTGTCCTTCGTGAAGATTTTGCACGAATCCAGAATGAGGTACTGGCGAAATACGGCATCCCCGTCCGCGTTGATCACCGCAGTCTGAAAGCACGCCGCCAAGAAGCCCTAGCCAAAGGCAATACGTTCCTGGCGGAACTGCTTGACCGTGTTCCAGAAAGCGCGGTAGGCCCGCTTGCTCTCTTGGAGCGGGGAAACCGTAACGTTCTTGCTCAGAAAAAACTTCGCGCCCTGAATCAGTCAAAAGAAAAAAATATTGTCGCGAAAACATTCCTGATGGATAGAATGCGTCGCGACAAGCTGATGAAACGTAAACAAGAACTGGAGGCCAATATAAAGCAGCTTTACGGGCTTCTGAACCAAGACGAGAAAGCCGCACTCGCTGGCACGCTGCAAAAAATTCAGAGTCAACAAGATGCCCTCCAGGCGGCATTTGATGCTTCCATCTGGGCAGCAGAAGCAACGGAATCATCCATGCTGGCGTTCATGACAGAGGATGAGCGTGAAGCCTGGCAGACGTTCAAGGCAGCCGGACAGGAGCTGAAACATTGGCAGGATTTCTACAGCAGGATCCAGGAAGATGCCTTTCCGGATCCTGCTCAACTGCAAGAGCTTCGCGCGGCCATCAACCGCGAAACTTCGAATCTCCGCCAGGCTATGCGTCAGCAAGCCCCAACTATCCGTGGGATATTTTCCCGCTTGAATGAAGCACACACCAAGCGGGATATCATGCGCCACGCTGGCAATCTTGTCTTTGACACTCGATTAACCAAGACGAAAATCGACAGTCTGATCCAGCAGCAGGAAAAAGAATTGGCCAATCTGCAAGATCGGTATCAGCGGTTGACGGATTCCCTGCGACAGTCTCCGTCTTATACTGCTGGAGCAGTCGCAGATTATATGGATTTGTCTTTGAAGGAACTCTATGCTAAAGAACATAAAGTTCGTGCAGAAATGCGCCAGCTTGCCAAGCATGTCATTTCTCCGGCACGTGCCAAAGCGATGGCGGAGAATGTCTATACAAAAGGAGAATTCAAGAAACTGCGGGCCGCTGAGCGTAATTTTGCAAAGGAAACCGCTACCGGTAAACTTTCTCCAGAAGAAAGCACGGCGCAGCAAAAGAAGCTACAGGAATGGCGCAGCCGCTTGGAATCTTCCTGCGCATCGATGGCGGCACAGGCGAAGATACAGGAAATCTGCGCGGGCATCCTGCGCAAAAATGCACCGCAGGCTATGGCCTATCAAAAAGTTCAGCAAGAGCATCAGATCATTGCTGCTGCCATCACCGAAGCAAAAGCGCAGGCAGATGCAGCGCGCCATCAATCCTATCGGGATCTAAATCAGACACTCTACCGGACAACGGGGACAACGCCAGCTATGGGATACATGGAACCGCCGCATATGATTGCCGCCGCCATGGCAGGCAATACAGATTGTGCGGTTCTGGTTGCCAAGAGCAAAAAGGACTTCCCGGATGACTGGTCACTGCTGAGTGAGAGTGAACGCGAGGACTTTAAGAACGATACATCGAAGATGATGTAAGCAATTCAATTATGAGGTGAACAGTCATGTCGGCAAAAGACTATATAGATAAGTTGTTACAGCAGACATATGAAAGGCACGGTTCGGATCTGCACATTTGCAGCGGAATCCTCCCTGTCATACGTCGTGACGGCCAGTTGGAAACACTCACGGAATGCTGCACTGCCCCACTGGCAGGAGAAGACATTCGCGCCTTCATCGTGAATACACTTCTGAGCGAGCCGCAGCAGAAATACTTGCAGGAAACAGGCAGCGCGGATGCAGGATATTGCTTTTGGAGCAAGGATGGTCGTGCCATTCGCTGCCGCGTCAATGCATTCCGCGATGCCAACGGGATGGCTCTGGCCTTCCGTCTTATCCAAAACCGCATCCCGTCCATGCAAGAGCTGCGCATCCCTGGACCGCTCCAGGATATACGCCATTGCAAGCACGGCATGGTCATCATCACCGGGCCGACAGGCAGCGGCAAGACGACCACGCTTGCTGCGCTCCTGGATGCCATCAATGCGGAATCTCCAGTACACATCATTACGATCGAACAGCCCATTGAATACCAATTCCAGATGAAACGCGCCGTCATCTCGCAACGAGAAGTCGGACGTGACTGCATCAGTTTTTTGGAAGGTCTGCGTGCATCCCTCCGACAGGATCCCGATGTCATCCTGATTGGTGAGATGCGTGACGCCGAAACCATCACTACAGCGTTAGCCGCCGCAGAAACAGGTCATCTGGTCTTCACGACGCTGCATTCCGCCAATGCAGTGGAAGCAATCGATCGTCTCGTCCAGTATTTTCCGGCCACACGTCACCAGGAGATTCGCAACGAGCTGGCCAATTCCTTTCTCGCCATCGCCGCGCAGAAACTCCTCCCCTCTCGGAACGGAGGGCGCGTAGCCGCTTTTGAAGTGCTGCTCTCGACAGACAGCACCAAGAACGTCATCCGCAGCAGCCAGGGATTCCGTGTCCAGGACTACATGCATCGTGACGAGGGGATGCAGACGATGGCGGAGTCGATCCGCGGCCTCAGGAACAAGCACCTGATTGATGGGTAAGGAACTCGCCAAAGACAACTGCTACATCCTATGCTATACTAAAGAAGAAATGGAGGTGCGTCATTTTGGAACGACCATTTGATCCGAAGAAATATACTGACTTCTTACCTGAAGACATGGAACAGGCATACGATGCCTTAGAGAAAAAGGATCGGATGAACTACCGAATAGCAGTCATTCACATCACAGAAGATGTTAAGTACCTGATAAAAAGCGAAGAACTCGACCCAGAAGAGGGAGCGCGTATTAAAGAATACTTTTGGGGGCAGGTTGAATGATAAAATTCAATAATGAAAAAGAAATTCCCAATACCTTCTTTGGTGGGTCAGAACAGAAACGAGCCTACGAGATTGACGGAAAAATCTACATGGTAAAATTCCCTGACCCTGTCCGACAGAAAAAGAACGAATTAAGTTACATGAACAATCAATTTTCTGAGTACATTGGTTGTCATATCTTCCATGCACTGGGCATCCCTTCTCAAAATACGTTCTTAGGCGAATTCTATACAGCAACAGGAAAGAGAAAAATTGTTGTTGCCTGTGAAAATTTTTGTACTAATGGATATTCCTTAATGGAATTCAGTAAACTTGCCAGAGCAGCCGCTAGTAGTCATGACAAATTTCCACGTGAATTGGAGTTTGTCATGAAAACTATCGATGAAATGACGTTTGGAACAAGCGAAGATAGAAAATCATTCAAAGAACAATTCTGGGATATGTTTGTTGTTGATACTCTGATTGGCAACAGTGACAGGCATCTTGACAATTGGGGATTTCTCGTCAAGGATAATCATATGCGTTTCGCTCCTATCTCTATGATTGCGGATCGGCATTATCACCACTCATAGAGGAAAATACTATGGCTGCCCATTTAAAAGACGAAACAGCTTTCACAAATATGGAATATAATGTTAAGTCTGCCTATCGGTTTCAAGGAAAACGATTATTTTATCATGAAATTTATAAAAATCCGCCACAAGCTTTAAAAGAAGCTGTTGTTCGCATTGTTCCAAAAATTAATGTTGCTTTTTTATCAGCAGCGATTATAAGTACAACACCGGAAATGTCAGAAATAAGAAAAGAATATCTTTCTAAATCATTGGTAATGCGTTATAATCGTATTCTCCTGCCTTCGTTTAAACACATACGAAAAGAAATAAATTATTTTCCGCAGCAGCCAGAAGAACGACATCGATAAAATATGGCAAGAAACAGCAACAGGCATCTCAAAAATGAGATGCCTGTTGCTGTTTGTGTAATGAAAACGCTGCTACTCTTTAATTAATGCCGCACCACTTGTGCGATTTCGCGGTTCTCTTCACGAATCACGCGGTATTCCGGGGACTTCATGAAGTCTGTTCCCAAGGTCATGCCGTAGTTCCGATCATCAGAAACGGCAGCGTAAGGACTGTTTGCCTGAACGACACGAGCTGCGGCAGCAATGGCGGACGGCTCACCCAAAGCATTGACGCAGGAATCCCGGATGAATGTTCGGTCGGCTTCCTGCCATGCCTTCTGGTCACAAGGCCGGATACTGGACAAGCCTCTTTCGATGGACGAGTTGTAGATGAACCGGCTATACTGCTTGACCGGATTTCCGATGCATGTCTCAGCGGTAGCCTGCACCCCTTCCAGGAAGACCTTCTGGAATCGCTTCTGATATGCCTCGAATTTCTCTGCGCCTACGCTCTCTTTTTGCGCCTGCTTGATGGACTCCACTTCGCTGCTCGCAATGGGCAGCAGGAGCTGCTTGTCTTTGAGTGAATGGATTGTGACTTCCTGGAAACCTACGTCATCCACGTAAAAGCAGCGGTCATTCACGCGGATGATGTCACTGATGCCAAGCTTCGGCACAGATTCGCCCTGTAGCTTGTCGTACATCTGGTCAAGCAGCTCGGTCACTCTGACATCGGCCTTGAGAGTCTCGTGATGAACTGCAGTATATTGCGAAAAATCTGCGGCCTTTCCGGCAGCTTCTTTCAAAGAAGCATTTCGCCATGGTGCATCTTTTGCCGCTTGGTAGACGGTAATATGCACCTGCTGCTGTGCCTGATAATACAGGTCAGGATTCAGTTCATACTGCTTGATCTCTTCCGGCGTAAGCGGATGATCGTAGTAGATCGCGCCGTATCGGCCTCCGCGATCCTGCTCATCCAGCTGAATGAAGCCTTTCGGGACACTGCCTAGGTCAGCGGGGCGCTCATTCAGATAATATTTATAGGGAATGATAATCTTATCATCTTCTGGTTCTACGGTTGGAACCGAAGCAGCTTTTTCTTTCTTCGGAGCAGGTTGCTCCTCTTTCTTCCCAGCATCCTGTTTTGTATGCTGCTCATCTAGTTGCTGCAAGCGTTCCTTCACGATACCCTTCAAGTAATTGGCGATTTTTTGTGCATCGTTTGCAGCCTTGAAGAACTCCATCTTGTCGTCCTTCAGGGCTTTTAACCAGCTCTGCGTATAAGCTGCATGACTGATGGAATTCAAGGGCAGGCCGAGATCTGCCGACAGGTAGGTGGAAGCCATCTCAGCACGCAACTCTTCCTTGGCATAAGCAGGAGAACCAAAGGGGTTCTGGATGTCGCGGTTCAGACGGCTGGAATGGCCAGTCCAATGCCCCAGCTCATGCAATGCAGTCGCATAGTATCTGGCCAGCTCCTTGAAGGCAGCCTCCGGCGGCAGATGAATTTCATCCGTAGAAGGCCGATAAAAGGCACGATCTGCCTGGTCATGCTTAATAACTGCTCCGCTGAGGCGCAACATCTCTTCGGCGAGTTCCAGCGTCTCTTCATGCGTGTAGCCTTGTTTCTTCGGCACATAAGGCGGCAGAGGCTCTTCACGGAAGACGCTCCTGACAAAGGGCTGACCGTCTCTTCCAATCTTAGGTGTACCGTCTTCTTCCTTTACTGGCTCCACGACCTGCTTCCCATCCTTGTCCAGCACCGGCACCCGCTGAACCATATCCGACGCATGGAACACCGTTGAGATGATGGAAGTCCAATGGTATTCAGCCTCTGGCAATGGATTTCCATCTTTATCCTTTGTCGCGTAGAAGCCTTGTTTGATGGCTACACCATGCGAACCACGCTTGATACTGTAGCCCATCGTCTGCGCCTGATGAAAAGTGAAAAAGCGAGGATCCTTGTTACCTTTCGAGTCCATGATGCAAGAGAGATAAATCAGATTTTCCTTCGAGTACGGTCTTCCTGTTGCGCCGTTCACTGGGGAAGCGACTAGCGCAGCACCGACCTTTCCATTCCAGGCTTTCTGCCAGGGAAGCTCTCCTTTTTCCATTTCTTCGATGATCCGGTTCGTGATCTCCTGATAGATGTCTTTGCGGCTCGACGCGCTCTTCCGATACGCCATTTTTACACCCCCTCATGCTGCTGCACCATCTTCTCTTCTTGCAGCTGCAACTGCCATTCTTCTTCTGTCACCAGTTTCTCGCCATCCCAGATTGTCTGTCCCAGATACTCTTCCTCGGGGATTCCCCGAAAATCATAATCTTCCATCGGCACGACCTCAAACGTGGCCTCCCGATGAATGCGTTTGGAATATAGCATCCTGCTCACCTCTTTCTATGAATCTATCCTCATTATAGGGATTGGCCGATGCAGGGAGCCGCCGCTTTTTTTCACCTCTAGCTCTGGTAGAAATAAAAAATCCACCTGCAACATCCTATCAGGATGACTGCAAGTGGATTTTTTATGAATGATGAGGATGTCCATGATGGACATCCTGTCTCAACGCGTCCGCTCTTGTTCCATTGGCGTACTCGCCGTTAGATTCTCCGTAATTGCTTGAAAGAAAGCCGGATTCCAAAGCTCTAATTCGGATGTATCCGCCAGAAAGGGGATGACATCCTTCTTCGCTGTTTCAAAATCCAATTGAGAAAAACGGTCTTTGAGCAGTTCCTTTGCATCTTGTAGCGTCAATCGCTTAGATGCATCCCATCGCTCCGACTGCTCCAGACGCTTCTGCAAATGAAACAAGTTGACGGGCGTATCATGTGATAGATACCAAACATAATCATATAGATCGCGTCCTTTGATCCTTCGTGTCCAGTTCCGGCAAAGTACCGCATGAATTTTCCCGGCAAAAAGCGACGGCTTATCATAGAGACGTACCGCATAAGGAACAGGCCGCAAGGCATATCGAAGTTCAACCCCTGCTCCTGGCGGTGGGTTCGTATCAACTTCCAGCTTGATCTTCAACTGCTCCTGTTTATGGATACCAGGAATCAGTATATCATCCGTCTGCTGAATGCTGATGACCTGAATCAGAGTGCCGCCTTTGATGAATGCAGACTGGATATCTGTCACCTTCGTTTTATTCTTCTGCTCCACATGCATCTTGAGGCCAACCGCAGATAGTTCCTCTTCAACAGCTGGCAGATAGTCGGATAATGCAAAAGATGGATCCGGATACATCAAAGAGAAGTCCATATCCTCAGAAAAACGATGCAGTCCGTAAAAAATCCGCAAGGCAGTTCCTCCATAAAATGCTCCCTTCTGAAAGAATCCGCTCTTGCTCATACCGTACAAAGCGATTTCCTGTACGATTTCTTTCAGGGCATTGCGGTATGCCTCTGCGGTTTTGGGCCGGTAATATTCCAGCATCGATTGTATACTGCTCATCATACTCGTCGTCCTTCCCAATTCAAAAACAAGGAAAGCTGCGTCAATGTCGCTTTATGATATTTCGGACAAAGGAACTGCAAGTCTTCCCGATTCAGCTTAGAGAACTCTTCCTCATCGATCCGCAAGTCAGAAAACAGCAGGTACTTTAGATCCTTCACGGAATAGACTGGTGGCTTCTGGATATAGAGCATATCACAAAGAGCCTTCTCCGGGGTAGCAATCTGGTAGCTGTATGTTTTCCCGTCCGTTTTCCAGATCACGCCATATGGATATACAGATGCCGGGACATCCTGATAAAGGAATGTTCCGAACGGCGTATGGTATTCCTTGCGGCGGTTCTTATGCTGCGTGGCAGAAGTGCAGGCATAGACCCGCTCTGGAATCATACCATACACAGAAAGTGCCGAAGCAAACGATACATACGACGGCCCATAGATTACACCTGCCAGAAGATATGGCTCGACATGCAAATCCGTTTCATAAAGCCCCCGCCGAACGGGAATCAGCTTCTTCTCTCGGACGAGCCGCTGGATCTTGGTCTGCGGATTGCGATAGCCTTGCTGTTCCAATTGAAACAGTAAGGCTTCTGTTGTCTGTATCATAATATTCCCTCCAGTAACTATTATTATAGGATAGTTACTGGAGGGAATCAAGAGAATATTGAATCGACTATGTCAGCGATAGCAAAAATGTCCATCTTGGACATCTCAGCGGCTGTCACATTCGGCACATACTGCATTCTCGCGCATCAAGGTGTCTACCTCTTCTGCTACCGTTGCGGCGTCCGGCATGGACGGCGACAATCTGGCAATGGTATCGGCAATCTGATCTGCCGCTATCCCTTTCTGGATCATATGGACGGCACATTGACGGTCAAAGTCTTCGTTCCACGCGACCTTTGCCACAGCAAAATCATCCGGATGTTCCTGGCGTTCCTGCCGGATGAGCTGGAAGCAGGCCATGAATAAGAAGGCACGCTCTGCGGCATCCTGCGACGGAGCTTTCAGGAAAGATTCTTTGATCGAGCCATTTTCAGTCAGGCAGTCTGTGATACGTGCCAGACGCTCAGAGGCTTCTTCCTGCGCCGGTTTGCCAGCATCTTTCAAGAGCTTCTCCAGTTCAGCAGACCGGGTCAGCTTCTCCTGCAAGAGTGCTTCCTTGTCGAAAGGATTTTGCAACTCTTCTTTTGCCACAACAAGATTGTGTTCCAGCTGCACCAGCTGTTCCTTGTGGTAGCCTATCTTGCTGCTCAGGTTCTTGATGACCTCTTCCATCCGGCGCACCGTTACAGACATGCGGGAGTCTGCTACCGGCACCCGGAATGAAATCTTATGCATCAAGACGATGTTCGGCGTGTTGGTGCCATAGTCCATGACCATGGTAAAGCGCATCCCCTTGAAATGACCCTGAACGCGGTTCAGATCACCGGCAGCGGCTTTTTCCAGAGCAGCATTGGCTTCGGATGGCTTCGTGTAGATTTTCCCGTTCAGCTCCAGGCTGAAGAGTTCGTTACCATTGTCGTCACGCATGAAAGATTCATCGGTCAGCATCTTCGTATCTTCCAGCCTCTCGATGATTTCCTTACACATCCGAATCTGCTTCGGATACTCAATCTGGCATTTCTCCATCAGGTCAGCACGCGCTTCCAAGTACTCCGATTTTGCCATTTTGAGCCGCTGGATGTCATTGTCGATATCCATTTTCTCCTTGATGAGCGGATTGCCTGTCGCACAAGCCTTGATCTCTGAATACGAGAGCGTCAGTTCATCGCAGTCTTCTGCTTCACGGGACGGTGCCTTCGAAGTCATGATTTGAGAGATGAACCGCTGCTTGTTCTCGATCAACTGCCACATATATGCGTCAAACGTTCCCTCCGTGACATAACGGAAGACTTTGACCCGCTGATTCTGATTGCCCTGGCGGACAATGCGGCCACGCCGCTGTTCCAGGTCAGCCGGACGCCACGGGACATCCAGGTCGTGTGTCGCAATCAGTCGATCCTGCACATTCGTCCCAACACCCATCTTGTCAGTGGAGCCGAGCAAAATACGCACCTTGCCCTGGCGGACTTTCTCAAACAGTGCTTCTTTTGCCTTATCCGTATTCGCGTCATGAATGTACGCAATCTCCTCCGGCTTCACGCCTTGAGCAATCAGCTTTGCGCGAATATCGTCATAGACGTTGAAGCGTCCGTCTTTATTCGGCGTAGACTGGTCACAGAAGATCAGCTGCGTGGACTGCTGCTTGCTCGTATCCTGATAGATCTGGAAGACATTCTGCACACAGCGGTTCACCTTGCTGTCCGGATTGTCCGGCAGCTCAGGATCCAGGATGCGGCTGTCCAGGGCCAATTTGCGGCCCTCGTTCGTGATCTTAAGCATGTTGTCATCCTGTGGCAGGACACGTCCATCCCGGACAAGCTTTGCACGATCCGCCAGCTTATCGACCATCGCCTTCTGTTCGGACGATGGTGGCAGCTTCTCAACGACATACTCACAGTCTGGAACGTCCAGATGAATCATGTCCGGCGTCTTGATGTCAGCGATTTCCTTGAACATGCTCATGAGTTCCGGCAAGTTGTAGAATTTCGCGAACCGTGTTTTTTCTCGGAAGCCTTTGCCCTCCGGGCTGATCTCAGTAGACAGGACGGTTTGCCCAAAGATTGATGCCCAATCATCAAAATGATGTAATCCTTCCTGGTGCAAGCGATCCGGCTGCAAGTAACGCTGCAATGTGAAGAGTTCCGTCATGCTGTTGGATACTGGCGTACCCGTGGCAAAGATGATGCCCTTGCCATGAGTGACTTCGTTGAGATACTGGCACTTCTCGTACAGGTCGGTTGATTTTTGCGCATCAGAAGTCTGTACTCCTGCTACATTCGACATCTTAGTTGTCGTGTAAAGATTCTTGAAGTAGTGCGCCTCATCCACGTATAAACGGTCTACGCCCAGCTCTTCAAACGTGATGGTATCATCCTTTTCTTCGTTCTTCTCCAGCTTTGTCAGACGAGCTACTAGCTCTTTCTTCTTCGCTTCCATCTGCTTGACGGTGAAGGTAGGCTTCCCTAGCGTGTCACGGCTTGCGTCCTGAATCGCTTCCGTCAGTTCCGCTACCTGCTGATCCAAGATGGCCTGCTGCCGTTCGCGGCTCAGAGGAATCTTCTGGAACTGCGTGTAGCCCAGGATGACGGCATCCCAGTTCTGCGTAGCAATCTTGGCGCAGAATTCTTTCCGATTTTTCTCCTCGAAATCTTTATTGCTGGCCACCAAGATCTTTGCCCCCGGATAGAGTCGCATAAATTCTGCACCGGTCTGTTCCGTCAGATGCTTCGGCACGACAATCATAGGCTTATGGGCAATGCCTAACCGCTTGGATTCCATGGCACTGGCTACCATCTCATAGGTCTTGCCTGCACCGACACAATGCGCCAGGAGCGTATTGCCGCCATACAGGGTGTGGGCAATCGCATCCTTCTGATGGGGGCGGAGCTTGATATCCGCTGCCATGCCGGGGAAGGTCAGATAAGAGCCATTGTACTCACGAGGCCGGATGTTGTTGAAATGGCGGTTGTAATAGTCAACAAGGGATTTCTTGCGGTCTTCATCTTTCCAGAGCCATTTCTCAAATACTTGCCGCAAATCATCCATTTTGAGCTGTGCCTGTACGGTACGTTCCTGGTCGACGCGCCGCTTTTCTTCTCCGTCTTCAATGACCGTCTGATAGACTTTCGGCTGCTTGAGGTTCAAGGCCAGCTCACAGAGATTCAGCGCATTGATTGATTCCGTGCCGTAGGTCTTATTGACTTTGGCATTGTCTGAGACATTCTTGCCGTCAATATGCCATTTCCCTGTAACCGGAGAATACTGCACATCCAGTTTTTCTTCCTCAGAGTACGACAAGGACATCGTATCGACCAGGAAATCCCGGATATACTCGGGCTGGATCCAGGTCGTTCCCAGTGTGGCATGGATTTCCTCCGCTGTCAGATCTTTTGGCTTCACGGTTTCCAGTGCCTCCAGGTTCTTGTCCAGGCGTTCCATCTGCCTGACCATTGACTGGATATCGCCCTGCTTGAGATCCTGCCGCAGGGCATCCCTGGCATTCTGTTTTTCTACCTGGTAGACATCCCATTCTTCCCGCAGATGATCCAAGAACAGCTTCTGCTCTGCTGCATCGTCCGATGGATACCCGCCGAGGCGTTCCCGAAGGAATTCTACTGCCATGGCATTCTGCGGGGTAAGATGGCCGCACGCCATGTCTGTCATCGCATCTTCTGGCAGATCCATTTCTTGAAGAATACTGCTCAAGATTTGTTCGCCTTGGGTCGTGCGGCGGATGGGCTTGCCATACCGCATGGCTTCCAAGGCAAAGAGCGGATCTGCCAGGAAGCGCGGTACGACAAAGGCATCGTTATCCATGACGCCAGCAACCATGGCCGCAAACTCTCGTTCCTCTTTATGGTCTTCCAGGTAATCCCGCTCTTTCAGCCGCAAGGTATAGGAGTAGATACGTTTCCTTTCTTTTGCTGCCGTAAGGAACCTCCGCTCCCAGTCATTGCGGGGCTTCCATGCATATGCTTTCCACTCCGGGTATAAGAGATCAGCGGTCTTTTGTGCTAGATTACCCGTCAGTTTCTCTTTCTCCCTAGCAAGGAAAGCAATCTTTTGTCGGATATCTCCGCTCAAATATTCATCCGCCAACTGGTACTCCGTTTTCTCTGCATCATAGTAGATGCTGGTATATTCCAGGCTGTCAACTATAGATTCCGTCGAATCGCCGGTCAGTCCTGCCATGTAGGGAAGGTCTACGCGCCCTTTTTCCTGCATGGAGATCTTCAAAGCATCTTCTGCCGTATCCGCATGAGTCGGCGCAACGTCCGGCTTGATGGTTCGCTTGTAGAAGAGGTCGGTCTTCCGCTGGAACACCTTCCCATCATAGACTTCCAGGGAGCGAAGAAGTGGATACGAAGGATCATCACGGAAGATTTTTCCTAGCTCTTTGTCGCCCTGGATTCTTCCATACCAATCTACATATTCATCGTACAGGGCGTTCAGCTTGTGCTGCAAGCCTGCCAGTTCTACCTGAGAGCAACCGTTCTTCTCCGCTTCCAGCAGTTCATACGTTGCATCCCGCAGATGAATGGCAGAGAGGACTTTCTGCGCCTGTTTCGGCGTGACATCCAACTTCTCATGCGTACCAGTTGCGGCATAATGGATGAGATCTCCATCTTCATAGAAAATGCCATAGGGCCGCGTGCGCCCATACTGCTGCTCCTGCACAGGAACCGGCAACGGTACATCCGCAGGCTGATAGACCTGCGGGATGGACTGTATAAATGTCTGGAGCTGCTGCTCAAGCGGCATGTCCGGATTAGGGACGCACGTGATGTCCGGGCCATAAGGGCCAGTCTCATGCTTCAATGTCCCCATGACAGCCTCCGGATGTTCATCCCAGTACAGATTGTAATTATTGGTAAAGCGATGCGCCCAGGTTGGAAGTTCGGCATCCTTGTCCAGTACCTGCTCTCGTTTCTTCAAAATAAGGATATCCGTTGTGGCAGATGTCCCAGCCGCCTGGAAAGCCGTATTGGGCAAACGGATTGCCGTGACAAGCTCTGCACGGCGTGCCAGGTATTCCCGGACTCTTGCATCCTTCTTGTCCATAGTTCCTTTTGAGGTCATGGCCACAACCAGGCCGCCATGACGCACATCATCCAGCATCTTGGCCAGGAAATAATCATGGATCAAGAAGCTGTCAGCCCGATGAGACAAATCGCTTGTCACTTGGTAATTCCCGAATGGGACATTGCTGACTGCTAGGTCAAACGAGCCATTTGAGAAGGAAGTCGTCTCAAACCCCTGATTGCTCATGGTAACATTCGGGTATGCTTTGGCCGTGATGCGACTGGTAAGGTCATCTAGCTCCACACCAAAGACATGACTGTTCTTACGCATATCGTCCGGCATAGAATCAAAGAATCGTCCAGAACCTGCGGCAGGTTCCAGGATGTTGCCCTGCTGGAAGCCCATCTTCTCCAATGCACTGTAGATTTGCTGCACAAGCATCGGACTGGTGAAATGCGCATTCAGCACACTGCCGCGAGCCGATGTAAATTCACTGTCACTCAGCTCAGCACGCAACGCCTGGTATTCCTTCTTCCACGATGTGTTGAATTCATCAAAGGCTTCCGGCAGACCTCCAAAACCAGCATAGCTTTTCAGCAAGCGTTGTTCTTCTGGCGTGGCAGAGCGGTTCTCCGCCTCCAGCTGCTTCATGACGCGGATTGCAGCCAGGTTGCGCTGGAATACCTTGCGCTTGCCGCTCATGCTGGAAAGATCTGCGTCATAATCGATAGTTGACCAGTCAATCCTATCAGACGATTCCGGCTGGGTGTTCTGTGCTCCTTCTGGACTTCCTTCGGTTACGACTGGATCTCTGCCGAAAGAATCTCCCTCACCTGCTCGTGAATCTGGGTGCAGCGGGTCATCCACGTGTACCAGTCCATCCCCGGTGCCGGATGCCCAAGGATCCCTTCCTTCTCCAGCATCCGGTTCTCCATCCGGCTGAACTTCTCCGAATACTCCTCCTCGAACCGCTCCAGGTACGCTGCTGCTTCCCCGCTCTCCACCAGTTCCTTCCACAATTCCGGCTTCACTTCCTTCAGGTAATGGCGACGGATTGACGCCATCCCCCCGAAGTACTTTGTTTCCACGTCGATGTTCGTCTTGCTGTTCATGCTGCTCATGATGTTCTTTCTCCTTGTCTCGAATGTATTTGCCGATGGGGTTCAGCAACTGCTGGCTGAACTGATTGACGGCTGCCAATGCTTCATCTGGATGGATATCCTGCCAGGGAAGTTGCAGGAGAGGAAGTCCGACGACAGCGTCCGTGTCATATCCCATCCGCGTCAGTACCACATACGCGGTGCTAAGAGCCACCAGTTCCGAATTCTCGACCGGCGACCCTTCTGCCAGATGACGGCACTTGCTGAGGACGCGTTCCTGAATGCTTGCGGTAGTCTCTCCCGGAAAGCACTGTTCCAGATAGGGACGATCCGCGTTCTCGTCCAATTTCCACAGAACGGTCTGCCCTTCCTGATACCCTTCCGTATCCCGCATGTCATAGACATACGAGATGGTTTCCCGGTTGCGGTCTCCCGTCAAGATGGGGATGGCACGTGCATGTTCTCTCACAGGATGCCCCAGTTTCTTCCATACCTCCAGCGGAGCAACTGCCGTTGCTGCGGATGGAGCATGGAAAAACAGGTTCGCCTGCTGCATCAGATTGTACTTGTGATACTTGGCCATCGTCCCCAGAAAATCCAGGTACCGTCCCTTGTTGCCCCGAAGCTCTGTCAAAAAGCGATGATTCTCAATCAGCATCGTATTGCGATTAATCATCCCAATCCCTCCTATAGTAGAAAAACCTCTATAGGTACAGGTTAAGTTCTGCCACATTTCATGAACCACCGCTTTTTTTCAACTTTCCCTGTCAATAATATACAGAATATTCTGTATATTATTGGTTTACCTTTATTATAGTACAGGAAAGGTTCTCTGTCAACTTCCTCTCGGATTTGCTGAAGTCGTAATAGCTGCCCTATAAACAAAGCACCTCAGAGAACAGTCTCTCCGAGGTGCTTCGTCATTGTTCTGTGCCATCAGATGTAGTGATGGTAGTCCGGCATGTCTTGTCGGTTCCTCCATTTATCATTTGAATTCCACCCAGCCACGGCCTTCCGGCTGCTGATACTGCTGCTTCTCTCTTTCCGTAGGATGATACGGATCCTGGACATGCAGCTCTGCGTCTCTGACTTGCCGATAATAGGCCAGGTCGTCGTTTGTCTGGATCTTCTGGTCAATCACGCGGAGCTGTGCGAGCTGTGCCAGCAACGCATTCTGCCGTGCTTTCTCACTCTCTTCCAGTCCAGAAAGCTGGCTCTTGATCTGCTGGATCTGCATGTCGCCCTCTGCCTGATTGGCTGCATCCAGCAGCTCATCCACGGTCTTGCTGACTTCCTCTGCATCCTTTTGGGAATCCGCTGCGGCATTCGCATAGGAAGCATAGGTGTCCCCAATGGCCTTTGCCTGTTCCTTCGGATCATAGTCATTGGTATCGTCATCATAGCGATTCATGTCTCGCAAGATGGTACTTTGCAGCAACTTTGCCGCCGTATCGCTCTGGTCGAGATTCTTCGTATGCTGCTGCGTCTCTTGGAGCTTTACGGCAATATCATGCAGGATTGTACCATCCAGCGGCTTATGATTCTTGAGCTGCAAGGCCATGTTTTCCAGCAGAAGTTTCAACCAGCCCAAGATATTCTCTTTCTCATAGGCGGACTGGATATCCCGCGAGTGGTCGTAGACCTTCCCTCCCTGCCAGCCGAGATCTCGGTAGAAAAAGGATGGATTGTTGGTATCGGTCCAGGATATACGATCTGGATCATAATAGTTCGGCGGATCAAACGGGCGATCCCATCCAGGGATAATATGTGCGAACACGACACCATACCCCACGCAAAAGCCTATGGCGCCCATCACGATCACCAGGAACAAGAATCCAACCCGCTTCAATATTGTCTTAATCATCGCAACGTCCTCCTCATTCATTCGTCAAATGGAACCCAGGACTGCCAAACTGCTTCATGATGCGCTTCGAGATGCGATCCGCAAAGAAGATGAACATCAAGAGTACCAACAGCAGTTTCAGCAGGAGCAACAAGTTCAGCATGGTCTGCGTGACCGAGCTGGTGCCGTTGAGCAGTGCGGTCATATCGGATGCATACTCTTCTACCGATGCACTGTAATAGCCACCATGCTTCAAAGCTTGTGCGTATTCCTCCGCTGTCTTTGCTTCAAATAGGCCGTCTTCACCATAAGCATCCAGTGTCTTCGCGAAATCCTGCGCGAACTCTTCATCGTTGGCGTAGTGTCTGTAATCATGGCCGTCATAGCCCATACCGGCATAATTGTGATATTCGACGACCACCGGGCTGTCCATGTTTGCACCGGATTCATGAGCCATCTGCGCCCAGATGAAATCAGCCCGGAGATCGCGATGGTACTTCTCCTTCAGGATCTGCTGTACTCGATAAGCAACTTCTGCTTTCGGCCTTCCGGAGATATCGACGCCCTCCGTGCTGCCTCCGGAAGAAGCAACCATCCCTGGCGGCAGTGTGCTGCTGGAAGCTCCTGCTTCTATTGTCCGCGTCTCAATGAACGAGCCTACGGCCATATTCTCCATGGTATAGTTCAGCAAGAAGGCAAACATACAGAAGAACATCAGGTTGATGGACACCGCAAAAACAGCATTGATGCAGTTTGAGCCGTAATTGCGCGTGTATTTGATGCCAGAGAACAGGAAGCCCGTGAAGCTGAACAGGATAACGAAGTAGAACTCGAGATACGCTTTCATGATCTGGAGACCGATCAGCAGGAAGAGTGCCAGGAAGGCAATGCCGAAGACCAGGCACAAGACCGATGTGACTGCATGATTGACAAGATCCAGCAAGCCCTTGATCTTCATGGCCTCATTGATGATTGGCTCGATGATATACAACCCCTTCTGAATGATGGAAGTCGGATCGGACAGAACCTTCGCTGCTTCATCCGGTGTTGCACCAACTGCGATGCTGCCAAGAGCCGGGAAACCATGCATGGCCATCCCGCCGACAATGTCCCCCCAGTTTGCCAGGAGGAACATCATGACGCCGTACATGACCACGCGATAGATGACCCAGTTGGCAAAATCATCATTCCCTTCTGAGCCGAAGCTGCGCCATGCAAGACCGATGACAAGATCCATAGTCAAAAGTGCCATGAAGATCTGGTAGACGACGTTCTTGATGAGTTTCATCGCTGCCGTGATGGCATCGACAAATTTATTGCTGATGTCCCGCAGCGGCTTTGCAAAGTCTGCCGACACCTCAAACGTCGCCTTGCCGTCAATGCTGTCTACGCCGTCTGCACGTTCCGGTATATGGTTCGGATCATAGGCCATCTCAGCTTGTTCGACTTCCGGGCAAAACAGTCCGGGATCAACTGGATGGTCATTGATACGCACTTCCCAGTGACAATGCGGCCCGGTGGAGTTACCGGTAGACCCGCATAAGGCAATCCGGTCGCCTTGACTTACTTTCTGTCCGGCTGAAACCAGTAACTCAGAATTATGGCCATAGAGGCTGGTGACACCAGCACCATGGTCAATGATGATCGCATTGCCGTATCCGTCAATCCATCCGGCATATACTACGGTACCGGACTGACAGGCAACAATAGGCGTCCCTTGATCCGCCGCCAAGTCAGCCCCGGAATGATACTTGCGGACGCCATAAATCGGATGAATACGCCACCCCTGTGGAGATGTCAGCGTCCAGCTGCCCTGCACGGGGCAGATCATCGTCCCGGCTCCGCCGCCTCCTGTCTGCTTATCCATTTCCGATAGATCTTCTGATTCGGCCCATGCAACAGACATGCAGACCAGTTGAATCAGAAGCGTAATCATCACGATGAGTTTTATCTTCATAGCCTGCGCTCCTTCATCTCACGTCTCATTCCATTCTACGCAAGATATTTCCGTGCAAGCCGTCAATTTATTTCATGGCATGACAAAAAGCCCCGCGATGTCCATGATGGACATTGCAGGGCTATGCGTCATGTGGCAAAAGTCGTTGAACGCTTTTCTTATCCGTAGTAGAATGTAAGTATCAGTCAGTTTGCACCATGCACCAATATGAAAAAGGAGATGACGACATGACAGTACTTGCACATTACACGCTGCGACGAAAGGATATTCCTCTAGTTCATTTTTGCCTCGAGGCCGAGCAGGAAGTGACTGCCGGGATGGCGCAGACCATTTACCAGGTTCACGTGACACAAGTGGAAGAAGAGAGTCGTCATCTCCTGCCCGGTACGCTCCGTGAGCAGCTGACGGACGCTTCCCTGCTCACATGGATTGACCGGAGGAAGGCACCAAAGAATCGTCAGTTCGTGGATCAGATCATGCACGCAATTGCCGATGATGAGAATCCGCTCCGTTACGTGGACATCTCCCATGCCCTGTCACTTAATGATGCGTTCTGGATCACGAACGATGATGTTCCTTCTTTATGGAAGGACTTCAACCTCTACTCGCATCCGTTTGACGAGGTGCTGGCCTATGTCGCTTTCACGGGATACAGCAAACGTGTATCCGGCATGATATCATCCCCGGAGCTGACTTCTTCCGGTGCCTTGAAGAAATGCTGGTCGAATCGCCCGGACGGCATCTATCTCATCAAGGGCGATGATTTCATCAAGACGGATGACGGGCGTTCCCAGGCCACCATGGAATTCTATGCGGCGCAGATTGCTGAAAAGATGGGCTTCACACATGTCCCGTATGATCTCGAAGAGTTCCATCACCGTGACGGAGAGAGAGAAATCGTCTGCACATGCAAGCTGTTCACGTCAGAGGATGTCGGCTTCATCAACGCCTATGAGTTTTTCAAAAACAAAGGGATTGACGTAGACCGAGAAGACTTGTCCCGCCTGCGTGTGCAGGCGCAGATGGCAACAATCTACGGGCCTGCCGCCTATCAGGACTTGATGGTCTTTGATGCCCTGATCTGCAACCGAGATCGCCACTTGGGGAACTTTGGCTACCTCGTAGACAATAATACGGGCGCGTACCTGTCGCCAGCTCCCATCTTCGATAACGGCTTCTCGCTCCTTTACGGCGCATCCAGAAGCAACATGGCCGATATCCCGGCCTACCTCGAAACCATCGAAGGAAAGTATCTCCCCTTCGACCAGCAGGCACGCCTTTTCATCCAGCCGCGCCACGTCCCCGCCATCCGGTCCCTTCTGAACTTCCAATTTCAGAAGCATTCGAAGTACAACGTCAGCGATGCCTGCCTGATCAAGATGAATAATATGATCCAGCTGCGTGCCAAACGCCTGCTGGGTATTTACCAGGAGAAAAAGCTGACACAAGAAAACGTCAATACATCATACCGCTGATGTCCATGATGAACATCTATAAGGTCGATTTACCTAAAATAAATATTGGCCAAACAGCCTGTTTTGCCAATATTTTTAACAGAGTTGCCCATATTACTATATGGGGGCCAGGCTGGGTTATACGTAACCTAGCCTTTTTATTTTCTTGACAAAGACTGTAATTTATCTTATAATATAAATAAGAGATTAAGCAGCTTATCTGTGGACAAGCTGCGAAGCCTCGCTTATCTGCGGACAAGCGAGGCTTTTTGTTTAACAGGTTCGAATGAAGGAGGTGGATGTAATGGGATTATTCTCAAGTTGGAAACCAGATTCATCTACGCTTGAAACAAAGATGATCGACTTCAACGGTTGCCCTGTCAACAAACGTGCCTACGGCGGCTTGTCTGGTGCAAAAATCGGCATCGTCTATCAGGGAGCCGATTACCTGGTCAAGTTCCCTCGAAACGAAAAGGAAAAAGGCCTGAAGAACGTTCGGCTCTCCTATTCAAACAGCCCAGTCTGTGAATACATCGGATCTCATATCTACGAGATGCTGGGAGTACCCGTACATCAAACGTTGTTAGGCACCCGCTTAGGAAAAACAGTTGTTGCGTGCAAGGATTTCCGTAATCGAGGCGATGAACTGCAAGAGTTCCGCGAACTAAAAACGACGTTCGAGCCTCACTTTGTCGATTCTGAAGGCAATTCGACAGACGGCCAGGGAATGGACATTGACGAAGTAATCCAGACAATCCACAAACACCCTCGTTTAAAAGATAAGCCAGAAGTGAAAGAACGTTTCTGGAATATGTTTGTTATCGATGCCTATATCGGCAATACAGACCGGAACAATGGTAACTGGGGTTTGATTCTCCGTTACGACCAATCAGAGGAACTTGCTCCTGTATACGACAATGGTGCTTGTCTGAACAGCAAATGGGATGAAGAAAAGATGCAAAAGTATTTAGATGATCCCGCTTTGATGATGGCACAAGCGTATAAAGGCATCATCTGCATCTACACGCAGGGAGAAAAGAAAAAAAGAATCAATCCATATCAGTATATGGAAAAGACGAAAAATCCAGATTGCCTTGCAGCCATAAAGCAAATTGTTCCGAAGTTACAGGAACAGCAGTCTAATATCCTTTCTTTTATAAAGAATATTCCCTGCCTCACCGATACCCAGCGTAAATTTTACGACACTTTACTGAACACACGTCTGAAAATGGGCTTGCTGCCTATTTACGAGAAACATTTTTGCGATAGTATTTCTCATAGGAGGTGACAACATGTACATCGATGAATCTATTCCTATCCCGGCGTCTACGCCGGACTACCTGCTGGATGATTTCAAAAAGCTCAAGGAGCTGTACGACTCCACCGAGAAGAATCATGACCTGTACTGGGATATGTACTGGGAAGGGGTCGAATCTTCCATCAAGGCAGCATATCTAGATGGAACGATCAGCCAGGCAGATGCTTTGCAGTTGTTCGCCCGGTATGGTATCACGGGATGCATCTGACTCGGATAAGATAAACAGGATGTCCATGATGGACATCGATAAGGAGGACTCGCCATGGGATTGTTTTCCAAGAAAAAAGAATCGCATACAATAAAAGAAGCTATAAAAAATGACGATATGAAATATGAATACACGACTTCTAAAGGGAATACATATCTTCATTTTCCCAACATAGTGATAGGCGTAAGGGATTCTTTTGCTGGCTTTGATGATATTGACGATTTGTACGAGATGTTTGCTCCCAATCTAATGCGCCTTCTGGTAGAAACAAATCAAAACGTCAAGACAGTAATGCAACAGAACAGTGAACTTAAACAAAAATGTAAACAATTAGAACAAGAAATAGCTGAATTGAAATCTAATTCGTTAAAAAAACAGCACCACAGTTATCAACTCTAAAAGAAAGAGCTGCTATATGAAGCCAATCTCATATAACAGCTCTTTCTTATTTTTTATCTACGCCAGATATTCCATCTGTTCTAGTGCGTGGATTTGTGATATCTTGTACAATCTTTGAACTCGTCTCCGTCTGATTCTTCCGCTGGATATTCCTCATACCAGCCCGATACCCGCGCACTGGTTTTGAAGTGCAAAAATGCCAGCAATGTGCTATACTTGTATCGGCGGTCGATGAGTTGGCCTTCCCTTTAAACAAGGGGGTGATGCTCATGACGAACGAAGAGCTTGCATTATTGCTGGCATTTCTTCAGTTGGTTGTTAGCATTATCGCGTTGTTGAAGTAATTCACACGTAAGGCTAGGCAAAAGAACCTCACGCTTTCTTCAATCTTGGTAAGAAAAGGAAGGCTGACGGTTCGAAACATCGGCCGCTCTTCTATTGCAAGATCAACGCTACCTTAATTATAGCACAATATGTCGCTAGTCGGTAGTATCTCTTTTAGTTTTCCTAATTTTTTGTATATCAGTTAGATTTGTCACACACACGATCAAATGTCATTGAACGCTTCTGCTATCCGTAGTACAATGTAAGTATCAGTCAGTTTTTACTAATACGAAATAGGAAGTGTCAATATGTACATTGATGAATCTATCCCTATCCCGGCGTCTACACCAGACGCCTGCTGGGGATTTACCAGGAGAAAAAGCTGACACAAGAAAACGTCAACACATCATACCGCTGATGTCCATCATGGACATCGATAAGGAGGACTCGCCATGGGATTGTTTTCCAAGAAAAAAGAATCGCATACGATTGAAGAGGCACTAAAAAATCATGATAAAAATTTCTCCTACACCACACGAACGGGATATACATATGATGATTTCCCATATATGATGCAACACACCCTATGGAACAATATATGCGCTACAAGTTTTGATGATGCTTTTGAAATGTATGCCCCAAACTTTTTGGCAACGATTGAAGAAACAAACAAAAATATAAAAATCTTACTGGAGCAAAATCTAATGCTTCAAGAAAAGGTTCGTTCCTTGGAAAACAAGGTTTCAAATCTGGAACAAAATAATAATCCTACCATAAAGCGTTAAGGGAGGGGGCTGAATACCCCCTCCCTTAACGCTTTACTTTGTTTTATCTCCTTCGTTTTCTTTTGGCTCTTTTGCTATGCTGCGCGCAATACGCGAACTCGTCTCCGTCTGATTCTTCCGCTGGATATTCCTCATACCAGCCCGATACCCACGCACGGCTGGATTGGAACGCATGGCTGCCTTGCCAATCTGGGCCAGCGTGCCGACGGTAAGACCGCCTGCTCCAGAGTGTCCGGCAGCTTTAGCCAGGGCCGCAGCACCGCGCACATTGCCAGCAGTGGCGGCTGCACCGCCTACCGCACCGCGCATCGTCGAGGTCATGCTGCTGCCGCCGAGCGATGGCTGGCCGTTGAGCAAGCCGGAAGCCAGTTCCGAGATCTTCCGCACCAGGATATAGAGGATGAGCGCACAGAGCAACACCTGGAATATGATGCCGACCTGTTCCCAAGCATCCTTTGTTCCAGCCACTTTCTGCGCAAAGCCGTTCAGGAACGGTTCGATGATGGTGGTCATGAAGGCGATGGCCATAACCTTGATGGCCAGGTTGAACATCGCGCCAATGGCCTTATCGGAAAGGAAGCTGAACTTCGAGGTAATCATGAACGGCAGGAGCGGCATGACCAGCATGGCCATGGTGTAGAACTCCACCCGCGCCATGAACATCTCAATGGCGGTGAGGAAGAGCAGCACGATCATCGTCAGCAGGGACACGCAGTTCACGACCAGGAGGCCCAGGCTATTGAAATGTGCCTTGTCCCAAAAGACGGAGAAAATCCTGACCGCATTGTTGACGATGTTATCCGGGGATACATCCGCTGTTGTACCGCCTGCCATGAGACCCATGGTTTCGAAGCCTTGTGAGAGTGCGGTCATGAGACCCATGCCTCCCACCCAGTTCTCCAACAAAAAGATGATAAAGCCAACTTTGATGGACAGCGAAAGCAGGTACTTGATCTTGTCGCCAGAAATCAGCTTAAATGAAAGTTCCCAGGACGCTTCAATGACGGTGAGGATGAGCAGGATACGGATACAGATTGGCGTGATGACGGACGCACCATGATTGATGACCTGCTGATAGGTGGACATGAAATCTCCCAGGACGCTGATTTTGCCGTCGTTGGAGCTCTTGAGATCCGGCACGAACGGTGTGACGGCTGCGCCAGAGCTGGAGACATCCGGCATGGTGAAGACACTGAGCAGGAAGCTGCCGATGTTGACAGCCAGACCAGCTCCCAAGATCCAGTTCCACATGGTCTTTTTGCCGTCTTCTACGCCCCACATGACCATGCCCAGGGCGACGCAGGTCATGATGACCACGACGACTTTGGCAATCGCGACAAATGCTTTCGCGATAGTCTCAAAGTCTTTGTCAAAGGTTCCGCCAATGCCGGTACCCTGACTGACCAAGGATTCAGATGAGGCAGCGAGTGCCACGTCACTGTGAACCGCCAGGAAGGCAATGGCTAGGAGGCCAAGCACCCAATACGAAGATTTCCGTTTCATCGATGGTTCCCCTCTTCCCTTCTGTGTTCCGGCGGCACATCCACGGTATCCAGGACAGAGCGGGCCGCTGCCATTTTCTGACTGCTGTCAAGCTGATGGAAGCACGGCGAGGCTCGCATGGCCATCAGGCATACATCATCTGGCAGTTTTGCAGCACGCAACTGTTTTGCCACCAGAAGATCCGCCTGATCAGGCAAGATGCCGGGATTTCCCCTGGCAATCTGGCGCAATGAAGCAAAATAGAGATCCTTCGGCACAGGCTTCGGTTCTTGCAGGACTTGTGTCAAGGGCTTTGCGTGCTGGACTTCCACCAGCTGCAATAAGGGATTTTTCGCCCGCTTCTCGCGCAGCTCGCCGACCAGCTGCGTGGAAATCTTGACCACACGGTCTGCTGTCTCGCGCAGCGTCATCCAGTCCTGCTTGCGGCGGTCGGTCTGCTGATTGAGGACTTGCAGCTGTTTCTGGATCTGTTCCAGCTCCGGCGGCATCTGGACTTCGCATTCCTTTGCCGCACGCTCAACACCGACAGTCAGGATGGTGACGGTCTTACTGAGGTTCTGGAAGGCATTGAATCGGTTCAATGTCTCCTGCATGATGCGGATGGATTTCTCCCAATACTGGAAACTGTCTCCGCGCTCGTGCTGATCTTTCATCTGACGGATGGCGGTTTGCATCTTCTGATAGACGACATGATCCTCGTCCAGTGGGTTGATATCCAGCATGGATAGCGGACGCTGCGGCTCGATTTCCTGATAGGCTTCCTGCAAGAGTGTTTTCAGCCGATTGATAACGGCCATTTTCTGCTGATAATCCGTCACAGCGTCCCCAGTCGGTGCAGGCATTATAAACTCTAGGGAATTATCCATCAGACAGTGCCGGATGATAGCCGCTGGCAATTCCGCGCGATGCAGGAGCTTCACGACTTCCTTATCTGCATCCCGCAACCGCTGCGATGGATTTCGCTGAAGGACAGCCTTGAGGTAGGCATGATAGATATCATGGTTACTGCTGTTGTATGCCAGCTGATTGATAGGCTTGGCCTGCTGGACTTCCGGCAACGTCAGGATAGGATTGATAGTGGATGCCACAGCGATGACGGCATCCGTATAGCGATCCGACGTACCGATATTGAGCGGCATGTACGTCAAGCAACGGATAATCCGGAAGTAATCCATGTCGGCTTTCCACATCGCTTTCGCCACGTCTCTCTGACGAGCAAAAATCTCTTCTTCTTTATCCAGATCCATCGGATGTTCTTTGACGACATCTGCCAGAAATGCATAGTAGAGGTCACAGTCGCTGATATGCATGTTGAAGAGCGCATCCTCCTTCGGGACAGCGTTCTCGATGGCGGCCAGCGGCGAATTCGGCAATTCCTGAAACTCTTTGTCGCCTGGATAAGTGTTCAAGTAGGTCATCATGAGTTGAGAATCTACTGCTGGTTCTTTTTCTTCTTCGGCCATTTTAGTCATCCCCTTTCGATATTCGATGTCCATGATGGACATCCATCACCAGTTCTTGACCCATTCCGTCAGTTTCTGTCGCGATACTTCTTCCAGCTGCTCCACCGCAGCCTTCTCCAGATTGTCTGCATACCCTTTCTGGGACTGCGTTGCGACCAACTGAGCTAACAAACGGTTGCTGTTCTCCGTAGCCCGCACATTCGCTGCGCTCAGAGCTACGAGAGACTGCTGCACTTGCATATCACCTTCGGCATTGGCGGCAGCCTTGACGGCTTCATCGACGCTCTTGCTGATGGCGTCATCGGATTTCTGAATCCTATGGGCCGCTGTTGCTGCATCCACGAAGCTGGCATCCAATGCCTTGGCATTGTTCTGTGCCATCTCATGCATGATCGGGACTTCCCCTTGCTTGAAGATTTTTCCCAGATCCCCCATCTGATTCTTAAGAATGTCTGCCGGAGTCGTCGTCTTATTGAGGATGCTAGGCGAGAGTCCCATCTTCTTCAAGATATCGGCATTCTCTGTTGCATTGGAACTGTTTGCCCAATCCCGGTCCTTCTTCGCCTCCTGGTCATGCTGATCCAGCTTTTCTTTTATCTCGTCCGGCAGCTGCTTCATATTTATTTTCTGAAGGATCAGCTGGTCAAGATTGAGGTTCTGGATGTTCAAGGTGTGAGCAACCATCTCAATAGCTTTAGCTATATTCTCCGCATCGAATACCGCGACAGCAGCATGGCTCGGACGCAGGACGACAGGCATCACCAGGACGGATGCGCCCAGTCCCATCACGACGCCAGCCACGATGACGGCTTTCTTTCGGTTGTTTATTATGGACAGCATGGGATATTCCCCCTTTTCAGTATCCATCTCCGTAATACGCCAAGAGGCGGTTATAGGAGTCTGAAACCTTTACGATATAATCTTGCGTTTCGGCATATGGCGGGCAGCCGCCATAGTTGTAGACCGCTTGCGGCCCTGCATTGTAGGCTGCAACAGCATCCGTCACAGCATAGCCCCCGTATCCTGCAAAATCATCCAGGCACGTCCGCAGGTAGGATGCACCGCCAAGCACATTATCCAGCGGATCGAATGGATTCACACCGATAGCAGAAGCGGTATCCGGCATGAGCTGCATGAGACCAATGGCTCCTGCCGAAGATGTGGTATAGAAGGTGCCAAAGCTGAAATGGCTCTCAGTCTCCATGACAGCCGTGATCAGCAATGGATCCACCTGATATTGTGCGGAGGCATAGCAGATTGCATTCGTGATCCAGTCCACTTGCTCGGCATTACCGTTATAGCTTGCGACATCATCTGCAATGACCGTGTAGATATCTGCGGCTTCCGCCTCGCCTGCGGAAAACGACAGGCTGGAAAGGCCAAGCACAGCTAGGCACAGCAGCGATTTCCATATCCGTTTCATCTAGTTCTCGTCCTCCATTCTTCATGAATCCGATATGACCGTAGTCTCGGTCGTGGTCGTAGTCGTCACTTCCTCCGTGACCTCTTCCAGGGTATCGGTATAAGTCCGAACGCGGCTTGCCCCGCGTTCCTCTTCCTGCTGTTCTTCGTCATTGACATGCTGGAAGCGGGCGTGATTGACCAGGACGACGCCGTAGTCACTCTGCTCGCCCCGGCACGGCGATTCATTCTGCATGGCTTCGGCAATGTCTGGAGGGGTGAAGCCCTGGATCAGCATAGTCTCGGCAATCAGTGCGTCCATCTGCGGATTGTACGGCAGGTCGATGGCATCCTGTATCCGGCTGCGATGGTATGCATATTCTTCCTGCGCGGTATCTGCATGGAGCTTGCGCGGGACAGGATGATACTGATTCAGCTTGTCCTTCTCATCCATTAGCCGGTTCTTTGCGTTCGGCAGAACGTACTTCTGGTAATAGCTGGCATCCCGTCCCGGCTCGATGGCAATGGGGGACAACTCCTGCAAAGCTTCTCGGATTTCCCTGCCGTTGAACTTTCCGTAGGCCAGCATGGCCTTGACGATATCCACGTCCATGCTGCTCTTGATGAAGTGACGTTTCTGATACTGCTCATATATGCCCCGTTCATAGAAGGATTTCGCATCTTCTCCCTGCGGTTTTGGCGCAGCCTCGGGATGGTAGTTCTTGATCCGCATGAGACGATCATATACCTGATGCGTCCGTTCCAGAATCTCATCGGCAAAGGTTTCCGGCAGGCGGTCGTCCGGTGTTTCAGTTGCCAGAATAGCTTCACGGATGGCCAGTGGCTCATAGCCTTTCAGCATCATCTGCAAGGCCGTACGGCCACAGTGGAACGCGGACAGATTGTCTTGTGGAGCCACGCCCTGATATGCCAGGCCGTGCTGCCTGTTGAACTCCTCGAAGATGGACTTTTGCTGCTCCACGCTCTTATGATGGGACTCCAGGCGTTTCTCAGCAGCCTGGATGACATGCTCGGCATAATTTTCCTCTTCCGGCAGACGGCTGCCGGAAAGGATGATGGCACGCGGCGAATCCGCCAAGGCCCCGGCCAGGGCTTCTTTGTCAAAATCCGGATACCGGTTCAAACAAGCTTCGGCCAGATCTTTATCGAGATAAGCCGCAAAAAGATGCTGTTCCAGGCTGGGATTCAGAGCCAGTCGCTCCCGCAGGATAGATGCCATGATGACCGCAGCAGACCCCCCTGCTGCAACAATAGCTGCATAGGTCAGCCCCTTCTGGATATCCGGCAGTTTCTCATGCAGAAGATTCTGCTCTTTCTTGAGCAGCTTCTTGGCCTTCTCGACCATCCACAAGGCGTAGTTGGGACGCGTGGAGGCCGCTACCCCACTCTGCTCATTGAGTGCCTGCATGATTTCATCATCCATGTAATGGCGGGACAAGAGTTCCCGCACGGCCAGACAGTCGTAGTAGGGACGGTCTGTGTTCTGAATGCCCATCAGGTGACCGCGCTCTTTCAGATTCCTGTCATACTGCTCAATCAGGTCTTTGTACTGTTCTTCACAAGTCAGTACCGGCTCGTCTATGGCTTCCTTCAGTTCTTCCCGGTCTTCTTCTCCCGCTAGCAGTGCCTTGACATACTCATTAGGATTCCGTCCCGGCTCCTTGGCCACAGGCGAGGCGTGCAGCAGGACATCTTGCAGTAGCTCTTCCGGGAATTCCTGCTCCTTCATGTCCTTGACGATGCCAATGTCATCGTCGTAGTTCAGGAGCTTGGCTCCCGTGCGATCCATGTAGCGTTTTGCAAAGATGCGATACACGTCGTATCCATTCCGGGCATCATCCAGAGTATCCGGTGCATTCCGGATATCCAGGTAAGCCTGCTTGACATGGCCACACTTTTCCATGATGCTCTTGATGTAAGCAGTATCGTAATCCGAACGTGCTTCCAGAACATCGGCGATGGTCTGCTCAGAGTAGCCGTCCTTGACCATCATGGCAATGATGACTTCGCCTTCCCGGTAGTCCTGGTAAGCGTCGTCGTGGTCGTCATATTTGTTGCCGTTATTCTGCCGATAGGCTTCATAGGCGTTCCTGGCGCGATCGAATTCCTGACCAGAACGCTTTTTTCGTTCATCATTGACCCGGCTCAATACCTTGTCTTCGTAGATCTTGACCAGTTCTGGGACTTTGATGTCCCGTGCAAATAGATTCTGATCGGTATAAGCTTCTGTGACTTCCCGAATGGAATAGCCGTGTTCCAGCATGTCACAGATAACCTTGAGATCCTGCGGCAGATACAGGTTCTCAAATTCCTGGCAGTGCCGCCGTTTGACCTCGTCATAATCCATTCCCTGCTCTTCGGCTTCATCCCGCAGCTGCTGATAGAGCTGCTGCGCGTTCGAGCAGAGATCTTCGCTCATGATAATGCGCTGATAAGCGCGTGATGCCGGTTCCATCAGCTATTCCTCCCTCTCCGTCTTCAAGCGGGATTTCTCTAAATGTTCCACGCGCTCTTCCAGGCGGTTTACGCGAATCGACGCATAAACCGCGAAGAGCAAGCTCATGCCGAGCATACACATCACGATCATGATGATTCTCCTTTCCATTCCGGCAGCACGAGATTATGTTCTGCCAGCCAGTGTTCATTGAACGCTTCCCGGCCAAATTCTGTCAGGATCTGATCGCACCGGTTCAAGCCATTCTTATCGATTGCCACGTAGGCCAATGTCAGCTGGCAATATTCCAGACCGAGATCATAGAGGCGCGAGCCTTCGGAAGACGTGTAGTAATAATGCTTCCGTTTTTTTGCCTGTGACAAAATCTCCATCTGGCGTTCATTGAGCTTGAACTGCTCATAGACTTTCTTGCGCTTCGGCTCCAAGGCCAGTTCATCCGGCAGGAAGATATGCGTCTTGCAGGAACCAAGAATTATATCGAAGAGCGGAGAGTTCACGACATCGTCCAGTGACTGCGTGGCAAAGATGACGCTGGCATTGAATTTACGCAAGGTACGTAACCAGTCCTCGATCTTGCTTGCAAAGAGCGGATTCTTGAAGAACATCCAGCACTCATCCAAGACAATCAAGGTAGGGCCATCCTTTGTGATGTCATGACCGTCATAGCCTTTGAGCATGTTTTCGATGCGATGGAAGATGAACATGAGTGTCGGCCCTATGATGCTTTTCTGGTTGATGATCTTGCCCATCTCGAACGTCTGCCAGGACGACAGCTTGAGTGTGTCTTCATCCGAATCGAAGATATTGCCGTACTCACCGGCATTGCCATTCTGGTCGTTCTTGGCGAGCGGATAGAACGCTGTCTTCAGATCTTCATCCTGCAAGTAATCAATGAAGTTCGTGATGGTGCGGAAGGCCAACGGAGAATCCGCCAGTATACCGAGCGAATCGCGGATCAGGCTCTTGATGCGTGGCGTGATCTCGACGTTCTCTTCACGCAGGAAGTCACAAAGCCATTCCTGCGCCCATTGCCGTTCATGGATGTTATCGACCTGCGCCAGGGGTTGGAAAGAAAGAGCATCCTCCCCTTCTTCACCCAGATCATAGAATTTGCCGCCGACACCATAAGTCAGGACTTTAGAGCTTTTGCCGTTATCGAAGATGATGATACGGGCATTCTTGTACTTGCGAAACGCGGACTCGATGCAGTTCAGATGGACAGATTTACCAGCACCCGTATCGCCGACCAGCATGGTATGACCGATGGGGCCGACATGCAGGTTCAAACGGAAAGGCGTATTGCCAGAGGTCTGCGTGTAGAGGAGCGGCGGGCCGTCCAGATGCTTGTTCCATGCGGGGCCTGCCCAGATATCGGAAAGCGGCATCAGATGCACGAAATTTCCGGTGGAGACAAGTTCCCGACGAATGTTATGCCCCACCATGCCGGGAAGGCTGCCCATCCAGCCGTCCAGGGCGTTGACGTTCTCGATCTGAGCCTTGAAGCCACGATCGATGAAAACCTGACGGACGACGCGTGCCTTGTCCTCTACGGCTTCGAGATCTTCGTCCATCACTATGACGGCTGTCGTGTAGTACACGTAGCCGAAGGAATCCGATTCGACGGCCATCTGCGCGGACTCGATCTCATCGAGCAGGCTGACGACGTGCTTATCGTTGTAGCGATCCGTATCCGGCTCCCGAGAGTGAATGATGTAGCTCCAGATTTTCTGTAGCTTGGCCCTCCACTTGCGCCGGATTTTCTCCAGTTCTTTCAGGTTGTCGGCCTTGGAGATGCAGTAGCAGCGCGTCGACCAGCGATATGGAAAATCCAACTGGTTCAAGACATCGAAATAGCCGAAATTCGTTGTCTTGCTGTACTTGATCGGCGAGATGACGCGGATGTGTGTCTTGGCGAGCTTCGGCTCCAAGCCGCCGTAGAGCGGCGTGTCGTATAAGTATTTATCCAGCAGCATCGGATGCTTAGGAATATGCAGTGGCCTCGGGCGATCCGATACTGTTGAGTGCAGATAGGTCAGTGTCTCGTCTGCGGTCAGCAGCTGGATCGGGATGCGCTGGCCGGTGAAGGTATCATAGAATTTCTTCACCTGCTCCATGAAAGACTGGATCGTATCCTCGCCGTGTATCTCTTTGTGTTCCCGGCCCTCTACCAGGAGTTCCTTCATCTTCTCGCGGCTGTCCGGAGGTGCCATCCAGTAGAGCGTGGCATAGAATTTCGACTCGAAATGACTGCCACTGCTGAAGAGTTCTTTGCGTTCCTGATCCATCGCCCAGGTCAGAGGATCCGGAAAGTGGTTCTTCGTCGGATATTCGGTGGATGGGATGCGTTGTGCTTCAAAATACAGGCACCAGTCTGTCGGGATGGCAGCCAAGGCAAGATGGAGCTGCAAGGTGATGGAGGCAAGTTCCTGCTGGATGGCAGAATCAAGATCCGGCCCATGGTAGGAGAACGTGACTTGCATCGAGCCGTCTTTATTCAAGACAATGTAGGCCGGATCATTGGTTGTCGGCATTTCTGCTCGGATGATGCGCCCCCAGATCATGACATCGCGCAGCGGCTTCTCATTGCGCCGAAACCAGCTCGTTCGATACATCAGCATCGTCTCCTTTCTTGTAACCATGTGCCAGCAACTCATCCAGACTATCAAAGCCCAGGATTGGCGGCACGATATTCGAACGAAACATCCCCGGCAGGCTTCCCCACCAGACGTTCTTCTGACGATAATTCTCTAGGAGATACGGCAGCTCAATCGCATCCAGCAGGGCTGTCAGGCGGTCGCGTTCAGCCGGATACTGCTCTTTCTCGAACAGAAAGAAGAAAGCGTCCATATGATAGCCGTTGAGCGTCTTCAAGATGTCCTGATTGATGAGCTGCCGGAGGGAACCTCGCCCCGGACACCAGTTGGCCGTATACCAAAGTTCTTCCTTCTTTGCTCGCTTCGGGCTGAAGATCAGCAGGCGTCGAACATGACGGTAGTCCTGTGCTTCGAAGGCGTCACAGATTTTCTCCAGCTGTGCGTCTTCGCAAGATGCTGTCAAAGAGAGTACGCAAAGCTTCTTCCCGTCGATACGCAGGTGACTGTGCGTGAAGTCCAGGTCAATATCCTGTGAGAGCAAGGCATCCAAGTAGAGCGGTACTTCTGGCATCTCGACATGCCGGTCGCCGATAGAGAGGGAGAATTCCAAGAAGTCCAGGATCTCCTGGTATTCCAGTAAGCGGCATGTTGTCACTTGTTCCAAGGCATGGCGCGTATCTTGCAGCAAGTGCAAAAAGGTTTCCTTTGCCTCCTCCCATGCCATGCTCTTCTTGAGGATACCGTTTATGATATGCCCTCGGCTGAAGAATGGATTCCAGGCTACCACCAGGTAATGCCTGTCTTGATGGTGCTGGTGCTGATGCTCCAGCCAGAAACACCAACCATTCTTGAACTCAGGCAGGACAACCGGCTGTCCTGCTACCGGCTGATATGGCTCATAGGCCAGGACACCGAAGAAACTGTCATCTTTCCCACGCATGATGCTGGGATGCACCAGCCCTCCCCAGGAAAGCCAGTCCGCTACGCACGTCGGATCCATATCATACTCTTTCCATGTCAAATTCGTCACTTCTTTCTTGCAGATTACTTTTTCTGTGAAAAAAGCGAGATCTTCGCAGAAGAAATCTCGCTTTTCAGAGTCAGGTAGAATAATAGTCGTTTTTTGTCTTGTAGATGAGATAGCAGTCAAAAGACTGTGCATCATCTTCCGCCAAATACACGCTCAAGAAATAGAGCGGTCCCGTAATCGCTACGATGTAATAGAACTGGAACATCGCAACAAACAGGAGCGTGACAATGGCCAGAACGACCAGCACGCTGGTCGGCGCACCGGCAAACAAGATGTGTTCGGTCAGAGATTGGTACAGCGGCAGATGCGTCATCGAATAACCATCATTGCTTTCTTCCATAGGAGACTCCTATCAGAATGTAAGGCTGGATGCCGTGATACCGAGGGACTGGCAGAGTGAATCCACCTGCGTCATCGCAGCACCGCAACCGACGCCGATTGCGGAATCCTTGGTGATGGACTGGCTGCCACCCATGCGGTAGTTCGCCAGACCGATGACCAGGGAGCCAACCGTGATGGTTCCAGCAAATGGGCCGGACACAAATTTGACCAGAGTCTCCATCGGTTTCTGGAGCGGCGTGATCGAGATACTCGATGCATCACTGGCCATGCCGACCGCCGGAACCAGGAGCATAATAGCTGTGCAAGTCAGTACATCCTGATGATCTGTCAGGAACTTCTTGATGCCCGCCTTCGTAATCTTGATTTTCTTCATATGAATCATCCTTTCGCATGAATCCACGTAAGCCATAAGGCTCATTGTTTTTTTTGACACTCTTTATTGTACGGGATGCATGACCCCTGGAAACACCGTTTTATTTCATGCAAGGCATATCGCTTGATGTCCATGATGGACATCAAGCGATATGCTCAATCTGGTACTCCTGCATCACTTTGTCATATCCCTTGACATGGATGATCTCATCGATACGGCGTTTGATGCCTTCTTTCTTGATGTAGATGATCATGTCCACCGAACGGCCAATCATGGCAGGCTGCGGGTTGACGGATACTTCGGCGATCATCTGCTCCAGACGATATAGTGTTTCTTCGGCAGAGTCACTGTGGACGGTTGCGCAGCCGCCATCATGGCCGGTATTCCAAGCTTTCAGGAGGGACAGAGCTTCCTTGCCGCGAACCTCGCCTACAACGATACGACGTGGCGATTTACGCAGCGTAATGCGCAGGAGCGTATCCATATCAATCATAGGCCGCTGTGTCTTTAGGTTCACGTGATTGGGAGCCGTGCATTGAAGCTCTCCGGTATCCTCGATGATGACGATGCGGTCGCCAGTCTTCGACACTTCGGCCAGCACTGCATTCAAGAGAGTCGTCTTGCCGCTGCTCGTACCACCGGCAGCGATAATGTTCCAGTGATCCTTCACGGCCTTTATTATGACATCCCGCTGATGCTCGCTCATCGTGCCCTGCCTGACGTAATCATCGAGGCCGAACACGCGTGAGGAATGCTTCCGGATATTAAAGCTAGGATAGTCCACGATGGCTGGGAGTTCTCCTTGAAAACGTGCCTTCCCAAAGAGATACGACTCCTTGATCTCTGCTTCCAGGTATGGCTTGTTATCAATGTCGATGGTCGTACCGGAAAGAGCGGCAACGCCGTAGATGATGCGCTTGGCTTGTGGAGGCGGAATGATGATTCCGGTATCTTCCCAGCCGTGATCTGCGGTATCAATCCACAGTCGCTGATCGGTATTCAAGGCAACCTCGTTGATATTGTCATCGTGCATGTAGCCAACGATTTCTCGGCCCATGGAATTGGCCAGGGCATCCAGTGTACGGTTATGCTCCTTCTTCTCCTGCTCCATTCTGGTCATCCCTCTCTTTCTGTTCTGCCGCAGGATGTCCATTATGGACATCCTGTTTCTTCTTCCTGCCACTCAGCCAGGTCAGCACAGTAGGATTATCTGGCTCATCACTGGTATCCGGCTTGCTGGATTTTGTGCTATCCTTGCGCTTTTCTTCTGGATGTCCATCATGGACATCCGCAGGAGACTGCGGCGATGCTACTTGCTGCGCTTCCGTATGAGCTTGCCTCGGCTCTTCATGGCGAGTGTCGGCAGTGCTTTGACAGTCTTCCCCGCTCCGGTCTTCTCCACTGGTTTCAGTTGCCGGGTTTTCGGCAGGCTGTGGCACGTCAGAGGCTTTCGCAGGTTCTGCATGGTTTACTGCCTCCTTCTCCACCTCATGCGTTTCTCGATCCGATGCAGGAACCACGGGCTGCGCAGCCGCTTGAGGTGCCAAAGCAGACGCGGGAGGATTCTCTTTTTCTTCAGCAGCTTTCCTTGCTTTTGTGACAGCTGCCTGTTTTTCCAGTACATCGGCCACTTCCGGCGCATGTACGCGGAACAATTCTTCATATGTTTTCACTTCCGTACAAACATCACTAAACTGCGGATTGGGGATTCCCCCTTTATTGCCATGCTGCGGATCGTAGACTCGCTTCTTGAAGAACGGGACATTAAACCACTGAATTTTCTTGGCCAGGATTGGCTTTGCTCCCTGTACCATAACCAGTTCCTTCTTCTTGCTCATGCGCATGATCTCGTCTGGATTCATGAGCTTGCGACTAATCTTTGATTCCGAAGTAGACTTATCAGCCAGCCCTTTGCCGGACTGGTTGTGTTCCCGGATGGTCTTGTCACCCATGATCTCTGAGAGTTCCTTGGCCTGCTGAATGTTCGAGGGTGTCATGTAGATCTGTATCTGGCTGTTATCCAGGATGGAATTATCCTTCGTATAAATCTGGTTAATCTGCGTGATACTCTGAACGACTGTGCAGATTTTTACACCATAACCGGCGCAGATGGCCAACGTATTCTCGATAGTCTCCATCTTCTTGAGCTGCGGGAATTCGTCGAGCATCAGGAGCAACCTCTGTTTCTTTTCTGCTGGGACATCGAATTTCATATCCCGGACAGTCTTTGCGAGCATGGTATTAACAAAGAGGCGCGTCAGCGGACGCAGCTTCTCTACGTCATTTGGCTGCAAGACCAGGTACAGGGATACCGCCTGCTGGGGGTTCAGCAGATCCTTGAAGCAAAAATCCGATACGGCGGTATTGCGCTTGATGAGCGGATCCTGGTAAAGGCTCAGAGCTGTCTTGGCAGACCCGATGATAGATTCTCGCGTCTCTTTTGCGTTATTGACGATATTGGCAGCACATTCGGCCACTTTAGGGTGTACGAGCAGCTGATAGAAGACATGCTGCTTATCCATCGCCAAAACGCCGTCAATCTCGGCTTTGTTACTGCACATCATGATGTCCGGAGCCTTCCAGTCCACCATGTCTTTGTGTCGGACGATAGCCTGGCGCAGATTCTCGAACGCGATGCGGGCTTTTTTCTCCGGGTTGCTTTCCTGGACATCTAGGATGGCAGCAGCTTCCTGCTTGGAAAGTCTCAGAGCTTCGACAAAGGGCTTCAGATCCGGTACATACGGGCCATAGATCTCTTTCAGTGAATTCTTGCGACAAAGTGGCTGTCCTTTTTCATCTTTCATCGGGATGGGATTGCCGTCTTTGTCCTTCTTGTAAACCGGCTTGCCTTCAGCATCCGTCTTCGGATTCCCCTTCTCATCCGCATCCTGCTCGTAATAAGGTTCCTCCAGGAATTCTTCCGGCGAGATGTGCGGATAGATCTTCATAGAGCTGTAGAGGTGATCGGTATCCATGGTCGGCGAAGAAATGAAGCTCATGGCATCCGTCGGGCAGGGCAGCTCGCGTTTCTCCTGGCAATTCTTATATAAAAGATGCAGCACCACGCCGTTGAGCAAGGTGATTGCCGAGGTGTCCCAGAATGGGTCTTTATTGCTGCCTTCGCCCGTCTTGACCATCGTTTCATTGATGGTCTTGACATCCGACATCTCTTCAAAACTCTGGAAGTTGATTTCTGCATACGGGTTCCAGCTGGCACTGGAACCGTCCTTACAGAGCGGTTCAAACTTCATGACTTTCTGCCCCAATACATTCTTCCGGTATCCTGCCGTCGCTGTCCAGAGTTCCGCTTTCGGGTCGAAGAAGAACATAGAGTGCTGCCAGATGATGCCGGTTGGGATGATGATGCCGATGCCTTTACCGGTTCGGGTCGGAGCTGCCAGGAATACATGCGCTGGGCCATCGTCCAGCAGCAGCGTGTTGTCGAACGGATTGCTGCCGATCACGACGCCGCTCTCCTTCGGAGTCAGACCCATGGCCTTGATGTCCTTTGCTTTGGCAAATTCTGCTGTACCATGCGAAGACAGCACTTCATACTTCTTATTGATGAAATAGCAGATGGCCAGGCCAAGGAAGAGCAGGTCCCAGAGCCAGAAGGTATGGCTGCGCAGAACATGCGGGATTACCTGCACCATGATGGGATCATTGTTCCAAGAAAGATGCGCCAATGGCTGATAGATGCGGATATGGCCTAGCGGTAAGTAGAGTCCCGGCAGCAGGTCATTGTAATCACAGTCAGCAGCAATCATCTGCGTGATGATCCATTGGCCCAGTACATAGCAGATAACCATTGTCGCAGCGCAGTATTTCAGGATGAATCCTTTATCATAGAAATCGTCTTGCAAAATCCTTCCTTCTTTCAAATCGAAAACGCAATCGGCTGCGTGACGTAGATGTTGAATTCATAGCCAGGATCTACCGTAATAGTTGGCTTGACATCATTATTCGAGGTCAGGTTGTTGAACGTGTCCTGCCCCAGCGTCACGCGGTCTACGGAAATCGTGCTGAGTGCGGTAAATGCGGCATTGAGAAGGCCGTTGCCAATCTTCTGTGCAGAATGGCGATGGAGATTGCCCTGGATGCCGTTATACCCCTGACCATCCACAGCTACCATGCTGCTGCCAACGGAGTAAGAGCCGCCATCCGGCAGGACAATCGTCGAGAAGGTCACATTGACACGCCCCGATTCATTCGCGCCGGATTCGTAACTGCCAATGATGCGGCTTCCGGCAGGGATCAAGAGATTGCTGCCCGTAGCCGTATCATAGACATCGGATTCAACCTGCGCTGTGACCTGACCGGCAGTATCGGTATTGATGCCGGAATACAGCATGACCGGGATCACAGTGCCAGCTTGCAAGACATCGCTGCTGGGTGCAGAGTAAGAGAAACCTCCATTATCCGAGTCAGAGGCAGCCGATGCGCTGGCAGAATCCGCACTGCTGTCCGGTGCAGCGGTAGTGTCGCCAAGAGCAAAGGCAATGGCAGACTTGAAGCGGTCGGCCAGACTCTTTTCTTCCTGACTGCTTGCATTATCCCCGCCGCCACCGCTTGTGCTGGACGATGTAGAACGGACGGCCTGCACCGGGGCAGGCACGGAAGATGCATACGATGGTACTGCCGCAGATGGCAAGACATACTGAGTTGAATAAGAAGCGGGTGCAGCCGACCGGATGGCCGGAACCGAAGCAGGCTGCTGTGTGCTAGGCGCCACCTTCTGCGCAGTAGCGCCTGGATTCTTGCCTTTTGCATTCTGTTCTGCCTGCGCCAGTTTCATGACGTTCGGGTTCTTATAATCCAGCTGCCCATCTGGCTGTTGTGGATTCTTTGACGCCTGTTCTTGCTGTGTCGTCTGCTGTAAGTTACTAGAAGCTCCTTCCTCATGGCCCATGGCCTTATATAGGAATGCCACAATCACGATTACAACGACAAAGATCAGAGCCAGGTTGACCAGCTTCTTGTTGATGCCCAGCGTCTTGTCCCGCTCTCCATCCGTCATGCGGACTTTGCTGAGGCTTTTGTTCTCCTCCAAGATGGCCTGGTCTTCTGCTGCATCGGCAGCCGCATCAGCCGCTGGATCATCATCAACATCCACGGTGGTTCCCTTCTTGTCATACTTCTTGCGCCGGACAAGATTCTGTATATCCTCCCAGAATTTCAATCTCATCACCCGCCTTACTTATGCTTGATTGTAAGAGTATCGTTCCCATCTTTGATCTGTGCCATGTCGAAGACTTTTTCGACAATGTAGTAGTTATCTTTGATCGTGTAGTTCACGAGCTGCATCTCTTTATGTCCACGCTCCCGGATAAATATAGGCAGCTGTTTCTTCGCAGCTCTCTTGAACTTGATATATGTCTGCGTGCCATCCGAGAACACCATGGACGGTTTGTTGCCAATCCCCGACACCTCATAGTTGAAGTCCAGATCTTCTACATTCGTGACGTTGACCTTGCCCATCGTAATGCGTTCATTCTTCTGCTCTTCAATCAGATTGGCATTTCGCGTCTCCGCATCGTAAGTCCAAGACACAATCGGATTGTACCAGTCCGAGGTATTCAGAATCAGTTGATAGCTTCTTTTGTCCGTCGTGACAATCAGGTTTGTCGTCGATGTCTCCACCACCGGCTTGATGAAGAGATGCGGAGTGCCGTCGACGGTCGTATTGCTCACGGCCCAGCCTGCTGTATCGCCGCCGCCAACGTATTTGATGGTTTCGCCTTTTTTGAAGACCAGGTCAGTCAGATAGCCACGGCGGCAATAAATCTTGTACAGCTGATTTGGTGCGTAGCGGAACAGCATGGTGCTGTTTCCCTGGCTGTTGATGGCATCCTGCGTGTAGCTGACAGAAGATGCGCTGCCGCCTGGATTCACCAGGTAACGGCTGCTGGATGCCGAGCCGTGATACCCCTGCGCGTAATCATCCGGTGCTGCATTCATGGCCGCATTGGCCTTTTGCAGCTTGTCAAGGGCTTTCAAGATGGATGCCTGCGCGTCCGACAGGGCCGTGACATCACTGCGCAGGTCATTGATCTGCGCAGCCAAAGATTCCACGGCACCCTGTGCGTCATACGCAGGTCGATTGTCGTTCAGATGATCCAGCTTGCTTTCCAAGTCACTGAGACGATTCGCCAGCTCCTGATCGCGCTGACTAGCTTTCTGCTGGTTGAGCTGCTGCAATTTCTGCTGCTGTGCCTGGATTTCAGCATCCAAGTCGTTGGGTACTGGAGCAGCCATGACGCTACCGCCAAACAAGGAGACTGTCATCAGTCCGATGCATACTGCCTGCCGCATAGATTTCTTTACCATCATGTTATTCGTCCTTTCTCTCAGGATGTCCATCATGGACATCGCTATCATCACTTATTTGCCGTATTTCCCGCCTGCGCACTATTCGCTGTCGCTTTCTTCCCAGATGCATTGACCGCCGACGCATCCTGTACAAAGTCAAAGCCCGTAATATAAAGGCCGAGCGGATTAATCAGCATGTCTTCTTGCTTGACGGGTAGCTTGGTATAAGAGAACGTGCCACTCATCGGAATATCCTGATACTCTGCCGAGTTGATTTTCACGACCTCTTCCGTCCATCGCACAAGATAAGAGCTGTCCGACTCCGGCACCTTCTGGACAGAAAGATTTTTGACGGATACGGTGTACTTTCCCAGTTTCTTGTTCTGGTCATCCTTCATCGTTGACGCATATTTCTGTGCCGCCGTCATGGTCAGAAAATGTCCCGCTTTGGTCTGCATATTGCTGTATGCGACGGGGTCATAGCCGATGCTACGTGAATTTTTCACAAATTCCGCGATAAAGTATTTGATTTCAGCTTCCTGCGGCGTGTAGTCGGAGTTGGTAAAGGCTCCCGCCTTCTGTACTTCACCAGTCGATTTATCAACAGTTACGACGTAGGGTATGACCTGTGACTTTGCCGACTGAAAAACGAGGCCGCCAGCCAGGACGACACAAACGACGGTAAGGCCGATGGATATCCTGCGCCAGTTATACGCCTGAACCACAGCACTTCCCGTGCGCCGATCCCAAGCCTCTTCCGCACGGTCTGCGGGAGTAGCCGGATTCCTAGTGCGCTGCTGGTTGTACTTCTCGCGCTGATGAAAAAGATTGGAAAGTGACATCACAAAACCTCCTGATCCTGACGATAATATGTTTGATATAGGACAAAGCCCAATGACAGAAGCAGTGCGCAGCCTAATGTCATCATGAAGAATCCCCCTCCCAGAAAAGCAGCAAAGCTTGGCATGACGAAGACATCGCCCATACCGATACAGATGATTGGCTGCCGCCGTTTTTTTGCCAACCAATAGACGGCCTCAAAAATTCCTAATGCCAGCAGCATAACTGTCAAGATAATCATCTTCTGCTTGTCGCTCAAGAGGATCATGCAGGCATCCAAGGCGTCATCGAATCGCCAGAGCGGAGCAGCACCATCAGATAGAAACGTTACGATGAGTGCCAGTACCAGCAGTCCACCAGCAAAGCACGGCAAGAACGGAACTCTGCCGTGGGGAAAGCTTTTTGCCGTATTTGCCACGGAATGTACCTCCTCTTTACGGAAACGCCATTGGCAACAAGCCTGTATCCCCATTTCCCACAAGCTCGAAGCGACATACAGCATCCGAAACAAGATCAGATAGATACTGAAAGAAAACAGATAGACCGGAGCCGATTGATGGCTGCATAGGAATAGCCCACCGGTAAGAAAGGCAATACAGCGAATATCAATAGTTCCGTGATCGGCATCTTCCAGCACCATCTGCCAGAACAATGCAAAGACTGCCACCAGAACGAAAAAGCCGAAACGAAACTCTGCATTCAGAAAATTCGCCAACGGGAATGTCAAAAGGACAGGATATACTGCGTACCAGACCTTATTTCTTAGATAACGGGCTAAGGTAGTATTCACCATTTGGCATTGTCACCCCCAATGTATACGTCATATTACCATCTGCATCTGTTTGCGTGGTATACGTGAACTTGGACAGGTCGATGGCTTCTGAGAAGTATCCCTGCTCATCCCGGACGGTTCCCAGATCACTCAAGTTTCTTGGGAAAATCGGCCCTGTTGTGTAGTACATGTATGAGTTCCTATCCTGCTGCGTCCGGATCTCTACATTCTCCGGATCCACATGTCGGTGTGCTTTGGCATACATCAGCAAGGCACTATCCAGCACATCACATTCGCGCACCAACATATCTGCCCGATAATTGTCAATGACCATGGTGCCGATGTAGATAGACCCGGCAAAAGTCAGCACAAAGAACAAGATGGCCAGCATCACAGATGGAAACAGGAACCCTGCTTGCTTTACCAGATGTTTCAAAAAGCGTTCCCTCCTCTTGCAAAAGTAACAAAAGTAAATCTGCCTATAGGCTACAGGAAAACTTAGCCGCTCAAACGCCCTTTTTTTTCATTGCTATAATAAAATTGCCGATGTCCATAATAACGGATAATCTCTACCAGCATGAAAATTAATATTTAGATTAGTAGTGCTAGTACCAACACTTTTGGTAGGTACGGTTCGATGTGCTGCCACATAATTGGTCAATTTCTTGTCTATTATTTCAGCTTGAGTATCTTATTTAATTTTATCGTGTACCAAAGACTGTTTTTTCTTATATTTAGACAATCTTTTAATAAATTTATGTTTTAATAAGCCTGTCCATTATGGGCAGGCTTATTAATTGATTATTCTGCTAATTTAGTAAATGGAGGACTAAAATGAAATTAAAAGATTACATTTTATACTGGTATCAAACCTACAGAATGCCACATCAGCAAAAAAATACGCAAACCGCTTTTATGAGTTTAATAAACAATCATATATTGACAAGTATGCTTGCTGATAAAGAGCTTGAATCGATAACAGCTCGTGATTGTCAGGAATTTCTAACTAATGAATATATGCACGGCTGCAAAATAAAGCTAACTAATTTTAACAAACTAGGGTCTCCTCTTTCGGCCCATTCGATTATAAAACTAAGACAGATACTCATTGCCACACTTAAACAGGCTGTAAAAGAAGGATTAATTAACAGAAATATTGCTGAAGATACTGAACCTGTTCGACTTCCTTGGCATGATAATCCTATATTCACACCTGAAATGCAGCATAAATTCCTGCAATCAGTAAAAAATCATCGATTTTATACTGCATACGTACTAATGTTTTATTTAGGCTGTAGACGCTCCGAGATATTAGGATTATCATGGGACGCTATTGATTTTCGTCGCAATATATTGCGTATAAGACAAGTGCTAATAATTGAGCACGGCAAATTGACATTGCGGGAACAAACAAAAACCAAAGCATCTATTCGCACAATTCCATTTCCAAAAGAGATAAAATACATTCTTCAAGAATGGCGAGAAAAACAAAAAAGTGAAAGTGCTGCATCCGGATATTCCAATAAACTGAATTTGGTATTTACTAATAAAGATGGATCTCCACATAGTCCAACCTATTTTAGTCGAAACTTTAAAACTATGGTTAAAAAACTCGATTTTTGTTCTAATGACCTACATGTTCACTCTGCTCGTCATACTTGGGCAACTAATATGATTCAATGTGGTATATCCATAACGGACGTACAAGCTATAGGTGGATGGTCAAGACCGGATACCCTGTTAAACATTTACAGCCATACCGTAAAAGAATCACAGCGAAAAGCAATGAAAAAATTGTTTAACGAAATAAAACTGTAATTAGCTTCGCAAG
>ERZ1034680.113-NODE-113-length-58583-cov-18.747881_pt1 | contig 58583 bp, 49 predicted proteins | sample MGYA00520639_ERZ1034680 | MGnify/ENA primary metagenome ERZ1034680 (study PRJEB33766, sample SAMN09781760) | gut metagenome | biome: gut microbiome | host: Homo sapiens | place: Madagascar | study: EMG produced TPA metagenomics assembly of the PRJNA485056 data...
CGGTACGCACGGTGGTGTGAGAGGACGGGGGTCAATCACCTCCTCCTACTCGATTTTTGCTCCAAAGAAGCTTCAGACTCCTTTGTTCGATGCTTTCAGCGGTGGAATGCACCCTCACGCAGAAGTCCATTGCCGACAGCAGAGTGGATTCCGGGGACAGCGACGATGGCTTCACCGATGACCAGCCTCTTTGGTTATATTCTGCTCACGGCGTAGACCGGAAAGACATGTATATTTTCATATTCGATGAAATCTTCCATTGAGATTCGGATTCCATACGGTGATTTATGTGTATCTAAAAAAACGTGCAGGCTTTGCATACTTCCCTTTCCAGATGATTTGACTTCGACTGGAATGATCTGACCGCTTCGGACGATGGCGTAATCAATTTCTGCATTGGCACCGCTTCTGTACCAGTAAAACAGTTCTGGTTCTGAATATGGACTTCCATTTTTGATGAATTCAAGGCCGGTTTCCATCTCGACGACGTCACCTTTATTCATGTCATCATAAATTTCGGCACCAAGAATACCGCTGACATCAAGTCCGCATTCGGTCAGATAAACGCCTGTGTCAAACAGTAGCAGCTTCTTATTGGCCTCCTTTTCAGATACTCCGAGCGGTATGGCATCGCAGGCAGAAGCCTTCACAGGAAATACCAGACCTGCTTTTTTCAGCAGATCTATGCATAAATCAAAATAATAAGCACTTATGCCTGTAACGGTAGAGGAAGATTTCGTCTGGCTGCATACATGATGAGTAGCATAATCAAATACTTTTCGTATGATTTCCGGAGAAACGTTCCTGCTGTATTTATTAAAATCGTCCTTGAAATTCAGGATGATATCTCTGTGGATCTGCTGGCAGGCCTGGATACTGCCGGTTTCTGCATACTCTCGTACGGCTTCAGGCATGCCGCCAACAATCAGAAAAGTTTTGTACTCCTCCAGAAGTTCCTTATGAGCATCGTTGGGAGTTTCGGAAAAGTCGGTATGCTTCAGATAATCGGCTAAGATTTCCTTTCCGGTGCCATGAAGAAATTCTGTGAAAGAGAACGGATACATGAATATGCTTCTGACTCTGCCTACCGGAAAGTCAACTGGTTTATCTTTTTTTTGGCCATCCAGGACAAATTCCAGCAGTGAACCTGCGGCAATGACATGCAATTCCGGCTTATCTTCGTAAAAATAGCGAAGGGCAGTAATAGCTCGGGGACATTCCTGGATTTCATCGATAAACAGTAAGGTATCAGAGCTTATTCTCTTTGAAAAATGTAATTCGAGGCGATTGATAATTCTGTTGATATTCAGCTCGCCTTCAAATATTTTTCCTATATCCGGTTCTTTCTCCAGATTCAATTCAATGTAATCAGCAAACTGCTGAGATAGATTTCGAACAGCGGAAGTTTTTCCACACTGCCGGACTCCGCGAAGAATCAGGGGCTTGTGCCGATCGGCATTTTTCCAGTCAAGAAGTATATGATCTATTTCTCTGTTAATGTACAACTTCTTTGCCTCCTTACTGAATCGTTGAGGTGGTTTTATCAATCAAAGGTTATCATCATATTTTGAATTTGCCAACCGTATATCCATATATTTTTAGAAATTGCCAACCGAAAATAGAAGATTATTTCGAAAATGTTGACCGAAAACATGATATTATTTAGAGATTGTCAACCGAAAGATATGAATGATTCAGGATTAATCTTACCTGGACCTGTGTTTGCTTTCGCCAAGTAGAGCTGCTGGAGTTCACAGAAACATCACAATTTCCCACTTGCATACATGTTCTATAAGATGTATAACAATAATCGAAAAGAGGGAGGGAACAAAGAGAGGATCCGAAAGGATCGGAATGGATGAACTTCCCGCGGATCACAAATGACATTTGAAAAGAGCCGGCCGCAAGAACAACGGTTATGACCCTTGATGTAAAAGGAGGAATGACTTATGTTGATGCCTATGCTTTGGACGAATGGATACGATATGATGGATCCTTTTGATGACTGGTATGATCCTTTTGAGGATATGGTATCGCTGGTGACGGAGCCCACAAAGGACGAGATCGAGAGCGAGAAGAGCATCGAAAGACATGACAGGAAGCTTGCGAAGAAGTATGATCACGCACTTCGCCGTGAGTGGAATCAGATGAACGATCTGATGAGCAAGAATGCGATGAAGACCGATGTTGTAGACAACGGCGATCACTTCACGGTAAAGGCAGATCTTCCTGGCTTTGACAAGAAGGACATTAAGATTGGTATGACGAACGGAGTTCTGACCGTCAGTGCTTCTCATGAAGAGAACAAGGACGAGAAGGACGAGAAGAGCGGCAAGTATCTGCGTCGTGAGCGCAGAACCGCATCGTATGAGAGATCCTTCCATGTCGGCAAGGAAGTAAAGCCGGAAGAGATCGATGCAAAGTATGAGAATGGAGTTCTCACACTGAACGTACCGAACAAGCAGGCTGCTGTGGAAGAGAAGAAGGACGAGGTCAAGCAGATCGAAGTCAAATAATCTCTTTCATGAGATAAACCGTATCGGAAAACCCTGAACGTCCCGAAAGAGGTGGACAGGGCATAACATAAGAAGGCTGCAGGATAGTCACGCAAGTGGCTGTCCTGCAGTCTTTCTATTGCTCCAAAGAATCATCCCTGGAGGAAAATTTATATTTGCAGGGATGAAATCAGCGAGGAAGAATCATCCCTGGAGGAAAATTTATATTTGCAGGGATGAAATCAGCGAGGAAGAATCATCCCTAAGAGAGAATTTTTATCTGCAGGGATGAAATCAGCGGGAGAGAATCATCCTTGAGAGAGAATTTATATCCGCAGGGATGAAATCAGCGAGGAAGAATCATCCTTGGGAGAGAATTTTTATCTGCAGAGATGAAATCAGCGGGGAAGAATCATCCCTGGGAGAGAATTTTTATTTGCAGAGATGAAATCAGCGAGGAAGAATCATCCCTAAGTGTGAGGAGAAGCTTTCCATAGAACAGATCGCAAATTATCTGGACTTTTCTTCCCAAAGTCATTTTACCGCTGTTTTTCGTAAGGCAGTCGGAACAACCCCGGCAATATGGCAGAAAGAGTATAAAGAGAGCGATTTCGAAATTTCGATACCGGATACCGAAAAGTGATGCGGAAACTGGTACAATGGAAGCGGGTAGAGAGTAAACGGGAAAGGAGATGCAGAAGATGAAAAGAAGAATATTTTGCTGTCTGACAGCAGCCCTTGCAATAAGCCTTGCCGCCTGCGGAAGCGGGAATGGTTCCTCTGCCGTAACAGACGAGGCGGATATGGACGCGCCCGCGACGAAGCCGTCAGAGGATATGGAGCTGGATTCTGGATTCAGTGTGGACACGGAAGAATCGGAGGACCACGGGAATTCGGAAGACTCGAAGGACCTGGAAGACTCGAAGGATTCGGAGGATTCGGAGGATTTGGAGAGTTCGGAGGACCCGGAAGAGGACGGAAACGCAGATGCTTCCGTCACGGTGGACGGACAGCTGCTGACAACGCCGTATTTTACCGTGAAGCTCCCGGAGGATTGGAAGGATCTGGTTTCCTGGAGTGCATATCAGCATACCTATGAGAACGAACAGTATTATTCCCTTGGATTTGCGGCTAAGGAGTGTGCAGAGGCGGGAGAGGGAGGAAACCTCTGCTCCGTGCAGGTTTCCACCGTTCCGCCGCAGTTCATCCGATATGTCGGCGGAGAGTTTGTCTGCGGTCTGAAGAAGACGGGAGAGCAGAAGGTTTCTGCCTATATCGGAGTTTCCTATCCGACCGACGTTCAGTTCGGGGAGAAGACGAAGGATTTGTACGATAAGCTGTATGCAGAGGCGCAGAAAATCAAGGACTCCATTGCACCTGCGTCCGGCTACGAGAAGGTGGAGATGACCTACGCGGAAGCTCTGGCTGATGTGGAAACGACGGATACCGGAGTCATTCTGGATGCCGCCATGCACACCTTCACCATGCAGACGATGGGCGGTGATATTATCACCTTTGGCGTGGACGATATGTCCGCAGCATCAAAGGATGAGATTCTGCTGGGTCATTGCTATGAGATTACCTACACCGGACTGATTGAAAATGACGGTGATACCTCGGGAGCTTCGCTGGTTTCTCTGAAGAACATTGACGATACCGTGGCGGAGAAGAACTTCGATGCGATGTACACGGCGAGCCAGGTTGTGCTGGCCTTTCATATGAAGAGCTCGGATTATCTGGCGGGATTGTGCAGATTTCCGATGACACTGGATGGGAAGAAGATTTCGTCTCAGGAGGAGCTGGCTTCGATGGATTTCGATGATGCATTTACCGCTGATCTGCAGCGGAACATCCGTTACTGCGATCTGGTGGATGCAGAGATTTCCGGGGATCGTTTCAGCATCAGCCTGATCGGTCAGGCTCCGGAGGTCGTAATCGAAAAGAACAAGGATGCGGACACCTGGTCCGTGACGGCCATCAATAATCAATAAAGCCGGGCCGATATAAAATCGGAAAAATTACATGGGGAGGCAGTTCGGAAGAATTTATTCGAAATAGTTTATTGTTATGGAACAGAACCAGTTGTTAAAAGACCTGCGTGACGGGAAGACGCTGACCTTTCGCCAGCAGCTTCTTTTGATTGTGCAGCTGAGTATACCGGGAATCCTTGCGCAGATTTCCGAGATTATTATGGAATATATTGATGCATCCATGGTGGGATCACTGGGCGCAGGTGCATCGGCTTCCATTGGACTGATTGCCTCTACTACCTGGCTGATGGGCGGCATCGGAAACGCCGCGGGAACCGGCTTTACCGTGCAGATTGCGCAGTATGTCGGTGCCGGAAGAGAGAAGAAGGCGCGTGATATTTTCCGGCAGGGACTGGTTTCGGTTCTTTTGATCGGGGCTGTGATCGCAGCGATCGGAGGAGGAATACACGGGAGACTTCCGGTTTGGCTCGGAGGGGATCAGGAGATTGTCGGAATGGCCTCCGCTTACTTTCTGATTTTCGCACTCTCGATGCCGGTAAAGGCTTTGCTGAATCTGGTTTCCGGAGCCCTGCAGTGCACCGGAAATATGACAGCTCCCAGTGTCCTTTTGGTATTGACCTGCATTCTGGATGTGATCTTCAACTCATTCCTCATCTTTTCGGAGCATCAGATTGCGGGGATTACGCTTCCCGGAGCGGGACTCGGCGTAGCCGGTGCGGCACTCGGCACGACACTTGCGCAGGCGACGGCTTTGATCGCCGGCTTCCTTTATATCCAGTGGAAGAGTCAGATTCTGCGGCATCATAGAGGTGAGAAGCTCAGAATGCAGTCTCATGATCTTCAGATTGCATCGAAAATAGCAATCCCGATCGCCTTTGAATCTTCCATTCTGTGCGCGGCGCAGATTACCTGCACCACCATTGTGGCGCCGCTTGGAACGCTCGCAATTGCGGCAAATTCGCTGGCGGTTACGGCGGAGAGCCTTTGCTACATGCCGGGCTATGGAATCGGAACAGCTGCAACCACTCTGATTGGTCAGAGCATCGGCGCAGGCAGAAAGGACCTGGTTCGAAGATTGGGGTGGCTGACAACGATCTTCGGTTCGCTTCTGATGGCAGGAAGCGGAGCGCTGATGTTCATTCTGGCACCGCAGATGATCGGAATTCTTACGCCCGATCCGGAGGTTCGGGCACTGGGAGCAGCGGTGCTGCGGATCGAAGCCTTTGCGGAGCCGATGTTCGGCGCATCCATCGTGGCAAGCGGCGTATTCCGCGGTGCAGGAGATACCCTGGCACCTTCCTGTATGAGCCTGATCAGCATGTGGGCGGTGCGAATCCCGTTGGCGGCCTTCCTGGCACCCAGAATCGGTTTGAAGGGCGTGTGGATCGGCATGTGCACAGAGCTGTGCTTCCGCGGGGTGATTTTCCTGATTCGCCTTGCCGGACACCGCTGGTCTGAGAAAAGCGTTACGCAGAAGGTGTGAAATGTAAGTAACAGCGTTCCTACATTTTCAATGTGGGCATGCAAACTCAGGATGGCTTTGTATGTGGCATGCAATGCATACCTGTGAGCTGATATCGAGGCTTGCGGATGACTTTCTGGCTGTCAGAGTAATCCTTATATTGATTTTGAGGCCTTGGGGGATAATTTCTTCAACACCAAAGCATCCCTGACCAGGTATTCTTGCGAATAGAGATGATTTTTTGCACCGAAGATAATCCCTGACAAGCTATTCATTCAAACAGAGATGCTTTTCGGTGTTGAAGAATAATCTCTGGCGGAGAATTCTTGCAAATGAGGATGATTTACAGCACTGAAAATAATCCCTGACAGGATATATCATCAAAAAAGATGCTTGTGCTACTGAAAATAATCCCTGATCAGATATTTCTCTAAGCAGAGATGCTTTTCTCTGCTGAAAAGCATCCTTGGCCAGACATTTCTGCGAACAGAGATGATTTCCCGACAAACAAGCATCCCCGACCACAGTGGTACCTGAAAAGTCGGACAATAACAAAGAAAGGCTTCGCGGCCGGTTACTCAAAACCGACTGCGAAGCCTTTTTACTGCCTCATTTTATCTATGAAGATAATTCACGGAGAGCTGCTTCACTGCATCGATGGCAGCCTTGCGGTAAGCGGGAGCGTCCATGCCAGTGGTATCTACGCCGAAGGCGGGACGTCACGGATGGCAGCGACCGCAGGGATCGTAGCCATCGGCGATGATCTGATCCCTCGACTCGGTAACAATTCTTTTATTCTTCTCCTTCATCTGCGACACACTGGAGCAGTCCGGATCATGGAACTTATGTGTATTGGTATTCAGAACATAGGTCTTTTCTGCAGAAGAATCCGGTGCTGCGGCCTTGCCGGCACTCGAAACAGCCTTGTTCTTCTGACCGGTCTCGTCCTTTTGTCCAGGGCCTGCATTGCCCAGAGTATTGATATCGGCATTCCTTTCTGTCTGAAAGGTTACCTTTTTCCCGTCGCTGACAGCCGTGATGGTACCCTGCAGGTCAGTCCGGCAGGTTTTCACATCGGCATCGCGGAGTCTGGACAGGACGGCCTCGGTTGGGTGTCCGTAGGTGTTGTCTGCACCGACGGAAATGACGGCATATTGTGGATTGACGGTGCGAAGGAACAGGTAGGAGGTTGAGGTGTCGGAGCCGTGATGTCCAACCTTCAGGACCGTGCTCTCAAGGTCATAGCCGGATTCCAGAAGCTCCTGTTCCTCCTCCCGCTCCGCGTCTCCGGTAAACAGGAAGGAGGTATCGCCGAAGGTGACCTTCAGGACGATGGACGAATTGTTGCCCTCGGCCTGCGGATCTGTGGGACCGAGGATTCTGACCTGTGCACCTCCGAGAGAGAATTCATCGCCTGCTTTCGGAACGGTGATGGATTTCCCCTGCTTCTTCAGATATCTGACAAAGCTCTGAAAGGTTTTGGTGGTTCCGGAGGTGACCGGGCAATAGGCCGTTCCCACCTTTGCATAATTCAAGGCACCGGACAGCCCTCCGATGTGGTCGGCGTCTGTGTGCGTTGCAACCATGACATCAAGATAGGAAATCTGATTCTTCTTCAGCCAGGAATATATATAGGAGGAGGCCTTTGCCTTTCCGCCGTCAATCATCATGGTCTGTCCGCCGCACTGCAGAACAGCGGCGTCTCCCTGTCCGACATCCAGAAAGGTGACGGTGAGAAGCTCCTTCTGCTCTCCGGAAGAAAATTTCGCAGATTGAGAGACGGATGCTGTATGTTCTGCTGCCTGTATCGATGTGATATTCGGTGCGGTATGGCCTGAATTTGAGAGAACAGAAGCTGATGCCAGCAGGAGAAAAAACATCAGAAGCAGAGAACCGATTCGTCCGGAATGGTTTTTCCACGGGATTCTATTCATGTAAAGATACGCTTTCTGTGTTTGAGATGTATTCATCATAACGCGGAAGGCGGTATCTGTCTACAAAAATCGAACGAATGTTCGACAGGCCTGGAGAAGAGTTCAAGGGAAAACAAAATCTGAAGTGAAACAGAAAGGAAAGCAGGAGAAAGGAAAGTAAAATAAATGAGGCAGTCAATTTCGGTTCCCAATTGACTGCCCCTTATGAAATAAAGCGATTAATCTGCATGTTGCGCATCCTCTCTTTCTTTCATTCTGTATTCTGTTGTGTGAAGATAACTAGTACATTGGATTGTCCTCTGGTAAGATATTCTTCGATACTTCCTTTATTATGGATGTGGAACCTTACCTCTTCATTGGTCTGTACCTCTTTTCTTTTGTTGATTTTATGATAACCGAAGAGTTGTAATGTGTCAACCAATATAAAGAGTAACATGCAAATAATCAGAATATACATAATAAACAGCTTAATTCAGAAATAATAGAGAGAATAAAAGAAGGGCGGAGACATGAAGCTGACGATGCTTGGAACCGGAAACGCAGTTGTGACAGATTGCTACAATACCTGCTTTGTCCTGGAGGACGAAGAACGGACACAGGAGGATCGGTATTTTCTTGTGGACGGAGGCGGCGGAAACGGCCTCCTTCATCAGCTGAAGGAGGCCGGTATTTCCTGGAAGGATATTCGCGTGATGTTCCTGACACACCGCCATCTGGATCATCTGATGGGGATGATCTGGATGCTTCGGATGATTCTTCAGAATATGCAGCGCGGGAACTACGAGGGGGAGGCGGTCATTTATGGTCATGATGAGGTGATCGCGCTTCTCCGGGAGATGGCGGAGAAGCTTCTTACGAAGAAGGAATGTGCCTTTCTGGATGAGAGACTGCATCTGGTTGAGGTGAAGGACGGTGAGGAGAAGACGATTCTCGGAAGAAGGGTGACGTTCTTCGACATTCATTCGACCAAGGCGAAGCAGTTTGGCTTCTGCATGGAGCTGGAGGCAGGGGAGAATGGAAGAAAACTTACCTGCTGCGGGGACGAGCCTTACAACGAGTGTGAGAGGAGCTATGCGGAAGGAGCAGACTGGCTTCTTCTGGAGGCCTTCTGCCTGCATTCACAGGCTGATATTTTCAAGCCCTATCAGAAAAACCACTCCACGGCAGCGGATGCGGCGAAGCTTGCGGAGGAGCTTGGAGCCAAAAATGTGATCCTTTATCACACGGAGGATCGGAACCTTAAGGAGCGGAAACGGCTTTACACCGAAGAGGGAAGAAAATATTTTCACGGAAATCTTCTCGTTCCGGAGGATCTGGAGGTCATCCTGCTGTAGAACAGTATAAAATAGACAAAAAATACTGCATCAGGCTATAATAATATGTGATTTTGCCTTATTTAAAGCAAAGCAGGGGGACATATATGATTCGGGCGCTGATTGTAGAAGATGAAACCACCATACGGAGCGGTCTTGTGCGGCATCTTAGTTGGGCGGAGCTGGGCGTGGATGAGGTTCGGGCTGCAGAGAGTGCGGAGGAAGCTTTTTCCATTCTGGAAAATTATCGGCCGGATCTGGTGCTGTCAGATATCCGGATGCCGGGCATGGATGGAATTCAGATGGCGACCGCCATCCGGGAGCGGTTTCCGGATACACAGATTGCTTTCATCACCGGATATACGGATAAGGAATACCTTCAGGCGGCGATTTCAATCGGTGTCATAGGATATGTGGAGAAGCCGGTGGGCCTGGAGGAGCTGACGGAAATTGTCCGGAAGGCGGTGCATAACATTCGAAAAAATCGACACATCCGGATGGCGACGCTGCATTCTCTGATCAATTACAGCCAGGCTCTGGGAGAGCAGGAGGAGAAGGACGGATGGAACCACTATGTTCTCTTCACCATTCGGACGAAGAAGCATCCCATTGAGCATTTCAGCGATATGGTGGCGGAGCTGACCGGGAAGCTGGGGCGGGAATATGGCTTCGATCTTGCGGAGGTCATGTCGGATCATGTCACTTCTTTATATTATGCCATTCTGGTCTGCAGGATGACGCCGTGGCAGAAGGAACAGATCGGAAGAATCTGTGAGGATATTCTGGCCTACACGGGAGAGGATCGGTCGTGGTTTGTCACATCAAGCAGGGGATACGGCGGAAGAGAGAATATCCCGGAGGCTTATCGCGAGTCCATTGAGATGCAGAGGCATCTGTCTTATAAGGGCTGGAATTCCTATGCGTGCCCGGAGGACCTTTGCATGGAGGATCGTGAGGCGATCCCGGAGGAGCGGCTTCACGCCTTCTACAAGCTTCTGATGGAAGGGAAGAGAGATGAGGCGGACCGGTTTGCGGAGGAGCAGACGAGGCTTCTTGTCGCTGAGCATGCCGTCATGAACCTTGAGGCACGAAACCGGTTTTTTGAGATGGACCGGGCGGTGACTAAGGTCTGCCGGAGAAATGGGAAGACGGAGGAGTACGATGGCGGTACGCAGATGGAGTTCTGCATGGCCTTTGAGGACCTTCTGAGTTATGTGAAGCATCACATTGCCTTTGCACTGGAAAAGGACGGCAGCTGCTGCATCAATTACCAGATCCGCGAGGTGTGTGATTATATCCGGGAGCACCTTGGAGACAAGGATCTTTCGCTGACACGGCTGGCGGAGGTTGCTTATCTGACTCCTGCGTATCTGTCCTCCATGTTCAGCAAGAATATGAATGGCACGGTGGTCCAGTATATTACGGACTGCCGGATGGAAAAGGCAAAGGAGCTTCTGAAGAATCCTCAGTACCGCCTCTATGAAGTGGCGGAAATTGTCGGATACGAGGATGCCAAGTATTTTTCCAAGGCATTTAAGAAGAACACCGGCACTACGCCGAAGGAATACCGGGACAGCTTATGAATACCGACAGGCATTTGATAAAGGGAAAACGCCTTCGCATGGCGGTGCGCGGCTGGTCCATGCGAAGGAAAATGATGATGGCCTTTGCGGTACCGGTCACTCTGGTAAGCCTTGTGATCTATCTGCTGTCCACCCTTTATCTTCAGAAGAAAACGGAGCAGCAGCTTCGGCACGGCACCGAGCAGGCCTTTATCCAGGCGGGGAGCTTTACGTCTTCCTACCTGCAGAATATGCAGTATATATCGGATATGATCTCCGGGAATGCAGATCTGATCCGACTGATGGAATCACCGGACTTTGGCACGACGCTCACCATCCATGATAACTATCTGGAATTTTATCAGCTGAATGAGATTTTCCAGAGAATTGAGTTTTCCAATGGGGAATATCGGATCGGAATGTATGTTCCGGACACCGCGCTGTACTCGAACAATAACTTTTATTTCTATCCGGTTTCGGAATTAAAGAGCAGAGCCGATTACCGGGAGATCGAGGCGGAACTGGAGACGGGGAGATCGGTTTACCGGATTCTGCTGGATAAGAGAATGGGAAATTCTGCCTCGGAGCAGCCCTATCTGGCAAGGCTTGGAAGAATGCAGATCACAGAAGCCGATGGGACGCTTTGCTCCTATATCACGAAGGTGGAAATCCGACGAAGCCTCCTCGAGCAGATGCTGCGCAACGCAATGCCGACAGCCCATAGTCTGGTTTATCTTCTGGATGGCGACGGGCAGTATATTTGCAGCAGCTCAGAGGAGGCAGTCGGGGAAATCAACGCCGCAGACTTTCCGCAGGAGCAGGCAAAATCCTGGGAAACCGTTCGACTCGGGACAGAGCAGTATTATGCCATACAGTATTCGGAGGATTCCTTCGGCTGGACGGTGGGGGCACTGATCCCGGTTCGCGAATACCGGCATCAGTTCCTATGGCTTCTGATTCTGTTTGTTCTTCTGACCGGTATGACGATTGCGGCGGTTTCCGCCTCCGCCTACCTTCTGGCGAAGTACTATATGGGAAGAATCTGCCTTCTGAATAACAAGATGTCGGAAATCCAGAGCGGTGGCATCAATCTGAAGATCAGAATGCAGCAGGAGGAGCCCAGCCAGGATGAAATGGATGAGCTGTACTGTAATTTTGACTTTATGATGGGGGAGCTGCAGAAGCTGATGAAGGAGCAGTACCGTCTCGGCCGCAGTATTTCACAGACAGAGATGAAGGCTCTGCAGGCACAGATTAACCCGCATTTCCTGTACAACACGCTGGATCTGATCAACTGGGGCGCCATGGATTATGGAGCGGATGAGGTCGCAGAGCTGGCAAGGAATCTGGGACAGTTTTACCGGCTCTCGCTCAACCATGGGCGATCTGCTATTTCAATCCGGGACGAGCTCCGACACATCAAGTCCTTTGTGGATATTGAAAACGTACATTATGATCACGCGATCTTTCTGCATATCGATGTTCCGGAGGAAATCCAGAATCTGGCCTGCCTGAACATAACGCTTCAGCCGTTTGTGGAGAACTCGGTTCTGCATGGAATGGGAGAGCATTCGGAAATACGGGAGTGCAGAATTGAGATCGGAGGCAGAAGAGAGGGTGATGATATTATTCTGACCGTGCGGGATGACGGCCCCGGTGTTGCAAAGGAGCTTGCACGGCAGCTGGAATCCCAGAGTCCGGGAAGCGGCACGAAGGGGTATGGAATCACCAATGTCAATTTCCGGATCAAGCTGACCTATGGAGAAGGGTACGGTGTCACCTATGCGCCCGGTAAAGAGGGCGGGAAGAGAGAAGGTACAACGGTTATGATCCGGATCAGGGCCATGACACTGGAGGAGCTGGAGAAGGCTGTGTGGATGTGAAACGAAGAGACGTTTGTCATCTGCCTGAAACGGACATAATGCACATAAATTCCTTGAAAACGATATGCGGATCGAGACAATATAGATAAAATATTCCGCAAAATGAAGCGGCTGATTACAGCAAATACGTCATAATGACGAAAAATCGAAAGATATTCCACCATATAACGTAAAAAAGTGCACATTTTTGCAACATCGCCTGTGTTTTTTACAGGCGATGTTTTTTATACTCTTTTTATGAATTGCAGCAGTTTTACATTGTCTGGCAAACAAGAGGGAGGCAACAATGAGCAGAAAACAAAATGGATTTCTTGCAGAGTTCAAGAAGAACAAAGCGCTTTTTGCCATGGCGGCTCCGGCCTTCGTCCTTGTTCTGGTGATGTCGTACCTGCCGATGAGCGGTCTGGTACTGGCTTTTAAGAGCTATCGCTATGACATGGGCGTGTTCGGAAGTCCGTTTAACGGATTTGACAACTTTAAATACCTGTTCTCATCGGGAACCGGCTGGCTGATCACACGCAACACGATTCTGTACAACCTTCTGAATCTGTTCACATCGCAGATGATCGCCGTTATTATTGCAATTTTTATTTCAGAGATCCGTCACAGGAAGTTCAAGAAGATTACACAGACGGTCATCCTGATGCCTTACTTTATCTCCTGGGTTGTAGTCGGAGTTTTTGTTTTCTCTCTCCTGAACTATGAATCCGGAATGATCAACAACATCGTACAGTTCTTCGGCGGAGAGCCGATTAACTTCTATATGAAGCCTTCTGCATGGCCTGCGATCATCTGTCTCTTCAATGCATGGAAGTGGACAGGATATAACTCCGTTATTTACATTGCAGCGATCACCGGTGTGGATGGGGAAATCAATGAAGCCGCTTCCATCGACGGAGCGACAATTTTCCAGAGAATTCGTTACATCACGATCCCGTCGATTCGTCCGACACTGATCACAATGATTCTTCTGCAGGTAGGACGTATCCTTCGCGGAGATTTCGAGATGTTCTATCAGATCGTCGGCAACAACGGACAGCTCTTTAATGCAACCGATGTCATCGACACCTATGTATTCCGCTCGCTCGTGACCAACCCGGATATCGGAATGACCGCTGCTGCGACACTGTATCAGTCGGTTCTGTGCTTCGTGATCATCGTGGTTGTCAACGCGATTGTGAAGCATATTGATGAAGAATACGCACTGTTCTGAGAAAGGAGGAAACAGCTATGTCCAGGAATGAATCTAAGGATCTGGCAGTATCAGCACCGAAGAACATCAAGCTGAGTACCTCTTCCAAAATATTCTACGTGATTTGCTACGTCATTGTTGCACTGGTTGCACTGGTTTGCCTGATTCCGTTTATTCTGTTGATCTCCGGTTCGTTTACATCGGAGCAGTGGATCCGGTTCCACGGATTTTCACTTTGGCCGGGAGAGTTTTCACTGGAGGCCTATAAGATCATTTTCAAGACGCCGGAGAAGATTGTAAGAGCCTACGGCGTATCCATTTTCATCACAGCGGTCGGCACGCTGGCCGGTCTGTTTCTTACTTCACTGACCGCTTATGTCATCAGTCGAAAGGATGCGAAATACCGGAATGTACTGTCCTTCTTTTTCTATTTCACAACGCTGTTCAACGGCGGAATGGTCAGTACATACATCTTCTATATTCAGTATCTGCACCTGAAGGATAATTATCTGGCACTGATTCTTCCGGGAGTCTTCAATGTCTTCTATCTGCTGATCATGCGGACATTTGTCAATAACATTCCGTTCGCACTGATTGAATCCGCGAAGCTTGACGGAGCAGGAGAGTGGAGAATTTACTTCACGATTATCCTTCCGCTTCTGAAGTCCGGACTTGCAACCATCGGTCTGTTCCTTGCGCTGGGCTACTGGAACGACTGGTACAATGCAATGCTGTACATGAACGACGAGGCAAAATATCCGCTGCAGTACATGCTCTATTCCGTGCAGCAGCAGACGCAGGCACTGGCAAGAATTGCCGCGCAGGCCGGCATCCAGGTTGCAAATCTTCCGTCCAACTCGCTGAAGATGGCGATGGCGGTTGTCGCAACCGGCCCGATCATCATTGTATATCCGTTCGTTCAGAAATACTTCATTTCCGGTATTACGATCGGATCCGTAAAGGGATAACAAGGGGCATTCAGCCTGAAAGGGCTGCAAAATAAATGCACGGGAGCGCCGATGCGGCGCTCTCACAACAGCAAGACACACAGGAGGGTGAAACATGAAAAAGAGATTGATTGCTGCGCTGCTGACATTATCAACAGCTGCCATGGTGCTGACCGGGTGCGGTTCTTCCAAGGATTCCGGCTCGTCACAGACCACCGCTGCAGCTACGGAGGATGCAGGTACTGCGGATGCGGGGACCGCAGACACATCCAAAGAGGTGGAGCTGGTGATGTATGTTGTCAGTGACCGTCCCGCAGGACAGGATGTTGTCGATGAGAATCTGAATAAGCTTCTGAAGGAGAAGCTCAACTGCACACTGAAGATCAACTGGATCGGCTGGGCAGAGTACGCACAGAAATATCCGATGCTGTATTCCTCCGGAGAGTCCTTTGATATGGCATATTGCGCAGGCTGGCTGAACTTCAGCAATCTGGCAAGAAAGGGTGCCTTCAAGCCTCTGGATGATCTGCTTCCCCAGTATGCACCGAAGAACTATGCAATGCAGTCGGAATCGGCTCTTTCCCAGGCGACCATCGATGGTCATCTGTACGCAGTTCCGACTCTGCTTCCGACATTTACCACCTATGGTTCCATTTACCGCGGTGACATTGCAGCAGAAGCAGGCATCACAGACCCGGTGGATACCTTTGATGAGATTGAACAGTTCTGCGACTTTGTTCTGGAGAATCATCCGGAGATGGAGCCGGTGGATATGTATTCCAGCGGACCGGAGCTTGCTCTTGTGAACACCAGAACAATCGGATACAAGGATCTGGATTCTGGTCTTCGTTATGTTTACTATGATCCCTCCGAGGAGAATCCTGTTGTGACGCCGGTTTATGACATCGATGGCATGGATGAGTTCTATGCAAGGATGAAGACCTGGTGTGACAAGGGCTACTGGTCCAAGTCGGCACTGTCGGATACGGATTCCACAAAGACTCAGAACGGAAAGGCTGCGCTCAAATTCCATAACGTGGACACCTGGGCAAGCCTATGCGTGCTTCATCCGGAGTGGGATTTCCAGTACGGCGTTATGACAAAGGACATTGCACATCTTCCTTATACACAGGACTGCATGGTCATCTCCAACACCTCGAAGAATCCGGAAAGAGCAATGATGCTCTGGGATCTCCTGACAACCGATCAGGAAGCCTATGACGCTTTCTATTATGGCGTTCTTGATACCACCTACACGCTGAATGAGAAAGGACAGTTTTCCATTACGGATCCTGATCTGTATGGAACCAATGCCATGTGGGCAGTTCGTACTATGGATCTGAATCGCAACCAGGCAGGCGCTCCGGAATCCTACGACACCATGCGTGAGGAGTGGAATCAGAACATCAAGGCAGATCAGGGCGCTGAGAGATTTACCGGCTTTGTTCTGGATACCACCAACATCACCACCGAGGTGGCAGCATGCACGAACGCAGAGCAGCAGTACGGATGGCCGCTGCAGCTTGGCTACACCGACAACGTGGAAGCTTCGATCGCCGATTATAAGAAGGCGATGCAGGCAGCCGGAATCGACAAGGTGGTTGAGGAGTGCCAGAAGCAGCTGGATGCATACATTGCAGCTCAGAAATAATTCACAGAGTTCTCAAAGAAAGAGCTTTACAGGAGCCTGAAGGGAGGGTGCCGGGAAATCCCGGCACCCTCTTTGCATCAGAAGGAACCGGTGTCAGAGGACCGCAGGCATCAGAGGGAGGCGGACTTTTCTGACACGATAACAGAGGAGATATTGCACAATGAAAAAGCTGAATAAAATGATAAAGGGTGCCAATCTCGGCAACTGGCTGGTGCTGGAGAAGTGGATGAATCCGGCGCTGTTCCAGGGAACTACAGCAGAGGATGAGTTCAATCTCCCGCTGCAGCTTCCGAAGGAGGTGTATGAGGCAAGAATCCGGATTCACCGCTCGGAATATATCACGGAGCGGGACTTCGTGCAGATGAAGTCACTGGGACTGAATACGATCCGGATTCCGGTTCCGTATTTTATCTTCGGGGATCGTCCGCCGTTCCTTGGCTGCATCGAGGAGCTGGACAAGGCCTTTGGCTGGGCGGAGCGATACGATCTGCAGATTCTGATCGATCTTCACACGGCGCCGGATTCACAGAATGGCTTTGACAACGGCGGCATCTGCGGAGTCTGCAAGTTCTTCCAGGAGCCGGAGGAGATCGAATTCGTCTATACGGTTCTGGAGCGGCTGGCAGAGCGCTACGGGAAGCGGAGGGGGCTGTTCGGAATTCAGATTCTGAATGAGCCGATCTCTCAGAAAATGTGGGATCTCATGGATCTTCAGAAACGCTACGTTCCGGTGGATACCAGGAAGGCGGAGGGAAGCCGAGGCTATGATCCGAAGGAGCTGAAGGAATTCTATCTGACGGCTTATGACCGGATCTGCCCGCATCTTGCAGAGGGTAAATATGTGGTGATTCATGACGGCTTTGATCTGTTCCTCTGGAAGGATTTCATGCAGGAGGAGAGGTATTCCAATGTGATTCTGGATACGCATCAGTATCTGATGAGTGCGGAGAGCATGGGCTGCGAGCAGACGCTGGAGGGCTATCAGAATTTTATCCGTGAGCATTTTGAAAAGGGCATTGCGGAGATGTCGGAGTATTTCCCGGTCGTCTGCGGAGAATGGTGCCTGTTCAATTCCCTTGCCTGCGGGCGCGATACGCATGGCGGACAGTCGGTATTAAACGGCGAGATGGAGGAGCTGCAGACGGTATCCGATGAGGAGAAGAAGGAAATCTACCGGACACTTGACCGCGCGCAGAAGAAGGCGTGGGCAGCAGGCTCCGGGTATTTCTACTGGAGCTGGAAGCTTCTGATTGATACCGTCAGCACGGATGACTGGAAGGGCTGGGATGCCTGGGATCTTGGACGGTGTGCAGCCTTCGGCTGGTTCGAAAAGGAGGAAGCATGATGAAGTGCAGACAGATTACGACCTTTTGCGCAGATGGGGAAGCGATTGTGAAGGAGCAGGTGCTTCCTGTGACCAGAGAGGCCGATGAGCCGGTGCATCTGGAATCCGGCGTGATCAACCTGTATCCGGAGATCACGTATCAGGAAATTGAGGGCTTTGGCTGTGCCATCACGGAGACGAGTGCCTATCTTCTGTCCGGAATGGAAGAGGCTGCCCGGAGAGATATTCTGCAGAAGTTCTTCGGAAAGGACGGCAGCAGGCTTCATTTCATCCGCACGCACATTGACAGCTGTGATTACTCGCTGGAGGAATATCAGGCAGTCAAGGATCCGCTTCAGGACCCGGAGCTTCTTACTTTCTCTCTGGAACGAGACAGGAAGTACATCCTTCCGGTGCTGAAGGAGGCACTGGACATCAGCAAAGAGAGCGGAAACGGAGAAATTTCGGTGCTCCTTTCGCCATGGTCTCCGCCGTATCAGTGGAAGACGCCGCCGGCAAGACCGAAGAATGACGCCGGCGTGTACGGCGGTCCTGGGCATGAGATGAAGGTGGATTATACCACATCCTCCCGGAACAACGGCGGCTCCTTAAAGCCGGAGTACTATGGATCCTGGGCAAAATATCTTGTAAAGTACATTCAGGCTTATCTGGATGAGGGCGTTCCTGTGACCATGCTTACGATGCAGAACGAATCCATCGCGGCGACCAACTGGGATTCCTGTGTGTGGACGGCGGAAGAACAGAAGACGTTCCTGAAGGAATTCCTGTATCCGGAAATGAAGAGAGCCGGGCTTGCGGAGAAGGTTGGAATTTATATCTGGGACCACAACAAGGAGAGAGTTCTTGAGTGGGCACTGGATATGATCGATGCTGAGACGGCGGAGATGATTCAGGGCATTGCCTTCCACTGGTATTCCGGGGATCATTTCGAGGCAGTTCAGATGACGCATGAGAAATTCCCGGATAAGGTGCTGATGCTGTCGGAGTGCTGCGGACTTCATGCGCCGGGGCAGGGGAGCTTCTGGGAGAGCATGGGACTTCCGAAGACGAAGACCCCGATGCATGCGGAAGCGGACGATGCGGTGGAATATGCGCATGACATCATCGGAAACCTGAATGCAGGCATGAACCGCTGGATCGACTGGAATCTCTGCGTGGATGAAACGGGAGGCCCTCGTCACATTCCCAACGGCTTTACGGCGAGCTGCATCGTAGAGAACGGAAGTGCAAGGCTGAATATGACCTATTATTATGTGAAGCACTTCTCACGTTACATTCTGCCGGGAGCACGGAGAATCGGTGTGTCGAGATGCGATCAGAAGACGGAGGTTACGGCGGCAAAGAATCCGGACGGCACTGTGGCAGTGGTGGTTCTGAACCGCGGAAATGAGGATGCCTTCTATGCTTTCCGCGTGGAGGGATGCTGTGTCCGGTTCGGAGTGCCTGCAGGAACGATATCGACGCTGGTATTGGAGCAGTAAAGAGAGGATATTACTATGGATCATCTGTTGTACGGAGCAGCCTATTATGACGAGTATATGCCTTATGAGCGGCTGGAGAAGGACATCGCCCTGATGAAGGAAGCGGGGATGAACACGGTGCGGATCGGAGAGAGCACGTGGAGTACCTGCGAGCCGCAGGAGGGAGTCTTCGATTTTCACCATGTAACCCGTGTCATTGAGGCGATGAAGGAGGCGGGGATTTCTGTGATTCTCGGAACACCGACCTACGCAATTCCCTCGTGGATGGAAAAGTCCTATCCGGACGTGCTTGCGACGACGCACCGGGGGCGCGGGATCTATGGCCCCCGTCAGATCATGGACATTACGCATCCCGTTTATCTGTACTATGCGGAGCGGGTGATCCGGAAGATGATGGAGATCTGCGCTTCTTATGATAATGTCATCGGCGTTCAGCTGGACAATGAGACCAAGGCCTACGATACGGCGGGCCCGAATGTGCAGCGCGCCTTTGTAAAGTATCTGCGCGAGAAGTTTCACGATGATCTGGATGCGATGAACCATGCTTTCGGACTTGATTACTGGAGCAACCGCGTGAATGCCTGGGAGGATTTTCCGGACGTGCGCGGTACGATCAACGGAAGTCTCGGCGCAGAATTTAATCGGTTCCAGAGGAAAATAACCGCGGACTTCCTGATGTGGCAGAGGAAAATCGTAGAGCCGTACCTTCGGGAGGATCAGTTCATCACACACAACACGGATTTTAACTGGGTCGGGTATTCCTATGGCCTGAACGGCGAGGTGGACGTGTATGAGGACAGCAAGGCGATGACGGTTGTGGGAACGGACATTTATCATCCGTCCCAGAACGATCTGACCGGCATGGAGATTGCGTTTGGCGGGGATCTTACAAGATCGGTGAAGCAGGACAATTATCTGGTGCTGGAGACCGAGTGCCAGGGCTTTCCGTGGTGGCTTCCCTTTGACGGACAGCTTCGGCTTCAGGCGTACTCGCACCTTGCGGAGGGTGCCAACATGGTGGAGTACTGGCACTGGCATTCTCTGCACAATGCGTTTGAAACCTACTGGAAGGGCGTGCTGTCGCATGATTTCAAGGAGAATGAGACCTACCGTGCCTGCCAGATCATCGGACGGGAATGGGAGAAGATCGGCAGTCATCTGGTGAATCTGAAGAAGCGCAACAAGGCGGCAATCCTTGTCAGCAATACCGCGCTGAAGGCACTGGACTGGTTCCCGATTGACAAGATGGGACCGGATCCGTCTGGATTTCGCTACAATGATGTACTGATGAAGCTGTACAGACAGATGTACCGGATGAATCTGGAGTGCGATTTTATTTTCCCTCAGAATGCGAAAGAGAAGATCGGGGATTATGATCTGGTTGTGATTCCTGCGCTGTATGCGGCGTCACAGGAGCTTCTGGACACGATTGCGGATTATGTAGATCAGGGCGGACATATCCTTGCAACGTTTAAGACGGCGTTTACGGATGAAAACGTAAAGGTCTGGAGTGATGAAGCTCCGCACACGCTGGCGAAGGTGTTCGGTATGTCGTACAGCCATTTCACGCTTCCTTCGGACACCGGCCTTTGCAGTGACGTTTTCGAGGTGCAGGATGAGAGCGCGGAGAAGTTCATGGAGCTTCTGCAGCCGGAGGGCTGTCTTGTGCTTGCGTCGTACCGTCACCCGTCGTGGGGAAGGTTTGCTGCGATCACGGCGAACGATTACGGCAAGGGAAGGGCAGTTTATCTTGGCTGCGGACTTTCGGATCGGCTTCTCTCCCAGGTCATCCGGAAGGAAGCCGGGGAAGCGGGAATTGAGCTTCCGGACGTGCAGTTCCCGCTCATTGTGCGGCGCGGCGTCAACGATTTCGGAAGGGGCGTGACCTATCTTCTGAATTATTCCGGTGAGGAGCAGGAGCTTTTCTGCCCGGCGGAAGGCACGGAGCTTCTTCAGAATACTCCGGTGCAGAAGGGGGAGATGCTCACTCTGAAGCCGTGGAATCTGAAAATCGTAGAAGAGGGTTGACTTCGGAATCGAAAGGGTCTATAACAACAACTATCAAATTTGAGGACAAAGGGGTCCGGACACAATGGTGGTGTCCGGGCCCTTTTTGCGTAGTCAGGAAGGCTGCGCGTCCGAAGGAATCATCGGAGGAAGGAACCCATGTATAAGGCAGTCATGTACGGTCTCCGGCCGGATGAGGTGCCGCTTCTTCAGAAGGAGCTGGAGGAGCTCCGAGGGAGAGGACAGGAGCTGGGAATCATCACAACACCGGAGTATCTGACAAAGGACAACACTTCACTGGCAGAGGGTGCAGATGCCGTTCTGATTGTAGCGGCCTGCAAAATCACCGAAGAGGTTGCGGAAGGACTTCACCGGGCAGGAGTCCGGTACATTCTGACGCGATCGACCGGCTTTGATCAGATCAGCAAGGAGGCCATTCGGAAATTCGGCATCCGGGCAGCCAATGTCCCGGTGTACAGCACCAATGCGGTGCCGGAATTTACGGTTCTGCTGATGCTGTCACTCGTCCGGAAGTGGAAGCCGATGGAGAAGAAGCTTTCCCATCAGGACTTCACACTGCAGGGCGTGCAGGGAAAAGAGCTTGGCTCCATGACTCTTGGTCTGTTTGGAACGGGGAAGCTCGGAATCAAAACAGCAGAAATTCTTCATGCAATGGGCTGCACCATTCTTGCCAGCTCGCCGCATGAGAAGGAAGAAGCAAAGCCCTATGTGACCTACACGACGCAGGATGAGGTATTCCGGAAGGCGGATCTTTTGTTTTTCCACTGTGTTCTGAACGATGCGACGAGACAGGTGGTAAACCGTGAGAGCATCGCGAAGATGAAGGACGGTGTGTATCTTGTCAACACGGCGCGGGGCGGTCTGGTGGACTTCGAGGCCGTTCTGGATGGCCTGAAGAGTGGAAAGATCGCAGGCTTTGCCAGCGATGTCTATGACAAGGAGGCTCCGTTCATCCGCAAGGATCTGACCGGTGAGAAGCTGGAGGATCCGGTTCTGGCAGAGCTTTTGAGCAGAGAGGACGTGATCCTCACGCCGCATGTGGCATTTTTCACCGAAACCAGTGTTTCCAATCTGATTCGTCTCTCGCTGGAGAGCCTGATCGAATTCGAAACCACCGGAACGTGTGAGCGGGAAGTGTACCGCACATAAGAGCAAAATAAAATCATAAGCTGAAAGCAATGGCGCTTGCCAGGGAGAAGCCTGCGGCAGGGACGGTCTGAAGCTGGAATACACAGCGGAAAAGAACAGAAAGAACGGTAAGAAAAGAAGAGGATATGTGATGAAACAGGATTTTGATTTGCTTGCGGGGGCGGAGCATCTTGCCGATGTTCCGGTTTCCGGGATTCGTACCATTATGAACAAGGCGGCAGCACTTCGCGCGAAGGGACATGACGTGATTCCCTTCAGCGCTGGTGAGCCAAGCTTCAATACGCCGGAGCCCATCGCACAGGCGACCATCAAGGCGCTGAATGCGCATATGACACATTACCCGGCCAACTGGGGACAGCTTTCCCTTCGGAAGGCGATTGCGGAGAAGGTAAAAAAGGACATCGGGGTCAGCTATAACCCGGAAACCGAAATTCTGGTTACCTGCGGAGGTGCAGAGGGACTGAATGACTGCATCTGTTCTGTCGTGGATCCGGGAGACGAGGTTATTATTTTCAAGCCGGCCTTTATCAACTATGAAGCGTTGGTGAAGGAGTGCGGCGGCAAGGTGATTGATGTCAATCTGAAGCCGGAGAATGGCTTTGAAATCAGCATTGCAGACGTGGAGGCCGTCATTACGGAGAAAACAAAGCTTCTGGTTCTTAATTCTCCGAACAACCCGACCGGTGTGGTGTACGGAAGATCACAGCTTGCGAAGCTTTGTGAGCTTGCGGTAAAGCATAACTTCCTGATTCTGTCCGATGAGATGTACAGCAGCCTGACCTATGACGGCGCGAAGTTTTATTCGGTGGCATCCTTCCCTCATATGAAGGAGCGGTGCCTGATCGTCAATGGTTTCTCCAAGACCTACGCGATGACAGGCTGGCGTCTTGGCTATGTCACAGGGCCTGCAAAGCTGATGCCGGTTCTGGTGAAGCATCACCAGTACGTGACGACTTCGATCACAACCTTTATTCAGGAGGGGGCAGCAGAAGCGATGAACCTTCCGGAGACCATGAAGGATGTGGAGGCGATGCACGACGAGTTTGCCAGGAGACGCAAGCTCATGATGGAGGGTCTGGACCGCATCCCGAAGCTTTCGTACGTGGCGCCGCACGGAGCCTTCTACATCATGGTGGATGTCAGCAAAACCGGAATGACCGGCGAAGAGTTTGCGGAAAAGCTTCTTTATGAGAAGTACGTGGCGACGGTTCCCGCCATCTGCCTCGGAAGCCACTGCGGAGATTTTGTCCGCTTCAGCTTCGCAGCAGATGGGGAGAAGATCCGTGAGGGACTGAAGAGAATAGAAGAATTCCTGAAATAAGGATTCCGGTTTGTCCGGCAACATGATACGATTTGGAACAATTGCAAAGCCTTCCCGGAAACGGGCGGGCTTTGTTTTACGGTGAGGAAGGAGAAGACTGGACATGCTTTCGGAAATGCTGCAGCTGATGGGAGAGATGCTGCTTTTGATGGTAACGGGGCTGGTGATCCGGCAAATCGGAGTGGTAACGAACGAGGGGAGAAAATGCCTGACGGATCTCATCCTGTATGTCATTCTTCCCTGCAATATTGTGCGTGCCTTTGTGAATGAGGAAGGCAGCGTAGCCGGCATCGGCAGTGCGTTGGGGCTGGTGCTTCTGATTTCTGTCCTGATTCAGATCCTGTGCACCATCATCGGATATGTCTGCTACCGCATGATGAACGAGGGAGAGAAGCAGGTATTCCAGTATGCAACGGTCTGCTCCAATGCAGGATTTATGGGAAATCCTCTGACAGAGGCTGTCTTCGGGGATATGGGACTTTTATATGCGTCGATTTATCTGATTCCGCAGCGGATTGTCATGTGGACGGCGGGAGTGTCGTATTTTAACCGGGGATCGAGCCGGAAGGGCCTGCTGAAAAAGGTGCTGGTGCATCCCTGCATGATTGCAGTTTACATCGGTCTGTTTCTGATGCTGACGGGGATCCCGCTTCCCGGTTTTATGGATAAGACGGTTTCGGCGCTTTCCTCCTGCACGACGGCGATGACGATGGTTTATATCGGAACGATTCTGTCGGATGTGGACTGGAAGAGAATTGTGACAGGGAAGCAGCTTTACTTTTCTGTGATGAGGCTGGTGATCATTCCGCTCATCGTATGGATTCCCTGCAGATTCCTTCATGTGGATCCGCTTATTACCGGTGTGTCGGTCTTTCTGGCAGCGATGCCGGCAGGATCAACGACGTCGCTTCTTGCTGCCAAATATGGGGCGGATGCGGATTCCGCCGCCAAATGTGTGGTTCTCAGCACGGCTTTGTCTGTGATTACCGTGCCGGTATGGGGGCTTTTACTCGGAGGCATCTGAGGAGGCCGGGGGTGTGCGGAACCATGACCGCACATCTTCGCCGCTGTTCCTTGCTTTCAGAAATTCTCCGAAGAAGGCAGTGAAGCGCTCTGCACCTCTTTCATTCATGTGTCCCACATCGCTGTAGTTCTCATTGCCGGAGGCATCGAAATATTCCGGCAGAATCAGATTAAAGTCATAGAATTCAAATCCGGCTTCTGCAAACAGGGAAGCAATCTCTGCGTCGGTCTCCAGGTAATTCTCTAACGGGTAGATGCTGAGCCAGTTGGGGTAAGGCACCACGATGACGGTCAGGCTTACCTGATTGGCTGCGCAGAGATCCCGGATGCCGGCAAGCTCCTCTTTATTCTCTTCCGAAATGTACAGATCCTTCAGTGAGACTGCGGTCTTATCCCATTCCTCCGCCTCTTCCCAGGTGATAAATTCAAAATCCGGATTCAGCTCTTCGGAAGAGGGAAGAAAGCCCTGTGCCGTTCGGTGGCCTTCCGTGTCCAGAATGGTGCCGGAGATCTTTTCCTTCAGATTCTGCGAGAGACTGGAGGTCCGGTTATAAACCCAGGGCGTCAGATAGGTCAGGCTTGCCGGCTTTCCGAAAAAGGCGGGCGAGGTCATGAACGTCAGGTCATCCAGAAGTCTTGCGGAGACGGACGGTTCGGTAATGGCCTTGGCGTGCCAGTAGCTCTGATCAGCGCGGAAGTTGTCGCTGCGGTCAAGGCCCAGAATTTCGTGGTCGATGACAAGAACGACGTTCTGAATATGATGATCCCGGATTGCGGCTGCAATGGCGTCGCGGGAATTGGCAAGCGACTGCATGTTGGTTGCCATGTTGCAGGAGGAGCTGCCGCATACCCTGTCGAGCGTGGAGGGATTGATTCCCTGCAGGCACTGCGAGGTTCCGACAAAGACCGTATCCAGCTCTTCACAGCTGCGGTAACTTCGCCACATTTCTTCCGAAGGGCCAAGATAGGGCTCCATCAGAAAGGAGAGAACTCCGTTCAGAAGAAACAGGCAGACCAGAAGACAAAGGCTTTTCCGCAGAACGCAAGTGTTCCGCCGGAAAGAGAATGTGCGTTTTGCAGAACCGCGGTCCTGCTTCTTGGATATTCCGGAATCAGAAATTTGCATACAGGAAGCCTCCCGCAGATTCAGTGAACAGGAATGAGGTGATGACAAGTAGCATCATCAGAATGACGATCAGCATCTTCCGGACAAAGCGTCCATGGATGATTTGTCCGCAGACGTCACATCCCCGTTCCTTTTGAAGGCTGTCTGCAAATACGAGAATCAGGCCAAGGAAGGCGACGGCATATCCGCCTGCAATGTTAAACAGGGTGGAATGTCCGATGATTTCCGATACAATGCCATCCTTCAGGGCAGTCAGGCGGAAATCTGTCAGGGTAACGGCGAAGGCCTGCAGGCAGCTCCGGAGATGAATGATCCGGTCAAAATACCATCCGATGTTGACAATGACAAAGGTTCGCACGATGCGGAATACATGAAAGCCGCGCGATCCGGTATTCATCCGGAGCTTTGCGGCCAGCTTCTTCCAGAAAGGCTCTGTGAGATCGGAGAGTGCAATGACCATTCCGTTGTACAAACCCCAGAGAACGTAATGAAGCTGGGGGCCGTGCCAGATGCCAACCACGAAGAAGACCACCAGGTTGGCAATTCCGGCAGGAAGCACGCGTCCGAAATGTTTGCCGTTTTTCCCCATATGCTTCGTGCACCATTTGCCGAAATTCTGCATTGGCTTCAACAGAGCGAACGGATAGAACAGATAATCGCGCATCCACGCGCCGAGTGAAATGTGCCAGCGGCGCCAGAAATCTCCAAGGGAGGTGGAGAAGTAGGGCTGTCGGAAGTTTGGCGCAAGCTCGATGCCAAAGAGCAGGGAAACGCCGGAGATGATGTCGATGCCGCCGGAGAAATCTGCATACTGCTGGGCGGAATATAAGAGAATGGCAAACACAACGAGACTTCCGGGAAGGCGGGAAATGTCTCCGTCCAGAACCGCGGATATGCTTCCGACCAGCATATCCGCGATGGCATATTTCTTCATGAGTCCGAAGAGAATGAGGAGAAGAGCACGCTTGGTGCGATCGCCGTCCCAGTGATTCTCACGGAAAAACTGGGGCCGGAGCTTGTCATACCGGCCGATCGGTCCCTGGAGAAGCTGCGGGAACCAGGAGACGAACAGGAAAAAGTGAAGAAAATTCCGCTCTGCCGGATACTTCCCGTTATACTGGTCAATCAGGTATGAGATGGCCTGAAACGTGTAAAAGGAAATTCCAAGCGGCAGAAGCAGTCCGGAAAAGGCAGGAATCAGTGCAGTGAAATATTTCAGCCATGCGAGAATGCCGAAGTTCAGAAGGAGAACGCAGGCAAGGATGATTCGCTTTTCAGAAGCAATTTTCTTCTTCGCCGTCTTGCGCTCTGCAGAAGAGGAAAAGCCGGCTTTCTTCTGCTTCTGATACGCGGCATCCCGGCCGGACAGAAGAAGTCCCCCGCCCCAGACCGTGAAGGCTGTGGTCAGCATAAGAAGAATGGCTTCCCTGCCGGAGAAGAGATAAAAGCCAAGGCTTGCGGCAAGAAGAAGGACCCACTGAAAACGGCCTGCTGCGCGGGAAATCCGCGGCAGCAGGAAATAAGCAGTCAGCAGTATTGAAATAAACAGAAAGTATTGCAGTGAGAACAGTTCCATAATAGTGGTATTCTACCATAGGAAGTACCATAAAAGCCCGGAATGTTTTCTGCCTTTTGCGGGAAACATTCCGGGCTTGCAAATGCACGCTTCGGGGGTTAACAAGGAGGGGGAACCGAAAGCGGCGCTTTTTGCAGGGGGATGGACTGCAGCAGGGCTACAGTCCGGTTATGAAAAGAAAAAGTTTTGTTGGCTGTCAGATGCTTGCTTCATCTGACATTATTTATGTTAAAACAGGTCTGTGAACAAAATGTGTGCAGAATGTGGGCATTCTGTGAGAAATACGTAAAGGAATTTGAAAATGGAATGGATTCAATGTGACGAAGGCCGGATCGATGAACTGGCGGACTTTTATGACAGAGTAGTGACCTATCTGGAGGCTCATATCAACTATCCGAAGTGGAGTCATGCGTATCCCTGTAGAGAGAGCGTGGAGGCGGCGATTCATCGGGGGGATCAGTATGCCTGTCTGGAGGACGGGAGGATTGTTGGTGCTGCGGTGATGAATGATAACCCGGGCGGCGCCTATGAGAAGGGTGACTGGTCCTGTGATCTGCAGGAAGGTGAGTATCTGATCCTTCATTCGCTTGCGGCAGATCCGGAGCGGCAGGGCTGCGGAATCGGAGATTTTATGGTGAAGTGTGCGCTGTCTTTTGCAAAAGCAAATGGGTATAAGGCGATCCGGCTGGACGTGGTTCCGGGGAATACACCGGCGCAGAGGCTGTACAGACACAATGGATTCACGTATGCCGGCACAAGAGATCTTGAGCGCGGAATTGAATACATTCCTGAGTTTGAGCTGTATGAGAAGAATATGACAGAATGACCGGCTTTTTGGTAGAATTGTCTTATATGGGCAGGAAATCTGCCTTGACCTGAGCAATTGACGATGGAGGGTTTAAATTTCGAATCAGTCAAAGTCTGACTGCGTGGAGGAAATGGTGAATCAATCGGTGAAGGATAACTACATACATAACATTCTGGAGCTTCTGGAGCGGTCGGCAGAGCGATTTCCGGACCGGCCGGCGTTCGGAGATCCCGAAAAGGACATCACGTTCCGGGAGCTGGTACGGAAGGCAAGGGCAGCAGGAGAGCTTCTTGCTGCGGATGTTCCGTCCGAAAGCCCTGTGGCGTTCTATCTGGAGAAGTCCGTGGATGCAGTGACTGCAATGTTCGGCGCTGTCTATGCAGGGGGCTTCTACAGCTTTATTGATGTGCGGCAGCCTGCAGCAAGGGCGCAGAAGGTGCTTGATGTACTGGAGCCTGCGGTCCTGATTACGGATGAAGAGAATGCGGAAAAGGCAGAGGAGCTTTCCTTCGGGGGGCGAAGAATCCTTTTGAAGGATCTTCTGGAGCAGGCAGGAAGGACACTTTCCGGTCAGAAAGAGCCGCTTCCTCCGCTTTCCCCTGTGCTTGCGCGCATCCGAAGCGCCATGACGGATACAGCACCGCTTTATGTGAATTTCACAAGCGGATCCACCGGGACACCGAAGGGAGTTGCGGTCTGTCACAGGAGTGTGATTGAGTTCATCGCACATTTTGCACCGCTCTTTCAGGTGACGGAAGAAGACATCTTCGGCAATCAGGCGCCGTTTGATTTTGATGTGTCGGTAAAGGATATTTACAGCGGACTGTACACCGGAGCGAAGGTGCAGATCATTCCGAGGGAGTATTTCAGCAATCCGACACAGCTGATGGACTATCTGTGTGAGAAGAAAACAACGATCCTCATCTGGGCGGTCAGCGCAATGTGTTTTGTTTCCATTATGAATGCACTGGACTACCGCATACCGGAAACGGTGCGGGCGGTCGGCTTTTCCGGCGAAGTGATGCCCATCAAGCAGCTGAAGGTCTGGAAGAAATATCTGCCGGATGCCATGTATGTCAATCTGTATGGTCCGACGGAGATCACCTGCAACTGTACCTACTATGTTCTGGATCCGGGGAAGGAATATGGACTGGAGGAGGTTATTCCGGCAGGCACAGCCTTTGAAAATGAGAAGGTGTTCCTTCTGGATGAGGAAAATCAGGAGGTGGATCCGTCTGATTTATCGGGTGAGGGCGAGATCTGCGTGGGCGGAACCTGTGTTGCTCTTGGCTACTACCGGGATCCGGAGCGGACCGCGGCGGCGTTTGTCCAGAATCCGCTGAATGATCGTTATCCGGAGCGGATTTACCGGACGGGTGACATCGGGCGTTACGATGCGGACGGAAATCTTGTTTATGTTTCCCGCAAGGATTTCCAGATCAAGCATCTGGGGCACCGCATTGAGCTTGGTGAAGTGGAGGCGGATACCATGGCAAGGGACGGCGTTTCCCGTGCCTGCTGCATCTATGACGCGAAGAAGAAACGTCTGATCCTGTTTTACACCGGAGAACGTGATAAAAAGGATCTGGAAAAAGAGCTGAAGGAAATACTTCCTCCCTTTATGGTTCCGAACAAGACCATCCGGCTGGAGGAGATGCCTCTCAACAAGAATGGAAAGATCGACCGACATGCGCTGGAAGCAATTTATCAGAAGCCTTCCGGAAAGTGATGATGAGAATGATGAACGACGAAGCATTGATCCATATTGTACAGCAATACGGGACACCGACGTATGTGTTTGATACGGAGACGCTGAAGAACCGTGTCCGGAAAATTTCTGAAATGGTCGGAGAGCAGGTGAAGCTTTGCTATTCGATTAAGGCAAATCCGTTTCTGATTCCTGCGATGCTGGAGGTGGTTTCACATCTGGAGGTCTGCAGCCCCGGAGAACTGGAAATCTGCGAGGCACTTCAGGTCCCGATGGAGAGCGTGGTTTATTCGGGCGTCAACAAGGAGCCCTCGGATGTGAGGCAGGCCGTAGAGGACGGCGTTGGAATCTGTACGGCAGAATCACTCCGCCACGTGATGCTTCTTCAGAATGCCGCGAAGGCCGCAGGGAAGAAGGTCCCGGTACTTCTGCGTCTGAATTCCGGTGCACAGTTCGGGATGTCGAGAGAGGATCTTCTTTCTGTGATCCGGAACCGTGACAGGTATCCGGACCTGACCATCGAGGGTGTTCATTATTTCGCCGGAACGCAGAGGAAGAACAAGGAACTTCATCAGCAGAAGGAAGAGCTGCAGATGCTGAAGGAGCTTTTCCGGGAGATAGAGGAAACGGAGGGCTTTGTTCTTCATAAGCTGGAATATGGGCCGGGACTTCCGGTTCCTCTTTTTGAGGGAGCGGACTTCTCGGATACGCTTGCCCCGATGAGAGAGCTGGCACCTGTTCTGCAGGAGGTCTCGCAGTGGGCGGAGCTTACGGTGGAGGCCGGCCGCTTTTTCGCCACCGAGTGCGGATACTATGTGACAAAGGTCGTTGACAGCAAGCGCGTGGAGAATAAGAAATACTGCATTGTGGACGGCGGGATCAACCATGTGAATTATCTGGGACAGATCATGGGAATGAAGCTTCCGGTGATCCGACATTTCCGCGGAAACGGAGATCCGGATGCAGAGATGTCCGGCGTGAGCTACAGAGCTGTCTGTGACGGGGAGAAGAGCAGTCAGGAGCCTAGGGAGGACTGGGCCATCTGCGGGAGCCTTTGCACCACAAACGATGATCTTGTCCGCTCCAGAACGATGGAAGAGCCTTTGCCGGGAGATCTGCTGGTCTTTGAGAATATCGGCGCTTATTCGGTGACAGAGGGAATCTATCTGTTCCTCAGTAGAAAAATGCCCCGGATTGTGTTATATAATGGTATTTCGGATATTCGTCTGGCACGTGATTTTGTCGATACAAGCCGGTTGAATACCATTCAGCTTGGATAACGTTCCCGGAATCGCCTTCGAACCTGTGCGGCGAGGGGAAATTCCGGTTGGAGGTGCTGCGGGTTTCCGGCAGCAGGAAAGGATGACGAAGAGATGGAAGAACTCATTGAACTTTTGCAGGACATTAAGGATGACGTGGATTTTGAGAACTGCACGACGCTGATCGATGATGGAATTCTGGATTCCTTTGATATTCTGCAGATCATCAGTGCGCTGAATGATGAATATGACATTTCAATCCCTGCAGGAGAGATCGTGCCGAAGAACTTCAACAGTGCAAAGGCACTGTACGAGATGGTACAGAGACTTCAGGAAGCATAATCGGACAGGATACCAGAATACGAGGACAGCATATTATGAAGGAATTGTCAAAGACCTACGATCCGCAGTCCATTGAGGACAGGATTTACGAGAACTGGGAAGAGAAGAAGTATTTTCATGCGGAGGTGGATCATTCGAAGCTTCCGTTTACGATTGTGATCCCGCCGCCGAATATTACCGGCCAGCTCCACATGGGACATGCGCTGGATGAGACGATGCAGGACATCATCATCCGCTTTAAGAGAATGCAGGGCTATAATGCATTGTGGCAGCCCGGGACCGACCATGCCTCCATTGCAACCGAGGTAAAGGTCATCAATGAGCTGAAGAAGAAGGGCATCACCAAGGCAGATCTTGGCCGTGAGGGCTTTCTTGAGAAGTGCTGGGAGTGGCGCGAAGAGTATGGTCACCGCATTGTGAAGCAGCTGAAGAAGCTGGGATCTTCCTGCGACTGGGATCGTGAGCGCTTCACCATGGACGAGGGTTGCAACAAGGCCGTGACCGAGACCTTCGTAAAGATGCATGAGAAGGGATGGATTTACAAGGGCAACCGTATGGTGAACTGGTGCCCGGTATGCCAGACCTCTATTTCGGATGCCGAAGTGGAATACAAGGAGCAGCAGAGCCATTTCTGGCACATCAAGTATCCTCTGATTGAGGAGGATGGAAGCGTCAGCACAACGCAGTTCCTGGAATTTGCGACCACCCGTCCGGAGACGATGCTCGGAGATACTGCCGTTGCAGTCAATCCGGAGGATCCCCGTTACAAGAACCTGATCGGAAGAGAGGTCATGCTTCCGATTATGAACCGTCCGATTCCGATTGTTGCAGATGAGCACGCCGATCCTGAGGAAGGAACCGGCGTGGTTAAGATTACGCCCGCACATGACCCGAACGACTTTGAGGTCGGGAAGCGTCACAACCTTCCGGTGATCAACATCCTGAACGACGATGCGACCATCAATGAGAACGGCGGCAAGTATCAGGGAATGGACCGGTATGCGGCAAGAGATGCCATCGTGAAGGAGCTCGATGAGATGGGCCTTCTTGTCGGCATCGAGGATCTGACGCATAACGTCGGAACCCACGACCGCTGCGGCACCACGGTAGAGCCGATGGTGAAGGAGCAGTGGTTCGTGAAGATGGACGAGCTGATCAAGCCCGCCGTCAAGGCCGTGGAGGACGGTGAAATCCAGCTTATTCCCAAGAGCATGGAGAAGACCTACTTCAACTGGACGAACAACATCAAGGACTGGTGCATTTCCCGTCAGCTCTGGTGGGGACACCGGATTCCGGCATGGTACTGCGATGACTGCGGTGAGACGATTGTGGCAGGCGAAGCACCGGAGAAATGCCCGAAGTGCGGCAGCACACATCTGAAGCAGGATCCGGATACGCTGGACACCTGGTTTTCCTCTGCACTGTGGCCGTTTGAAACGCTTGGATGGCCGGAGCAGACGGAGGATCTGAAGTATTTTTATCCGACGGATGTGCTGGTAACCGGCTATGACATTATTTTCTTCTGGGTTATCCGGATGATTTTCTCCGGTTATGAGCAGATGGGAGAGAAGCCGTTCAAGACCGTACTCTTCCACGGACTCGTCCGCGACTCACAGGGACGCAAGATGTCGAAGTCTCTCGGCAACGGCATTGATCCCCTTGAGATCATCGACAAATACGGTGCGGATGCACTGCGTCTCACCCTGATTACAGGAAATGCGCCCGGCAACGACATGCGCTTCTATATTGAGCGCGTGGAGAACAGCCGGAACTTCGCCAATAAGGTATGGAATGCTTCCCGCTTCATCATGATGAACATGGAGGACGGGAAGGAGGCGGATGCTGCGGTCATGCCGCAGGGACTTCAGCCGGAGGATCAGTGGATTCTGTCCAAGTTCAACCATGTGGTATCGGATGTCACTGAGAACATGGAGAAGTTTGAGCTGGGCATCGCTGTCCAGAAGGTCTATGACTTTATCTGGGGCGAGTTCTGCGACTGGTACATCGAGATGGTGAAGCCGAGACTGTACCGCACCGATGATGCCGTAAGCAAGGAAGCAGCGCTTTGGACGCTTCAGACCGTTCTGATCGGAGGCTTGAAGCTTCTGCATCCGTTTATGCCTTTTATTACGGAGGAAATTTTCTCTACGATTCAGACGAAGGAGCCTTCCATCATGATCTCCTCGTGGCCGAAGCGCAGAGAGGACTTTGACTTCCCGGAGCAGGAGAAGGATATCGAAATGATCAAGGATGCGGTATCCGGAATCCGCAAGATGCGCAGCGACCGGAACGTGGCCCCTTCGAGAAAATCCAAGGTCTATGTCGTTTCCGACAGTGACAAGACCCTGGAGGTATTCCGCAAGGATCAGCTCTTCTTTGAGACGTTGGCATATGCGAATGAGATTGTTCTGCAGAAGGATCAGGCAGGCATTCCGGATGGAGCGGTATCGGTGATTGAGCCGTTTGCAACCTTCTTCGTTCCGATGCAGGATCTGATGGATATCACTGCAGAGGTGGAGCGTCTTCAGAAGGAGCTCGATCGTCTTGACGGCGAGCTGAAGCGCTCGGAGAAGATGCTCTCCAATGAGAGATTCCTTGCCAAGGCACCTCAGGCGAAGATTGACGAAGAGAAGGAGAAGCAGCAGAATTACCGCCTGCAGTATGAGTCGGTGAATGCGATGCTGCAGCAGATGAAGAATCTGTAACCGGAGGCGGAAGGAAAACCTGCAGCCGGCTGCAGAGGAAAGAGCTGCGAAGGTAGGTGACGTATGATCAATTTTGATGAAGAGATCAAGAAATTTCATCCGAGTCTTGAAATCAGCGATGTCGAGAATGCAATTTACAACCAGGATATGAAGGATATGGTTGACGTCATGCTGAAGATGACAAAGGACGGCGTATACGGGGCAGAGAGTTCTCCGGCACACAACATAAGGATGTAATCAATGTATTGCTTCAAATGCGGCTGCGAGCTCAATAAGACGGATCATTGTCCGAACTGCGGAGCGGATGTAGGCACTTATAAGAAAATTATATATACGTCCAATTATCTGTATAATGACGGGCTGCAGAAGGCACAGGTACGGGATCTTTCCGGTGCAATCCTGTCGCTGAAGAACAGTCTGTGGTTCAACAAGGATAACCTGGATGCCAGGAATCTTCTCGGTCTCATTTACTACGAGATCGGAGAGACGGTTGCGGCACTTTCGGAGTGGGTGATCTCCAAGAACATCAACGACGAGAGACTTCACCGCAAGCAGAATCTCGGGGCGGAGTATCTGGCACAGGTTCAGGCAAGCAAACAGACGATGGAGAATCTTGACAGCTCCATCGAGAGATATAATCACGCTCTGGAATGCTGCTATACCGATAATCTGGACGTTGCGGTTCTGCAGCTGAAGAAGGTGCTGTCGGTGAATCCGCGCTATCTGCGCGCAAGACAGCTCCTTGCGCTGCTTTATATTGAGAACAAGCAGTACAAGCGGGCTGACAAAGAGCTGCAGCGCTGCCTTCTTCTGGATGTGAACAACACGACCACCCTTCGTTACCGGAAGGAGGTCCTTTCGAAGCTTCAGCCGGAAGGTGCCTCGCAGGCGGGTGCACAGAATGCGATGCACAAGGCCAATGTCCGGACGGTTAAGACGGCCGCTACCGGTGCGGATGCGCAGGCGGCCCGCGGCAGGAATGGAAAGCCGAAGAAACCGAAGGTTGGCAGTGTCATCAAATACACGGCAGATAATGAGACCATTATTCAGCCGGTTAACGCAAGAAATCCGGGTGTAGACGGCTTTGGCATTCCTTCCTGGATTTACGGCGGGGTGATCGGGCTTCTTGTGGGCGCTGCAATGGTAGCGTTTGTCATCATGCCCACCAGAATCCAGTCCATACGAACGGATGCACAGAAGCAGATCCGGGAGATTTCCTCCCAGTCGGACGGCAAGGATTCTCAGATCACCGATCTGCAGAGTCAGGTGGAGCAGCTGAATGCGGATTTGAAGGATCTGCAGGAGGAGCAGGAGAAGAACACGGTCTCCGGGGGAGAGAACAAGGCGGATGTGCTGATGGAGAGTGCGGCGCTCTACGTGGAGGATTCGGTGAAGGTTGCAGATGCAGCCAAGGCCCTGGCGAAGATCGACCCGGAGACGGCAACGGAGGGAATGTCCGATGCCTATACAAAGCTGTACAACGATCTGTATCCGCTTCTTCGCGCTGAGATTCTGCAGACCTTTGCGGATTCCGGAATTACGGCGTATGAGGCGTCCACTCCGGATTATGCGGCGGCTGCAGAGGATCTGGAGACTGCGAATAAGTTTGAGAAGCAGGATCAGACCGGGCAGACCTGGGCGAAGCGCCAGTACTATCTGGCAAACTCCTATTATCAGCTGTATCTGGCGGCGAAGGACGGCTCGTCTGATGACAACAATACCTCTGCGGAGGAATATGTGACCAAGGCAAAGGCTGTGATTGCAAATCTGGCGGCGAAGGATGCATCATCGGAGTATACGACCAAAGCAAATGCACTGCTTGCACAGCTTCCTGAGGTGACGGCAGGAGGTGCCGCAGCATCCGGGAAAGCGGCAGGCACCGGGTCATCAGCCGAGTCAGAGGGAAGTACCGGAACGGCGAATGCAAACGGCACATCAGCAGGAGCAGCGGGAAGTACAGGCGCAGCGAATGCAAACGGCACATCAGCAGGAGCAGCGGGGAGTACAGGCGCAGCGAATGCAAACGGTGCCGGCGGCGCACAGGAATAGGAAAAACATAACAGCAGATGTAACAAGTAGGCGCACCGCTTGTACGGTGCGCTTTGTTGCACCCTGCAGGTGTACTGCACATAGAGTATGCACAGAGGTATGTAGAATGAAACGGGAAATGGAATTCAAGATGGAACGTCCGGGACTTTTGCAGGAGGGACAGAAGGTGACGGTCACGGAAGGACTGCTTCCCAGCAACTATTACTATACGATTGATCCTTCTCTTGCAATGAGCGGGAATATCCCTTTTACGAAACGGCTGAAGGCCAGAGAAGGCATTGTGAAAACGATAGAAGAGAATGAGCGTGGCTTTTATGTCATCGCTGAATTTGAAGAGGATTGAGGAATCATCAGCATATGGAAGAAAATAGGACGACAGCCGGGAAAATGCCGCTTCGGAATGCGCTCTGCTGCTTCCTGGGAGCACTGATCTGGGGAACCGCCTTTGTGGCACAGAGAATCGGCAGCGATGAGATTCCGGTTTCTGCCTTTGTCGGGATTCGCTTCCTGATGGGCTTTGTGGTGCTGCTGCCTCTTGTCATTGCAAGAGAGCGGATGCGCAGGCGCAGAATTGCGCAGGGCGACCGGACGGTGGAGCCGGTTGATCACAGACAGTCTGTGATCGGAGGAATGGTTTGTGGTGTGGTGCTTATGGCAGCCTCCTGGCTTCAGCAGGCGGCAATTCCGCATGTATCGGTCGGGAAAGCAGGGTTTCTGACGGCGCTGTACATCATCATGGTTCCGATTCTTTCTTTTCTTTTCACACGGAGAAGCAAGGCAAAGGTCTGGGTTTCGGCAGCCATTTCCGCAGTCGGACTGTACTTTCTGTGTATGAAGCCGAATGAGAGCTTTGGAATCGGGACCTGGGAGCTGATATTGATTGGCGGCGCTCTTATGTTCTCTCTGCAGATTATGAGCATTGACCATTTCGTCGTTCGGACCGATGGGGTAGAATTATCCTGTATGCAGTTTCTTACAACCGGCGTGCTCGGCTCTGTCATTGCGCTGGCACGGGGAGAGATGTCGCTGGCCGGTGTGTCCACGGCGGGAATTCTTGCTCTGCTGTATGCGGGTATTTTCTCCAGCGGAATTGCATATACGCTGCAGATTGTCGGACAGAAGGGAGCGGATCCTGCTATTGCGTCTCTGATTATGTCGCTGGAATCCGTCATCAGTGCGGTTTCTGCCTTTTTGATTCTTCATCAGACGATGTCAGGGAGAGAGCTTTTTGGCTGCGTGCTGATGGCTTCTGCAATTGTACTGGTACAGATGCCTGAGCTTCATCCGGGAAGAAAACGGGCAGAGGCAGGGGAAACCGGAGAAACAGGAAAGACCAAGGATGGAACGCAAAACGCTTAAAGAGAAGAACAAGAACTGCCGGAAAGGGAGAATCTCAGGAAAGAAGACGCTGCTTCTTTTATGCCTTCTGCCCTGCCTTCTCTTTGGCTGTGCAAAGGCTCCGGGGATCAATACGGAGGGTGAGGAATCGCAGGGAGACAAGCTTCTGGAAGCAGGCTCCTATCAGGAGGCTGCCGATCTGTATCAGCAGAAGATCGATGGCGGAGAGGGAAGCGAAGAAAATTACCGGCGTCTTGGGATTGCCTGGATGGGACTTGGAGATTACAACAAGGCCGCAGCTGCCTTTGAGACAGCGCTTTCCGAGGCCGGAATTGTTCCGGGGGATACGGAATACGACATCAATTATTACCTGGGCTCCTGCTACGACAAGCTCGGAGATTACGAGGCTGCGCTGAAGGTTTACGATGCCATCGTGACGCTGCGTCCGAAGGATGCCGATGCCATTGAGCTTCGCGGCGCGGTGAAAATGCAGATGGGCGACACGGATGGGATGCAGGAGGATTTCTCCAAATCAATTGCGCTGGAGCCATCCAATTATGATCGTCTGCTTTCTGTTTATTCGGCGATGTCGCAGAATGGATACGACACCGAGGGAAAGGTATACCTGCAGAATGCCCTTGATAAGTATTCTGACAGCATGAGCAGCTATGACCGGGGCCGGATTGCCTATTATGTCGGAGACTATGAAACGGCAAGAACCAATCTGGAGCAGATGCAGAGCAATACAGATGAAAAGGTCGTCCTGATGCTGGGCAGAACCTATGAGGCACTGGGAGATTTCAATTACGCGACCAATGTATATAAAACCTTTCTTTCCTCAGACTCGACGCATCCGGAGGTATATAATCAGCTGGGCCTCTGCTGTATGAAGATGGAGGCTTACGATGCGGCCCTGGAGGCGTTTCAGAACGGGAAGAAGCTTGGCGCAGCGGAGTGCCTGCAGAGCCTTTCCTTTAATGAAATCGTGGCGTACGAGCACCTGGGTAATTTTGAACAGGCCAAGGCTCTGATGGATACCTATCTGGCGTCTTATCCGGGAGATGAGAAGGCAAAGAGAGAGCAAGTTTTTTTAAGTACAAGATAACAGGTTGCACAGGCTGTGAGCCATGCGTTATACTGCAACCGAATATCCGCGGTCCATGCATGACCGCAGCAAGGAAGGAAGCTATGATTTCAAAACTGATCGAAGAAATCCGTAAGAAGAATGCACCGGTGGTTGTCGGACTGGATCCGCAGATGAGCTTTATTCCGGAGCAGCTGTTAAAGGATGCTGCCCGTCATGTGGAGGATGCGACCTATGACGAGGATCTTGGCACCGCGGCAGAGGCGGTCTGGCGCTTCAACAAGGAGATTGTGGATGCGGTTGCAGACCTGGTTCCTGCGGTGAAGCCGCAGATTGCGATGTATGAGCAGTTCGGAATTCCGGGGATGATCGCATACTGGAAGACGGTTCGCTACTGTCAGGAAAAGGGGCTGATTGTGATCGGTGACGTGAAGCGCGGAGACATCGGATCGACCTCGGAGGCATATGCGAGAGCTCACCTTGGAAGAGTTGAAATCGGCGGACACAGAATCCGTGCGTTTTATGAGGATTTTGCAACCGTAAATCCTTATCTTGGAACAGATGGAATCAAACCGTTTGTGGATATCTGCAATCAGGAGGACAAGGGCATCTTTGTTCTGGTAAAGACCTCCAATCCCTCCAGCGGAGAGTTTCAGGACATTAAGACCGAGGACGGCCGTCATATGTACGAGGTGGTCGGAGAAAAGGTCCGTGAGTGGGGCGAGCAGTCGATGGACGGCGCGTACAGCAATGTGGGAGCAGTGGTCGGAGCAACCTATCCGGAGCAGGCGAAGGTGCTTCGCGAGCTGATGCCGCATACCTTTATCCTGGCACCTGGGTACGGAGCACAGGGAGCAACGGCAAAGGATCTGTCCGGCTTCTTTGACAAGGATGGAAACGGCGCAATTGTCAATTCCTCCAGAGGAATCATTGCGGCCTATAAGAAGGAGAAGTATGCCCGCTTCGGCGAGGAGGGCTTTGCGGATGCGGCAAGAGCGGCAACGATTGATATGATCGAGGATCTTCGCACGGCACTTGGTTAAGAGCAGCGGTCAGACTGCGGAAGGAAGGATATCCATGGAACAGTACAAACAGGATTTTATTGATTTTATGCTGGATTCCCGTGTCCTTAAATTCGGGGATTTTACCTTAAAGAGCGGACGCAAGTCTCCGTTCTTCATGAATGCAGGTGCTTATCAGAACGGCGGACAGCTGATCCGTCTCGGTGAGTATTATGCCAGAGCCATTCATGATACGTATGGTCTGGATTTTGACATTCTGTTCGGACCTGCCTATAAGGGCATTCCGCTTGCAGTGGCCACGGTGATGGCCATCAGTAAGATATACGGCGTGAACATCCGTTACTGCGCAAACCGTAAGGAGGTCAAGGATCACGGGGACACCGGAATCCTTCTCGGAAGTAAGCTCCGCGATGGAGACCGCGTGGTGATCATTGAGGACGTTACCACCTCCGGAGCATCGATGGCGGAGACGGTTCCGATTCTTCGCGCACAAGCAGATGTGGAGATTCTCGGACTGATGGTTTCTCTGAACCGTATGGAGGTCGGTCTGGAGGGGAAGGTTTCCGCACTGGATGAGATTAAGGAGAAATACGGCTTCCCTGCAGGAGCAATCGTAACCATGCAGGATGTCATGGATTATCTTGGAACGCCGAGGGAAGGCGAGACCGAGGCATTTCTGAACGATGACATGAAGGAAGCGCTCCGCAAATACTACGAGGAATATGGGGTACATTAATTGAGAAAGCCTCATGGACATTTATTCAGCAGCCGGGAGCAGTCGGTCAACGCCCTTCTGTCAGTGATACTGGGAGGGATTTCACTGCTCTCCTGCAGCATCATGGTCTATCTGACATATAAGAACGGCGGTCAGGCGCAGCTGCGCTATGGCGGCGTCGTTTTTATATGTCTTTTTTTCTCTCTGGCAGGCATGATTCTGGCAATTTTGTCTCGAAGGGAGCCGGAGAAATTTTATCTGACTTCCTATCTTGGCATGCTGTTAAACGGGCTGGTTCTGGCCTTTGGCTTTGTGGTGATGTATTTGGGAGCATGAGTAATGAGTGAATTATTTGAACTGGATGAAGCACGGATCCGGGAACTTGCGGCGGAGGAAAAATGCCCGGTTTCCGCGAGGGCAGAGGACTTCTTTGACAGCGCGCTGCAGCTTCTTGTGCTTTTTCTGGATGAGTATCATTGGGTTCTGGATGGACGGGCGGAGGAAGCAGAGCTTTCCGTTCTTCAGGAGCATAACCGTGCGTTGTATGCGGATATTCTGCCGGAGCATTATGGAGAGAGCTTTGCAAATCCTGCGTACTGCGCCCTGAAATTCGGAACGGAGTATGGACGATATGCGGCGGCGTTTGTGTATGAGCTTCGCAGCATGATTCCGTTTCTGTATGAAGGAAATGAGGAAGAAATACGGATCCGTCTGGAACTGTTTCTGGAGGTGTACACAGCTTTTTCCGTGGAGGAGGAGCAGTATCGGACATTTCAAGAGAATGGCGGAAACCCGGAGGAGGAAGGAATGACAGGAATTCCTCCGCTGAAGAGTCTTCGGAGCATTCTGCACAGCTATGTGCAGGATTATCTGGAGCAGGAGCTTTCTCTTGAGGTGGAGCACAAGCTCGTCGGAGAAAATGCGGACTACCATGACCTGCTTCTTGATATCCTTAAAGGCAGTGACCTTTCGGATCCGCGCTACCTGTACCGCACGGGCGAGTATATTACCGACAACGAGCTTCGCACCTGGCAGCACCTGCAGGAGCTTTCGGAGGGGGAGATCGGCCGGATGGCAGATACCTGGACAGAGGGTTATCGGATTGGTTTCATCACAGGCGGAAAGGATCTGGACTCCAAAAAAAGAGTGGGACTCATCTGGCATCTTGGCTTTGAACGGATGATTCTGCGTTCCCTTCACAATTTCGAAGCGATGGACAAGACCTGTATCTGCTACCGGGAGACGCAGAGCCTGTTCGGTCTGCATGAAGCAGAGCGCACAGGCTGCTGCGGAGCGGATGCCAATCCGCAGTATCGATACGATCATCGGGAGGATCTGGCGCTTCTTCTGGATGACGATCTTGCGGGAAGAAGAGTGGAGGCACTTGCCGCAGCTTATCGCAGATGGAAGGAAGAAACGGTTCTTTATGCCGGGCCTGCGGTGATGGAGGTGTTCGGCGAGACGCCGTTTGCCCCTGTCAGCGGAGATGCCAAGACCTCCTTTGACAAGGGCCAGCAGAAGCTGATTTCACGCTTTCGCCAGGTTGCAAGCCGCTATTATAACGATGCGGTGATCGGGAAGAACCGAAGCTTTACCATTATTTCGTTCCCACTTCCCTCGATTGAGAAGGGAAATCCAAGGGGAGCAGCCTACGAGGATATTTTCGATGCGGTTCTGAGAATTAACACGCTGGATTATGAAACGTATCAGCGGATTCAGAGCATTCTGATTGCGGCGCTGGACCGAGCGGACCGGCTTCATGTGACCGGGCGGTGCGGCAATCCGACGGATCTTACCGTAAATCTCTGGAAGCTGAAGGATTCTTCCCGGGAAACCATTTTTGAAAACTGCGTGGCAGATGTTAACATTCCCGTGGGAGAGGTGTTTACCTCGCCGGTTCTGAAGGGGACGGAGGGCGTTCTTGCGGTTTCCGGGGTCTATCTGGAGGGGCTGTTTTTTAAAAATCTGTCCCTGACCTTTGCGGACGGCTGTGTCTGCGACTATTCCTGTGATAATTTTGCAGGGGAGGAGAATGGACCGGAAAAGGGACGTGCTTATATCGAAGAGAATATCCTGTTTCACCACAAAACTCTTCCCATGGGAGAGTGCGCGATCGGAACGAATACAACTGCCTACGCAGAAGGAATCCGCTATGGCATCACGGACCGGCTTCCGATTCTGATTGCGGAGAAGACAGGGCCTCACTTTGCGGTAGGAGATACCTGCTACAGCGATGAGGAGGAGAATGAGAGCTTCAACCCGGACGGAAAGCGGATTGTTGCGAAGGAGAATGACTTCTCAAGACTTCGGGATACCGAGCCGGAAAAGGCGTATTTTGGCTGTCACACGGATATTACCATTCCGTTTGCGGAGCTTGGAGGGATCGAAGCGATTCATAGAGACGGCACATCAGAAATGATTCTGGAGAATGGTCGATTTGTTCTTCCCGGGACAGAGGAGCTGAACGCTCCCCTGGATTCCCTGAAGGAGAACTGAAAGAGAACTGAAAGAGATTGCTGAATGGAGGTGCATATGGCAACAGTAGGTATCGTAATGGGGTCGGATTCCGACATGAGCGTAATGAGCAAGGCAGCGGAGGTGCTGGATCAGTTCGGCATCAGCTATGAGATGCACATCATCTCGGCACACCGTGAGCCCGATGTTTTCTTCGAATGGGCGAAGGGCGCCGAGGAGCGCGGCATCAAGGTCATTATTGCAGGAGCAGGAATGGCAGCTCATCTTCCGGGAATGTGCGCTGCGCTTTTCCCGATGCCGGTCATCGGAATTCCGATGCATACGACGTCTCTCGGCGGAAGAGATTCTCTCTACAGCATTGTGCAGATGCCGAGCGGCATTCCGGTTGCGACGGTAGCAATCGGCGGCGGCAAGAATGCGGGCATTCTCGCTGCAAAGATTCTGGCAGTTTCGGATGAAGCGCTGCTTGCGAAGCTGAAGGACTTCACGGCGTCCATGGAGGCAGAGGTAAAGGCGAAGGACGAGAAGCTGCAGGAGACCGGTTACAAGGGATATGCAAAATAACTCATCGGTATTGTTATAAACAGGGATAACCAAAGGAGGAGCATTCATGGCACTTGATTACAAATCATCCGGCGTAGACGTTGAGGCAGGCTACAAATCGGTAGAACTTATGAAGCAGTATGTGAAAACCACCATGCGTCCGGAGGTACTGGGAGGACTCGGCGGATTTTCCGGTGCATTTGATCTTTCACAGATCAGCAAGATGAAGAATCCGGTTCTGCTCTCCGGAACCGATGGAGTCGGAACCAAGCAGAAGCTGGCATTTCTGATGGATCGTCATGATACCGTAGGAATTGACTGCGTTGCCATGTGCGTCAATGACGTTGCGTGTGCAGGCGGAGATCCTCTGTTTTTCCTGGATTATATTGCATGCGGAAAGAACATTCCGGAGAAAATTGCGACCATCGTAAAGGGCGTTGCAGAGGGCTGCGTACAGGCTGACAGCGCGCTTCTTGGCGGTGAGACGGCAGAGCATCCCGGGATTATGCCGGATGAGGAATATGATCTTGCAGGCTTCTCCGTAGGCGTTGTGGAGAAGGAGGAAATGATCACCGGACAGGACATCAAGGCTGGCGATATGCTGATCGGCATTGCGTCCAGCGGTGTTCATTCCAACGGCTTTTCTCTGGTCCGGAAGGTGTTCGATATCGAGAGCAGAGAGGTTCTGGAGAAGACCTATGAAGAGCTTGGCGGCGCAAGACTTGGCGACGTTCTTCTGACACCGACAAGAATTTACGTTCATGCGATGAAGGCAATCCGCGAGGCAGGTGTCCGGGTTAAGGGCTGCAGCCACGTGACAGGCGGCGGTTTTTATGAGAACATTCCGCGCATGCTTCCGGACGGAACGGTGGCCCGGATTCAGAAGAACAGCTATCCGATCCCGGCGATTTTCCCGCTGATGCAGAAGGTCGGCGAAATTGACGAGCATGTTATGTACAACACCTTCAACATGGGAATCGGTCTGTGCCTTGCCATTGATCCGAAGGATAAGGACAAGGTGATTGCGGCTGCGGAGTCTGCAGGCGATCATGCCTATGTGATCGGTGAGATTGTTGCGGCAGAGGATGCTGCACATGTGGATGCAGGCGGCAATACGAAGGCAGAGAGCAGAAAGGGCGTTGAGTTATGCTGAAGCTGACGGTTCTCGTTTCAGGCGGCGGCACAAACCTGCAGGCAATCATTGACCGGATTGCGGATGGAAGCATTCACGGAGCAGAGATTGTCCGTGTGATTTCCAACAACCCGGGCGTGTATGCGCTCGAGCGGGCGGAGAAGGCAGGGATCCCTTCTCAGGTCCTTTCTCCGAAGGATTTCGCATCCAGAGAGGAATTTAACGATGCGCTTCTTGCGGCACTTCAGGCTTCCGGAGCGGATCTTGTAGTTCTTGCGGGGTGTCTTGTGGCGATTCCGCCGCAGGTGGTAAAGGCGTATCCGAATCGGATCATCAACATTCATCCTGCACTGATTCCGTCCTTCTGCGGAAAGGGCTTTTACGGGCTGCACGTGCACGAGAAGGTTCTTGAGCGCGGCGTCAAGGTGACAGGCGCGACGGTTCATTTTGTGGACGAGGATCTGGACCACGGGAAGATTCTCCTGCAGAAGGCGGTGGAGATTCCGGACGGAATCACACCGGAGGAGCTGCAGCAGAAGGTGATGAAGGAAGCGGAATGGATCATTCTTCCGAAGGCAATTGATATGATTGCAGATGGACAGATTCCGATTGGAGAGTAAGGAAGAGAAAATGCTGCAGGAAGGCTGCGGCAGCGGAGGCTGATTATGAAGGTACTTTTGATTGGAGGAGGCGGACGCGAGCATGCGATTGCGGCGTCCATCATGAAATCAAAGCGGGTTGAGAAGCTCTACTGTGCACCGGGAAATGCCGGAATTGCGAGAATTGCGGAGTGTGCACCGATCGGCGTCATGGAGTTTGACCGCCTGATTGCATTTGCAAAGGAGAAGGAGATTGATCTTGCGGTATGCAGCCAGGACGATCCTCTGTGCGCCGGAATTGTTGATGCGTTTGAAGCGGCAGGCCTTAAGATCTTCGGAACCAGGAAAAATGCGGCCATCATTGAAGGCAGCAAGGCATTTTCCAAGGACCTTATGAAAAAATACGGAATTCCCACGGCGGCGTATGAGACCTTTACGGATCCGGATGCTGCCATCTCGTATCTGGAGACGGCAAAGCTTCCGATTGTCCTGAAGGCAGACGGTCTTGCTCTCGGAAAGGGGGTTCTGATCTGCAATACGCTGGAGGAAGCGAAGGAAGGCGTGCGCACGATCATGCTGGATAAGAAGTTTGGCTCTGCCGGCAATGAGCTTGTTATCGAGGAATTCATGACCGGGCGTGAGGTGTCCGCACTGGCCTTTGTGGACGGGAAGAACTATCGCCTTATGAGCTCCTCACAGGATCATAAGAGAATCGGAGATGGAGACACCGGTCTGAATACCGGCGGAATGGGAACGTTTTCCCCCAGCCCGTTCTTTACCAAAGATGTGGAGGACATCTGCAGGAAGACCATTTTCCAGCCGACCGTGGATGCAATGCGGGAGGAAGGAAGAGAATTCAAGGGCGTCCTTTATTTCGGTCTGATGCTGACGGCGGATGGTCCGAAGGTTGTTGAGTACAACACGCGCTTTGGCGACCCGGAGACACAGGTGGTTCTGCCCAGAATGGAAACCGATATTATCGATGTCTTTGAAGCCTGCATGAACGGGACACTGGATCAGATCGATCTGAAATTCTCGGACAATGCGGCAGTCTGCGTTGTTCTGGCAAGCGGTGGCTATCCGTCCTCCTATGAGAAGGGGAAGGTTATCACGGGGCTTGAGAACTTCGATGGCAGGGACGATCTGTTCTGCTTCCATGCGGGAACAAAGTTTGATGAGAACGGCGAGACCGTAACAAGCGGCGGACGCGTTCTTGGCGTGACAGCACTAGCGGGAACCCTGAAGGAAGCAAGGGCAAAAGCCTACGAAGCCGTGAAGCTGGTATCCTTTGACAAGGCGTACTATCGGCATGACATCGGCAAGGCCATTGACCAGGCCTGAAGAAAAGGGTGCTTTTTCAGAAAAAATGTGATAATCTACATCTATCTGTGTAATGTTGCAAGTCACATATTTCTAACCGTATGTTGCCGCAGAAGCGGCAGGGAAGGTAATCATGAAATCAAAACTGAATCGAATCAGAACGATTGCCGCAGCGGCAGCTCTGTCTGCAGCAGTATCGTTCGCAACGCCTGCCTTTGGACTTGTTTCTCTGGCAGCAACCGGTACGGTAACCGGCAGTGACATCAACGTACGGAGCGAAGCAAGCTCCTCCTCCAGCCAGGTCGGCACCGTAACAACAGGGGATACGGTAACCGTTGGAGAGACGGCAACCGACGATTCCGGAGCAACCTGGTATCAGGTGACATTAAGCAATGGAACGACAGGCTACGTCCGCGGCGATTTCCTGACGGTATCCGAGGATGAGACTTCTTCGGAGGAAGCATCTACGGAAGAAATCGAGGCGTCTACCGAAGCAAACACTGAAGCTACGGATGAGGCTGCAGCGAATGCCGCGCAGGCAGCAGAGCAGGATACCGGCGGATATCAGGTGGTGCTTGCTCCCGATGAGAATGGGGAGGACACCTATTATCTGTATGACAACAATGCCGGCCAGAGAATGAAGATTTCGGACATCGGCAAGCTTCAGGATGATGTTACCGCTGCCAATAAGGAGGCGGCTTCGGTCAAGGCGAAGTACAGAATCTTCCTCGTAGCTCTTGCCGCAGCGGCAGCGATTCTTGCTGTCATCTGCATTGTTCTGGTGCTGAAGCTTAAGGATGCACTGGCAAACGGACGCAGAGAGCGCGACCTGACGATGGAGCGCAGAGATCAGAGAAGAAATAACAGCAGAGCGGACAGCGTGGAGTCCCTTCGTGCAAGAGAACGCGGCAACGGCACAGCTCCGAGAGGCGGAAGGGGGCGCGATGATGCCTATGCTTCCGGAGCAAGAAGACTGGATCGCGGCGAGGATCCCAGAGATCCGAGAGCGTCCCGTCCGGCAGCAAGACCGGTTCGTCCTTCCGGAGATGACGGATACGGAGTAAGACCGGCAGCCCGTCCGGCAGCTCCTGCAAGAGACGGCGAGGACAGACCGGTCAGACCGGCAACCCGTCCGGCAGCAAGACCGGAGGGTGGTGTGCGCACGGATCGTCCGGCACGTCCCGCGGAGGATGCTGCTGCAAGACGTCCGGCAGCTCCTGCAAGGAAGCAGCCTGCGAAGAACTTCGCAGATGATGACTTCGACTATGATTTCCTGAAGCTGGATGACAAGGACGAATAAGATTTTCGGAGAAAAGTCTTTGACGGACCTTTGATTCCGTATTGACGAAATCACCACTGGTTGAATGTGAGCGCCATGTGTTATACAATGTATAGCACATGGCGCTTTTTATGTGCGCGCCTTTTGGGAACAGAATTGTCTGCTGCGGCCCTTTGGCAGCGGATGGGAAAGGACGAGAGTATGCTGATTGAGATTGATTTCAGCAGCGATGAGGCAATTTATCAGCAGCTGTGCAACCAGATTATTATGGGAATTGCCACCCTGCAGTATACCGATGGACAGGTGCTGCCCTCGGTGCGGCAGCTTGCGGATGAGATTGGAATCAATATGCACACGGTGAACAAGGCCTACACGGTGCTGAAGCAGGAAGGTTTTGTCAAGGTGGACCGGAGAAGAGGCGCGGTGATATCCGTGGATTCGGATAAGCAAAGAGCACTGGAGGCGGTTCGCGGAAAGCTTCAGGAGGCAATTGCGGAGGCACTTTGCCGGGGACTTTCCAGAAAGGATCTTCATGAGCTTGTGGACCGGATTTTTGACGAGTATGAAGCCTGTGTGGCAGAGGCTGCGGCGGGAGCCGGATCCGGGGATGAAGAGTCGGAAGATGAGTAAATGACGGAAGAAAGAGAAAGGTTTGGAAGAGTATGAGCATTCCTTATACACAAAATGCCAGGGAGGTTCTCCGACTTGCCGAAGAGGCGGCAAAGGAGAACGGAAGCGGATATGTCGGAACGGAGCACCTGCTTCTTGGCATGATCCGGGAGCAGGCAGGAGTTGCCTCTCAGGTATTGAAGAACAACGGAATTACCGAAGAGAAGCTGAAGGATATGATTTCCTCGCTTCGTCTGGAGGAGGGAAAGACTGCAGTCATGGACCGGGAAGGGTATACTCCCCGGCTGCGCGACATTCTGGATGGCGCCATGGAGCTTGCAGAAGAGCAATATCATGTGAAGGAGCTTGGAACGGAGTTCTTTCTTCTTGCAACCATTCTGGAGCGTCAGAACGTAGCACTGAAGCTGATGGAGGCTGCGGGAGCAAACGTTCCGAAGATTTATTTTGAAACGCTGGCGGCAATGGGGGTAAATCTGCAGGAGCACCGGCAGGATCTGACCGGCGATCCGCAGCAGGGACAGGACGGCGCTGCCGGCGGAAGAAATATGCTGGAGATGTACAGCCGCGATCTGACCGCCCAGGCGGAGAGCGGGGCCATGGATCCCGTGGTAGGACGCGAGACGGAAACGAAGCGGGTGATTCAGATTTTGTCCAGAAGGACAAAGAACAATCCCTGCCTGATCGGTGAGCCCGGCGTCGGCAAAACGGCCATCGTAGAAGGACTTGCACAGAAGATTGTCCGGGGAGAGGTTCCGGCCTCGGTGCAGGGAAAGCGCCTTCTTACGCTGGATCTGTCCGGCATGGTGGCAGGCTCCAAATACCGCGGCGAATTTGAGGAGCGCATTAAGGGCGTCATCGAAGAGGTCCGGAATGCGGGCGATGTCATTTTGTTTGTGGATGAGATGCACACGCTGATCGGGGCCGGCGGAGCAGAGGGCTCCATTGATGCCTCGAACATTCTGAAGCCCGCTCTTGCACGAGGCGAGATTCAGATGATCGGTGCGACGACCATCAATGAGTATCACAAGTATGTCGAGCGGGATGCCGCACTGGAGAGACGTTTCCAGCCGGTTCAGGTGGAGGAGCCCGATGAAGCGCAGACGCTGGAGATTCTGAAGGGAATCGTGCCGCGCTACGAGGAGCATCATCAGGTCCATGTGAGTAAGGAGGCCATGGAGGAGGCGGTTCGTCTGTCCCAGCGCTATATCAACGACCGCAACCTTCCGGATAAGGCCATTGATGTCATTGATGAAGCCTGCGCTGCGGTTCGCCTGAAGAATCCGGTGAAGAAGGAAAGTGACCCTCTGGCAGAACTTGAAAAGAAGCTCGCCGCAGAGGATGAGAAGCTTGCAAAGGCCGTCGTCGACGGAAGGCTTCGCGCGGCAAGAGCATCCAGAAAGCGCTACGACCAGCTTCAGGAGCAGTTTGAGAAGCTGCTCCGGCAGCCGGCGGAGCAGGCAAAGGAGAAGGAACTGCCGCTTGTGACGGCAGAGGACGTTGCGGGCGTGATTTCTGTCTGGTCCAAGGTGCCGGTCAGCCAGCTCACCGAGAAAGAGAGCGAGCGGCTGCTTCGTCTTGAGGATACGCTGCACAAAAGGGTGATCGGACAGGAGGATGCGGTAAAAGCCGTGTCGAAGGCGATCCGCCGCGGACGTGTCGGCCTGCAGGATCCGAACCGTCCCATCGGCTCGTTCCTGTTCCTCGGACCCACGGGCGTCGGCAAAACAGAGCTTGCCAAGGCTCTGGCGGCAGCTGTGTTCGGCGACGAGAAGAATATGATCCGCGTGGACATGTCGGAATATATGGAGCAGTATGCGGTTTCGAAGATGATCGGCTCTGCACCCGGCTATGTCGGCTATGACGAGGGCGGTCAGCTCACCGACAAGGTGCGGAAGAACCCGTATTCTGTGGTGCTCTTTGATGAGATTGAGAAGGCAAATCCTGATGTCTTCAACATTCTCCTGCAGATTCTGGACGAGGGGCATCTGACGGATTCCAAGGGAAGACAGGTGAATTTCCGCAATACGATTATCATCATGACCTCGAACGTGGGCGCCAGAAATATTGTGGATTCCCGCAGCATCGGCTTCTCCCAGAAGCCTACCAAAGAGCAGGAATATGAGAAAATGCAGGCGGGAGTCATGGCAGAGGTGCGCAAGATGTTCCGCCCGGAATTCATCAACCGTATTGACGGCATTGAGGTCTTCCATGCACTGACGCATGAGGAGCTTCTGCGGATTACCACGCTGCTGTGCAATGATCTGGCACGGCGTGCAAAGGAGCAGCTCGGACTTACGCTTCGCATTGCTCCGTCACTGAAGGAGCACCTTGTCGATCAGTATGCGGATCCGAAGATGGGAGCAAGACCTCTTCGCCGTGCACTCCAGAGCGTTGTGGAGGATGAGCTGTCCACGCGGCTTCTTGCAGAGGAATTCGCAAAGGGCGATTCGGTCACCATCGGCTGCCGGAACGGCAAGGTGACGTTTGAAAAGACAAGGACAAGAGCTGCCCGCGGCAGTCAGAAGGATAGGAAGCATGCCGAATAAAAAGAAAACAACGGCGTTTTACTGCAGAGAATGCGGCTATGAATCTGCAAAATGGGTGGGGCAGTGCCCCGCCTGTCATGCATGGAATACGATGGTTGAGGCTCCGGTACGGGTAATCCCGTCCGCAGCCTCTTCGTTTCGGCAGGGAAGGGCCGGGAAGCCGGGGCTCCTTCCGGAGGCAAGACCGGTATCCCTTTCGGAAATTCACGACGAGGGAGAGGTACGCTGGTCGACCGGATACGGCGAGCTGGACAGAGTGCTTGGAGGCGGCATTGTCAAAGGCTCCATGCTCCTTGTGGGCGGCGATCCCGGCATCGGAAAATCGACACTTCTCCTGCAGGTAACCAGAAATCTTGCAGAGAGCGGCCGCAGCGTGATTTATGTCAGCGGAGAGGAATCGCTTCATCAGATCAAGCTCCGCGCGGGAAGGATCGGAAAGGTCGGGGAGCAGCTGAAATTTTACTGCGAGACAGATCTGGACCGGATTACGGAGGTCCTTCTGGAGGAGAAGCCGGAGCTGGTTGTCATCGACTCCATTCAGACGATGAACAATTCTTCCGTGGACGCGGCTCCCGGGAGCATTTCCCAGATTCGTGAGACGACGGGGGTTCTGCTCCGACTTGCAAAGCAGATGGGAATCACCTTCTTCATCATCGGACATGTGACCAAGGAGGGAACGGTTGCGGGCCCCAGAGTTCTGGAGCACATGGTCGACACGGTGCTGTATTTCGAAGGAGACCGGTATGCGTCCTACCGGATCATCCGCGGAGTCAAGAACCGTTTCGGCTCCACCAATGAGATCGGGATCTTTGAAATGCGGCGGGAAGGTCTGTGCGAGGTGGAAAATCCGTCGGAATATATGCTCTCCGGAAGACCGGAAAATGCCTGCGGGTCGGTGGTCTCCTGCAGCATGGACGGGACAAGAGCGATGCTGACAGAGGTTCAGGCACTTGTCTGCAAGACAAGCTTCGGCTTTCCGAAGCGGCAGGCGACCGGAACGGATTATAACCGTGTGAGCCTTCTGATGGCGGTTCTCGAGAAACGTCTGGGGATTCCTCTTTCGGAATACGATGCGTATGTCAATCTGGCGGGCGGAATCCGGCAGACAGAGCCGGCACTGGATCTTGGCATTGCGCTGGCAATTCTCTCCAGCTACCGGGGACTTCCTGCAGGGGACAAGACGGTGGCCTTTGGGGAGATCGGCCTTTCCGGCGAGGTGCGCATGGTGACGATGGCAGATATACGGGTGCAGGAGGCGGCAAAGCTTGGCTTTGAGACCGTGATCCTTCCTGCAAGCAATGTGAAGGGGCTGAAGGCCCCTGCAGGGATCCGCATTGTGGGAATACGAAGCCTGCAGGAGGCGGTTCGGCAGCTGTCAGAGTGACAGGGGAATCAGGCGAAGGCTTACATCGATGGAAAAATGGTCTGCAGCGGGGAAAGAGGCCTGCGAATTGTGACGGATCTGGAGGGCAATCTGATCCGGAAGGATCGTCTGGATGAAGTAAGATAAGGAAAGACTGGAAAACCAGAACTGTTGGCAGAATCCGCCATGCAGTTCTGGTTTTCTTTTGGACAGTTCATACTTAGTGACTGCTCAATTCTACGCATTTAGAGCGGCACTATGGCGGGGATAGGATAAAACACTCACATACCCCGCCGACTATGCGGGAAAAACCTTGAAATATAGGGCTTTTTAAGGCCCTAAATGCGTAGGTTGGTGCTTTGTTGCGATATGCTCCACGGTTACGGTGCATTGTTCATATTCTGTTTTCGGGAATCTTTATGAAATCTTCAAAATTGCCCGGTATGCTATCCGTAAAATCAAAGAAAGGACTTGATTATATGGATATGATTTTGAAAACGACTGACCTCTGCAAAAATTTCAAGGGGCAAATGGCGGTAAACAATGTGTCACTGAACATCCGGCGCAACTCGGTTTATGGTCTGCTGGGGCCGAATGGGGCTGGCAAATCCACGATCTTAAAAATGCTCACCGGCATTTTGCGCCCCACATCAGGAAGCATCGAGTTTGACGGCCACCCGTGGAAGCGGAATGATCTGGAGCATATCGGTGCTTTGATTGAGATGCCCCCGCTTTACGAAAATCTGACTGCATACGAAAATCTCAAAGTCAGAACTACATTGCTCGGCCTGGACGATGCACGAATTAACGAGGTATTGCAAATTGTCCAGCTCACGAATACCGGCAAGAAACGGGCCGGGCAGTTTTCTCTTGGTATGAAGCAGCGGCTTGGTATTGCTATTGCATTGCTGAACAGTCCCCAGCTTTTGATTCTGGATGAACCGACTAACGGCCTTGACCCTTTAGGGATTGAGGAACTTCGAGAGTTAATTCGCTCTTTTCCCTGCAAAGGGATTACAGTTATTTTGTCCAGCCATATTCTGTCAGAAGTCCAGCAGATTGCAGATCATGTGGGTATCATTGCTGGCGGCGTCCTTGGATATGAGGGAGAGCTTCGCGCCGGTGAAGATTTGGAACAACTCTTTATGGATGTTATTCGCAGAAATGGTAAGGAGGGATATTAAATGGAGATGGCATATATTCAGGCAGAGAACCTAAAGCATAAGAGAACTTTCACAAAAACGCTGATCGTTCTGGCCCCGTTTGTAACTGCGCTTATGAACTTTTTTGTCCCTCTTTGGTTCCAGCTCAATTCTTATAATTGGTGGTATATCCTGCTTTATCCTGGATTCCTTACGCTCACCTGTGCCTTGATTGAACAGCGGGATAATGGCAAACTAAAATATCGTGCCGTTGCTTCATTGCCTGTTTCGCAGAACAAAGTCTGGAAAGCAAAAATTGGAGTGGCCGGTATTTACTCCTGTGTGGGGAATTTCATTTTCCTGGCGCTAAATCTGTTGGGCGGTTTTGCAATATTAGTTATCAACGAAATTCCCCCGACAATCGGAATTTGGCAGGCTGCGGCCGGAACAGCTTGTATTGTCATTGCAAGCCTATGGGAAGTTCCGCTGTGCTTATGGTTATCAAAAAAAGTTGGTATCTTTGTCACGGTTATTCTTAATGCCGGACTTGGAAGCGTTTTAGGAATTTTCACGGCTACAACCTCTTTGTGGATGATCTGCCCGTATAGCTGGGTGCCGCATCTTATGATTTCCGTGTTAGGTATTTTGCCTAATGGTGAGCCGGTTGCAGATCAGAGTACGGCAATGGCATTTTGGATGATTATACTTGTATTGGTCATTTCGCTGGCCTGGTTTGCGGCGCTGTCATTTTTAACTGCAAGATGGTTTGAGAAAAAGGAGGTGGGGTAACTATGGTATCTGTGGTTCGCTGCTGGAAAGCAGAATATCAGAAGTGTAAACATAGCATTTTGCTCTATATGCACAGCATGATTCCGATTATATGTGCGGCGATTTTTGCGGGTTACTATCATATATCCAGATGGGAACTGGCAACCAAAATCAGTGCCTATCTGGAAGTGCTGGCCGTTGCGTTCCCGTTTCTGATCGGCATTATTGTGGGCCTGGTTGTTCAGATCGAAAATCAGGCCGGGCATTATCAGCTTTTGTTGGGAACAATCCCATCTCGCATGGCAACGTATATTGGTAAACTTGGTTTTCTGATGATCTGTGCTTTTGGCGCAACATTTTTAGCGTTAGGAACATTCGCTGCACTATATAGGGATGCTCCGGCAAGCCTTTACCTGAAAGCAGGGATTCTATTGTTGATTACCATGCTTCCCATTTACCTGATTCATTTGTTTGTGGGAATGAGCTTCGGAAAAGGTGCATCTATGGGATTGGGAATTGCAGGGAGTTTAATAGCTGCCCTTATGATAACAGGGCTTGGTGACGCTACATGGAAATATATTCCCTGGGCCTGGGGCGTTCGTGCTATGGATTACACTGTGCTTGCATGGGATAGCCCCCAACTGTATGCACAGGTAAAAACCGATTTTTTCAGCGGTATGATTATTTCTGTATGCTGCACTGTTTGTCTGCTGATTGCCAGTTTGGTTTGGTTTCATGGTTGGGAGGGAGGTAAAAACAGTGAATAAAAAGTGCCTGTTTGCCGTGGTAATTGTGCTTGTAAGTCTTATATGCTTATCGGCCTGCGGTACGCTCCGCGATACCGCCGATAAAAATAAGGCGTTAAATGAATCTCTGCCGTATTATGAGCTGAACGCCGCAAACTATGATGAAATTTCATATAACGGCCTGACATATACCATAACGGATGAATGTCTTGAAATGTCAGAACTGCAAGAAGAAATCGGGCAGGTATCGAAACGCTTCAAAAATGTGGCGGGGGAAGATTTCAGTTTCGGCTACGTTTACAGTATTGTGGATGTGGATATAAGCAATGCCGTAGCTGTAAATATCAACAATGAATATCGGAAAGCTGACATTAAAAATAATGATGAGTAACCCCGACAATGTGGTATAAGGGGGCGGGAGGTGATTTTTTGACCCACTTACTTGTAGTTGACGATGAAGTTTCTATCTTGGAATTGATTAAGAACAGTTTGGGGAAAGATGGATATTTGATAACAGTCTGTCAAAATGCGGATGATGTAGACATCAAAAAGCTGCATTTCTATGACCTCATTCTTTTGGATGTGATGATGCCTGGCACAGACGGGTTTGAGTTTTGCAAACAGATCAGGAATATGGTAGACTGCCCGATTCTCTTTCTGACCGCAAAGACATTAGAGGAAGATATATTGTTTGGATTGGGCATCGGTGCGGATGATTATATTACGAAACCTTTTCGTATTCAGGAACTTCGCGCCCGTGTCGCGGCACATTTACGCAGAGAAAAAAGGGAGCATCACAGCACACTTTCATTTGAGCCTGATATAAGATTTGACCTTTCCGCAAAGGTACTGTATGTTTCAGAACAGCCGGTTCCCCTTACCAAAAGCGAGTATTCAATCTGTGAATACCTTGCGAAAAACCGGGGACAGGTTTTTGCAAAAGAACAAATCTATGAAGCCGTTTTCGGGTTTGATGAAATAGGCGATAACTCTACGATCTCAACGCATATAAAAAATATTCGTGCGAAATTGGAGCATTTCAAAATAAGTCCGATCAGCACCGTATGGGGGATAGGATATAAATGGGAGTGAAAAAGAAACCTACATTGAAAATATTGTTTCGCCAGTTTGCTATCTCCCTCATTGTCATGCTGGTAGCGGCAATTATTGTCCCTTTTGGTTTGGAGGGACTTGCTATAAATGCTGGATTAGCTACAAGAGCAAATCTAAGTGAATTGCAGGTAAAAGAGATCATTCCAACGCTGACGATTGCCCCGGATATTACAAAGGTTGTGATTCCACAGGGATGCGGCTACTTAATTCTGGACAAGAACTTTAATGAGCTTTACAGCAATATGGACGATGATGAAAAAGAAATTGCCCTGCTGTACGCAAAGGGAGAATATATTGAATATGCTACGGGGAGGCAGTTTGCACTTGTTGTCCGGGAAAACGAATTTTGCGTTTTAAGGTATTATATTGGTTCTCAATTTACAGTGTCATGGCTGCCGGAATATTTTCCATCTCCTGACACGCTTGCGTTTATCCTGATGGCTGTAAATTCGCTGCTGGTCATTATCATACTGACCGCCAGATTTGCTAAGAACCTGCGTACACAACTGACCCCGCTTTTTGAAGCAACTGCGGAGGTTTCAAAGCAAAACCTTGATTTTGAAGTAGGACACGCCAAAATCAAAGAGTTTGAAGATGTCCTTGCATCTTTTTCAGATATGAAAGATAATCTGAAAATTTCGTTAGAACGGCAATGGAAAACCGAACAGACACAGAAAGAGCAAATCGCCGCGCTTGCCCATGATTTGAAAACGCCTCTGACGGTTATTCAAGGAAATGCTGATTTACTCACAGAAACAAATCTTGATGATGAGCAACGATTATACGCTGGTTACGTCGTGGAAAGCTCCGGCCAGATGCAGTCATATATTCAAACCCTGATTGATATATCACGGGCGGCGGTTGGTTATCAGCTCCATATTGAAAGTATAGACTTGCCAGCGTTCATGCAGCACTTGTTCGGTTATATGGAATCACTATGCCGGACAAAAGAAATCCGGCTGCAAATGAATACTGTTTCACTCCCTCAAATGCTGAAATTTGATAGGGTGCTGATAGAACGTGCTATTATGAATGTTATCAGTAATGGGCTGGACTACTCCCCGCAAGGCGGAACGCTTTATGTGGATGTTCAGAGTAACAACGGTTTCGTGGAAATTTCAGTCACAGACGAGGGAACGGGGTTTTCTAAAGAGGCATTATGCCGCGCACAGGAACGGTTCTATATGGGCGATCAAAGCCGCAATTCAAAGTTACACTTTGGTATGGGTCTATATATTACAAATTCGATTATGGAACAACATAATGGTCAGCTTATTTTAGAAAATTCAAAAGAAACCGGCGGCGCAAAGGTTACTATGAAACTTCCTTGCTGATTTTCCGATAGTGTAATGGACGTCTTTTATGTCCGTCCATTTTTCAAATCCGGTGTTTTCAAGGGCTTGCGGAGAATTTAACAACAAGATATAGCAGTTATTAAATCTCTTAAAACAGGTGAAATCTCAATCAGGATTTGCAGATTGGAGAATTATGAAAGCAGAAGAATTATGGAAAGCATATTGCGAGAAAGAGAATATAGATATTGATACTCCTTATAGCGCGTGGGGATTTGGAGATGCACCTGATCAGCTGGCAGACCTTGTATTAAAGGGAATCAAGACTGCAACTGCATCCGCATATGATCTATATTTTATGGAAGGAGAAGAAGAGCCATTACCACAGCCAGGTGATTATAGTGTTATTTTAGACTCAAAGGATGAGGCAATTTGTATTATTCAAACCACTAAGACTACAGTCGTTCCATTTAATGAAGTATCAGAGGAACACGCTTACAAGGAAGGGGAAGGAGACAGAAGTCTTGCATATTGGAGAGCGGTTCATGAAGAATTCTTTACAAAAGAATTTGAAGAAACTAAAACTGAATTCAATGGACAAACAAGAATTCTTTGTGAGGAGTTTCAAGTAGTTTACGATTGCACGACAACTTCTCAAAAAATAAGCTCCCCATTAGCAAAAAAATGAATAGAAAATGTATAAAAGCAGCAAAAGTGAATAATTATAAGGAATTATGCATTAGACACACATTTGTAAAAAGGAAGAAAAATTAAGCAGTGACACAGTAATGACACATTGATTTTTAAAATTAAAACAACGGGGAGCAGCTAAAATAGCTACTTCCCGTTACTTAAAAGCGCAGAGGCAGAGGGATTCGAACCCCCATTGGCGGTTTTGGAGACCACAGTCTTAGCCATTCGACGATGCCTCTATGAAATTGTGCGAGATGGATGCAGAGCGGAACAGCTTCCATCGATCGGTGACTGCCGGTTTGCAACCGACTTGCCTAGTATAGCATGAGGGATTTGAAAGTACAAGAGTATTTTCAAAGAAGAAAATCCGGTATTTTCAAAGGTTAATTGCAAAACGAAGTTCCACTCACAAATTTTAAAACTGGAAGTTAAT
>ERZ1034680.114-NODE-114-length-57416-cov-39.987831_pt1 | contig 57416 bp, 46 predicted proteins | sample MGYA00520639_ERZ1034680 | MGnify/ENA primary metagenome ERZ1034680 (study PRJEB33766, sample SAMN09781760) | gut metagenome | biome: gut microbiome | host: Homo sapiens | place: Madagascar | study: EMG produced TPA metagenomics assembly of the PRJNA485056 data...
ATTTAACTCATTAATTAATGACATTAACACTTTTCTTTGGTCCTATATTCTTATTGTCCTATTAATTGGCTGTGGACTGTATTTTACCATATCAACCCGTTTGGTTCAGTTACGTCTGCTGCCTGAAATGCTTCGTGTACTCACCGATGGCATTGGGCACCGCCCTGAAGACAATGCCATTAGTTCCTTTCAGGCTTTTTGCATCAGCACTGCTTCCCGTGTAGGCGTTGGCAACATTGCTGGTGTCGCTATTGCTATTGTTACAGGCGGACCAGGCGCCGTATTTTGGATGTGGGTTATCGCTTTTATCGGCTGTGCTACCGGTTTTATTGAAAGCACCCTTGCTCAAATTTACAAACTGCCTCGCAACAATGGTACCTTTCACGGCGGTCCAGCTTACTATATCCAAAACGCATTGCGCCAGCCTAAAATAGCAAAATTATTTGCTATCCTGCTCTCAGTTACTTTTGGACTGATTTATTCATCGGTACAAGCCAACACTATCGCTTTATCATTGCAAAACGCCTTCGGCATAGCACCGCTTGTAACAGCAATTATACTTTTTATTTTAACAGGACTGGTCATTTTCGGTGGCATGACCAGAATTGCTAAATTCACCGAATTTCTCGTACCAATAATGGCAACACTTTACATACTTACCGCTTTTATAATAATATTGCTAAACCTAACTGAAGTTCCTGCTATGTTGTTTTTGATTATACATGATGCCTTTTCACCCCAAGCTGCTGTTGGTGGCGGGCTTGGTTCGGCAGTTATTACCGGTGTTAAGCGTGGCTTATTCTCCAATGAAGCTGGTGAGGGCTCAGTACCAAATGCTGCCGCTACTGCCACTGTTTCTCACCCTGTAAAGCAGGGTCTGATTCAATCATTTGGTGTTTATGTTGATACTTGGATTGTCTGCTCCGCCAGTGCTTTTATTATCCTGCTGACTAATCAATATACCATTGGCGGCAGTCTTACCGGTATAGCCCTGGCTCAGGCTTCATTAGCCAGCATATTTGGAGCCTTAGCACCTATCGCCATAGCTATTATGATTATGCTTTTTGCCTTCAGCTCCATAGTCGGCAATTACTATTATGGCGAAATCAATATCGCCTTTTTTGAGGGCAATACCAAGCTTTATCTTATTATTTTTCGCTTATTGGTGGTAGCTATGGTCGCCTTTGGCAGTCTGGCCGAACTTTCTTTAGTTTGGAACTTAGCTGACTTATTTATGGGCTGCCTGTGCCTTACTAACCTATACGCAATAGTAAAGCTCTCCCGTTATGCTAATATAGCTTTGAATGACTATGTAAAACAGCTAAAGCAAGGCTCAGCTGAGCCAAAATTTAATCCTGATATTTTACCTGATACGACTGGCATTCATGCATGGGGCATTGACAAATAAATTATTATAATGCTATAATTATAATTGTTGCGGGCATAGTTCATCGGTAGAATGCCAGCTTCCCAAGCTAGAGAGGTGGGTTCGATTCCCATTGCCCGCTCCATTTGAATGTATAAAGCTTCGTGGTGTTACCACGAAGCTTTTTTGTTAGTTTAACGTTGTGAGGTAATTTCATGTATAACAAACAATCAATTTTATCGTTTTTATTAACTGGCAGTATTTTAGGAACTTCTATCTTATTTAATCAAAGCAATGCCGCTGCCAAAGCACCGGTTGCTAATCGCACCATTACTAACCGCCCCGCATTTTCTGCCAAAGCTCCTAGTGAAATCAATAAAAAAGCTATCCGTGAAGTTCATTTTAAAGTTACACCTGCTTTTGATTCGCCCATTCTGGCAGCTAGCAGCCAGCCTGAAACAATATCTATCACGGGACCTGCCGAAGCCACTCAAGAGCAAATGGTAAATTTTATAAACAAGCGCAATGCTAAGCCAAAGCTTACTTGCACTGTCCCTGAAATTGTCAATTATTACTACCAAGAAGCTGGTCGTGAAGGAATCCGGCCCGACGTAGCCCTTTGTCAGGCGCTCAAGGAAACTGGCTTTTTCGGTTATGGCGGTGACGTTTCCCCGAAACAAAATAACTTTTGCGGTCTAGGTGCTACAGGCAACCATGAACCAGGTGCCAGCTTTGCTACCGCTCAATTAGGTGTCCGCGCTCACATCCAGCATCTACTGGCCTATAGCAGCATAAACCGCCCACAGCAGGCAATTATTGATCCCCGTTATTGGCATGTAGTAAAGAATCGCCCCGACCTGCACGGTAAGGTAACCAATTGGACGGGACTAAATGGTGCCTGGGCCGTACCTGGCAAAAATTATGGGCAAGAAATATTACGACTTTGGCAAGAGGCGCAAACGCCTGATGCTTCCGACGTTTCCCTTACAGCAGCTAATCAAAAATTAAAACAAAGCCCTGCTGACCCTGATGCTTATATTTATCGTGGCATTGTCTTCTTTAAACGGCAAAATTATACTGCTGCTCAACAAGATTTTAGCAAAGCCTTGCAATTAAAACCAGCTTCCAGTGCCTCACTTTACAATTTAGGTCTGACATTTACCAAGCTTGGCAAACCTAAAGCTGCAATCAAAGCTTATGACGACTTACTTAAAATCAGCCCTAATTACAATCAAGGCTGGTATAACCGCGGCTTATTACATTTTGAGAAACATGATTTCACCAAAGCAGCAGCTGATATGAACGCCCTGCTTAATTTGGAACCCCGCTCAGCTGATGCCCAAAACCTGCTGGGCGTAATAAGCGTTAAGCAAAAACGTTATCCCGATGCCTGGAACGATTTTTATAAAGCTGCTGCCATAAACTCAGCTAACATGACGGTTCTTGCCAATCAATTTATTATCGAAGCTTGCCTAAAATAATTTACACAAAAAGCCCTTAGCATAAAAACATCCTATGCTAAGGGCTTAATTTTATTTAGCGTTTCCGGTCGAGTCGCGTTTTATCAGCACATTATCAAGAGTTATCCTTTTACTTTGACCACCTTGGATTTTTTCAATCAAGAGCGATGCTGCATTGCTTCCTAACTGAAACATATTTTGATCCATTGTGGTAAGTTTTGGTTCAACTAGTCTTGATAATGAGATATTATCATAGCCCATTACCGAAATATCTTCTGGTACTTTTTTCCCTAACCGTTTGCAGGCATTTATTGCGCCCACGCCCATCAAATCATTGCAGCAAAAAATTGCCGTTGGTTCATATAACGGCAATTCCGTCAGCAGTTTATTCATGGTTGAATCAACCGTATCTATACTATTGCCCTCACCAATGTTTATCACGCAAGAGTTCGCAACTAATTTTTTCTCCTTCATCCACTGCCGATATTCTTCTTCTTTTATCGAATACGAATCCGAATTCGTGCCCCGCACAAACATAATACGACGATGATTAAGACTATACAAATAATCCAAAGCTTGCCTTGAACCTAATTTTTCATCATTAGCTACATAAGACACGCCACGTATTAAATGATACCCGTTGATAAATACCAGCGGTATTCTTTTTACTAGTTCCCGATAAAAATTTTCACGAATATTAACTGTATTAGGGCTTATCACAATTATACCTGATACATTGCGCGATACCAAAGTCTTAATACAATTCATTTCCTGCTGCGGATCATTCTTTGCACAATTTAACAGCAAAGAGAAGTCGTCCTTACGGACAGACTCCTCTATACCATCAATTACTTCAGCAAAGAACATATTGTACAGTCCTGGCACGACAACACCAATAGTTGACGATTTTCGCGTATTGAGCTCACGAGCCTGTACATTCGGTACATAGAGAAGCTCCGCGATAGCTTCACGAACTCTTTCCCTAGTTTCCGGTTTTACCGGATAGTTGCCATTTACCACCCGTGATACTGTAGCTACCGAAACACCAGCAACCTTTGCCACATCGACAATTGTTGCACTTTTCCTTACTTCCATAAAATTTTATCCTGCTTTCTTTTGCCTTACGCCAGTCACAGGAACAGCCCCTATTTACTTTATAATTTCATCCATAAAGCGGTCAAAAGCAGCCATACCCTCAGCATCACGTTTATATACGCCAGCATGAGTCAAAACGGTCTTAAATACCTGGCCGATTTCAGCCTGCAAAATTGCTTCAACTTTATCGGCTTGAACTGGTGCATACTTAGCTAGCAGCATTTTATACCAGTCAGCATGTTTAGCAATGCTTTCGATATTGGAAATATCCTTGGTTCCCTTCACTAGCTCTTCCCCTAAAAGCTTCATTTCGCTTTTCAAACGAGCTGGCAAAACGGCTAATCCCATAACCTCGATAAGTCCAATATTTTCTTTCTTTATATGATGAACCTCAGCATGAGGATGGAAAATCCCCAATGGATGTTCTGCACTGGTGCGGTTATTACGCAATACGAGATCCAGTTCATAACCAGTCCCTTTGCGACGAGCAATTGGCGTAATAGTATTGTGCGGCTCATTATCACTGTAAGCAATAATGCCAACACTATCATCACTATATTCACGCCATTTGTTCAATATTTTTTCTGCCAAATCAACTAAATCATCTCTATCTTCACCAGAAAGGCGAATCGTCGACATTGGCCATTTTACGCGTCCGACTTTAACGCTCGGATATTCGCTGACTGTATACTCTTTTTCTACTGGTGCCTCAGCCATAGCAAAAGTATAACGACCACCTTGATAATGGTCATGGGAAAGTATTGAACCACCAACGATTGGCAAATCAGCATTCGAGCCCAAGAAATAATGCGGGAATATCGTCACAAAATCCAAAAGGTTTTCAAAGCTGCGCCGTGATACCTTCATCGGGATATGTTTGCGGTTAAGAACGATACAATGTTCATTGTAATAAGTATACGGTGAATATTGCATAAACCAGCGATGACCAGAAATTCGTACTGGTATCAAGCGATGCGTTTCACGCGCTGGATGACCGGCATTACCAGCATAGCCCTCATTTTCCCGACACAACAAACATTTTGGATACGAACTGGATTTCACGAGCTTAGCTTTGGCGATATCACGCGGATCTTTTTCTGGTTTGGATAGATTAATCGTAATATCCAAATCGCCATACTCAGTAGCCGTCTTCCAAACAATATTTTTATCAATTCTGTCCTTGCGGATATAATTGGATGCAATGCTGAGTTTATAAAACTTATCTGTAGCGGCTTTTGGTGCCCGGGCATAATCATTTTGAAACCGGCGAACGACCTCTGACGGGCGTGGCATTACACAATCCATGATACGCGTATCAAATAAGTCACGTTCGTTTACAGTATCTTCTATCAGCCCTTTAGAAACAGCATAATCGAGCATATTTTTAAGAATCGGTTCTGCTGTCACCAATGCTTCATCAACATTTTCCGGCTCAAATTCAACAACCTGCAAAACATCTAGCAGCCGATTAGCCGAATAATACATATCTTCATCGCTTATAAGCTCATGCTGTTTAGCAAAATTAAGCAAGCGATTTATTTCGGTATTAATTGACATTCTCATTCATCCTTTCGCAATTAGTCAGCAAACAAATAATTATTTTACATAACCTTCAGGATGTTTTTGATGCCAATTCCAAGCCGTACCAATAACCTGTTCTACATCAGTATACTGCGGATTCCAACCAAGAATCTTGCGCGCCTTTTCGCTTGAAGCAATCAGCTGCGCTGGGTCACCCGCACGACGTTTACCCATTTCGACCTTGATATCCTTACCAGTTGCTTTTTTAGCAGCCTCAATCATTTCTTTAACGGAGAAGCCTTTGCCATTACCCAAATTAAAGATATTGCTGTCACCGCCCTTGCGCAAATACTCAAGTGCTAGTACATGGGCATCAGCTAAGTCAATTACATGGATGTAGTCACGCAGGCAAGTGCCATCCGGAGTAGCATAATCATCACCAAACACCGTGATATGATCACGTTTGCCCAGTGGAACCTGTAAAATGAGCGGAATAAGATGCGTTTCAGGATGATGATCTTCACCAATAGATCCATCGTCTAAAGCACCAGCAGCATTAAAGTAACGCAGTGATACATAACGAATACCATCAGCCCGGCTAACCCATTTCATCATTTTTTCCATCGTGCGCTTAGTTTCGCCATAGGTATTAGTTGGGTTAGTCTCATCATCTTCCATGATAGGAACTCGTTTTGGCTCACCATAAACAGCCGCCGTCGAGGAGAATACTATCTTATCAACGTTATGACGTACCATCGCCTCAAGCAGCACCTGCATACCATAAACATTGTTATTAAAGTATTTCAGTGGTTTTTCCATGCTCTCGCCGACCAATGAATTAGCCGCGAAGTGAATAACAGCTTCGATTTTGTTCTCAGTAAAAATCTTATCAAGCACAGCTGCATCACGAATATCGCCTTCATAGAACTTTGCTTTAGGATTCAAAGCATCACGATGCCCTGTCTGCAAGTTATCAACGATAACAACATCTTCGCCCTTTTTTACCAGCTGATGCACAGCATGCGAACCTATGTAACCGGCGCCACCACAAACCAGAATAGACATATTAATATTCTCCCTTTCTATTGTCCAGTAGAAACAGTATAGAAATCGCTTTCCATTCTATCATGTTTTCTATGCTTTTTCTATATTTTACTATCAATTTTCCAATTTTAATTTAATTATTTAATACGATGCGTACCATCGGCAATGCTAGCTACATAAAAGCTTGGTGCATAACCGATTTTTTCCGTATAAGCTTTGCCAACATTTTCCTTAAAAGCTGCGATAGCACTGTTTTTAACTAAACTTACCGTGCAGCCGCCAAAGCCAGCACCAGTCATACGCGACCCGATAACGCCTTCCTGCGCCCAAGCAAGCTCAGCTAGCGTATCAAGGTTTTCTCCGGTAACATCATAATCGTCACGCAGCGAAAAATGCGATTCATTCATGAGTTTACCGAATTTAATCACATCATCATTTTCAAGAGCCTCAACGGCTTCAAGCGTACGGTTGTTTTCATAGACAGCATGCCGTGCCCGCTGACGCTCTAACTGCTCCGAAATATGACCCGCAATCTTATTATAATCTTCATTAGAAAGTTCACCTAAAGCATTAAGCTCTGGTTTTACTTCTTTTAATTCATTTAGCGCATGTTCACACTGAGCCCGACGAACATTATACGCACTTGATGCTAAGCTATGCGGTTTGTTGGTGTTCGTAATAACAATGCTAGCATCCTTTAAAGCGATTTTGCTGTAACGATACTCAAGCGTGTTGCAATCAAGCAAAATAGCACAATCTTTTTTGCCCATCCCAACTGCGAACTGATCCATAATACCACAATTTACTCCAACAAACTTATTCTCTGCCTGCTGGGAAAATTTAACTAATTCAACCATATCAAGACCAAACTTAAATGTATCATTTAAGATTACAGCCGTTAAAACTTCGATAGAAGCTGAAGATGAAAGTCCTGAACCTCCCGGCAGTGTGCCATTTATAACAATATCAAAACCATGCGAGCATTTGTAGCCAGCTTTTTCCAAGACGCTTACAACCCCCATCGGATAATTGGCCCAATCTTTTGCTTTGTCATAACTAAGACCAGACATTTCAAATTCAACTACGCCTTTATCCGCTAAATTCATTGAATAAAGTCTTGATTTATTATCATCACGATCTGCTACCAATGCATAAGTACCAAGCGAAATTGCACAAGGGAAAACATGTCCACCATTGTAATCAGTATGCTCACCGATTAAATTTACGCGACCAGGAGAAAAGAAGCTTCTCGTTTCTTTATCACCAAATTTTTCCGTGAATACCTGCTTCATTTCACTTAAAAGTTCCTGTTCCATGTTTATGCCTCCTATTAATATGTAAACGTTTTCCAAATTTACCAAAGTATAGTGCAAACTCATATTTTAAATCGAGTTTGCACTGTATTTTCTTTTGTTGTTTATAGTTTACTGCTATTCATAAGGCTTGTCAAGCAATTTTGTAAACGTTTTCTATATTTATTTCCATCACTATCAGCCTGCTTTACTCAATCCTGCCGATAAAAAGCAAAATTATCTAAAGTTCCCCATTTATCCTTGCCGGCTTTGAGCTCTGCTCCGACAATCACCTTACCATTTTTTATCTCCACATCACTAATGCGCGTCGTATGCCAAACACTCCAGCCACGATCTTCTATTGGTGCCGTTTTCTTAATGCCATTATCACCAATCACATAAAGATTATAGCTTAACGCACTGCCTACACCTTGGGTACTAACCTCCAGCGTATATTTACCATCAGTAAGATTTTCTACCTTCTGACTGATATTAGCCGTAAACGGTGCCTCAGCCGTATATTCCATGGCAGCATCACCTTTAGCATTCCCTTGACCGCTATTAGGCTTTACCCAAGCCGTACTGTCAATCATCCAGCCGTCAAGATTACCAGCTTCAAAATCACTATTTACTAATAAGTTGGCCTTAGCCGCTACGGTCACATCACAGCTTACTTTTTGATTAATAGCTGCGATTTGTCCATTTACGGTATAATCACCATTGGCAGTATATACTGGCGCGGTATTTTCCCAAGTTATTGGCAAAACTTCCATATGGTCATCAGTATAGGTAACGCGAACCTCCTTGGGCAGCTTAACCGGAATATTGGTTGCGCCAGCTGCCTCAAGATACGCTATATCTGCTACCTGTGGCGTTACTATCTTGCCATCCGGATCTGATACATCCTTAAAAACATCCCACGAATCAAGTGCCTTGCCATCTTTATCAAACATAGCTAAATTTTCCCAGTTATTGCCAGCACCATCTTTCCAGCCAGCCCCTGGGTAAGCTATCCAATCCGGCTCCCAGTAAAACATGCCAAGGCCATGTTTATCAGGTATATTATTCACATGATCCATTACCGCTCTAAGACCACTGGCTTGCCCTTGCGGAGTTGCACAAAAACCAGATAACAACTCCTGCGACTTGGCATAATGATTACTCTCATTATCATAGTTATCTAACGTAAAACCATAAGCCGTCTCAGCTATGACTACGTCTTTATTGTAACGGGCACTGATAGCATCCATATTTTTCTGTAAAGTATCCAAACTGCCATGCCAAAACGGATAATACGAAAGACCTATTACATCAAAATCATTAACGCCATTTTCCATAATCAGCTGGTCAAAGAACTGCCGATATAGTTTATTATCCCCACCATCTGGCAAATGAATCATCAGCTTAATGGCTGGATCGATGTCACGAACGGCCTTCAACCCACTTTGCATAAGTTCAGCAAAAGCTGCTCCATTATCAAGACTAGGTAATTTCCCCGCTGGCCAAAGCATACCGCATTTGACTTCATTACCAATTTGAATCATATCCGGTAACGTACCTTGGGCTTTAAAATCATTGACAACTTTTTGCGTATACTCATAAACATCTTTTACTAACTGCTGCTCAGAATGTCCCTGCCAAACATGCGGCGTATGCTGCTGATTAGGATCCGCCCAGCCATCACTATAATGAAAATCTACCAGCACTTTAAGCCCTAACGCCTTGGCTCTCTTGGCAAGCTCCAGCGCTCGTGCTTCATCAGTACGTCCACCACCGCCAATGCCATATTCCGGATTATTCCAAATGCGCACCCGAATCCAATTAACGCCATGTTTCTTCATGATTGCCAGCTCATCCATAGCCGTGCCATCATTGTCATAGAACTTCGCTCCTAGCTTCTCAAGCTCCGGCAACATTGAAACATCGGCTCCCTTGATAAATTCCGGAGATAATCCTGGTATTGGATTTACCTGCACAGCAGCTTCCATTGTATTACCGAAACATAACAGACTAGCCGTAAGTGCCGACAATATAACCTTTCTCAACCATTTCTTTTTCATAGAATTTCCTTTCCGCCCTTTTACCCCAAGCTTCACATCTTTCATTTGAAATTATATCGCTCTTTTCTCAAGCGTGTCATCATTCCTGACGATAAAATTCCACATCATCAATTGAGCCCCAGTTACCTGGTGCTCCTGTCATTTCAATACTGAGACTGGCTTTCCCCTCGTTTATTTCAATATCTTTTATTTCCCAAGCCTGCCATTTATTCCAGCCAATATCTTTAATATCCGTTTTTCGTACTTTGCCTCTGTCGCCCGTTACACATAAACTATAGGCAAATTGACCATCGCGCCTCAGCTTCAAGTGGCAAAAGCCCTAAACTTAATGATAATGCCGCTAAAATGATTTTCCCTTTTTTCTTTTTAAGCATACTTTTTTCACGTTCCCTTTCTACACAAAAAGGGAGCCTGTAATGACTCCCTCTTGACTTTAATCTGCTAACAGCTTAGGCTTTACATTAATCTTGACGATAGAACTCAAAATTATCAAGCGAACCCCAATTGCCCGGTGTAGCTTCCATTATTACCCCAATAGTTGCTTTACCGTTCTTAACCTCGACATCTTTTATTTCCCAAGTCTGCCAATGATTCCAGCCATCATCTTTAATATTTACGCTTTGCATTTTATCATTGTCGCCAACAACAAACAGCTGATACTTAAACTGACCGCCACCGCCTTGCGTGCTGACAGCGACCGTATATTTACCATCTTTAAGACCAGTAATTTCCTGTGTTGCCTTAAAAGCAAAGGCTTTATCTGACCAATAATGCATAGAGCCTTGACCTAAAGAATCGCCGGCTTTACTGATAGCATCAATAGCACCTTTATCACCAGTAATCGTCCAATTATCCAGCGTTACTTTTTCAAAATCAGCATTTTTTACCAAATTAATCGGTTTTTTGATAACGGAAATATTGCATATAGTTGGCTTATTTATTCCTTCAACCATGCCTTTTACCGTATAATTACCAACTTCATTATACACAGGATTTGCTTTTTCCCATTTTACCGGCATGTTTTCTGCATGGTCATCAGTATAAGTTACCCTAATTTTATCTGGAAGTTCCAAAACCTGACCTGCACTGCCATGAACACTGGCTTCGTCAACATCTTTTACCGTAGCTTTTACAACTTTGCCATTTTTATCGGACACATCTTTATAAACATCCCACGAATCAAGTGCCTTACCGTCTTTATCGAACATAGCAAGGTTATCCCATTCATTGCCTTCACCTGTTTTCCAGCCAGCACCATCCACGGCGTACCAATCAGGTTCCCAATAGAACATCCCCGTACCACGACCGTTCGGAACATCAGCCAAAGCTTCCATGACCGCTCTTAAACCACTTGCCTGACCTTGCACCGTGCTGCGGAAACCGCCAATGCGTTCTTCATCTGGTCCATAGCAGTTTTTATTATTATCAAAGTTCTCATTGGTATAACCAAAAGCTGTCTCTACGACAATGACATCTTTATTATAACGAGCGCTGATATCATTCAGGTTCTGCCGCAAATTAGCCATTGGCCCATGCCAGAACGGGTAATACGAAAGACCAATTACATCAAAGTCACCAACACCATTTTTATTAATCAAAGTATCAAAGAAGTTTCGATAGAAGGCATTGTCCCCGCCATCGGGCAAATGTACCATAAGTTTAGTTTTATGATCCGGATCACAGTCGCGAATGGCCTTCAAGCCACTAGCCATAAGCTCTGAAAAAGCTTTATCGCCATCTTGGCTTGGAAGCTGACCGATTGGCCACAGCATACCGCTCTTGACTTCATTGCCAATCTGAATCATTTCTGGCTGAACCCCAGCTTTTTGGAAATTTTGCATTACTTTTTTAGTATAGTTATAGACATCTTTTACCAGCTGATCTTTACTGTGTCCCTGCCATGCCTTTGGTGTAACCTGCTTGCCAGGATCTGCCCACCAGTCACTATAATGGAAGTCAATGAGAACCTTCATCCCAAGAGCTTTAGCTCTTTTCGTCATCTCCAAGGCTCTAGCTTCATCGGTGTTGCCACCACCGCCAGGACCTTCCTTGGGATTGTTCCAAATGCGCAAACGGATCCAATTGACACCATGATTCTTCATTATCTGCAATTCGTCCATTTGCGTACCATCAGTATCATAAAATTTTGCGCCCAGTTTTTCCATTTCAGGCAGCATCGAAACGTCAGCACCCTTGATAAAATCAGAACTTATGTTGTTAATCGGATTAATTTGCACCGCAGCTTCAGTTGACTGCGCCGAAAAAGCAAAAGTACCAGCTGCAATAGCTGAAAGAACCAAACCCCTTAACATTGACTTCTTCATAATCTCACCTCATAGAATTCTTTGTTTCCCTTTCTCTGTTTTTATTATATGTTATTATTTCGACTTATCGTTTTCAAATTCTGAAAAGTTTTTCATAACTTAATAATTCAGCTGTAAAAAAACAACCTTACTTATATCAAGAACGATTTAAGCTGAACTATGTTTTTATTACAGGTATTGTATTTGCATACTCAGATAAAGTAAAATATAACTATATTGGAGGTGAGCTATTTGTATAATCAGGCTAAAATACGTGAACTAGCCAAAAAACTTAATCCTATCGATGATATATTTTTTAAGAAAATGGCTGAATATCGACCTTTTTGTCAGGAAATACTCCAGGTTATTTTAGGTGATAAAAATCTTATAGTCACCGAAAATACACCACAGTATACTGGTACCAATTTACAAGGACGCTCGGTAATATTGGATGTAAAATGCGTTCTAGGTACAGGTGAACAGGTAAATATTGAAGTGCAAAAAGCTGATAATGACGATCATCAACGGCGCGTCAGGTATAATGGTTCAATACTTACCACCAATATAACTGACCCAGGCAGTAAATTTGCTGATGTTCCTGATGTAATTTTGATCTATATTTCAAAATTTGATATTTTTAACAAAGCTAAAACCATTTATCATGTTGAACGTATTATCCAAGAAACTGGTGATATTGTCGATAATGGTTTCAAAGAAATTTATGTAAATGCCAGCATTGATGATGGTTCAGACATTGCCCAGTTAATGAAGGTTTTTACTGACAGCAATACCTACAATGCAAAATTTCCTGAAACATCTAAAAGGAAACGTTTATTTAAAGGACACGAGGATGGTGAAAGTATTATGAATGAAGAATTGGAAAGATTATTTGCTGAATGCCAAGCTGAATATCGTGCTGAAGGATTAGCAGCTGGACGTGCTGAAGGATTAGCAACCGGGCGTGCTGAAGGATTAGCAGCCGGGCGTGCTGAGGGGCGTGCTGAGGGGCGTGCTGAGGGGCGTGCTGAGGGAAAAACTGAAGGCATGATAGCTACACTAAGCGCACTAGTAAAAGATGGTATCCTGACAGTTACTGCTGCCGCTAAGCGCGCTGGAATGACCGAAGATGCCTTTCGAAAAATCGGTATGCTCTAAAAATTTCATACTAAAAGGCCGCCATTGCTTTTAAACAATAGCGGTCTTTTTTAGGTAACTGCATTAAATTAGAACTTGCAGCTTGTTTTATTAAATTTTAGAAACTATATGTTAGCGCAGCATAAGCAGTGTCGTTATACTTATCAAAACCAGCACTATTAGTATCGTATGGTTTTAATTTATAATATGTAAGCTCAAGGTTCGTATTGGCAGCAAGCATGTAACTAGCACCTAAGCCCCAGCCACGTACGCCTTCACCGCCGTAACTATTACCACCAGCAATATTTAAACGATGCGGCCAGCCAGAAGAATCAATAGCTAAACCTCCAAAGGAGAAATATTCACCATATACCTGCCAAGTATTAGCTTTGCTCCAATTTTGCTGTCCATAAACGAGCCGTGACCAAAAACCATTACGGTTTTCATTGCCACCTTTGCCAGTAGCAGTTGATACATCATCAGACCAAGTTTTATTTACATTAGCATTATTATGAACGCCCTCAGCTATTAGCGTCCATTTATTAGCTAATTTTGCATTCATACCATAAGCAAATTGACCAAAATTACGTTCAACCGTGTAATTTTTATTCCAATAGCTGGTATTATTATTATCCCAGCTAGCCCAAGTAGCATTACTGTTAGTAGCATCAGAATGCTGATTAAAATAAGCTGCCGATAATTCTATCGCAGGGCTTATTCTAGCTTTGACATTAGCAAATGTTGCATAGCCAGCACTGCTATCCCAAGTAGCAGCACTAGTATCACCAGCACCAATCAATAAGTTAGCTTTGCCGGCAAAATCTTTATTAATCATTACACCATCAACCGGGTTTTCCCAATACAGCAAGCCTTGACCTAAGCAAAGTTCATTACGACCAGCTGAAACCGTAACGCCATTTTTAGCATGCCAGTCAAGTTGTAATTTATTAAAGCTCATTTTCTCGTCACCCTTGCCAGCATAATGTGACGAATTATAATCAGAACGAGCAATGTTAGCATTTTCAGCCTTTAACTGACCAGTAACCGATAAATTTTCACCTGGTTCGCCATAAAAACCTAAACGGATACGCATTTCATTTTGATTTTTAGTCTTCCACTGATTATACTCGCTTGCTGAAATATCTGAGCCACCTTTTAGCCTTGAAACAGCTGAACTATTTTTATTTTTAAAATGTCTAATACGAGCATCACCCCACCATTTGAAGCTGGACTGACCTTTTTTCAGCTGCGCTACGTCGCTTTCTACCTGCGTTAAACGGACATCCATATCCTTTAATTCACTGGCAAATTCTTTTTCCAGTTTCTTGATGGCTCCTTTGTCAGCAGGTTTAGCACTGTCATATTTTGCCATTGCCTTGCTGACGATTTCCGCCATTTCATAACGGTTCATTAATTTATCGCCATTAAAATTGCCATCACTGTAGCCTTCGAGCACACCATCGTTAGCGAGCATCGTTACCGCATCATAAGCCCAATGATCTTTCGGCAAATCTTTAAACGGATTGGTGGCAGCAAAGGCCGTGGTTGCTGACATGGTAGTGGCAGCAAGAATAGCAGCTACTAATGCTTTCTTCTTCATCTTGACTTCTCCTCTTTCTCTCTTGCTTCTTTTTATAAACATTTATTGAGAAAATCAGCTTGCCTGCCTGTTTCCATGTTTCCAGACTGGTTTTCTGATAATCTTTCAAACTATAGAATACGTTTTCTTTGGCGAATAAGTTTCCTGACCCCCATCGGGGGAACGGAGGTCAGAACCTATTCACTTTGGTCATTCCAAGGGTTTATATATGTTTAGGGAAAATCAAACTTATTAATTGGCCATAAGACCTAATGCAAAATCCAAGGCTCTATCTGGTTCACGGGTAAGACCGACATACTCACGACCACTAGTTGTAGCACTCTTGACGCCTTTAGCATCGCAGTCATGTTTTAGTTCATCATACATTGAGGCCATCTGCGGTGCGAGGATGATAAGGTCAAAGTCAGTGATGATATCTTTATGCTGACCATAAGCCATAGCAATTGATTCAACGGGAACTTCACGCTTCTTAGCACCTTTGGTAATAGCTTTAGCCAGCATTGAGCTGGTTGCGCCTGAGGCACAGAGAACCAAGACACGTTTTTCTTCGGTTGGTTCTGCAACCTTAGTTTCAGCTGCGACGGGTACAGCTTTACCGTCTTCAATAGCTGCAGCTGCCATAACCGCATCAGCTGGCGTAGCACTTTCTTCATCATCAGCGGCGATTTCGCCATTAGCGATAGCCGTTTCCCTAGCTACTAACTGTGCATCATACACTCTAAAGAACGGATAATACATAATAGCATCGACGATTAAAAGGAGCGGTGCAAGGATAAATGCCAGCTTTGCAAAACCAGTACCTAGGATAAGACCAATCGGCGCCGGTGTCGTCCACGGCAAAATGTAGATAAAGGAGTTCATGCCGAGATTATCTACGAAGAATTTAAAAATCCACACGTTAGCAATCGGTGTCAGGATAAACGGGAAGAACAATACCGGATTTAAAACAATCGGTGCACCAAAGAGAATTGGCTCATTAACTGCAAATGATACCGGGATAAGTGAAGCTCTGCCGACTGCTTTTAACTGTTTGGATTTAGCGATAAAAGCACACATTGCGCAGAACATTAGCGTTGCGCCCGTACCACCGATGGTTGCTACGAAATAGGAAGTAGAATGTGTAAGAATATTCGTTGCATGACCGCCAGCTGATACAATCTGAAGGTTGGCCTCAATGTTAGCAATATAGATAGCGGTTACTGCCGGTTCAACAATCGACGGACCATGAATACCAACGAACCAGAACATCGCCATTGCACCGTAAATGATAGCTACACCGATATAACCATCAGCGGCAACAAAGAGCGGTTTGAATACTTCTAAAATCCAAGCACCGAACATCATGCCGGTCATATCTTTGAACACTACGCTGAACAGCCAGTAAACCAGGACTGCTACCGAAAGCGGAATAAGGTCAGCAAACGTCTGAGCAATATAATGTGGAACTTCATCCGGAAGCTTAATCGTGATGTTGCGTTTAACGAAGAACTTATAAATATTAGGTACCGTGAAGGCAACGACGAAAGCCGAAAGCAAACCTTTCGTTCCCATGAAGTCAGTCGATACACCGCCTTTGATGGGTTCAACGGCTAAGAGCAGCAAACAGATAATGGAAACTATCATAACCGACACATCATTTATCTGCCGCAATTTCGGCATCCTGTGATTGATGCTGTCTGTCAAGCTTTTGGTAATCGTTGCTACCATCAGCACGCCCAAGATACCCATAGAATAATTATAAGCCTGCCACAAAATAGCGCTGATGTTATCTGGCCATTTAAAACCGAATATCTCCGGTACGCAAGCAACTAAGATGAATAATGACGAAAAGAGTATTACCGGGATACAGCTTACGAAGCCATCGCGGATTGCTCTCAGGTAGATATTGTTGGAAACCTTCTCAAAGAACGGTTTCATGGTCTCTACCATTTTAATAAGTTTGTCCATTATGATTCCCTTTCTTTCTAATTGTAATTGATTTGTTTGTATCAACTTGCTTTCGTTGTCTATGGTTATAGTATAGAATAAAATCGTTTCAGCGTGTTTTCATAGTTTGAAAATGTTTTCATATACTTTTCAAACTATTTGCAGTCTTTTTACAACAAATGCTTATATATATTACCATAAATTATAGCCAATATCATCATCCATAAAAAAATAGCCGCCATAAAGCAGCTATTTTAAGCAAAATCAATATTCTACTTCACTAACCGGCACGATTTCCTGCCGCTTGGCCATGAGTTTATACCAATAGGCACTCTTTTTCGGATAACGCTTCTGATCCTTATAATCAACATAGAACAGACCATAACGCTTGTTATAGCCATTACTCCAGGAAAGAACATCCATAAGGCTCCAAATATAGTAACCTTCTACATTTACCCCTTCATCGATAGCCTGAAGTATCGCTTCTAAATGCTTCGTCACATATTCAATACGCGGCGTATCATCGATCTTGCCATTTTCAAAATCATCCTTATAGCCCATACCATTTTCGGATATGAAAATCTTTTTATAGTTTGGATAATCTCTAGCTATCCGCAACAGCTGATCATGCATTCCTTTAGGATATATTGGCCAATCCCAATCAGTTGTCGGCACCTCTGGATTGCAAACGCGCGCGCCAATACCTTTGAGGGCAAATACACTAGTACCCTTTTCACCCGTGCTGTTATTAAAGACCTTGCTTTCGCCAGTCCACGCTTGCAGGAAATGACTAGAATAGTAATTCATCCCGAGGAAATCAATTTGTTTAGCGGCTTTAGCAAAGTCAGCAAAATCTTCTGGCTCTGTTACCAGCACACCATTATTTTCCCGCAGAATTTCATTAATAAGTGCCATCGTTTCCTTTGAATAATAACCAAGGAAGCAAGCATCCAGCATAAACCGGTTGGAGATAGCATCATCTAAATCACGGGCATGAATATCCTCTATTTTATCCGAAATTGGTACCTTGCCTTCAAGGGTATGTACAATACCGATTTCACCAGGAAGATTCATGCTCTTATAGAGATTAAGGGCTCTAGCATGTGCCACCATCAGATTGTGCTCAATCTGAATAGCCTTTGCCATTTGAAAAGTTTCATTTGGCGGGAAATTGCCGGCGATATAACCATTTTGCGCAATTGACCACGGCTCATTGAATGTAGCCCATTTCTTTACTCTATCACCAAAGGCGTCAAAGCATATTTTAGCAAAAGCAACAAATTTATCAATAATATTGCGGTTCAGCCAATGACCATCATGAAAATACGTCAATGGCGTATCAAAATGATGTAACGTGACAAATGGCTCTACTCCCTGACGAATACACTCGTCAATTAAGTCATTGTAGTAATCAATACCAGCTTGATTTATTTCACCTTCGCCCGTTGGCAAAATTCTAGTCCAGGAAATAGAAATTCTGATACCATTTACGCCAAAGTCATGCGAAAGCTGTAAATCCTTTTTATATTGGTGATAAAAGTCGCTAGCCGGATCGGCATTAAAGCGGCTTTCCGGACGATTCATATATTCATCCCAAGCACAAGGTCCACGACCATCTTCTTTAGTCGCGCCCTCTACCTGATAAGCTGCTGTAGCACCGCCAAAAATAAATTTCTTCGGAAATTTCTTGCCCATATTACTTCTCCTTGAACATCTTGAGGAAGCGTTTATCCATATCCGACAAAAGCATAGCCGTCATCAGATGATCCTGCGCATGAACAGTCAAAAAGCCAATTTCAATATTTTCACCAGCAGCTTCTTTCGTGATAAGCTCTGTCTGCTGATTATGGGCATTCAAAATAAGATCATCGCCTTCTTTAATGAGGGCTTCCGCTTTCGCAAAATCTTTTTCACCAATAGCATCCATCGCATCGAGGAATTTTGTCCGGGCATCACCAGAATATGCTACTATTTCCATAGCTACCATTGCCATATCGTCTTTAGTCATCGCCATTATTATCACCTTTCCCTTAAATATTCTTGTTTTAGCTTATTATAGTATTCGCTCAATCGTGATAGAATCCTTCATCCCACTTTTTAAGATACTCATCGAAAAGCTGATCATTTTCAATGCAATCGTTATCCGGAACCATATTATCAATTTTGGCAATCAAAGCTTCTTTTTCCGGTGTCGGTTTATACTCAGCTTTGAGGAAAGCTTCGAGAATATACTCAATTGAACCGATACCAACAACGCGACCGCCACAGCCGATTACATTGGCATTGAGATTTTCTTTAGCCGCTACTGCCGTCTGAACATCGGTAACACAAGCTGCGCGCACACCTTTTACTTTCTGGGCTGCATTATTGATGCCAATGCCGGTACCACAGATGCATACACCTAAATCAACTTCGCCTGTAGCAACAAGCTTGCCTACCTTACGGCCATAAATTGGATAATGCGTGCGGATAAAATCATAAGTTCCTACATCAATAACTTCATGACCTTGTTTTTTCAAAAATTCAGCAGCTTTTATTTTAATATCAGTAACGATATGGTCACAACCAATTGCAATTTTCATTATTTATTTCCTCCTACGATAATTCACTATTAAAGTTCACGGTTCAGCATATCTATACGAATCTGGTGACGACCACCATCATATTCAGTCTTAACAAAGTTTTCAGCTAACTGACATGATAAAACATCAGCCGTGATATTAGCGCCTAAGGTAATAATCTGCGTGCTGTTATGATGACGCGTCATCGAAGACGTATAGTCTTCATAAGTCGGAGCACAGACAATACCATGATTTTTCGATGCTACCATAAATGGCGCAATACCATAATCATCAATAACTATCCCGCGAGTAATTCCCTCATCTTTAATAGCTTTTACCACATTCATCGTCGCCGTAAAAATATCAGCATCAGAATAATCTACCATTTCATAGCCTTTATCCGCTAAATAAGCCTTCACTACGTCTTTAAGACGGGCACCAATCTGATTGGCAGCAATTGCAACTTTCATGTTTCTAAACTCCTTTTGTATATAACAGATATTTGCTTTTTGTTTATGGCTTTATTATAAGTCAGTCAGATTTTCATTTGTTTTCACGTTTTGAAAACGTTTTCGTGCTGCCTATAATAATTAACAAAACCAACCTATAACTATATGGCTAAATTTAGAAACATGCTATAATACTCATGTATGACGTTAACCTAATTACATAAATCAGGTATTAACGCGATGGGGAACTGGGGGAATAAATATGTTAATCAAAATTGACCATGATTTTCATGAACATTTAACTGATACGGAAAAAAAGGTTATAAATTTTATCAATATGAACGTCGATAAAATTTCTTCGATGTCCATAAGTGATGTGGCTGAAGCTACTTATTCTTCGCCAGCTACAGTATCTAGAACCATAAAAAAATGTGGTATTTCCGGCTTTGCTGAACTAAGGTATTTATTAACTCAGCAAGCTACCAGCAAACAGGACGATATTAAAGTCAATGAAATATTCAATAAGTCCATGCTCGAGGTCTCCAATACTATCGATCACCTAAATATTGATACTATCTTGTCGGTGGTCAAGGAAATTCGGCATGCCAACCGCATATATCTTTTATCCCGTGGTCTTACTGAACATGTTACCCAGGAATTTGCCTTGAAATTACAGCTCTTAGGCTGCAATGTTTTCTCTAATTCAGACCATTCTATCATGCAGGAAGTTACTAGTCATGTAAAAAACAAAGAGCTCGTTATTATTTTCTCGCTTTCGGGAAAAACACCAGAATTAATTAAGGCTGCTGAAAATGCCGCTTCTTTAGGTGCCCGCATCATAACCATTACCTGCGGTGATCCATCGACACCATTAGCCCGCATTGCCCATGTAACAGTATTCGGGTATAAGCACAGCCATGTTTCAATAAAAACAGTTGATGCGACATCCAGATTGCCACTATATGTCATCAGCCGCATCATCATTGATTATTTAGTCATGCAAACTCAACAAGAAAAAGAAAAAGCTGCCCGCAAAGAGGCAGCTTATCGCAAAGAACACTTTTTCTAAATAATTCAGCTGAAAATAGTAATGCTCTGCCAGTTTTGGCAGAGCATTTACTATTTTATTAATTTCAAATTACGCATAACACTTTCTACTTTTTCTGTATCAATAGGCTTGGCCGCATAAGCATCACAACCTAATTCCAAGGCTTGATCGACATATTCAACATCAGCTAAAGCTGTCATCATCATGATACACGTATGTTTTAAATTATGCTGCTTTTCAAGTACCCTAATAGCCTTCAATACCTTTAAACCATCAACTCGTGGCATCATAATATCTAAACACAACAGATCGTACGGCTCTTTTTGCTTTACCGCTTCCATAAAAGCATCTAGCGCCTCCATCCCATCAACTGCTACATCACAAGTGCCATACGAACTAAGAAATTTTTTCAAAAATACCCGGCTCAAGCGATCGTCCTCGGCAATCAAAATCCGCATATTTTACTCCTCCATCTTTTTTTCGCAATAAGCTAACAAACTGGCAATATTATCAACTTTATTATTCTCAGCAGCTAAGCTTAAATCCTCCCCTCGCTTAGGATTTACATAAACACTGATATTTTGCATATTTTCTGATTCACCATCAGCTTCCCTAAGCGGCAGCCAAAAATAAAATTCACTGCCACAAGCAGGTGCAGATCTGACTCCGACGTCCCCGTGCATGGCTTCTACCAAGCTTTTTACTATAATCAGGCCCAAACCAGTGCCGCCAAATTTACGTGTAGTAGAACCATCGACCTGACTAAAGGGATGAAAAATTTTTCTCTGTTCAACTAGTGACATGCCAATACCAGTATCGCGAACAGAAAATACTAAATTGGTTTTATCTGCATGTTGCCTGACTTTAACAGCAACACTTATTCCGCCCATAGCCGTAAATTTAATCGCATTAGTCAAGAGATTATGTAAAATTTGCCGCAAGCGGGTAGGATCTCCTGTAATATAATGCGGTATCTTAGTATAATCTGGCAGCTTAAAATATAATCCTTTGGCCTTCGCCATTTTAAAATGCAAGGAACAAACTCGATGTAAGGTCTTATGCAAATCAAAATCGATATTTTCCAGCTCCATTTTACCACATTCCAGCTTGGAAAAATCTAAAATATCGTTGATAACCATTAGTAAATCTTCAGCACATTGCTTAGCATTAGTCAGATTTTCTCGTTGTTCAGCCGTTAGCTCAGTACGCAAAGTAAGATCGATCATTCCTGTCATGCCATTAATCGGCGTACGAATTTCATGACTCATATTAGCCAAAAACTGCGTTTTCGTTCGACTAGCAGCTTCAGCCCGATCCCGAGCTTCATTTAAAGCTTCTTCGCGCTCCTTTCTAGCTGACACATCAATCATCGCCACTACAATCTGTCTGCCGATACCAGTGCCAGCTTGCGAAAAAAACATTTTGAGCCAAATAGGATCAGTTCTGTATAGACTGTGCATAGCAACTGTTATATCCCGCTCAAATGGCTCCCCCTTAATAATGGCTTCAATATTTCGCCGCACCGGACATTTCTTGCAAGCCTTACCCTGACCACAACCACCATGAAAACTATTTTCACAGCGAAACGCATCGCCAAATTGCTCGCCAATTGCCTCCTGATAGCCAATCTGCATTGTTTTTAAACCAGCATCATTCATATCGATAATAGCACCACAGTTATCAAGCACACATAGACCAATATTCGCTGCTGAGAAAACTGAGCGCATATACACATGATCAGTCGCTATCTTTATCTCCATTTGCCGAAGCTTAGTAACATCACGCAGTATCGCTAAACAGCCAATAATTTCACCATTGTTATTTTTAGCTGGCGAACAGGTAGCCGATAAATAAACTTTTTCCTTTTTCTTTCCACGATAAATTCCCACATTGCGAGCAAGTCCAACTGAACATTCATACGCTACTACCTTAGCAAGCGGATTTATATATTTTGCACCCGTACGTAAATTTACCAGCGGACAAATCGCCGAGAATTGTAACCCTGCGCAACTTTTATTTTCCCAGCCAATAATCCGCTTAGCTGACTGATTCAAATAAATTACTTTTTCATCTAAGTCAGTCAAGATAACACCATCACCAACACCGCCAAGCATTCCGGCTAAAAATTCAGCAGGTATCACGTGACCGCTATTTTCCGGACTCAATGCAAACATCCCCCTTCATGACCTGCCAAATGCATAATCGCCATCGGCATTGCTGAAAGCTCTAATTGCTTTTCGACGCTCCCTAATTCATAAGCTGCTTTTGGCATACCATAAACCACACTGCTATGTTCATTTTGTCCAAGCGTCCTGGCACCTTGCTGACGCATACGCAAAAGTCCCTTGGCACCATCTGCTCCCATTCCCGTAAGGATCACACCAATGGCCGCTTTCCCTAAAGGGGCTACGGAATCAAACAATACATCAACGGACGGACAGTGACCGTTTACCAGCTCCGTACCATGACAGGAAAGCAGCAATAAATCACCTAATGCCCGCACCCGCATCTGCCTATCTCCTGGTGCTACATAAATATGATTTGGTTCTAAATGATCACCCTCAGCTGCTTCCTTAACCGTAAAGGCTGATTCACGGTTAAGCCTCTCAGCAAACAGCCGACTAAAACCACTCGGTATATGCTGCACTATAACAATTGGCGGCAATGGAGGTCTAAGTCCGCTTATAAGCGTTGCCAAAGCCTCAGTCCCGCCAGTAGATGCCCCAAGTGCAATAATTTTTACCGCTGATTTTAATTGAGCAGGCTTTGCTAATACCTTATCCGCAATTTTATCATACGCCTTTTTTATAATGGCTGTTTTACCTGCCTTGATTTTATTTTTTGCTAACAACGGACGCCGATAAACTGATGGCATTACATATTGATAAGGTATACTTCTATCAACGCTTTCCGAGTGTCCAACAAATAAATATCCCCCTGGCACCAAATAATCGAAAAACATTTGTACCAGCCGCTTTCTAGTCGGAGCATCAAAATAAATCATGACATTGCGACAAAAGATTACATGAAATGGCTTTTTAAAAGGAAAAACCGGCTCCATTAAATTAAATTGTCTGAATAACACCTGTCGTCTAAGGCTTTCAATCACTTGCACATGAGCCTCATCAACAGCATGAAAATAGCCATGCTGCCATGAAGCAGGCAATTTTTTTACATCGTCCCGTAAATAAATCCCCTTTTGAGCAAAATGCAGAACATCACTTGCCAAATCAGTAGCCAACAAAGTTTTCTCCCACAAATCACCTTGCAAACCAAACTGATCCTGCAACAGCATGGCAATAGTGTAGGCTTCCTGACCAGTAGAACTAGCAGCACACCAAGTACGTATATCGCCATCCTTAATTGTCTCTGCCAGCCAAGGCAAAACCTTATCCCTATAAAAGCAAAAATGATCCTTTTCCCGCCCAAAATACGTGTGATGCGTGGTTATAGCCTCTGACAACAGCTTTAGCAATTTGCCACTATTATCATGCCTGAGCGCCTTTAAAAAGCCAGCTGCGCTTTTATATTTTGCAGCTGGCCCGCCAGCTTTTAAAAGCCGCTGTAATCGCGATTCTAACAGTGCCATTTTTTCTTTTGGCAGCTGTATCCCAAATTCACGAGCGACAAGCAAAGCGTAGGCTTGAAAAATTTCCGGTTCCATTAATATTTGCCAAAGTCATTATTTTTGCTTACAGTCACTGACGCCGGTGACTTTACCGTATCCTTGGCAATTACTGGTGCTGACACCATCCGCGGAGCTGATTGATAGCTTCCTGCTGCCAGCTTGAATTTACCAGCAGTTTCTTTTAAACGTACTGCCTGCGCACTAAGTTCTTCACTAGCCGAAGCCGCTTCTTCCGACGTTGCTGAATTTGCCTGTACCACCTGTGAAACCTGCAAAACTCCCTGATCTATCTGCTCAAGTGCTACCTTCTGCTCACTAGAAGCCTTAGCAATCGAGCTTACAATATCTGCTACTTCAGTAACGTCGTTCATTATCATTTGCAAAGATTCTGCTGTTTTATCCGCGATACTGCGACCAGCTTCAACCTTCGTTATTGAATCTTCAATAAGCTCCGTTGTTTCTTTAGCGGCTTTAGCACTGCGGGCAGCCAAATTGCGAACCTCTTCGGCAACTACTGCAAAGCCTTTGCCATGCGCACCAGCCCGAGCTGCTTCAACAGCTGCATTGAGCGCCAAAATATTAGTCTGAAAAGCAATCTCATCAATAACTTTGATGATTTTCGAAATATTGGTTGAAGCCACATTGATGTCTTCCATTGCTACTAGCATATTCTTCATATCATCGTCACCAAGCTTTGCCTGCTGACGAGCTTGCTCAGTTAAATTATTGGCTTTTTCAGCATTTTCAGCATTGCTGGCCGTCTGCGATGAAATCTCTGATATTGATGCCGAGAGTTCTTCAACTGACGATGCCTGCTCAGCTGCGCCTTGTGACAGTGACACACTTGCCTGCGAGACATTTTGCGCACCTGCTGCTACCTGATCCGCTGCTACATTAATATCAGCCATCGCCTTATTAAGATTTTGCCGCATAGCCTCAAGACCATTAGCGGCCACACCTATTTCATCATCATTCTGTACAACAATTTTACTGGACAAATCACCATTACCGATAGTCGCTACTTCATTTTTCATAAACTCAAGCCGACTGCCAATATTTTTAGCTAGCCGTACCCCAAATATCACTGCCACAACAATAATAACAACGGCAACGATTAAGGATAGCATTATAGCATGGTCAATGCGCTCATCAACTAGCTGCATATCTTTCTTAGCATTTTCAACCGCTACCTGCGCCATATTATCAAAGGCTTTGCTTAACGCATCACCGCTTTCGTGTACCCTTTTCGATTCAGCTAAGCCTTCAACTGGCGTTCCTGGCTGCACCTGCGCCTGAATTAATGCCGCTCTAGCTACCCTATAATCAGCTAATTTGCTTTTTACATCGGCAACTGAAGCCTTGCTTTCACTAGTATTGGCCCGCGACTCAAGATCACCTAATACTGAATCAAGCTTTTGGTCAAAATTCTGCATTGACCCTTGCGATTGCTGTCTGGCTGCTGGATCTACTCTAAATAAATAACGCGTCAATTCATTGCGAGCTTCACTGAAATACTTGCCACTTTGTATTGCTAAAGTAGCTGCATAGGAATCCTCATCATTAATTTGCTGGTATTCATCGCTTAAATCGTTAGCCATTTTTAAACCATAACCGATACCAGCTGCTATTAGCAAACCTAAAATAGTAACCATAAGCACCAGTTTAGAGCCAATTTTCATATTTTTAGACATACCATAATCCCCTCTCTAATCAGCTTTATTCCTTAACCTTCACTGTCATCGTTCATGTTTTCTAAAAGTGCCTCATCTTCTGTTGAAAACAATTTTTTCCAATCGAGCAGCAAAACCACTTTTTCTTCGGATAACTTCCCTATATTTTTTACATAACGGTTCCGAACAGATTTTAATTCTGGTGGCGGAACAATACTATTTTCCGGTATCGTAAGCACCTCACTGACACCATCAATAATGAGTCCAATCAAAACATCATTAACGCTAATGATAATGACACAGGTTCTATCACTATACGGACGATATTCCTGTCCAAAGCGCAGCCGCATATCAACTACCGGAATTATCTTCCCCCGAAGATTAATAATTCCCTGTACATAAGCTGGCACCTCTGGAACCTTAGTAATCGGCATAATACCAATTATCTCAATGACCACCCGAATATCAATACCATATAATTCCTCCCCCAAGGTAAAGGTAAGATATTTGTCTTTTTGCGTGTCTTCATCCATGATTTCCTCTGCCACTATAACTCCCCCTCTTTTCTAAATCATAATAGTCCCCGCAATTTAACTGGATCGATTATCAAGCTGATGCTGCCATTACCAAGCAAGGTACAACCGGTTATGCCAGTTGTTCTGGTCATCTGCTTAATAAATTTTGGAACCGGTTTTACTACAATTTGCTGCACCCCGATTATTTCATCAGCAAAAATACCAAAGGACCTGCCATCAGCTTCTACCACTAACAGTATGCCTTCACATAAATTTTCTGCTTTTGCTTGGATACCATACAATTTATGCAACCGCATAATCGGCAAACATTCACCACGTTCCATAAAGAGCTCCGAACCAGACGCATCCAAAATAACCTGCGCTGGCGATGGCCTGAATGATCTTCTTACCACGCTTATAGGAATCGTAAAATCAGAATCACCAACCCTAATACACATGCCATCAACTATTGCCAAGGTAAGCGGTATTCTTATAGTAGTAACACTGCCTTTGCCTTCGGTACTGTCAACTGAAACCGAACCGCCCAAGGCTTTTATATTAGATACCACCACATCCATACCAACGCCTCGTCCGGAAAACTCCGTAACTTGTTCCTTGGTGGAAAATCCTGCCGCAAAAATGAAATTATAGACCTCTTTATCACTATAATCACTTTCAGGTTTCGTCAGCAAGCCTTTTTCCCGAGCCTTCGTCAGGATTTTTTCACGGTTCATACCAGCGCCATCATCTTCGATACGAATAATTACTTCACCACCAGCATTTTGCGCAGAAATTGTAATCGTTCCTTGCGGCTCCTTACCTGCTGCCTGTCTCTTTTCCGGTAATTCTATACCATGATCAAGTGAGTTGCGTACTATATGCATCAGCGGGTCACCAATATGTTCAGCGATATTCTTATCAACCTCAGTATCAGCTCCTGCTAATTTAAGCTTAGCTTTTTTACCCAGCTTTTTTGTCATGTCGCGCACGATACGGTTCATCTTTTGAAAAACTCCTTCTAAGGGCACCATGCGCAATGCCATAACGCTATCCTGCAATTCTTCATTTATCTTATGTAACTGCCGAGCTGCCTTAGCAAAATTAGTCAGCTCCAAATTTTTTAAATCCGGATTTTGAATAACCATTGATTCAGCAATAACCATTTCACCGACTAAATCCATCAGCCGATCAAGTTTTTCCACTTGAACACTTATTACCTGATTCTCGTGCTCCTTGACATTCTTTTTCGGCATAACTCTCGGTTTAGCTTCCGATTTTTGGGGAACAACTGGCGTTGTCGCAGCCTCGACTGTTTTTACTGCTTGTTCCTTAGGTGACGGCCAATATTCACAAGCTGAAGTATCAGGCAATTCCTCCAGCTCCAATTTTTGCAGATAAATCGTTTCCTGCAAAAATTTTTCTGTCTCAGCTTGATCCATATCAGTTTTAAACCACAGTCTAAAACCGTTTTCTTCAATATCTTTTACATCAGCTTCATTTTCCAAATAATTTTCGGGCTTAAAATACAGCTCTTTTGCCTTATCCTGCAGCCGGTTCACTACCCCAAAAGCCCGAACTTCCAGCATACCGCAATCCAGCTCAAAATGAATAACAGCTTTATAAATATGTCCGTCAGCCTCAGCTGCCGCTGGAGGTTCAATTTTCGGCGGTATAAAATACTGATTTGGCTTAGGCTCTGCTTTTTTAGTCTTGGCTGATTTTTTTCGCAAATCAACATCAGGATCATCACCATTAGCCAGCTTAAACTCGCGCAAGAAATTTAAAGTATGCTCTCTTAGCTCCTTGCTCGAAGCTATGACCTCTTCCCCATTTTCCAGCTTGTCCATTTCGCCATTCATGAAATCAACTGCGGTCAAAACAATATCCGTTATAGCCGATACATCTATTTTAGCTGGCTGCAATTCGCGAATATAGAAGAAAATATCCTCTACGGCATGGGCTAAATGCGATACCTCATCAAAAGTCATCATTGCAGCTGAGCCTTTTATAGTATGCATGGCCCGAAATATTTCATTGACATCATCGGCAGCAAAAGCACCATTATTTTCACTAGTTAATGCCAGCTGTTCTAACTGTGACAAAAACTGCCGTGTTTCATAAATAAATACCTCTACCATTGATTCTGAATCTGCCACCTGTATCCCCCCTTACAGATTTTACCAAAAAATTCCCAAAAAATAATTCTTTTTATACAATTATATTCCCTAAAAAAGTCAAAAGTCCTACTTGACTAAGAAAAATCATTTACTTAAAAAAAACAGTTTGTAAAAATGATGATTAATCATATTTACAAACTGTTGCAAAAATCAATTATGCAATTTGAGTTATTTTTATCTTCGGCAAAAGTGCTTCTACCCTTTCTCTGCGGACAAAACCACTTTCTTCTTCCATCGCATTAGCCGTACCACAAGCCGCTCCTAATTTTAATATGTCCTCAGTATTTAAATTGCGAGCAATACCAACAGCTATCCCCGCAACATAGGAATCACCGGAACCTACTGGATTCTTGCACTCAATCCTTGGAACTTCAACCCGATAAATATGTCCAGCAATGCCAGCTATTGAACCTTTAGCCCCTAATGACACTACCGCCAGCCCAATACCTGCCTGCAAGAAGTTCTGCACTTCTTTTATAACCTCGGTCTCTGTTTCCACTTTATGCCCCGTAAAGGCCTGTATTTCATCTTTATTCGGCTTAATAAAATATGGCTGAGCCTTAATACCATTAGCTAACAATTCGCCACTGGTATCTAATAAAAATTTGCGTCCAGCTGCTTTAGCCTCACAAATAAGACTTGCATAAAAATCCTTGGGCACGCCCTGTGGCACGCTGCCAGAAGCTACTACTACCTCGGACCTGTTTAAAAGCTCCGTATATTTTTGCTGAAATTCCTTTAACTCAGCTGCGCTTACCATAGGTCCTGGCTCTAAAATTTCAGTCTGCGCACCATCGGCGGTAAGAATCGCCAAGCAAGAACGGGTTTCACCCGCAATACTTACAAAATCACCACGAATACCATAATCTTTTATTTTATCGGCAATAAATTCACCAGCTTTACCGCCCAAAAGTCCTGTTGCAATGGTGTTTTCGCCCATAATCGTCGTAACATTGGCAACATGAAGTCCCTTGCCACCAGGCGTATTATCGACTGACTGCGCTCGCATAACCTCACCCTTATTGAGCTCAGCTAGCTGGTAACGCTTGTCAACCGATGCATTCAGATTCAAAACTAATATCATAGCACTTCTCCGCATCTCAGTAACGGTTCTGACTGCCGCAAACTTCGATTTTATGTTTTACCACTGCTTTCATCGCTTCTTTGCCCGGTGTCATATATTTGCGCGGATCGTTAGCTTCCGGATGCTCAAGGAAGAATTTCTTAACCGCATCCGAGAATGGAATCTTCAGGTCAGTTGCGACATTTACTTTGCAAATACCTAATGAAATCGCTTTTTTTACCAGCTCGTCCGGTACATCCGATGCCCCATGTAATACCAAGGGAATATCAACCAAGCTGCGAATTTCAGTCAGGCGATCAAAATCGAGCTTTGGCGTGCCTTTGTAAAGACCATGCGCTGTGCCAATAGCTACTGCCAGACTATCAATCCCCGTATCAGCTACATAGCGTACTGCATCAGCAGGGTTAGTATAAGCACTGTCAGCATCATCAACTACCAAATCATCTTCTTGACCAACCAATTTGCCAAGTTCAGCTTCTACCGAAGCGCCACAGGTATGAGCAAACGCTACAACCTTTTTAACCTTGGCTACATTTTCTTCATACGGCAGACGGGATGCATCAATCATAACACTGCGGCAGCCAGCAGCAATCGTAGATTCAATTTCAGCTACATCCTCATGATGATCAAGATGGAATGACATTGGAATATCATATTTTTCCATAGCTGCACCCGTAAGGGCTACCAAATAATCTTTATCAGCATAGCGAACGGTTGACGGTGTTGCTGCTAAAATAACCGGCGAACGCATTTCATCACAAGTCTCTACTACAACCTGCAACGTTTCGAGATTATGAATATTAAAGGCTGGTACTGCATAATGATTTGCCTGTGCGTCTTTAAGCATTGCGTTAGTATTATGTAATTTCATGATAAATCTGCTCCTTTTAATTTAAGCTAAAAACTTCATTTATCTAAATTCGGGTTATCCCGATTCAGCCTCTGTATTAATTTGATTCTCACCGAATTGGAAACCATTAAGTGTCAACATAATCCGGCTCCTTGCTAAATCACGCAACCATTTAACGCTCTTTTTCGGATAACGCTTTTGTGTTGCATAATCGACATAAAAAAGACCATACCGTTTGTCATAACCGCTCGTCCAGCTCATTGCATCAATAAGTGACCAGATAAAACAGCCTCTGACCTTAACTCCATCTTCCACCGCATCCAAAACAGCATCTAAATGCTGCCGTAAATAGTCAATTCTATCATCATCATCAACAGTATTATTGACTAACGTTTCTTTAAGTCCCAAACCTATTTCTGTTATATAAATTGGCTTGGCGGGATATTCTTCTTTAATATGCATCAGCACATCATAAAGTCCATGCGGAAATATCGACCAATCCCAATCCGTTGTCGGCACATCGTCACGCTTAAGCCGGCGGCTGACACCTGTCAAATTACAACTAGCTGTCCCTCTTTGCCCATCATCATTTAAATGCACTTCATTAGCACCACTATAAGCTTCACAAAAATGACTGGAATAATAATTTACACCTAAAAAATCAAGTTGCGCTGAAGCTTCCTGCAACACAGACAGCTCCTCAGCAGCTGGCGCAAAGCTTTCATTTGCCTGCACCAAAATGCTATTTAATAGTTTCATCGTATTTTCTGAATACTTGCCTTTTAAAACAGCATCCAGCACCATGCGGTTATTATAGGCATTATCAAGCAATGCTGCTTGCTCATTAATAGCTAAATCAGCTACTGGATAAATAGGCTCTGCCCGATGAACAATTCCTATTTCGCCCTCAAAATTCATGCTGCCGTAACATAAGACCGCTTTGCTATGTGCCACCAGCATTTTATGAACTGCTTGAACAGCCTTCGCAAAGTCGCCACATCTATTTGGTGGAAACACACCCGTAATATACTGATTGCGCGATAAAAGCACTGGGTCTTTCATCGTAATCCAATGCTTCACCCGACTGCCAAAATGCTGGAAACAAATTTTAACATATTGCAGATATTCCCTCGTAGTAACTGGCGATAACCAGCCGCCTTTTTCATATAAATGCAGTGGCATATCAAAATGATACAGCGCTACAAAAGGCTCTACCTGATTTTGCAAGCAAGCATCTATTACGTTGTCATAAAAACGTAAACCAGCTTCATTAACTGAACCGTCCGGCTGCATTATCCGCGTCCAGGCAAACGAGATACTGAGCATTTTTATATTGTACTGATGACAACGCTCAATATCTTTTTGATAATGTTCATAAAAGTCACTGGCCTTATCACCATCAAAAGTGCTGCCTGGTCTTTTCAGCCATTTATCCCAAACACATGGCTCGCGACCTTCAGCATTAGTTGCTCCCTCAACTTGATAAGCAGCCGTTGCTGCTCCCAAACAAAAATCCTTTGGCAGGGTTCTTATCATGCGCGTCCCATCTCCTTTCCACATTTTTCATTATAGATAAATCAGCTTGGCTAATGTTTTCGGCTTTTGGAAAAGTTTTCATAAAAAAAAGCCTGAACGTTACATTCAGACTTTTTTCTGGAGAAATTGGGCAAATCAATAATATCTTAGTATACTTCATTCATCATGAAACCGCCCGCGTTAAGTTTTCAGCTGCTAAAAGTGCCTTTATTGCGCCAGTAGGGCATTTACTAAGGCAAGCGGTGTCAGTACAATTTAAGCACTTACTGCTGTCGATTACTGCCACAAATTTATCAATTTTTATAGCACCATTAGAACAATTTCTCACACACAAGCCACAGCCTAAGCAGGCATTTTTACATGCTTGGCGCGCCACCGGGGCTTTAGCATGTGAGCTGCAAACGACCTGCACTGGCGCTTTCAAACTTTGTAATACAAGTAAACTTTGGGGACAAGTCGTGACGCATTTGCCACAGCCTGTACAGATATCCTTATCTATTGCTGGCAGCCCATCAGCCCCCATTCTCATAGCACCAAATGGGCAGGCACGTACGCAATTACCAAAACCTAAACAGCCATATTTACATGCCTTAGGCCCGCCCTGAATTAATTTAGCCGCCGCACAATCAGAGATACCTCGATAATTAGCTGCCATAATGGCAGCTGTCTTTGTCCCCCGGCATTTTAACTGCGCATATTGCGGCTCCGTCGCTGCCGCTTTTTTACCGGTAAGCTCAGCCACTTTTTCCGCCACTGCTTTCTTCCCGGGAATACAAAGATTGGGCGGTACCTCCGGTTTTTCAACGACTGCCTCAGCATATTTAGCGCAGCCAGCATAACCGCAGGCACCACATTGCCCCTTCGGTAAAACTTCCTCTACTTCTTTTATCAAAGGGTTTTCTTCCATAGCAAATTTTTTATCCGCTAATGCCAGCACTATCCCAAAAAAGGTTCCGATACCAACTAAAACGACTATTATGGCTAAAGCTGTATTAATCATCACACTGTCCTCCGCTTAAAGCATACCAGAAAAGCCCAAGAAAGCTAATGAGAGCATCCCAGCTAAAATAAACGCTATTCCAATACCTTGCAATGGCTTAGGCACATCGGCATAAGCCAGCTTTTCCCGCAAACTAGCCATAAGAATAATCGCTACTGCAAAACCTAACCCTGAACCAATAGCAAAAACTATACTCTTCAAAAAACTGTAATTGTTCTCTACATTGAGCAGTGGTACCGCCAGCACAATACAATTAGTAGCTATCAGCAAAAGATAAATGCCCCACATATTGTAAAGCGCCGGTGCCTGTTTGCGAATTACCAGCTCCAGCAATTGCACAAAGCTAGCCGTCAGAATAACAAAGACAATCGTTGTTAAAAAAGTAAGTCCTAATGGCTGTAAAATAAAAAAATACACCAGCCAGGCAAGGATCGAGCTCATCGTCATTACAGAGGTTACCGCCATACCCATGCCCACCGAAGCACTAAAGCTCTTGGATATACCAAAAAATATACACAAGCCCAAAAATTTCGTCAGCACAAAATTGTTTACAATTACCGCCCCGATAAACAAGGTCAAATATTCAGCCATCAGTTTTCAGCCCCTTTCTTTGCCTTTAGTTCCCGCAGGCGAGCTTTTCGTTCCTGGTTTGTATTCCAGGTTTTCGTGGCCGCTACTAAATAACCAATTAAAATAAATGCTCCCGGTGGCAAAACCATCATCAGCATCGGGTCATAGCCAGCACCAAAGACCGGCACACCGGCAATAGTTCCTGCTCCGATAAGCTCTCTGATACAAGATATTATAAGCATTGCCAGCGTAAAACCACAGCCCATACCAAAGCCATCACAAAACGATTTTATCACACTGTTTTTTGAAGCAAATACTTCAGCTCGCGCCAATATAATAGCGAATACTACTACCAGCGCTAAATAAATGCCCAATGCCTTATAAAGCTCTGGAAAATACGCCTGTAAAATAAGCTGGGCGACCGTAACTATCGTTGCTATCGACGTTATATACACGGGAACACGGACCTTCGAATTTACTAAATTACGAACTAATGAAACCACTACATTGTTAGTTGTTATAACAAACGTAACCGTAAGTCCCATCGTCAGACCATTAATTACACTAGTTGTCACCGCCAAAGCTGGGCAGAGTGATAACGCCAAAATAAATATCGGATTTTCAGAAATAAGCCCCTTACTAAAGATTTGCCATAACTCTTTCATGTTATTTCCCTCCCGTAAGTTCGGCTACCGCATCAACGGCCTGCTTAACCCCCTTGGTCACAGCGCGTGAGGAAATAGTCGCTCCCGTCATTGCCTGAATAGCTTCGGTATTGCTTTTATCCTTTACTACTTGCAAATTTTCGCTGCCTTTACCGACAAATTGCTGCCGAAAATCAATTTTTGAAGCCTTGTCGCCTAGACCTGGAGTTTCATTATGCTCCAAAATAGTATAATCAATAGCCTTGGCATCGGCAGTAACCGCTACCAAAAGTTTTATCCTGCCACCATAACCTTTAGTTTCACTAGGTACGATATAGGCTTTTATTTTGCCGGCCTTTTTAGCCGCAAACCAGCCGGCATGACCACTAACTTCCGTAAATGAATCAGCATCCTTTACTAAAGCCTTCATGGATTCTTGTTGCATAATTTCCGCCTTTTGGGCCGCTACTGGTGCCGTTACATAATAAACAGCACCGATAACTATTCCTGAAACCAGACAGGCTGCCGCTAGATTCGCAGCTATTTTAAAAACTGAATGTTTATTGTCTCCAGTCATTCTTTAGCCCTCCTGCCCAAAAATATCTGACTTTACAAAACGATCAATAAGCGGTGTTACTGCATTCATCAAAAGCAGCGAATAGCATACCCCCTCAGGATAACCGCCTGCCAGTCTGATTAAAACGGTAATTGCTCCTGCACCAACGGCAAATATTATTTGTCCTGTAATAGTTATAGGTATCGTAACCATATCAGTGGCCATAAAAAACGCGCCTAAAATAAGTCCGCCAGCCATCATATGAAATAACGGATCACCGGTAAATAAGCCAGCTGGTCCAAAAATCCAAGTCAGCAAGCCAACGGTCAAAATCATTGCTGCTGGCACTACCCAATTAATATAACCACGCCAAATAAGATAAAGTCCCCCTAATAATAGCAAAACTGTACTAGTTTCACCTAATGAACCGTTGCGCGTACCTATAAACATACTCCAATAAAGCCCCGATTGACTGCCAAAAGTGCTGATAAGGGCATCATAACCCTGCTGCTTAAGGATATTCAGCGGCGTTGCGCTTGTCATAACATCAACGCCAGGAAGTGACGAAAAGTCCTGAATTTTCGTCCAAGTCGTCATCGCCACGGGCCACGATACCATAAGCGCTGCCCTGCCAATATGCGCCGGATTAAATATATTAAAACCTAATCCTCCCATCGACTGCTTAGCCACAATTATAGCTAAAACTGAACCTATCGCTACCATATACGGTGGCAAAATTGGCGACATCGACATTGCCAGCAATAGCCCCGTTATACAGGCACTGCCATCAAAAGCCGTCACGGGTTTATGCATCGCCTTTTGCCAGCTATATTCGGCTCCAACAGCAAAAACAATTCCCGTCAGCATATTTATAAGCGCCGTCAAGCCAAACCACCAAACCGCAAATACCGCTGCTGGCAACAAGGCCAAATTAACCTGCCACATAATATGCGGTATTGTTTCGCTATCGCGGATATGCGGTGAAGCTGATATCGTAAATAAATGCTTAGCTTCGTCCATTATTTTGCCACCCCCTCTTTTTTGTCCGCACTCTCTTTCGCCTTAGCCATAGCTGCACGCACCCAATCTTTAGCCGTTTTTATATACTGTACAATATTACGTTTAGCTGGGCAGACATAAGTACAGCTGCCACATTCAACACAATTCATCAAGCCATAATCATCCCGGCATTTGCTAAAGTCCTGCCGGCTAGCTAAAATTGAAAGCATACTTGGCACCAGCCCCATCGGACAAACTTTTACACAGCGTCCGCAACGGATACAATTCATCTCCGGTCCATGCTCCGTAATTTTTTTAGTTAACGCTAATATGCCCGAAGTTCCCTTCATGACAGGTACTTCATCGGTAAATTGCGCCATTCCCATCATTGGTCCGCCAGCCAGCAATTTATCTGGTGTTTCCTTAAAACCGCCACAATAAGCTATCACATCACGATAAGCAGTACCTATACGCACCCATAAATTTTTAGGCTCTGCTATAGCATCACCTGACACCGTGGTTAAGCGTTCAGTTAATGGCAGGCCATGCACTACCGCATCAGTTATCGCAGCTACCGTACCAACGTTTTGCACTACTATTCCAACATCCATTGGCAGTCCGCCCATCGGCACTGCTCTTCCCGTAATTACTTTTATCAGCATCTTTTCGGCGCCTTGCGGATACTTAGTTTTAAGTGCTGCAACCTCAATACCAGTATCAGCACAAAATTCCTGCAATGTACTTATTGCGTCTGGCTTATTATCCTCAATACCTATTACAGCTCTAGTTACACCTAATAATTTTTGCAAAATTTTAATTCCCTTAACGATTTTTAAGGGTTCTTCTAGCATTAACCGGTAATCAGCCGTTAAATATGGCTCACACTCGGCTCCATTTACGATTAAGCAGTCAATCGTCTTCGCAGGTTTTAATTTTATATGTGCCGGAAAAGTTGCGCCGCCCATGCCAACAATCCCAGCGGATTGAATAGCTGTTAAAATCTCCGCCTGACTCATTGCCTGCCAATCACGTAACAGCGGTAAATCAGTTGCCCATTTGTCTTCACCGTCACACGCAATTACCACCGCCGTTGCCATTATTTTACCCGAATGTGGCCGTTCCTCTATTTTTACCACTTTGCCTGAGGTTGGCGCATGAATATCAGCATGCATAAAAGCGGGGCTTGTTCCTATAAGCTGCCCTCTTTTTACCATGTCTCCTATTTTTACAACCGGCATACACGGAGCACCGATATGCTGACTCAAAGACACGATTAATTCTTTTGGTAATGGCATTTTTTCGCTAGCTTTATCCTTAGCTAAATCTTTTCCATCATAAGGATGAATACCACCAAGGAAACTTTTAAACATCAAAACTCACCTCGTAGCTTTCCTGAAAGCTGTTAATACACCTACACTCAATCAGCTAAAATCTTTATGATAACCGGTTTCGTAGTCCTATTATCACCGACCTTGCGATCATAAAACTTGATTAACCCCAGCGACAGCAAAAAAAATATTACACATCCTGTAACCACAATGATATTTTTACCAATTCCTATCCCATCAGCTACCAGATAGCCCAGACCTGCGCCTATTGCGGTCAATATTAACGGCATAATAAATACCACAAAAGCGCTTTTTAGCATACTCTCGTCCCTCAAGGTAAAGCACACTCGCTGACCTGGCTTTACCTTGAGCTTGCTCACTGCTTCAATGACTATTTGCTCACTGCCAGCACAGGCACCACAGCCTGAACATTTTGCATGACGGCCCACCCTTACTTTGACCATGCCATTATTTACTGCCAGCACCAATCCCTGTTCTTGTTTCATTTTACTCCTAACTATTGTCTTATTTATTCCCTTGTTATCGGTCTCTAGATTATTTTATTCGCTTTGAATTTATTTTTTCCTGTTTTTTCTTATTTGTGAAAAAAGTAATTTACACTAAAAAATACTGACACTAAAATAGCATCAGTATTTTCAGCAATATTTCTATAAAATTTAATCTGGTTTAAAATAAACCGTTATGGCGCTGCCCCTATCAACTAAGGTATTAGGCGCAATGCTTTGGCTTTCTACTGAACCTGAACCATCGCTTTCAAAGCTCAGCCCTGTATCTGCAGCCAGTCTTGCTGCCTCACGAATACTTTTGCCACTGAAATCCGGCACTAATACCTTGCCCTCTGGAATCTCCCCCGTATACTGCCTTACTGGTTTTGCTTGCACTTCCTTGGCTGGCTTCATACCGGCAAAAGGATCACTCGATGGGGCAATTTTAAAATAGCGGAATAACTGATTAAATATCCGGCTGGCAACCGGTGCCGCAATTTGACCGCCATAGAAATTTCCCGTACCTGGATCATCAATCATTACTAAAACTGTCAGCTGCGGATCCTCAACTGGTGCAAACCCACAAAAGGAAGCAATATAGCGACCTTCCATATAGCCACTGCCATCTTCGCGAATCTTTTGCGCCGTACCAGTTTTGCCTGCAATGCGATACCCCTGCACTGAAGCTTTTTTACCGCCACCACTGGCTACTACCTGCTCTAATAAACCGACTAAGGTTTTATCCGTAGCCGAATCAATTGTCCGTCGGACTTCAGTTTTTTGCCGCTCATCATAAATTGAACCATCAGCATTGCGAATTGTCTTTACAATATACGGTTTTAATAAAACACCATCATTAGCGATTGCTGACATGGCTGTAACTAACTGCAACGGTGTCACCGCGATACTTTGTCCTATCGCCATTGTTGCCATATCTGAATCACGCATATCTTCAGGATTAAATAAAATACCACTTTCTTCGGCTGGCAAATCAATACCAGTAGCCTCACCAAAGCCAAACAGCTTCGCATATTTAGTAAGTCTTTCCGCGCCTAGCCGCAAGCCTACTTGCGCAAAACCAGTATTTAACGACTGTTTGACTACATCCGTGAAAGTAACCGTGCCAAAGCTAGTACCACTCCAGTTTTGAATCCGACGCCCTGACACCATTACATACCCAGGATCAACAAAAACCTGATTAGGCGAAACAACTTTTTCCTGCAAAGCCGCGCCAGCTACAACCGACTTAAAAGTTGAGCCCGGTTCATAAATAAAGGAAACCGCCCGATTTTTCCACGTTGCTGCCGGATAATCCCAAAATTTATTCGGATTATATGATGGACGCGAAGCCATCGCTAAAATCTCGCCATTTTTGGGATTCATAACGATGCAGGTTATTGCTTTGGGATTATTTTCTGCCATCGCCCGATCGAGTTCCTGTTCAACGATAAATTGTACTGAACTATCAATTGTAAGTTCCACTGTCTTGCAGTAATCGCCCCGATAGCGTCGATAACTAGCAAATACTGAATCAAATATCGGCCGGCTAGCCTTGTCAGTAGCTATATGGTTTTTCTTGACTTCTCCTTTAAGTAACGGATCAAGTGCCTGCTCAATACCATCTAATCCCTTATCATCAGTTCCGACAAAGCCTAATACATTAGCAGCTAATATGTCATTAGGATAATATCTTTTAGCTTCATCATCAAAGTTTAGACAGTTAGTATACTCTTTCTCTCTTATCATCTGCCTTACGGCTTCATACTCTGATTGCTCTAACTGCCGTTTTACCATAACGAAACCGCCACCCTTAGCAATATCGTCAAGTATTGTCTGTTCTGGCAGATCAATAAGTGGTGCTAAATTTGCTGCTAAAGCTGCTGGATCTTTTACATTTGACGGATCAACAAACAGCGATTTAGTCATCGTACTCACTGCCAGCTCACGACCATTGCAATCCAGTATCGCACCGCGCGGTGACTGAACAACATAATCTCTGCCAACCTGATGTTCTAAGCGTTTTGCAAGCTCACTTCCTTCTACCAGCTGAATCCAAGCATAACGCAAAACAATTATCGCCAAAAACGCCAGCATAATCACAGCCAGGTTAATAATATTCCTTTGTATTTTAATTCGCGTAGTATTCATTAACGCCTTCGCTCCCGTTTATAAAAATACCTATAAGCTTATTACCCTATATAATACCACATCATCAGCGCTAATAAAAACGGTGTCCTGTAAGCGTAAGTTGCCAACAAGACACCGTTTATAAATTATTTGCTTAAATCACCAATGATATTTTTCACCGCGATTTATTTTGAAGGTACGATAAATCTGCTCCACCAACAATAGCCGTACCATCTGATGCGTAAATGTAAGCTGAGAAAAGCTAAGCAATTCCGCTGCCGCTTTCCGCACTTCCTGCGACAAGCCAAAAGCGCCACCAATTAAAAAAGTAATATTACTGCGTCCATTCAGTCCCAAAGCAGCCATTTTAGCCGCTAAAGCTTCCGACGACATTTCTTTCCCATAGACATCCAGCACAAAAAGATAGCTGCCAGCTGGTACCTGCTTTAACAGCCGCTCGCCTTCTTTTTGCAAAACCTGCGCTTTCTCCGCAGGGGACGGCTCATCAGGCATTTTTTCCTCATGAATTTCTCTAATTTCCACCTGGGCAAACGGACGGAGTCTTTTCATAAATTCATCTATACCAGCGCTTAAATATTTTTCTTTTAACTTGCCAGCGCAGACTATAGTTATCTTCATTTGCTATCATCCTGTGGCATTTCTTCAAGAACAACATCGGCCGACTGTTCCTTGCCATTGCGGTCAAAGGTTACTTTTACCATATCGCCAACTTTTTTCTCAGCAATTTTCCCCCGCAAGTCACTGACACTATTAGTCTCCTCACCATCAATCTTTAAAATTATATCTCCGCGCTGCAAACCTGCCTTGCCACAAGGTCCATTCAAAGTCAGCTGGAAGATATAAACGCCCTTATCAATATTCAGCTGATAGCCATACCGTCCAGCTGTCTCAGGATCGAATACGGAAACGCCGAGGTATGGTCTAGCTACATAGCCTTTATCCATTATTTCATTAATGATATTTTGTACCGTATTTATTGGTATCGCGAAGCCCATGCCCTCAACGCCATTAGCAGCTACCTTGGCACTATTAATACCGATTACTTCGCCATCGGCGTTGACTAAAGCTCCGCCCGAATTGCCTGGGTTTATAGCAGCATCCGTTTGCAAAAGTTTTACCCTTTTATCACTTATATCCAAAGTACGGTTTAAGGCACTTATGACACCACTAGTCACACTGCCTTTGAATTCTAAGCCCATTGGATTACCAATGGCAATAGCGGGTTCACCAACAACTATTTTATCAGAATCACCAAAGCTAGCAGCCGGCAAATCCTTGGCATCCACCTTTACGACCGCTAAATCAGTCATCTCGTCAGCACCAATCAGCTTGCCTTTTAAGCTGCGGCCATCAGGAAGTGATACAATAAGTTCCTTAGCGCCACTGATTACATGGTTATTAGTCACAATATAGCCGTCTTTGCGGAAAATAACGCCTGAACCAACGCCTTCTGTTTCAACCGGATTATTAAACCAGTCATGAGCCACCGCTTTGTTAGTTATACCAACTACGGTTGGACCTACCAGCTTAGCCGCCCGAACTACCGGTGTGTTACGCGCATCCGACAAATTGGCTTCATTATCGGCAGTTTGCTGCGCTACACTCGCTGCTGAGCTATTATTATCCGCAGCCGTTCCAGCTGAGCAGCCCCCAAATGTTATAACCGAAGCCGTCATAACTGCTGCTAAAATCATATGTACTTTTTTCTTATTCTGTAACGATTTTAAGAACGATTTCATCAAAAATCCCTCCAAGTAAAAATTCTAAATCAGTTAATGCCATGCAAATTCACTGCTTCATATTGCCTTGCTACGGTCAGATCAATATTAACATCCTGACTAGTTAATATTTCCTGTACCGTTTTTTCAGCCAATTCCGGACAATTATTTTCTTCCGAAAGATGTGCCAAAAATACTTTTTGCGGTCTTTTCTTCATTCTGACCAGCGCCCAAGCCGCATCAGTATTGGCTAAGTGCCCCCGATTTGATAATATCCGCCGTTTTAATCCCCAGGGATAACTGCCTTTTTTTAAAACATCAGGATCATGATTAGACTCTAACACTAATACATCTGCACCTTCAATAGCCGCCTGCACATTAGCCGTAACAAAGCCCAAATCCGTTGCTAACGTACAGCATTTAGAGCCTTGTAATCTAAAGCCTACTGGTTCAGCTGCATCATGCGGTATATTAAAACTCTCTACTTGTAAGCCATTAAGCTTAAAGCTTTCACCAATCGGATTAAAACAATCGGCTGGTAATGCTGACCTTATACTCATATTGGCAATAGTTCCTGGTCTAGTAAAAATTGGCAAATGATACCATTTTTCCAAAGTTACCAGCCCTGCGATATGATCGCGATGTTCATGCGTAATCAATATACCATCAAGCGTTGCGATATCGACGCCTTGCGCTTGCAACCCTTTTTTTATTTTAGTAGCACTTATACCGGCATCAATAAGGAGCCTGGTTCCATCTATTTCCACATAAACAGCATTGCCCCTGCTGCCACTTGCTAATACCGATACCTGCATAGTTATCTGCTATCTCCCATCTTAATCAACTATTCTGTAAAATGCCTGCAAATCTAAAAAGAGCCCGATATGCCGTTATGGCACATCGGGCACTACTACATTATAGCGCAATCAAACAGGTTTTACTACTAACTTTTAACTTCAAAAGTCTGACTCACAAACGCTTAGCTAACATATCAGCAGCAGCTAAAAGTCCTGCTATCATAGCACTTGGTCTTGGGGGACAGCCTGGTACATATATATCTACTGGCACCACCGCATCAGCAGCACCTACGATAGCATAGCTCGCACCATAAGTTTCACCACCGGCTGCGCAAGCCCCACAAGCCATCACAAGTTTTGGCTCAGGCATAGCTTCATAAGACATTCTTAAAGCTGCTTCCAAATTACGCGTCACCACACCGGTTACCATAAGCAAATCAGCGTGTCTTGGCGAAGCATCAAAATGCACGCCAAAACGATGCAAATCATAATAAGGATTAGACATCGCTCCCATTTCAAAATCGCAAGCATTGCAAGAACCAGCATCAAGGTGCCGTACATGCAGACTGCGTCCCAGCTTCTGCCTTATTACAGCTGCGGTAACCTCCGTCGCATTATTTAATATTACTGGCATCGCATCAATATTTGCATGGCTTAATCCCGTACATTTTTCAACGCACTGTCCACAAAACAAACATTTACGATAATCAATTTTATAATCGTCAGCTTGCACCGCAAAAGCACCGACAGGACAAATTTTTTCGCAATCCTTTAATTCAGCCAGTTCTCCATTGCCAGCAATAGGTCCGCGAAAGCGATCGCTCCCCTCAAAGGAAATAGGCTCCGTGGCTATTTTATCACGGAATAACCGTTCAAATACCTTAAACATACAAGCCCCCCTTAACGGTCAATACAAGCATAACAAAGTTCAAAGCTTTTATTAATCAGTGGAAAATCCGGTATGATATCGCCTTGCACTGCAATCGGCAAGGCTGGCCAATTAGGATATGACGCACTGCGAACAAAAATTCTATCGATTTTGCCATCAATCAGGGCTGCGTAATGAAGATTACTGCCACGAGCTGATTCGCTGATACCAAAACCTTCCCCCGACACCTTCGGTATAGCAATACTTAATTCTTTGTTATTTTCTCTTTCCAGCATATCCAAAAGCTTAGCAACCAATTTAAATGATTGCTGCAATTCCCTTAACCTTACTGCCAATCTAGCTGCCACATCACCAGCTTTTTCCGTAACCAATTCAAAATCAAGCTCCGGATATACACCAAATGAAAAATCTTTCCGGCTGTCATGCGCAAAACCACTAGCTCTCGCGCCAACGCCAACCATAGCCAAATCCACCGCTGTTTTTAACCGCACCTTTCCAGTAGTGCGAATACGGTTTTGAAAGTTTGCCTGCTCCGCAAACATTGCTGCTAAATCATTCGTTGCTTGTCGCACCACTGCCAGGGTTGTCCGGATTTCGCTATTCAGCTTGTTATCAAAATCTTTTTTAACACCACCTGGAATGATTACCCCGCGCAAAAGCCGGTTACCGGCTAATTTTTCTTGCAGCCGCATCATTTGTTCCTTAGTTCTAGCGCCCAAGCTTATCGCTGGATTAAAGCCTACACCAGCCGGAATATTGCCAATATCGCCAACATGATTGGTAATACGCTCAATTTCCGCTAACAACGTCCTTATAATCTCCGCCCGCCGAGGTACTTTTACTTCAGCGATATTTTCTATCGCTTGGCAAAAGCTCCAAGTATTAGCAATCGAGCAAGCGCCACAAATGCGTTCAACTATCGAAAGAGCCTGCCAAGGCGTTTTTCCTTCCATAGCTTTTTCTAAACCACGGTGAGTATAAAAAAGCTTGGCATCAAGCTGCAGCATGGATTCGCCAGCCTGGCTGAAACGAAAATGTCCAGGTTCTATTATCCCAGCATGAATTGGTCCTACGGGCACTTCGAATACGCCTTCCCCTCGGGCCGTGCTCATGTTTAACTGCCGTTTGCCATGAACATCAGCCGTTGCCGGAATATTTTTTCGCAATGGATGAAAATCTGCGGGAAAATTTTCATGCAGCACTAAAGGCCGTGGATCGGGATGCCCATCAGGAATCAAGCCAAACATATCCTGAATTTCCCGTTCATACCATACTGCTGCTGGTATAAGTGGCGTAAGCGACGGATAATTAAGCGGTCCATCAGCAGGAAAAACCGCTTTTATTACTGTAATTTCCTGCTTGGTTAACAATTCAAATACACAATAAATACTATAACCGTTTACGGCTGAATTTTGCGTTTCATCGCGACCAAACATTGCCGTCAGCGGATTTTTGCCACCAGCCGATATAATATTGGCGGTTTTAGCCAGCATCGCCGGTTTCACCAGCTTTATTTCCAGTTTCTTCATCACATCACACCTCCGGTAACTATTGTCGCCGCTTTTTGAATAATAGCTCCCAGATACGGTATTTCATGGATAAATGCACTAATAAGTCCACTGCCTAGCAGAAGCAACAGTAAAACTAATGAATCCAAACCGCCCATAAGCTCACCAGCTGACTTGCGCGTTGGTCTTCCGCCTAGCATCCGCATAGCATGATACAAAATACCAATTAACATTCCTGCTAACAACAATAAGGATAATATTCCAAGATAAGGATGCTCGGTTTTAAAGAACCCTGCAATAATATAAAATTTACTGAAGAATACTCCCATCGGCGGCATACCCAAAATACCTGCAATACCAAGCAGCCAAAACATTGCGGTTCTAGGTGTTTGTTCCATCATACCATGAATACGCATCATATTTTTAGTGGCATAAGTTTCCATAATCGTGCCCGCCGTGTAAAAAAGCATATATTTAACTAAGGCATGATTCATCATATGCAAAAGCGAAGCCTCGGCCGCCAATGGTACAAATAAACCAAAGCCAGCCGCCAGCAAACCAAAATTTTCCATAGACGAATACGCCAGCATTCTTTTTACATCGCGTTGCACTACGACAAATGGCACCGCTAAAGCTATGGTCAGCAAGCCAAAGAAAATACACAAACTGCTAATGAAATCAACACCAACAGCTGGCATCAGTACTACGATAGCTCTTAACAAAACATATAACGCACAGATACAAAGTGCTCCTGACAAAAGGCCGCTAGTAAGTGCCGGTGCCTCTGAATGTGCATCTGGCAGCCAGGCATGCATTGGTGCCAAGCCGACCTTGGTGCCATAACCGACAAACAAAAAACAAAATGCCATCTTCGCTAAACCAGGGCTTAAATCGCTGCCATGGGCCGCTAAAAAGGCCCAATCAAGCGGCTGCGAAGCACCTAAAGCCGTAAGCTGCGCATAATAAACCAATATAGTGCCAAGCAGCGCCAAGCAGATACCGACCGTACAAACCATGACGTATTTCCACGCTGCCTCTAGCGAAGTTCTAGTAAATTTAAACGCTACCAAAAGTGCTGATACCAAAGTCGTAGCTTCCACGGTAACCCACATGAGTCCCAAGCTATCGACTAAAACCACCAGCATCATCGTCCAAACAAATATATGCGACAGCGCATAAAAACGTCCCTCTAAATGCGAAAACCGGCGCAAATAACCATAGCGGATATTGGTATCCCTATCCAGATAAGCTTTACTAGTCCAAGCAAAAGCCAAATAGAGCAGACAAATTATGCACAGCATCCATAGGCTTAAGGCATCAATATAAAAATAACCTTCGTGAACTGGTGACTCCGGATCAAATTGCATTATCATAAGCCCTGCCGCTATCGCGGTAAGCGTTGCCGTCAAACGATCGCCCCAATGCAGGATAGGCAAGCTCATTATATTCGCTGCTGCCAGCACACTAAACAAAATTGGCAATGCCAATATGAAATAAAGCAGCTCATTCAGGGAAAAAATATTTTCCATTGCTTTTTCTTTATCCTTTCAATTTGTGCATAACCGTAGTATCGGTCGTCATAAATGATAGACTCATGCGGCTAGTAAGAATTACTAACACCACTACTGCTATTAAAACATCCAAAAAAACGCCTAGCTCAACAACTAACGGCAGCCCTTCAGTTATAAGCAGTCCCAAAAGGTAAATACCATTTTCCAATGTTATCAGACCGCACATCTGCATAATAGCACGTTTCCGCATAACCATCAGTGATAATCCTGTCATTATCATCAGAATGGACGCCGCTATAACATCACGGCCAAAAGCCCCCGGCATCAGTCTGTCTACCAATAAGTACCCCAGCACTAAAAATACGGCCGCCGCAATGGTGGAGTAATTAACGTTAGTATCAAAGCGCAATTCATTTTCGTCCGTCAGCTTGTCAATTAATCTTAGCATCGCCCAAGGAATAAACATCACCTTGACGCCTAAAGTTAAAACTCCTGGCAATATTACATGGGCAAGGCCCTGCTCCGATGCCCCAGATACTACACAAGCACAAGCTATTATGCCTGACTGCATGGCTAAACAATATACCGAACGGCGTAAATCCATCATCCGAGTTTGCAGGAACACGGCAAAAATCAATAAAACTACTAAATACTGCATTGCCTTTTCCTCCTTATTGCGCAATAATAGCCAGCATCATCAGTATAACCGCAGCTGCTAAATATACCCGCACCTTAAAGAGCCGCATCTTATTATTAAGAATTTCCACGATACCTATTGCTACCGCTCCCAATAAAACTTTGACGGGAACAGGAATTGCTATTGGCAGATAAAGCGCACTAAACAACACCAAAAATACCAGGATTTTCAGCATACTTCCCAAATGTATAAAAGTTAACAGCCGGCCTGAATATTCTAGTGTCATACACTCATGAATCATCGTAAGCTCTAAATGCGTATCTGGATTATCCACCGGCAGCCGGCTATTTTCAGCCAGCATAACCATAAAAAAGGCTACGCAGGTAAGTACCGCTGGTATCGTAAAATAAAACTGATCAAAATTAATTACCATCTGCGATAGTGTCGTCGAGCCATAACGCATGGCATTGACTAATATTGCCAGCATGACCGCAGGTTCCACCAGCACTGATACATAAATTTCCCGTGAACCGCCCATGCCGCCAAAAGCGGTCGCCGCATCAAATGACGCCAGCGTCATAAAGAATCTTCCCAAGGCTAATATATAAACAAATATAAACGCATCACCAAACGAAATTGGTCCCGCTATAAGCCCCGGAACCATTATCGCTGCCATTATACTAGCAGCTAAATAAATCACTGGAGCGATGATAAATATTTTGCTCGTATATGGCGTTAATATTACCGGTTTACGCCACCATTTCCACAAATCAAAGTATTCTTGGAAAATACTCGCTCCCTGCCGCTTTTGTAAAAAGGCCTTGGTTTTGTTAATGATGCCAGCTATAAGCGGTGCCACTAAAAAAAGTCCTGCTGCCTGAATAATTCCTGGTGCCATAAGCCTAGACAGCCAATCTATAATAGCCAATCACATCACCCCCCAAAGCAAAACTAACACCATAGCTATCATCGTATACCCGATATAAAGCCGGACACTTCCCTGTTGAATCATTCTTAACAGCGAAGCAAACTTTACCAGCAAATGTTCTATCGGATGATAAAGTCTATCCGTAAATTGATCTGGAATGAGTAAATTATATTGAATCCGCCGACCAAAATACGCATGATCCTTTTGCAGAAAAACTCTTTCCCGCCGCGGTTTTAAAATATAATCAAAAGCCCGGCGTAGCGGCTTGGAAAAACCCGTCGCTGAATATTGCTGCCGACGGGTAGGTACCGTACCACAGTTCCAGGTTACATCCCGCTTAATAAATACCTTGCCGCCTAAAAGCGGTAAAGCTAAAGCCGCTAGTATCATGCTAAATAAAAACGCCAGCATTATCGGACTGTAAAGCGAAAAGCTTTGACCATTTCCCAACCAAAAAACGCCTAACAAATTTTGCATAGGAATACCATTGCCACCAGTAAGAACCATTTGCATTAACGCTGTAAGCGGTGCGGGAAATATGCCTAATATTATAATAAGCACCGCTTCCATGCCCATACCTAAGCGCATGGAAATCGGTGATTCCTTAGCCTTTAATACAGCACTAGACCGGCGCCGTCCCAAAAACACAACGCCAAACAGCCGTACAAAACAGCCCAAAGCCAAAGCTCCGGTAAGGCCTAACAATATAAACGCTGCAATTACCAAAAGCCGCATTTCCTGTGAACCAGCTTGCCACGCCAGTGTAATAAGGCCTTGCAAAGTAAGCCACTCGCCGACAAGACCACTAGTAAATGGCAGTGATGCTAGTGACATGGACCCCACCAAAGTAAAAACAGCCGTCCAAGGCATTTTTTTTGCTAAAGCCCCCAGGGCTTCGATATTTTTTGTACCAGTTGCCTGCATAACAGCTCCCGCACTCATAAACAGCAGGCACTTCATCAAACTATGACTAAACGAATGCACTAATACCGCTACAAAAGCCACTACTGACAGCCGTGGATGTCCTAATGAAGCTAAAAGCATACCACAACCAAAAGCGGTAAATATTATACCCATATTTTCCACGGAAGAATAAGCCAGTATCCGCTTCATATCCTTTTCCATCGTAGCATAAAGCACGCCAAGGAAAGCTGAAATCAGTCCTATCAGCATGACAATCACACCATAAGCTACTATTTCCATGCCTAAAAATTGGAAAACAAAGCGCCCAAAGCCATAAACAGCTACCTTGAGCATAACTCCGCTCATAAGCGCTGAAACATGACTTGGTGCCGCTGGATGCGCATTAGGCAGCCAAACATGCAGTGGCATAAGACCAGATTTTAAGGCAAAACCTATGAAGGCACAAGCAAATACGACATGGCGCAAAGGATAATCCAGCGTACTGCGCGCCAAATCAGCAAATGAAAGACTAGCTGCCTGACTGCCTAACAAATAAAATGCTATCAAAATAGCGGCTGTACCTATATGCGTCATAACCATATATTGATAAGCTGCGTTGACAACAGTTTTTTTATGACACTCATGATTTACTAGCAAAAATGAAACCAGCGCCATTATTTCCCAAGCTAAAATAAAGGTAAAAGCATCGCCAGCCATTATTACCAGTACCATTGATAAAATAAATAAGTTCCAAAGCCCCGTAAGCTGTCGTATGCGCTCACCAAGATACCCTCGGCCATAACCGATGCCATAAATGCTGACTGCCGTCCCCGCCAGGGCCGTTATCATTAAAAAAACAGCACTCCAGCCATCAACTGCCAGCAAATACCGTCCTGTTTGAAAGGTGATGCCCCCAGTAACCCCTACTAACGCTAAGAGCGAAAAGCCTAACAATATGACGCTAGCCACAACTGCCAGCCCCATGCCAGTATAATGTGCCGCCAGCTCTAGCCTTTTAGGCCAGATTAACGTCAGCGCGCCTAAAGCATATAACCCCAGCGCTCCGATTGATAAATCCATTATCTTCCCCCACTTCATAAATAAGCTTAAGACCTGAAAAAACAAAAACAGACAAGTTACTGTCTGTTTTGAAAGCGTGTGATTTTATAATTGTACTACAAAAAACTTGTGATTTAAAGCACAAGCCCGAAATTAGCGAAAAATATTGCTAAAATTAATGTTTTTGCCGTTTTTGGCAATTAGGACAAATACCAAAAAAATAATATTGATGTCCGGTAACTTCATAACCAGTAGCGATACCAGCTTGCTGCTCCATTGCCTTTTCCGGCAGATTCTCGATATCATCTACCCGTCCACAAATAGCGCAGCGAATATGGGGATGAGCTTTAGCATTTGCATCAAAACGAAATGATTCTTCACCGACATTTAATGCTTGCGCCAAACCAACCTCGCAAAATATACCCAAGGCTTTATAGATAGTGGCTAAACTCATCGTTGGATAATATGGCTTTAATTCCTGATAAAGCATCTCGGCATTCGGATGAGCCGTTGTCTGTGACAGGGCATCATAGACGGCCAGCCGCTGTGGCGTTACCTTGAATCCGCTTTCTCGCAAAAGTGTCATAACTTCTTTAGTTTTTAACCTGCCCGTCATAGCTCATCCCTCCCAGCAATCAATAATCATTATTCTTTAATATTAATTGTATTCGATAAAAAATTACCTGTCAATATGTTATAATAATACCGCTATTTAAAAATGAAAGCTGGTGCATTTAATGCTTATAAAAGATATCTCCACTGTAATTGCTGGTGAATTAAACGTACAGCCCAAGCAAATTTCAGCTGCTATCGAATTACTAGACGCTGGTAATACCGTGCCTTTCATCGCCCGCTACCGCAAAGAAGCCACCGGAGCGCTTGAAGATGAACAATTGCGCTTGCTCGCCGATCGCCTCGACTATCTGCGCAATCTAGTAAAAAAACAAGAAGAAATCATAAATAAAATTGCTGAACAAGGAAAGCTTACCGCTGATTTGCGGCAAACAATCGAAAAAGCCAGCAAATTACAAGAATTAGAAGATCTATACCTGCCTTATAAACAAAAAAAGCGCACACGAGCGCAAATGGCCCGCGAACGCGGACTCGCAAAGCTAGCTGACATGATTCTCGACCAAGTACCTGCCAAGGGCTCGCCGGAAAAGCTAGCGGCTGCTTTCATTAATCCCGCTAAGGATATTCCTGATACGGCAGCCGCCATCACTGGCGCCATGGATATTGTTGCTGAAGCCATCATGGAAGATGCTGCCTTACGGCAGTCCATGCGACTGCGTTTATGGAATAATGGTCATATCGTAACTGAGCTTGACCCTAAAAGTGAAGATGCGGCCATTTTTTCGATGTATGACAACTATCAAGAACTCATCCACACCCTGCCATCACATCGCATACTGGCCATAAACCGTGGTGAAAAAAAAGGCTGTCTCAAAGTCCATTTGACTATTGACCATGCGACTAACTGTCAGCGAATTTATCAAAAAGTATTTAAACAAAATTCCATTTGGAATGATACCTTGCAAAAAGCTATTGAAGATGGTTACAAAAGATTACTATTTCCTGCCTTGGAACGGGAAATCCGCAATCAACTGACTGAAATTGCCGAAAAGCAAGCTATTAAAATTTTTGGCATCAACTTAAAGCAGCTTCTCTTGCAGGCTCCGCTAGCTGGTCACACCGTCATGGGACTTGATCCCGGCTATCGCACTGGCTGCAAAATGGCCGTAGTTGACCCCACGGGCAGCGTTATTGCTCACGGTGTGCTGAAACTTACTCACTCGGAGGCTGAGCAAAAAGCAGCTGCTAAAACCGTACTAGCTTTAATCAAAAAACATAACATCACTTTACTCTCAATTGGTAACGGCACTGCTTCTTATGAAACCGAACAATTTGCCGCTAATCTCATTTCTAAAAATCATTTAACTGATGTCCATTATCTTATAACTAACGAAGCTGGCGCCTCAGTTTATTCGGCCTCAGCCCTTGCTAAGGCCGAACTGCCTGATTATGACGTAACCATACGGGGAGCGGTTTCTATTGCCCGCAGGGTTCAGGATCCGCTAGCTGAACTCGTAAAAATCGATCCACAGGCAATAGGCGTTGGTCAATATCAGCATGATGTCAATCAAAAAGAACTGGCTCATACCCTCGATGCTACTATTGAAACCGCAGTAAATCATGTAGGTGTTGATTTAAATACAGCTTCCAGTGCTCTTTTAAATCATATTGCCGGCATCAATGCGGCTATTGCCAAAAACATCGTAGCTTACCGCGATGAACATGGCAGCTTCAACAGCCGTAAGCAGCTATTAAACGTTCCTCGGCTTGGCAAAGCTGCCTTTACCCAATGTGCTGGCTTTCTTCGTATTCCTGCCGGTACATTTCCTCTCGATAATACGCCGATACATCCAGAATCTTACGCTTTAGCCGAAAAAATTTTAACAATGCTCGGCTTTGCTCTCTCGGACTTAAATGACAAAAATTCCTTGGCCCGACTGGCAGCCAAAATAAAATTAGCTGACCCCGCTAAATTAGCCACCAAGCTAACGGCTGGTGAACCAACCGTTGCTGATATCTTAGCGGCACTCCTAAAACCTGGCCGCGATCCGCGCGAGGATCTGCCAGCTCCGCTTACCAGACAAGCGATTGTTAAATTATCAGATATAAAGCCTGGTACCATCATGCGCGGAACTGTCCGCAATATTACTGATTTTGGTGCCTTTGTCGATATTGGCTTAAAAACAGCGGGGCTTATCCATATATCAGAAATGAGCAATCACCACATAAAGCATCCCTTGGACGTAGTTGCTGTTGGCGATATTTTAACCGTCAGGGTAATAAATGTTGACGAAGACCGCAACCGCATTGGACTTTCTTTAAAACAAGTTTCGAGAAAGGAGCAGTCATTATGAGCCTTTTAGCAAATACTATAAAAGCCATTCAGCCAGTTGCCGCTGATACGACGCACGAGATAAAGCAGCACCTTAGTTCAGTCATGGAAGGAGATAATAACACTCTTGGCGAATTAGAACGGCTGCTCTTGCGCACTATTGCCATAACCGGCGAGCGTCATCCCCAGCTAAAAAAATGCACCATCATCTGCTGTGGCGATCACGGAGTTGCGGCAGAAGGCGTTAGTGCCTATCCCCCTGAAACCACGCTGCAAATGGTAAAAAATTATTTAATCAGCCGTGGTGCTGCCGCTAATGCGCTCGCTAATTATTGCGATTCAGCACTAATGGTCGTCGATATGGGAATTAATGCTGATACCAGCGATATTCCTAATCTCATAAATGCCCGCATAGCTTCAGGTACGCAAAACATTGCGCAAGGTCCTGCTATGACCCATAAGCAGGCCATTCAAGCTATCGAAACCGGCATCAGTCTCGCCGAAAAAGCCTTTGCCCAAGGCTTTAACTGTCTGCTGCCTGGTGAAATGGGTATTGCAAACACCACGTCAAGCGCTGCTATATGCGCTGTTTGCTGTAAGCTCGCCCCAGAAAAAGTAACCGGCTACGGCACCAACATATCATCCAAACGGTTGCAAAAAAAAATCAGTATAGTAAAAAAAGCCTTAACCATAAACCAGCCCAATGCCACTGATGGTATTGATATTTTAGCCAAGGTGGGAGGATTTGAATTAGGTGCTATCACCGGACTTATCTTAGCTGCCGCTGCGCATAAAAAAATCATCCTCTTAGATGGTGCCAACACCGGAGCTGCGGCTCTAATTGCCCAAACTTTTAGCCCTATTGTCACTGATTATATATTAGCCTCTCATCTTGCCAGCGAAAAATCACATCAATTCACCTTACAAAAGCTGGGATTAAAACCAGTTATGAAATTGGATTTTCGCTTAGGGGAAGCTTGTGGTTCATCAATTTTAGCGAAAATGCTAGAAAAAACCTTGGCTATGTGGTCCGTGCTCGATGCTTTACCACAAGTCAAAGCTGAAACTCCTTTTCAGCATAAATATATGACCACTACAACTACCAAAATCTCTGATAAAACCTTTGACTTTTATTTAAAAACGATGCAGGATCTCGACAAAGAATCCATGGAACTTTGCCAGCAACGGCTTGACAATTTAGCTAAGCCCATATACAGTCTGGGCTTTTTAGAGCAAATTGCGGTCGAAACTGCCGGCATTATCGGTGACGAACTCCCCCCTAATGATATACAGCGTACATTGTTATGCTTCACTGGACAAAACAGCAATAATCTGCAAGAACAGCTAATTGCCGCTTGGCAGGGAAAAGACAGTCAAAATGTAACCTTGGCTCATGTCCGCAGCAGTCTTTCCTTAACCACCGCCTTTGATTTTGGTCGTAACCAAGGCGAATATCTATCGTTAACCTCGCCACTGCTAGGATTAGCAATTACTGAACCCGATGAAAATACACCATTTGGCACTACCACTAGTGAACTTAGCAAAGCCTTGCTAAATTCAGATAACAGTTTAAAATATCCTGCGGATGAATTTTTACGCTATGCTCCTAGTGCCTATCAGCCGCTAATTGGCGCCCTTATTGGTGCCATAATAGCCGCTGCTCACAACAGCAGCTTTATCGTACTTGACGACAAAGCCACTGATATAATTGCCCGCTATACTGAGCTCTTATGTCCAGCGGTAAGACCATATATTCTGCATGTCCAGCCAAAATTACTGCAAACTAATATAACCATGCCTGGCGGTCTTATCGCTTCTCTTGGCTTTGAATTAATCGACGCTTCCCTGCATATTTTAAACGATATGCGAACATTTGCGGAAACCAAGGTTGCTACCGCTACCGATGGTCCTGGTGCCCTAAGACAATTTGCCAAATAAAATGACGCCTGCCACTAGCCTAAAGCTAATGACAGGCGTCATTTTCTCACGTTAAGGAATTTATAAAGATTATTTTAAGGGAAGTCTGTTTATTTAATATCAATCTTAGTTGAAGCAGCCGCTGCAGCTGATTTTGGTAAATCAACCTTCAGCACGCCATCTTTAAACTCAGCTGATACTTTTGACTCATCGATATTATCGATATAGAAGGACCTGCTAACTGAACCTGCCCGACGCTCACGGCGAATATAATTGCCGGCATCGTCTTTCTGCTCGTTAATCTCATCTTTCTTAGCGGCTATAGTCAAATAACCATTCTGATACGAAAGATTAATGTCTTCTTTTTTCATTCCCGGCAAATCAGCAGTAAGCTCATAGCTAGTGCCGTTATCTTTGACATCAACTCTCATACCGCCTGACTGAGTCCAATCAACACTCGGGAAAAAGTCATTTTGGAAAAACGGCTCATCAAAGACGTCCCAGATGCTGCGGGCGCCATCAGCATTCGCTTTCGTCAAATCTTTTTTTGAACCAAATGGAACCAAACCAAACATAATCTGTTACCCCTTTCTATACTTGTCAAACCTGCTAAATCGCAAATCTGACAATCCGTAATCATATTGGTTTGCTTGGAGCGCCGAGAACCTTCTTTTCTTCGGCTCCCTTTGCTCTTTACAATTATTATTATACTCAGCTCAGCATAAAAGTCAATAAGTCAAATAAACAAAATGTCAATTTTTTAAATTAATTTTCCAATGCCAGCATCATCTAATAATTCCGGATGCCTTATTATCCAGCCAGTTAGTTCCACATAGGCATCGCGTTCAGTTTTAAACCTGTCCGCCTCTTGCCTTATGGGAAGCATCTCACTAGTTACCGCCAAGCTTTGCGCAATATGATTATGATAATAGCCTAGCTCATCCTTGCTAAGCCAGCAATAAGGCGTCACTACATGATCGATTGGTTCCGTAAGAGCTGGTACTAATGACAGATATTCAAACTCTTTTGGTGCAATGAGCTCAATGATAGTTGGCATTATATTCATGTGCCCGCCAATAGTATTATTAGCTAACATCGCAACAGTAAGCTCCGGATGATGCATTGCAAATGACGTTAGCACTTCCTCACGCAATGACGGTTCTTTTCTGCCAGCCAAACCATATTTATACGGTATCAGCCCTGCCGAATGATCACCCGTTACGATAAACAAACTATCTGGATACTCAGCTTGCATCGCCTTAACAAATTTCATCAAGCTTTGATCAGCATACCAAGCTGCCCCTAGTTGACGCCATACTTTCTTGTCGCGCCTAAGTTCTAGTGGCATCTCCGGCATGATTTTATCAATATCAAAACCAAAATCAGCAAAGGGCATCGCATACGGACCATGATTAGACGTCGTATAGAGCAAATGAAAAACTTGTTCTGCTGCTGCCTGCGACTTTATCAGCTCCGCTGCTTTGGCTAAAAACACATGGTCATAAACACCTAGCCACGTCTGCGGCGCATCATTGCCACAAAACTCCGGACCAGAATGGCAGACATCAAAACCTATCGCTGGCGCAAAATGCTCCATACAGCCATGATTTAATGCCCCGCCATACCAAAATTCGGTACGGTAGCCTAATTTTTTTAATTGCAGTGGTAATGATGTTGGTATATTGCCATACCAAAAATTTTTATTCTCATTTAATTCCATATCAGCATCATAAATGCCAGAGGTAATACTCACCAGTGATGGTCTTGAGCGCATCCCGCCAGGCAAAAAACTATTTATGGCAACAGTACCGCTTTGACGGCGAAATTCTTCACTGGCACTCATCAAATGCATATTTTTATAAAGCGCATCAAAACCAACCTGCGCATGAGACTCTCCTAGCAAGAAAAATATATGCTTAGGTTTAGTTATTAAAGCCCCCTTTGCCTGATGCTTAAGACATTCTAAAGGATTTTCATGGATGATTTTTTTCCCTAGCAACGGCTGCATAATAGCAGCTGCTTCCTCATCATCATGCTTTAACGCTTCACTAACCGGCTGCTTTAACGCCAGCTCCAAAGCAATGAGATCATCCATAGTTGCCTTGCCCATAAATAAATCATTTTTAACTAACGGCGGAACATCATCCCACTCCGGTTTATGGCGATGATTAAGCGTCCCGCCATAACGCAGCCAATAGAAAAACACTACTGCGCTAATAAATACCAGCGTATTAAATCCATATTGCAAAATTACTGAATCTAACTTGATATAGGCTAACGATGGCAGCGATAGCAACGCCGTTATAACCTTGTCACTGATAAATAGATACGGAATATAGCCAAGCAAAATACAAATGCCATGATTCTGCCTAAAGAAAATATCCATAAAATTCTTTTTATCCGCCTTGCGTCCTAGCTTAAGCGTTGCATTAAAAGTATCATGAAAATGATAATAAAAAATCAATTTTCCCATAAACGCCGTGTACAACACCGCTAGATATATGACCCCCCCCACTAGACGCACTGTATCTCCCAGCTCATAATAAACGGGAATAAATGCTCCTGGCAGGCTTA
>ERZ1034680.115-NODE-115-length-57366-cov-15.604509_pt1 | contig 57366 bp, 97 predicted proteins | sample MGYA00520639_ERZ1034680 | MGnify/ENA primary metagenome ERZ1034680 (study PRJEB33766, sample SAMN09781760) | gut metagenome | biome: gut microbiome | host: Homo sapiens | place: Madagascar | study: EMG produced TPA metagenomics assembly of the PRJNA485056 data...
CTATTACCCCCTATAATCCCCCCAACTCCCCCCTCAAACAAATAAATTGTTTGAGGCCCCCACGCCGAAATAGTGAGACAACTTCGACAACCGGAAACGACAACCAGATGTTTTGCAAAGGCTCTTTCCCCCTACAACCCTCTATCTCCAAAAGCCAGACCGTTAGCCAGCAGAGCAGACCGTAGGCGAGAACTAGCGTGAGGTTCGGACTGGTGGATAGCCTACGACTATTTCACATGGAGAATTGACTTCATTTTGTAGTCGGTTGGATATGCATAAATGTTGCATAGTTGTACCACGAGAATTGATTACAAACTGAAAGCGACTGACCAGACGGACGGTCTTATTGAATAGTTAAAAGTATTGAGGTATTCAACTGGCGACTAATGACAATTAAATCGGAGAAAAACGAACCGAACCAGATGATACGACTATTCCGGTGGAATAATAGTTAAAAATATTGAGTAATTATCTGCGACTATTATAATAAGTACGATTGTTAAGGATTTTGAGGTAATGCAATGGGGATTAAAATTGATAGGTGTCTTGACATATATTGATTTTTGGGGTGGTCTGACGACTTAGCGACTATCGCATCTCCATTCTCCTAAAAGGCGAACGACTATTTTACACAAAAAATACACGACTGTTTGACGATGGTTCGCAAGAAAATGTTACGACTATTGGCTGCGACTATTAGTGGACAGCTCGTTGCTATACTATATATAGGACTTTCAAACTGTGGTCGTCTGACGACTTTACGACTATTCCACGACTATTTTATTGGAGAAACTACGACTATTGGCTACGACTATTCCAGAATCTGTTACGACTATTCCAGACGGAACGCTGCGACTATTGCTGGCCTTTATTAGCTATCGGGCGAAAGCCCGAAAAGAGATGCGGCGACAAGCCGCCAGTGGTTCCGCCCGCCTGACTGGCATAGTCTGCGATGTGTTGCTCTGTCTGGCATGGATCCACGACAGGGGCGCACCGCTGCACCCTTATATACCTTATTATAATAGGGCGGCTGCGTTAATCTATACAGCGTTCAGCGTGGTAGTTGTATCTGGTATTGGTGGAAGTGTTGCGCTTGACGGTATGCCCTCCAGCGTGGCACAGGTGGTGTATAGGCGGCTTTTTGCGGTTGCTGTATTGCGTATGCTGGAATAGAGCAAATCAACGGAAACGCCGCTGTAAAGCTCTGTAAACGGTTTTTGCGTTTGGATGGTATAATTTGCATGAGTAGCAGAAAGGCCAATGCAAACGCTTATATGGGGTTGTATTGCAACAAGGAAAAAGAAAAGCCCCGCCAGCGTGGGCGGGGCTGAGAATTTTATTAGTGCCATTCAATCAAGCGTTTTGTGCGCTTCAATCCTGCTAACGTATAATCCCCGCTGACATTATCCCACACACGGGAGCGGGTGTTATAAGCATACGGATAGAGCGTTGTTTGATTTGCGCTATCCCAATTTACGGCGTGATGTACTTTTCCTGTTTCATCGTCCACATAAATGCTGAGGCCGTTGATTTCGTGCTCTGTATAGGTTTTCATAATGACACTCTCTTTCCGGGTTTTTCGCCCTTTTTTACAGTATATCATATCGCAAGCCCTAAAAACAGGACTTGTAGAAAGTTTTTTTGCCCTTTTGGGCTGGGGCGGGGTTGCTTTACGGTGCAGCCCCGCTAAAGTATCCAATAGGCATTACTTGCTTGCCTTAAAAAGCGCGCTAAAAAACCAGAAGAAAAACAAGATGCAAGATAGTATCATGCGTGCACCTCCAGTCTAACGCCAAAATTGAAAAAGGTGTGGCGCTGCGAGATTGTGACGGGCTCAAGCCCTGCTATGCCGATACCATAACGGGCGCACTCTTTAGCCGTGTATAGTTCGCCGCCGATTAGATACCGCTTGACCTTGCCACAATATGCACCAGCGGACACAACCGCCCGCCCGTCAAGCCCTGCCGGAACACGATAATATAACATAATTTACGCCCCCTTATACCACGCTAAACCGTTTGTATGTGGTTTTGCTGCTGCACTCTGCGTATATATCCGGGTGTAGCGTCTTTAAAAGTTTGCTATCCAGTCGGACACTCTGAACGTCCTTATAGATAGCTTTTGCGGTGCCCTGTGCCATTTCTGGTGCGCCTTGCATCATGCAGATGATATCTGCCTTGATTGATTCGTTCATCGCTTCCAGCTCTTCTAACAGCCGCTTGTTTTCGCGGTACTCGTTCACCTTTTCTTCAAACAACGTCATTTTTTAGCCCTCCTCAGCTGTTGAGAAATGCGATCATAACCAGTGCGCCGGAAATCATTCCGCCAACATACCAGAGGGCGGCCCACTGGGAAAAGTCAAGCGTTATCATCATACCGTTACACCTCCTTATAATACAGGCCGTTGGCGCGGCAGATAGTGCGAATACGGTTGCAAGCCTGATACAGTGCGCGGGCTTGCACGTCAAGCCACGTTTCCCGGCTGTTGGGGGCGTTCATGCCGCAATCGGTGCGCTTGAGTTCGGACGGGGTGCAGACGCGGGCAGCAATATCGACGTTATAGCAGAGGGAGCAACCGCCGTTGCTGTACTGCTCCCAGCAGCTTGCACCGTTGAGTGCCCACCGCTCAAGCTCTGCACCGTCAAGGGGCAAGCGCTTCATATTGTCCGCGCCCTCCTGCACATCGTCCAGCAGGCCGAGGGCGTACAGCGTGACGGCCTTATCCCATGCGCTACGATCGTGGCGGGCGTTGAGTTCTGCGCGGATGGTATCTGCAAGTGCGGTATAGTCGGGAGCGGCGGTAGCGTTGCTCTGCTCTGCTGCGTTCTGCTCCATCTCGTCGAGGATAGCAAGAGCCTTGCGATAGTCCTCGCGGCGCTCCTCGCAGCACTTGGGAGCGGCAATATAGCCGTTAAGCTCTGCACGGAACTCAGCAGCCCAGTTTGTGCAGTTCGCACGGGGTGCGCCGTTTTCGTCGAGGTCAAAATCCTCTTCAAGGATGATTGCAGCAAAGAGGTCTTCCGCCCACAGGCGTTCCCAATACTTTGTAATATTAACTTTCATGGTTTTTGTCCTCCTGTTTTGTAACGGTATTTGGTAGGTGTTACGCTTTCTTGCGTCTGATTATATTATACGCTTTCTTGCGTAAATGTCAATAGGTATTTACGCTTTTTTGCGTATTTATTTTTTAGGTTTTGGCGTGTCCGTTTTTGCTCAGTTTCGGACACACGGCGCACGCCCTCCAGCCCCCCGCCGCCGTCCTGATCTACCCGGCGCGGCTTGTCTGGTATCGAGTGCAGACCGGTGCAGCGTGTCCAGTGTCCGGGCGTGTCGTGGCCTGTGCTTCTGGGTGCGCTGGCCTGTCCTGCTGTTCTGGGGCTGGAAGCTGCCCCCACCTCTGGGGTATATGGGGAGAGCCGGGGGGTGGGGTGGTCAGTCGCTCGATTTCCGAAGCCCAAGAAAAAGGCGTTTTTCAGCGTTCATCTTGCCAACACCCACCCCACCTTCACAAAACGAAACCCATCTGATTGTGCAAGTCTCCAAATTTTCCAAAAAATAAAAAAAGACCCCTCTCCCGGTCTAATCTGTGCTATACTTGACCGTAAGAAAGGGGCATTGTAAAATGGCAAAACTCGTAAAGTGTAAACACTGCGGCGCAAGGATAGCGGCTACCGCTAAAACCTGTCCGCAGTGTGGTGGAGAGAATACACCGCCGAAGCCAGCTTATAAGCGGCTGTGGTTCAAAATCCTTATGGTAATGTTCGTATTGGCTTTTATTATGGATTTGGTAAGCCCTCGTAACAAAATAGATACGGCGACTAGCTCTGAAAGCAAAAAACCAACATCATCCGTTGCTTCATCTGCAAAGACAGAATCTGAAAATCCGTTTGTTACTTCGGAAGAAGCCGTAAAAGAGAACGGCTCTATTGTTTTAGTTGATGAAGTTCTTGGCGATTATGGAAAAGAAGAAACGAACAAGAGTGGTTATAAATATATCTGGTACATGGTTCCGGCTGGCACATACCAAGTTGAGAATCGAAACAAAGAAGCTACAGTATTTGTGGTGTCTGATGCAAACTCTGATGATGTGAGCGACGTGCTTAAATTTGAGAAAGCTGGTGAAAGGCAGAATGTTACCGTTAAAGACGGTTATCATATTGAACTTTCGATTAGCACGGAAATTCTATTAACGCCAGTTAAATAAATGGAGAAATTCAAAATGAGCTTTATAGGAGCAATAGGAGCCATCGCAGACCCTGTAGAAGGATAATCACATAACACAAAAAGCCAGCGGCTAGATGTTCTCTAACCACTGGCTTTTCTTATTGGCTGTTATCCGTTTCTACGGATGCTTGCATAGAGCAGACGGAACGTCTCACGGCCTTTCGGCGTTACTCTGGTCTGTACGCCACCGTGCTTGTTCTTTTGGTTGCAGTATTCCTTGACTGCAAACAGGCCGTCACCTTTGCCCGCTTTCGGCAGGATGCCCTTGCTCTTGTCACGGTAGATGTAACCGTCAGAAATAAGCATCTTGATGAACAGGCGTTCAGGGATACGCAGTTCTTTTGCGGTCGAGCGGAAATTGGTAGACACGTTCCATGCCACAAGGTCATCGAAGTAGTCGGCTTTTGGCTGCATCTCTTCGTTCTTCTCACAGAGCTGCTTGTTCTGCATCTGCAACGCTGCACTCTTTTCCTTCTCGGCCTTCATGTTCTGAATCAGACCGATCACAAAGTCCGGGTTGGCAATAGCCGTCTCCAACAGGTTGTTGGTCATGTACATCCCATGCTTGCGGATGGACGGCAAGACCTCGTGAGTGACCCAGTGCTTGAATCGCTGCGCGCTTTCCAGCTTGCTGCTGAAAATCAGACTGTAAAGGCCGCTCTCGTTGATAAACGTGGTTTTGCTCTCGCCAGACGGCACGTTCCCGTTTTGGGAATCTGCCCCAAAACTGACCATCACAGAGCACTTGTCGCAATCTTCGACATGAACCATTACAGCTTTGCTTGCGTTGCTGTATCCAAGCGCAATAGCCACATCTTTTCCGGCAAACCACGGCTCATCATCAATGATAGTGACGCGCATTTCGCCAAACTCGGCATTGTTGAAGATTTTGATGTTCTCAGACAAAGAAAGTTGCATTAAAAAGCTCCTTTTCACTTGTGAGAGAAGCAATTTTCTGCTATAATAACGGCGAGAGAATGCTTCTCTCAGGGTTGTTGATGATACGTTCGCTTCTGTCTGGTAAACTAAGGCGAGCGTATCATTTTTCGTTTTCATTGGTCAATGGATGGTTTTGCAGATACTCGGCAGCAGCCCTACGCATGAACTGACTGCGGCTAATATCCAGTGTCAGACAGTAGTTGTCTACCTTTTCCAGAGTTGCCGTGTCCATGTTGACGTTAGCTTGCTTGCCATTGCGGTGATTGGTTAAGGTCATGTTCGTTCACCTTTTTTCCGTGTGATAATAGTATACCACTTTTCTTTGTAAAGTAAATGATTTTTGACGATTCTATATTGTAATTTATAATACACAATAATTATCGGTAAATCATTTCTTTGCTGTTTGCCCCGCTTCGTACCCTGCCCGGTAGTTCAGTTCGGACAGCTTACTCAGTGCTTCTGCGTACTCCCTGTCCTCGCTGGTCGGCTCTTTGCCGTGTGCGAGGGTTTTCAGAAATTCTTCGGTTGTCGTGGGAAAGTTCATGTTTTTTGCTCCTAACTCTTGCGGAGAGCAGCCCTTTTTGGTATAATAGATTCCGAAAAGGGAGACTGCCCCCTTGGTGGTTGCAGTACCTTCTTTTTGTAACGGATAAGCTATCAGCTAAACTTTGGTAGGTGGGTGCTGATAGCTTATTTTTTTATGCGTTGCGCAACGTTGAAGATTAGATCAATCCCCATTCTTACAACATCACTCTTGGTTCCATCCAGAGCATTGGCGCAAAATGTGATTTTTTCTATATCCTCTTCACTAAGCCTGAATGAAACCATACGCATAGATTCGCTTTTAGACGGCTCTGCTTCTTTCTGCAACTTCATCACCTCGCTTTGTTGCTGGTGATAGTATATACCAGATATTGAGCACTTGTCAATATGGAAATTTGAAGAAAATATACTTTACAGATTCGGAACAACTTAAAAATAAAGCGTATACACGTTTTAGTGTAAAATGATTAACATCCTTATACTACTATACTCTGTATTTACAGAGTATAGTATATTTATATATACACTAAGATGAAATTTCTCTCTTGACAACTTACGCTAGAAAGCGTATAATTGTGCTAAAGAAAGAGAGGAACAGAAAATGGCTGCGACGAATAATAAGGTGAACTCTAGCGAAATTCTTCGTGATATAATGAAGAATCAGCATAAAACATACGAATATCTCCGGGAAAAACTTGATTACAAAACTATTTCTAGCGCATCTTCTCGCGTCCTCGCTGATGATATGAAATTATCCACAATGATTCAAATTCTTGAAGTTTTTGGGTACAGACTGGTTGTAGAACCTGCGAATGGGAAACTCACTCGTGCTGGTTGCTATGAAGTGGTAGAGGAAAAGGGCGGTGAACATGAATGATTTACGGTTATGCTCGTGTCAGTTCCGCTGGACAGGCGATTGACGGCAACAGCCTTGAAGCCCAGTCGGAACTTTTGAAAGCCAACGGCGCACAGAAAATCTTTTCGGATGTTTACACCGGCACGAAGCTGCATCGACCTGAATTGGACAAGCTGATGGCTGAAATCCAGCCGGGAGACACGCTGATCGTGGCGAAGCTTGACCGTATTGCTCGTTCCGCTAAGAATGGTCTTGAACTGATAGACCAGTTCATTGATAAGGGCGTTTCGGTGAACATCCTGAACATGGGGGTTATGAACAACTCCCCTACCGGCAAGGTTATTCGCACGGTGATGCTTGCATTTGCAGAGTTTGAGCGTGACATGATTGTTGAACGTACCAGAGAGGGCAAGAAAATCGCCAGTCAGCGCCCCGATTACAAGGAAGGCCGCAAGCCCACCGAGTACGACCGCAACCTCTTTGACGTTCTACATGAGCAGGTAGAAAAGCGTCTGCTGACCGTCACAGATGCTGCCAAACAGCTTGGTGTGACCCGCCAGACATGGTATCGGATTGCTGAACAGAACAGGTGACATTGTTCGCAACCTAGAATAAAACAGAATGAGAAAGGAGAATACATTGAAAACGATTGACGGAAAATATGCGTCCGCAAAGGTGTTCACGGACAATATTGAAGACAAAGCGTCTGAGCAGATTCTGACGCTCTGCAATCAGAGCTTTGTTGACGGATGCAAAATTCGCATTATGCCGGATGTTCATGCTGGCTCTGGATGCGTCATTGGATTCACGGCAAACTTGGGCAAGAAGGTCATTCCGAATATTGTCGGCGTTGACATTGGCTGCGGAATGCTTGTTGCGGAACTCGGAATTGAACATATCGACCCGGAAAAGTTAGACAAAGTAATCAGAGAACGAGTTCCGGCTGGAATGAATGTTCATGAATCGCAGAAAATGTCGGGAGGTTTTCTTAACCAACTTGACTGCAAAGATAGCCTACATAATGTTGACTGGATTCTTCGTAGCATGGGTACTTTGGGTGGTGGCAATCATTTTATCGAGCTGGACGAAGATGAAGAAAAAAACCAGTACCTTGTTATCCATACTGGAAGCAGGAATCTGGGTAAACAAGTTGCAGAATATCATCAAAACGTAGCAATTTCTAATATCAAAGGAAAGAACAAAAGAAAAGAAGCTACGGAACGGCTGATTGAGGAACTGAAAAAGCAAGGTCGTGAACAGGAAATCTCGAAAAAAATCAAAGAGCTGGATGTTCAGTTCCCCGATATTCCGAATGAGCTTTGCTATCTTGAAGGGAAAGAACGCGATTCTTACCTTAACGATATGCGGATTTGTCGGGCGTTTGCGAAAATGAATCGGGCAAGAATTATGCACTCCATTTTAGATGGGGTTGGAATTGATTCTATGCTAACTCATGCGTCTTTCTTTGAAACCGTTCATAACTATATTGATGAAACGGACGATATTATACGAAAAGGTTCTGTATCCGCTAAAAGGGGAGAGAAGCTAATCATCCCTCTTAATATGAGAGACGGAAGTCTTATTTGTGTTGGCAAGGGCAATCCTGATTGGAACTTCTCCGCTCCGCATGGTGCTGGAAGACTATATAGCAGAACAGCGGCTAAAAAAGCATTCAGCGTTGAGGAATACCAAAAGCGGATGAACGGAATTTATACTACGTCAGCCGATGAATCCACGTTGGATGAATGCCCGATGGCATATAAGCCAGCGCAGGAAATTATCAACGCAATCTCCCCAACAGTTGATATTGTAAAACGCATTAAGCCCATTTACAATTTCAAAGCGGGAGAATAAAACCGAAAGGAAAACGACATGAAACTCGTAAAATTGTCAGAACAGAGTTTGAAACTTATTGAAACGCTGTGCGATTACACCAACAAGCCTGATATTCTTAACGCTGTCGCAGACGCCTTGTACTATGACGCAGATGAATTGAAGCGCAGGCTAAACCAGCTTGCGGAAGAGGTCAAATAAATCGCACTTTCAATCTGTTAAAACGAATTTTAGCAAATAATTTTCCGAAAACAGCATTATAAAACCGAATATTCAATTTTTGTGCAGTTGTAGGCACTCTTTACATTTTCAGGTAGGGGGTGCCTATTTTTTATGCAGCCAAAACAGTGCATTGCCATTATTGACAGCATCAAAGCGTATGCAAAGCAGAATCCGACAGAAGCGCAGGTCTATGAGGACTGGTTTCAGGCGGTGGTAAACTTAAGAGACGCCCTGCCGCAAGACAAGCGGTTCGATGCCTACAAATACTCTGGTGAGCTGCGCTCTGTCTGTGCAGCCATGATGGCCAAGATGAAAACAGGCGAGGACGTGGCGAAGGTCTATGACATTATCAGCCGGACGTACCTGTTTGAAGCAAAAGACGTGTTCGACAGCTATTGCATCTACCTTGAATGGAATCGTGCGCCGGAGAAGAAGTTCTACCAGCCTAGACGCAGAGTGCTGAAAGTGCTGGCAGACGACCTAGAGGACTTGTTCTATAAGCGGATAGATTTCTTGGGGGTCAGTCTTCCGGCTCGCGTGGGCAAGGCTTTGAGTGATGATACGCCGATTTTAACAAGAAGTGGGTGGAAGAATCACGGCGATTTGCAGGTTGGTGATGAAGTTATCAGTCCAAAAGGCCAGTTTGTAAAGGTGCTGGCTGTATCTCCTAAGTGCCAGCTTGATGTGCGATGCCATTTCTCTGACGGCACATACATTGACTGCCACGAAAACCACGAGTGGCCGGTCTTTAACCGGCATAAGAACGGATTTGATGTAATCGAAGCCAAGCGAATGATGGAGGATTATGTTGCCGACACGAAGGACGGTATAAGATTCTGCTATCAGGTTCCGTTCAAAAATTTTGTCGAGGGAGAATATAAGAAACTGCCTGTTGAGCCGTATACGTTGGGTGCTTGGCTTGGCGATGGTCGCAACCAACACCCGGACATTTGCGAACCGCCTTGTGATCGAGCGATTGTCGAGCGTGTCATTAACGATGGATACCCGGTTAGTTGGCATACGGTTCACAAGGACACTGGTGTTGAGTACTACGGATTCTCTGGTTTGCGACAAGCACTTCAAAAAGGCGATATGTGCCATAGTCACCGCCGCTGCGTGAAGCATATTCCAGAAGAATACTTTACAGCCAGCATTGCACAGCGCATGGAATTGCTTGCTGGCCTGCTCGATACAGACGGTACGTTACGGGCAAAAGAGCATCGGTACGCTTTTTCTACCACAGAGCCGCAAATGAGAGATGATTTTGTCACGCTGGTTTCTACCTTTGGATGGAGATGCAGCGTGGTTGAATATCCACCTCGTGTATCATCTAGTGGCATTAAAGGCAATCTGACAGTTTATTCCATCTCTTTTAATCCTACCTGCCCTATTCCCTGCGTTGTTCCTCGCAAGCAGCTAAAGGAGTTTTCCAAACCTCGCCGTGTTGCATTCTGCGGGTTTGAACGCATCGAGCCTAAGCAGGGCAACTGCATTCAGGTTGAGGGTAGCGTGTACTGCGCTGGTAAGCGGCTGATTCCCACCCATAACAGTACGCTGTGTATCTTCTTCATCACATGGCTGATGGGCAACCGCCCTGACGTTGCATCGGTTATGAGCGGGCATTCTGACAAGCTGACCAATGGCTTCTACGGAGAAGTTCTGTCTATTATCACTGACCCCGTTACCTATAACTGGGGCAAAATCTTCCCTGATGTTCAGCTTGTGGATAAGAGCGCAAAGGACGAAAGCGTTGACCTGAACCGTAAAAAGCGTTTCCCTACTCTTACTTGCCGCTCCATTGGCGGTACGCTGACCGGTGCTGTTGAAATCGGCGAGGGCGGTGTTTTGTACAGTGATGACCTGATTGAGGACTTGGAGGAAAGCTTGAATGTTGAGCGCCTGAACAACAAGTATGATGCTTATCTGAACCAGCTAAAAGACCGTAAAAAGCAGGGCGCATTGGAACTGATGGTTGGTACACGCTGGAACGTGCTTGACCCTCTGGGGCGCATTCAGAACCAGTATGCGGACAATCCGAAGTATCGATTCCGGGTCATCCCTGCGGTGGACGAGAACGGGCACAGCAACTTTAACTATGACTACGGCGTAGGTTTTGATGATGCCTATTATGCCGACATGAAAGCCAGCATTGACGATGCAACATGGTGGGCAAAGTACATGGGTAAGCCTTATGTGCGTGAAGGCCTGCTGTTCCCTGCCGATGAACTGCGGTATTTCAACGGCGTTCTGCCTGACGGCGAGCCTGATCGCAAACTCATGGTCATGGATATTGCATGGGGTTGTGGTGACTTCACGGCCTGCCCTATCGCCTATGTGTACGGCGATGCCGTGTTCATCCCTGACCTTGTTTTCAATAACGGTGACAAGACAGTGACCAGACCGGAAGTCGTGGGCAAAATCATCCAGCATAAAATCAACGTAGTGCGTGGCGAAGCCAACAACGGCGGCGATGAATACTGTGACGTGGTAGACAGCCAGCTCCGGCAGCAAGGCTATCACTGCTCTGTCCGCAGCCAACGTGCGCCAAGTGACCAAAGCAAGCTGTCCAGAATTATCCAATATGCACCGGACATAAAACGGTTCTACTTCCTTGACGAAAAACATCAGTCAAAAGAGTACAAGGCATTTATGGAACAGGTGACGATGTTCACGCAGCTTGGCAAAGTTCCGCACGATGATGCCCCGGATAGTCTGGCACAGCTTGCCGATGAACTGTACAACGGAATCAGTAAAATTGAGCCTGTCAAGAGGCCGTTTTAATAATTCCCCTAAATAGCCGGTTGCGTAGGCATTAAAATTTGATTTGCCTATTGACATGGCTTACAATAGTACTAGGAAGATTTGCAACTTCCTCTAATGTATTGCATTGACGTGGTTTTAGTCATTTTTACTCGTCAGTTTATTGCATTACACTCCTTTCTTACTCACCCACGACAGCTGCCTTTCTCTGCCGTGGGAATTATATGTTGCGTTTCCGAGTGGACGGAACGTTGTTTGTACTCCCCCAACTGACACGAAGCGGTTCAAACCCGCTACGCAGCACAACTATCCTCTTGCTTTGCATGGGATTTCTCTTTTGACACCTCACCGTTATTCCCGGCTCTCAATGCAAAAGGCTTTTTTGAATTTTCTCCTTTTACAAAGAGCAACGGTAAAGTAAGCCGGGTTTTTATCGCGGAGTGGAGCAGTCAGGTAGCTCGTCCGGCTACGGTCGGAAAATCGCTGGTTCAAATCCAGCTTCCGCGTCCGGATCGCAGTCCGAACCATTGCCTGTCCGGCAAACAGAAAGACTGTGAAGGTTTTCCAGGGCGGAAAATAGCGCGACTGGAAGTGCGAACAGTTTCCCAGTAGCTTCCAACAGGTCTGTGCTCAACAGCCTGTTTCCAGAAATCCAACGAAAGGAGCGCTCATGCTAGTTAGAATCTGTTGCCCTTGTATCAGGCAGAATCCAATCTATAAGAACGTCCGCTGCAACCGTTATCTTGGCGAAGTAGACGGACGATACCATTTCAAGTGCGACAGATGCAAGGGTGTTATCGAAGGAGACACAAGGGAAGGATGGGTCAAAATTATACATCCACCTGAAAAGTAAATAGCTTTTGAAGCGCAGTTTTGGCGCAGTGAGATAGACCTTAACAGGTTTGTCTTGCTGCGCTTTTTATTTTGCCAGAAAGGAGGAACACATGGCCGAGTATCAGATGGTTGTCAACGGCTTCTTGAATGAGCCGTTGACCGGGCGCAGACCGATTGAAACGCCGGAGACGGAAATCAATCGGGCGAACGTGCTGAAAGTAGTCATGGGCAAGGCAGAGCCTATTCATCTGCTGAACAAGAACGAGATTCGCTTTCTGCACAACTACTACTTGGGTAGTCAGCCTGTCCTCCTTCGCACGAAAGAGTATCACGCCGAAATCACGAACCGCATTGTAGAGAACCACGCCAACGAGTGTGTGGGCTTCTACACAGGTTACATGAGTGGCACTCCTTGCTCTTATGTGCGGTCTGAAACGGCAACTGGTGACGGTGAGGAAATCGCTCGCCTGTCCAACGCCTTGCAGTATGAGGGCAAGGATGCGCTTGATCGGCGGCTCTGGCAGTGGATGTTGGAGTGCGGGCAGGGATACCGCATTGTTCTTCCTGACAAGGGGTACAACGGCAACTACCCGGACGAAACGCCCCTGCTGGTGGATGTTCCCGACTCAGACATGGCGTATGTGATTTACAACTCCGGCATCGGGCATAAGCCTATCGCCAACGTGCTGCATATCCCACGCAATTATCAGAATGACCTGAACGACCTGATTTGTGTGTATACGCAAAACCAGTACTTTGAAATCGACAACGGCAAGGTTACAAAGTCGGAGAACCATTCTCTCGGAATGTTGCCGATGGTCGAATACAAGCTCAACCCGGAGCGCATGGGTCTGTTTGAACCGGCCATCCCTGTTCTGGATGCCATCAACGACCTAGAAAGCAACCGTCTGGACGGCGTGGCGCAGTTCATCCAGTCCATCATGGTGTTCACAAACTGCCTTGTGGACAAGAATGCTCTCGACCAAGTAAAAGAGCTTGGCGCAATGTGCCTGAAGTCCACCTCTGGTCTACCCGCATCTGTTTCGCAGATTGCAAACGAGCTTGACCAGCAGCAGAGCCAGACTTTGCTTGATTCCATGTTGAACGTGTATCGTAGCTTGACTGCCATGCCTAGTGCCACAGGCAGCGAGAACGCAACGTCTGACAACGTGGGAGCAGTTATTGTCCGCAACGGCTGGAATCACACAGAAGCGAGGGCGCAGCAGTACGAGAATATGTTCAAGTTCTCGGAACGCCAAAGCCTGTCTGTGATGCTGAAAATTCTGCGTGACACGGCTGGCTCTAAGCTGATGGCAAGCGACATCAACATTAAGCTGCCCCGCCGTCAGTACGACAACCAGCAAAGCAAGGTTCAGATTTTCTCACAGATGCTCAGCCAGAGCATTGACCCGCAGTTGGCGTTCACAACGCCCGGTCTGTTCCCTGACCCGCAGGCTGCTTACGAAATGAGCAAGCCCTTCCTGATTGCCGCTGGCAAGCTGGGCGAGGACGGGAAAGCACCGAAGCCGCAGGAACAGCCGACTGACCATATTGCCAACAACGGCAAAATGGTTGGTGAACAGACTAATGAAAAGGAAGGAGATCAAAAATGAAGAAACTGTTTATTTCCTGCCCGATGAAGAATCGGTCGGAAGAAAATATTCGGATGACGTTTGACCGTTTGCACAAGATTGCCGAAGCAGCGTACGGTGAAAGCCTTGAGGTTATCCCGACCTATATCGAAGATAACCCGCCTAAGTGCAGAACTGAAGGGCTTTGGTATCTTGGAAAGAGCATCGAACTTCTCGCACAGGCTGATTATTTTATCGGCATTTGCGGCGATAACGCCTTTCAGTATAACGGCTGTACTGTAGAAATTGATGCTGCAAAGTTGTATGGCGTTCCAGTCTATCTTGTTCCGACCGTTTTCGTCGCTCCTGATGTTGCGAAAGAAGAACTGGTTTACAACGGCGCAGGGGGACTAATCGACTAAAAATCAATCCGCATTAGCGGGCTGATATATTCCGGCAGGGAAGTCGGGATACAAATTTCGCAGCGTTGCAGGGAAGCAACGGTAAAAAAACGCAGGAGGAAATTAACAATATGAACTACAAAGCGTTACTTGGTGATGCCTACAAAGAAGGCATGATCGCCGATGAAATCATTTCTGCGCTGGAAAAGGTTCCAGATCCCAACGCAGAGGTCGAGAAGCTGCGCAACGCCGTGACGAAAGCGAATGGCGAAGCTGCCGAGTACAAGAAGCAACTCAAGGCAAAGCGCACCGATGACGAGAACGCCGCACAGGAACAGGCTGACAAGCTGGCAGAGATGCAGAAGCAGATTGAAGCCCTGACTGCCGACAAAGAAAACCTCGTCAAGGAAAAGACCCTTGCATCTTACCGTGAGAAGTTCGTTGCACAGGGTTATGACGCTGAACTCGCCAATAAGGCTGCGTCTGCACTTGCTGACGGTGACATGGACAAGGTGTTTAAGTTCCAGTCGGAGTTTATGACCGCCCACGACACCGCTTACAAGGCTTCTCTGCTGAAGGATATGCCCACACCTCCGGGTGCGGATGGTAAGAGCGGCTCTGACAGTGAGGGCGTGGCGTTTGCCAAGAGCCTTGCACAGCAGAACGCAAACACTTCTAAGGCATCGAGTGACGCAATGAGTGCTTTCCATTAACAAGGAGGAAAACATGAAGTTTACCCGAAACACGGTCAACGGAATCAACGATACCATCCTTGCTTCCAATGACTACACCGCCATTCCCTTTACCGTGACCGAAACTGCTGCGGTTAAGGCTGGCTATCCTATGACGTTGGCTGGCAAGAAAGCTGTTGCTGATGGCGAGACTGGTTCTAAGACCATCAACGCTGACGGCATCCTGCTGTATGACGTTGACCCGGCAGAGAACCCCAATGCCGCTCTGCTGATTCGCGGTGTTATCGACACAAAGAAGGCAGCGGCAAGTTCCAGCTTCACCTTTGACGCTGACGCAATCAAGGCACTCAAGACTGCCGTTCCCGGCATTTTCTGCCGTGACAACATCAGCGTGAACGCTTAATAGGAGGTAAAACAACATGGCACTGAATCTTAAGGAAGTCTTTGCCCCGGCTGCGATTGCCGCCTATTGGACGAATGACCCTACCAATGCGATGCCCTTTGCATCTGATGCACTGTTCCCCGCTAAGAAGAAGGCCGGTCTTGACCTGAAGTGGCTGCGTGGTCACAAGGGCGTGGGTGTGTCCCTGATGCCCAGCGCATTTGACGCAAAGGCTACGTTCCGCACCCGTGAGGGCTTCAAGTTCGATGAGACCGAGATGCCGTTCTTTCGTGAGGGCTACCATCTGGGCGAGAAAGACCGTCAGGAAATCCTGCGTGTTCTGGACAGCAACGACCCCTACGCTCGTGACGTGATGAACCGCCTGTACGATGACACCGCCCAGCTTATCACCGGCGCACGCATTGTGCCTGAGCGCATGATCTGGCAGCTTCTGGCTCCTACCAGTGGCGTTCCCGGCATCACCATCAAGGCAAACGGCGTGAACTACACCTACAATTACGACCCGGACGGCGGCTGGAAATCCACCAACTTTAAGGATATCAGTGGTGTCGCCAAGTCTAAGTGGTCTGCTGCCACCGCCACTCCCATTGCCGACCTGAACGCTGCAAAGGACGCTGTTCTGGCAAGCGTTGGTGAAATCGTGACTGAGGTGTACATGAACACCGCTACCTTCCGCAACATGATCGCTGCGGACGAGGTGAAGAATCGGTTTATGACGGTCACCGCAAAGGCAAATGCTGTTCTGCTGGACAGCGAGGCACGGCAGATTATCGAATCTGCAACCGGCCTGACCATCCATCTGTACGACAAGATGTTCAAGGCAGACCAGTACAGCGCAAGCGAGAAGTACCTGCCCGATGGCATGGTGGTGGTTGCTCCGTCCGGTGCTCTGGGCAGCACTTGGTATGGCACTACCCCTGAGGAAGCAGACCTGCTGTCCGGTCAGTCTGGCGCATCCGTGTCTATCGTGAACACTGGTGTTGCCATCACCACCGAACTGACCATTCACCCGGTCAACGCTAACGTCTACGCTTCTGAAATCGTCCTGCCGTCCTTTGAACGCATGGACGCTGTGTACTGCATCAAGGCTTACTAAGGCGAAAGGAGGAAAGCAACATGGGAGACCAGTATTCCGAAGCGGCAGTCAAGCTGGGACAGTACATTGCCCCGGCACTTGACCGTGAAGTCACGGACGAGGACTACCCACTCTTCGACCTGCTGCTTGATTTCGCCAAAGACAAGATATTTGCGCAGGGCTACCCCTTCGGTAACAGACCGGACGAGTTGCCCTCACAGTATCAGTCGTTGCAGATACGCATTGCAGCGGAACTGTATAACCACATCGGTGCAAACGGACAGACGAGTTATACCAACAACGGCATTACTCGTGTGTGGGAAAGTTCCGATGTGGCGCAGTCCCTGCTGAATGAAGTTGTTCCGAGAGTAGGTGTTATCGGCTGATGTTCAATGGTAGCCCGCTGGATAAACGCCCGCTGTGGTACTCAAACCCGGTCGGAGAGAAAACGCCTGTTGTGGACGAGTGGGGAAACGAGACTGGCGAGACATCGCAGACGTGGAGTGACCCCGCAAAGCTTATGCTGAACGTCAGCCCGCCTACTGGTTCTGCGGAAGCAAGCCCTTTTGGGGCGTTCACAGATTACAGCTACGTTGTCAGCACGCCAAGAAAGAAACGAAGGAACTGGTTTCTTGTCGGGTATTCAAAGTTGGCATCAAGGGACATCTTGGGTTCTTCCAGCAAAAGCAATAACAACTCGCTTTGCGAGGGAAGCCACGTCTGGTTCGGAATAAAACCAGATATGCCTTACAACTACATTGTGGTCAAGGTCGCAGAGCATATTACGGACACGCTGTATGCGCTGAAAGAGGTGGCTGCAAGTGAAAATTAAAGTGAGGTTGAGTGATGCCGGACTTCGTGATGCGGAACGTCAGATACAGGAGTACAAGGCCACCCTGAACAGAAAGGCTAGAGCACTTGCTTTTCGTCTTTCTTGGCTAGGCCTTGAAGTTGCAAAAATACGCTTTGAGAATGCCGAATACGCTGGCTCCAATGACGTGAAATGCCACATCAACCAGAAAGACAAGACTTGCACCATCGTTGCAGAGGGCAAGTCGGTTGCCTTTATCGAGTTTGGTACTGGCGTTATGCACTCTGCCTACGGCGGTAAACTCCCGGATGGTGTGGGAGAGCATGGCACATACGGCAAAGAAAACGGCAAGCATAAGCGCTGGTACTACTACGGCGAAACCGGAAACGCCGGTACGCCTGTCAAGGAAGTAGACGGCAAAGGCCAGCTGAACTACACCAGCGGTAATGATGCAGCTATGGCTATGTGGGGGGCTGTTGAGGAAATGGCTTCTCAGGTCGAAGCAACGTGGAGGGAGGTTTGGAATAGTTGATTGATTATTTCAATTCTATCTTCACGGCTGTTGCTAAGGAGCTACGAAAGCAAGTCCCTGGCATTTTCGTCACTGGCGAAATAAATGATAGCAACGTCAAAAAGTTTCCGTGTGTGCAGATAGAGGAAAACAGCAATCTTCCGGTTCATCGAGATTCTGCCAGCCGAAGCAAGTACGCCGCTGTTTCTCTGCGTGTGCGTGTCTATTCCAACAAAACCAGCGGACGCATTGCAGAAGCTCGTTCCATCGTTGGAATCGTGGATTCTGTATTGGAACCGCTCAATTTCTATCGAAAGTCGTTTGCCCCGTTGAATGGGCTGTACAACAATTCCGTCTATCGGATTGATTGCAGCTACGGGGCAACAATCGGAGAGGACGGAATGATTTACCGAAACTAAGGAGGTAAACATTCTATGAGTACTGCTATCTCCGGTCTGAATACCACCCTATATTGTGGCGACAGCGCAACCGCTCTGACGAAGCTGTGCGACATCAAGGATGTACCCGACCTGATCTCTGAGCCGAACCTTCTGGATGCCACCACTTTGTCTGACCCCATGCAGGTCAACATCTTTGGCATTATCCAGTCTGATACCAAGTCTTTTACCGCCAACTACAACAAGACTGACTACAAGAAGGTCAAGGAAGCTGGCTACGATGAGACTTCCGAGAGCAACGCTGTAAAGTACTACGCCCTGAAGATGCAGGACGGCTCCGGCTTCACTTGGCAGGGTATGCATCAGGTTGGACTGTCCGGCTTTGGCGTGGACGAGGTTGTGGAAATGACCATCAACTGCATCTTCACCAAGAAGCCTGAGTTCAGCGAGACCCTGACTGTTGCTGGCGGCTAAACCGCAAAAATCGAATCAATCAAACCGGGCAGAACTGAACAACGGATTTGGTTCTGCCCCTATTTATAAAGGAGAGCATTTATTATGGCTTCTAAGGTTATCAACTTTCATTCCCCCGATGGCAAGAACACTTATGAGCTGACTTTCACCCGTGACAGCGTGGAAGCCACCGAGCGTGCAGGTTTTCAGATTGGTCAGTACACCCAGATGACCAACCTGCTGTCCAACTCCCGTGCTCTGTTCTACGGCGCTTTCATTGCACGGAACAAGGGCATCAAGCGCAAGGTCGTAGACGAGATGTTCCAGCACATCGAGGATAAGGAAGACCTGATGGGCGTTCTGCTTGAGATGTTCATGGACGCTTCTAAGTCTCTGCTGGCAACTGATACTGAGGACAAGACCGCAAAAAACGCAACGTGGGAGATTGTGTAACCGCACAATCTCAGGAAGCAGATGGAGAGGGAGAGCCATTCTCCTTCTCCAAGCTGTTCCATGATGTAGAAGCCTATTACATCTCCATCGGTATGACCTACGAGCAGTTCTGGCACGGCGATGTCTGGCTGGCTAAGGTATACCGTGACGCAGAGGAGCTGCGAGAACGCAGAACCAATGCAGAAGCATGGAGAAACGGTTTTTACATGGCATCTGCGCTTTCCTCTACGGTTGGCAATATGTTCCGAAAGAAAGGGTCTAAGCCTATCAAGTACATGGATAGACCGATTCCCCTTACTCAAAAGGAGAAAGAAGAGTATGAATACCAACGTGCTGCGGAAGCACAGGAGCGAATCAAACGTATGATGTTCTCCATGATGGAGCAAAAGGATGGTGGTAGTGATGGCCGATGTTGATATTACGAGCTTATCCGTAGAGATTTCTGCGGAATCGCAGGGCGCAGAGCTTAATATCGACAAGCTTGCTGCCGCCATTTCTAATTTGCGGACAAAGGGTAACGTAGCAAAGGTTTGCAGTAGCCTGGATAAGTTATCTGCTTCTATTTCCGCTCTTAAAACCGCATCTACTGGGCTGGACAGTCTTAGCAAAATCACGTCTTTTATGAACGGTCTTGCTAATGTAGACCTTACTCAAAGCGCAAAAGGCATCCGCTCTGTTGCTAATGCTTTGAACAAAATTTCGTCCGTCAATCTTGGAAACACGGATTTTTTCGGGCTTGGCAGTAAGATGAGCAGCTTAAAGAACGGCCTTTCCCCTATTTCTTCTATTAGCGATTCTTCCATTAAGAGTTTGCGTAGCGTAAGCAGCGCAATCAATTCCATTGCTAAAATCCCAAGCATTACAAAGAAGCTGGACTCTAAAACGCTTGATGATTTTGCGGAAGTTTGTAAGAAAGTGGCATCCGCTATTTCTCCACTCGCTTCCAAGCTAGACAAGGTAGGACGCTCTTTTTCTTCGCTTCCATCTAAAATTAAAAGTGCTGTCAATTCTACAACCCACTTTTCTTCGGCAAACCAGAAAGCAAGTGCTAGTCTTTCAAGCTTGGAAAACCAGTTAGAAACCATCAAGAAACGTGCAGCACAGCTAGTTTCTCTGAAGGCTATTGCCACTTATCTTGCTAATGCCGTTACTAAGTTCAATGACTTTTATGAAGCAACAGACTTGTTCAATAACGCAATGGGCGAGTTAAGCGGTCAAGCAACAGAGCTTATCAATAAGATGGAGTCTCTGCTTGGCATTGACCCGACAGAAGCAATGACAAATATTGCTACGATCCAAAGCCTTGCAACTTCGTTCGGTCTAGCAAGCGATAAAGCGTATATCTTATCCAAGAACCTGACCCAACTTGCCTATGACGAATCGTCCTATTGGAATAAAGATACTGCTACCACCTTTACCGCAATTGCTTCTGCTATCTCTGGAGAACTTGAGCCTATTCGCCGTTTAGGCGTTGATCTGTCTCAGGCACGGTTACAGCAGGAACTTCTTGCTTTGGGATTTAACAAACAGGTTTCTAGTTTGTCTCAGGCAGATAAGGCAGTTCTGCGTTACATTGCCATTATGAAGCAGACTGCCAATGTGCAGGGCAACCTTGCACAGACCATTAGTAGCCCCGCCAATATGGTACGCATTTTGAAGTCTGAAATTTCGCAGCTTGCGAAGGCTGTTGGCCAGCTTCTTTATCCTGCATTTAAGGCAATTCTCCCTGTTCTGATTGCGGCAGTTGACCTTATCAAAGAATTTGTGGTCTCTCTTGCATCTGTGTTCGGACAGAAAATTGAATTTACCGATTTTAGCAAGACACAGAAAGATATTGGCGGCGTGGCCAACGCTATGGATGACACCGCCGATGCTACAAAATCGGCAGCAAAAGCAGCCAAAGACTATACGATGGGTTTTGATGAATTAAACATTATCGACCCTTCACAAAACTCTGGTTCTTCCGGTTCTGGTGGCGGCGCTACTGGTGATCTGCTCGGTGATGTTGACCTTTCCCAGTATGATATGTTCAAAGATTATGCTGGAAGCGCTGTTGATGAGATTAAGGCGAAATTAAAATCTCTCGATTCTTTTCAAATCGGAACCCAAATTGGCGAACAGCTAAATAAGCTTATGGGCATGATTTATGATGCCATCCATTCTGTTGATTGGGCCTCGCTTGGAGCGGTTTTTGCAGATGGCATTAACGGGCTCGTGGATTCTGTAGACTGGGATTTATTTGGCCGATTACTTGCAGACCGATTCATTATCGAGTTTGAGCTTCTTAGCGGCTTTCTGTCTCGGCTCGACTGGACATCTGTATTAAATGCCTTTATTGATGGTTTTTCTGGATTCTTTCACGAACTTTCAGATTGGATAGCAACAGTAGATTGGACTGGTGTTGGGAAGCAATTAACTGATAAGCTTTCCGATGCTTTCCAAAATGTTGAGATTGAAAAGCTTGCAAGAGTTCTTTTTAACTTTATCACTGATAGCATTAACGCTGTTGCTGATTTCTTGGCTGGCACAGACTCTTACCAGCTCGGTCAAGACCTTGTTGACTTTGCTATTAGAGCTGTTACTTCTGTAGATTGGGCCGGGTTGGCTCAAGCCATCGGTCGTTTCTTTGGCGAAGCGTTCATTGAAGCGCTCGACTTCATGGGCGGTCTGGTTTCTCGAATTGCCGATTATTTTGAAAAGAAAGTGGCAGAGGGGCCGTTCGATAATGTTGGCTTGAATATCGTCTACGGTATCTATTACGGCATTCAAGACGCAATCACGAATGTTGCTTCTTGGATTGTTGAAAATGTGTTCAATCCATTTATCAATGGCTTTAAGTCTGCCTTTGGAATTAATTCCCCGTCTACTGTAATGGCCGAACAGGGCGGATACATTATCGCCGGGTTGAAGAAAGGCATTACTGATGCTATCTCTAGCGTAACTGAAACTGCGAAAAAAATTCTTTCTGCAATCAAGAGCGCATTTAACAATTTTAGCCTTTTTGATATTGGCAAGAACCTGATTCGGGGTCTTATTGATGGCGTGAACAATATGATTGAAACGGCCAAAAACGCTGTTGCAAATGTTGGCAATGCAGTCATTGATAAGGTCAAGAATGTGCTCGGCATTCACTCCCCTTCTACGGTGTTTGCAGAGATTGGCGGTTACATCGACCAAGGCCTTGCAAACGGTATTGCTGCGGCTGTCTCCTACGTCTCCACTGCTATGCAGGGCGTTGTAAACGCTGTGCAGGAGAAGGGACAAGCATTGATTGATGCTGGCTCTACTCAGGCTACCAACTACGTTACCGGGTTCTTGAACGGTCTCGATACCCAGTGGCAGCAGATTGACCAGAGTTTACAATCTGATTTCTTTGGTAGCATTGGCACTCTGTGGGATGCGATTTCTAACGGAGACCTTGAAAAGCTCGGCACATGGGCGGCTTCCTATTTCTATCATGCAATGGATGATGAGCAGCGAAAGCAAATCAAGTCCATTGCAAATAACAGCTTACAGTGGCTGACGCAGGGGTTGAGTAGCGTTTGGAACAACATTGCCGGTATGGCTTCTAGCTTTATCAGCCAGTTCGTTCCTTCTGCTATGGCCGCAACATCCGCTCAGACAAGTCTGAACCTTGCGATGGATGCAAACCCTGTTATGCTGGTTATTTCCCTGATTGGTATGCTGGTTGGCGCTCTTGTCAATTTTGCCAATAAGAACAAGAGTATCGCTTCGTTCCTGTCTAATCTTTGGTATGGAATCGGCGATTTCTTCTCAATTGTCTTTGAAACCATTTTACGCGTTATTGGCACGGCAGTGCAGGGTTTTGTAGACGCAATTAACTCCTTGATTTGGGCATGGAATAAAGTTCCTTTCCATGACAAGATGGATTATGTTTCTAACCCTATGTACGACTGGGCTGACAATGTTAAAAGAAGTCGTGAGGAGAGCCAACGTAAACGCCAAGAAGCAGCCAATGGCAGCTTTGACGATTCTAAAGACCCAACCGATTACGAACGGCAGTACAAGGAACTTCTGGAAAAGTACAAAGACGGTTCTTATCCTGGCACAAAAGAGTGGGATAAAAACAATGGTACATCCTCCGGCTATTACGGCGGGAGCACGACCGTTACGGTCGATTTCAACGAAGAGGAAATGCGTGAATCTGTCTACAATGGCACTTACAATGCATTCCTTGACATCTTCCAGCGGTATGGTGATGAACTGACCGGTGGCAAGGAAATGAAGATCTACCTTGACGGAAAGCAAATCACAGCATCCATTGAAAAGCGGCAGAACGCCCGTGGACAGGCTTTGATGGGCAGTGAAGTTTACAGCTACTAAGGAGGTGGCGGTTTATGGCGATTCCAGCACTGGTAACGGTAAACGGCGTAGAGCTGCCAGAGCCAAGCTCCTATGAAGCAACAACTAGTACCATTGTAGATTCTGGACGAAACGTTCAAGGCAAAGTAGTCGGCTCTGTTGTGCGGCATGATGTAGCGAAAGTATCTCTGAAATGGAACTACCTCACCGCACAGCAGTGGGCCGCTATCCTTAGCCTGTTCACGACACGATTTTACTGCACTGTTCGCTTTTATAATCAGGCAAAGGCCGGGTATGACACGCGGCAGATGTACGTTTCAGACCGTACATCTGGTATGTGGCGGCGTGGGCCTAAAACCGGCAATGTGATGGGTTGGACGGATTGCTCGATTGCGCTTGTGGAGGTGTAGCCTATGGTACAACCTTCTCAGAAGTGGGTTGAAAAGTTCTCCGAAACGCTTGTGCCGGAGATGTTTGTGCGCATTACCTATGGCGTTACAGAACCAGGTTTGCAAGAAGATGCAATTCCTAGCACAAACGGCGAAACATTCTTCAGCAATGTATCCTCTATTGTTGACAGTAAATTGCAGACTTACACAAAATATTCTACCGGAGAATTAAATTTCACTGTTTTGGACGGCAATTATACCTTGCTTGACAGAAGCGTGGAATCGCAAGAAGCTGGTTATGTTAGTGAAAATTGTGTTTCTATTTCAAACCACCCAATCATTACGCTCTCGTTCAGCAAAGTTCATACCGTGACGATTCCTGGCATTACCATTACATGGTCGTCAACGTTCAATGAATGGCCGACAAGTTTCAAGCTGACTGCTTATTCTGGAAGCACAGTTGTATCTACCAAAACGGTGTCGGACAATTCTTCTATCACCACTGACATTGACTTTGAAATTGCAAATTACGATTCCATTTCCATTCAAATCCTGTCGTGGTGTTTGGAAAATCGGCGTACACGAGTTGAGCAGGTGAAGCTTGGCCAATTCATTGTGTTTGAGAAGAAAGACATCTTTTCGTATAAGCATGATTCCGCAAGAGACCCGATCAGCGGGCAACTTCCGAATGACAGCATTACTTTTACGGTGGATAACAGCACACAGAAGTGGAATCCAATAAACCCGGAAGGTCTTTACAAATACTTATACGAGCGTCAGCCTATCTCTGTGGAGTACGGCATGGACTTAGACGGAACGGTAGAATGGATTACAGGCGGCAAGTTCTTCTTGTCTGAGTGGAATGTTCCATCTAATAGTATCGAAGCCAGCTTTACCGCCCGTGATGCTTTTGGCTATCTTATGGTTTCCAACTACACAGGAAGAATGTACGGCACTCTTTATGAGATGGCCTACGATGCGCTGGAGCTTTTGAGCGATAACGTGGCAACGTTTCAGATTTCCGATGAACTGAAACAATATAGCACGGATATCACAAAGCAGGATAAAGGCAACTATAAGGATTCTGATATTTTACAGATGGTTGCCAACGCAGCTGGCATGGCGATGTATCAAACCAGAGAAGGCGTGATCGTAATCGGTCGCATTCCTGATATCTCTACTGCAAAAGCAAACATTGCCGGTGAAATTGATATTATCAACAACTTCAGCTGGCCTGAAATTGCATTTTCTTCCCCTTTGAAAAATGTAACCTGTTCGATTGATGTGAAATCTTCCGATGGCTCGAGCACTACAAGCAAAACGTATTCTTACCCAGAAAACCCGGCAGGGGGTGGAGCAACGCAGACTGTCAACAATGAAATGCTGTCTCAAAGCATTCTCGGCCAAAGCAGGAATATTTTGACAGAAGCGTACAAAGTGCTTTCCAACCGCCGCAAGGTCACATTGGAATATCGTGCAAGCCCGCACTTTGATGCGCTGGATTACGTCCTTGTTCATCACCAGTTCGGCTATTCCTCTGTACTGTTGACTACAAGTTTTTCTTATCAGTATTCCGGCTGTTTTCACGGGACGGTCGAAGGATATCTCTTGGAAGGAGCTGATGTTCGTTGACCCGGTGGATTACAGACAGAACCGATGATGATGTTGCGCAAGTCAAGGCGCTTACATCGAAAGCAAAGGAAGGAACATGGACAAAGGAAGAGCAAGCAGAGTGGGCTTCCGGCATGAAGGGCGCTCTAAGCTATATGGACTACAACCGCATTGAAAGCGGCATCCAAGAGATTGCGGCCATCCTGAATGCATCTGTTTCTGTCAAAACTGACTGGGATGTAAACGGATTTTTGACCGTCACAGATGCTTCCCGGTGGCTTTCCAATATCAAAGCTATTCGTTCTTTGTGCAGTGGCAAAAACGATACTCCCGAAACTCCCGCTTCCCTCAATTATCTGCATTATACGATTATCAATCAGGTTGAAGAAATTCTGCTTGATATCGAAACAATAGCCAACAACCATTTAATCTACTGCTCAGAGCCGGTCTGTGGAGGTGAACCTTACTATGCACTTTGTTGACCGAGAAGCGAAGTACCCGAACCGATGGACAGTGACTAAACCGGACGGCTCGTCCGAAGTCGTCACCCTTGTCCGCAACGACGAGCCAATCGTTGAAGGCACTCCTATGAATGCCGAAACGTTGAACACTCTTTCAGATGTTGCAGGCGCAGACATTGCAAGAATTGCTGCCGAAAAAGCAGAACTGAATGCGAAACGGTCTGAAATAAATGCTGAAGCATCCGCGCAAGAATCTCAGAAGCAAGCCGAAAAGTCTGCTGAAAGCGCCCGTCTTGCAGAACAGAGCGCAAATAAAGGCGGCTGGATGGATTTCGAGCAGAAAAACGGCATTCTTTATATGGTCAAAAGCGATAGCTTGACCGAAATAAATATGCAAGACAATGGCTCTGGAATTTTGGAGGTGACGTTTGAATGAGCAAAACAATCGAAATTGGCCCTTATAGCGCCTATGCCATTGCTGTAAAGTATGGCTATGTGGGCACAGAAGAGGACTGGATTAAAGCAGTCGAAGCGGCTCGAAAAAGCGCAGAGACAAGCGCAGCCAATGCAAAACGAGAAGCAGACGGGGCTTCTACTTCTGCCGCTACTGCCACTGAACAGGCCGGAATTGCAACCACAAAAGCTGACGAATCTGCCGCATCCGCTGATGCTTCTGCATCCAGTGCATCTGCCGCTGCAACCAGTGAAGCCAATGCAAAGAAATACTCGGAAGAGGCCGGGGCCAAAGCAAATACCGACAAAACCCTGAGCATCGAAAACGCCCCTGCCGACGCAAAGGCCACCGGTGATGCGCTGGCAGGCAAAGCAGACTCCGTCGATCCACATGACCTTTTTATTCCAATTACGGGGTGGCAGACAGACACAGAAGTTGCAGAGTACCCGCATTACATTGATATTACAGCAGATGTTACGTCCACGACTGTGGTATCTGTCAGTATCGACCCTGCAAGCGCAGACGTAGCCGGTAAAGCTATGCTTGTAAACCCCGAAACTCGAACCGGAGCTATCCGTATCCGTGCACACAGCATTCCGACTGCGGAAATTTCTGCCCGGTGGTATCCCATCAAGTATGGTGGTCAGTTCTATGGTGACGGCTCCATCTATTCCAACTTCCTGCTTGCGGCACATCCTGTAGGCAGTATCTATCAGACCATTAGCCCTGAAAACCCGTCCGTAACTTTTGGCGGCGGAACGTGGGAAAAGATTGCGCAAGATATGGTGTTAATGGGTGCAAGCGATACGCATCCGGCTGGTACAACGGTAGAGGCAGGACTTCCGAACATTACGGCTAAAGTGACCAGTCAGTATGGCATTTTTAATGCCGACTCAGAAGGAGCGTTTTACTTTTTGGAGGGGGCCAATTTCAACTATCCAGCAACGGGACTAGGCGGCGCGTTAATACACGACCTTCGCTTTAGTGCTTCTCGTTCCAACCCCATCTACGGCGCTTCCGCCACCGTCCAACCCCCGGCATACTTTACTTACATTTGGCTTCGTACCGACTGAAAGGAGAAACAATGGCACTAGGAGAACTCAAAAACGGCATTGGCCCTGATGCCTATGCTATTTATCAGCAAGTCCTTGCGGCGGTAGTCGAGCGAGACCACCCCGTGGGCAGCCTGTACATCAGCGAAAACGCTACCAGCCCGGCAGAGCTTTACGGCGGCACATGGGAGCGCATTGAAGGCCGCTTTATCATGGGTGCAAGCGATACCTACCCGGCAGGGAGTACGGGCGGTAGCGCGACGCATACCCAGGCACAAAACGAAGTCGCCGGACACATACACGGGCAAAGAATCTGGACGCAAGGCTCCGAAGGAAGCGAAGTTCTGGGATTTGAATCGGGGAAGTATAACGTATTTTCTGCTTCCGCTTCTGCGATTGTTCTTAACGCCGGAAGTACAAACGAAAACTATAACCCAAATGGTGTTGTGCCTATGGACATCCTCAACCCCTACTACTCCGTGTACATCTGGCGAAGAGTGGCATAACTGAAAGGAGACCTTATGAAAATTATCGACAGCAACGGCGTGGAAATCGCCAGCCCCGACCTGACGAAAGGCTACCTCAAGCAGGAGACCCAGACCATCCATCACGATGCTGTGGCGGGTGTGGAAGAGGTCAGCCACTACGAGTACAAGACCTACCCCAACGGGGGTCGTGACCGCTGGAAGGTGGTGGACGTGCCCGGCGTGGCTGCAAAGGAAGCCTATGACGAAAAGGTGGAAGTGCAGCGGTATGTGCTGTACACCGCCGACGAGCTGGCCGCACAGGAAAAGGCCCGCAAGGAAGCAGAGGAAAAGGCACAGCTGCCCACCGCAGAAGAGCGCCTTGCCGCTCTGGAAGCGGCTATGCTTGACCTGCTGGCCGCACAACAGTAAGAGGAGGATACTATGGTTTTGTTCTATGTGACCCAAATTAAGCTGCACCGCTTTGACGGCGCTTTTACCATCGACAACGTACCTGACCGGTACAAGGATGCCGTGATGAAAAAGCTGACGGAGGAGGGTTTTTATGAGGTGGAAAGTAATGCTTGATTTCCTGCGGGATATCTTCTCTGCGCTCTCCCATGCTGCCGGTGACGGTGCCGACAAGGAAGAGCCTGCCCCTGCACCGGACGTGCCCACTGTGGACACCGTGACCGGGTGGGCAGGGGAACCGCCTTACCGCTATGTGGACGTGAGCCGCTGGCAAGGCACTATCGACTGGGCAAAAGTTAAAGCTGCTGGCTATCGTGGAGCTATGCTCCGGGCGGTCGGAAACCGCAACGGAAAGCCATACATTGACCCGACCTTTGAAATCAACTATGCCGGGGCGACCGCCGCAGGGCTGGACGTGGGCGTGTACTACTACGCAAAGGCGACCACTAAAGCAGGAGCCGACAAAGAGTTGGCCATGCTGCGCAGCGTGCTGATGGGCAAGACCTTTACTATGCCCATTGCTGTTGATGTGGAGGACGGGATTCTCGCAGCCCTGAACCAACAGGAACTCTCCAACCTGGTAGCCTACGCCCTGCACGAGGTGGAAGAGATGGGCTTTTATGCCCAGCTCTACACCTATACCAGCTTTGCAAACCGCTATCTTTTCATGGGCGGCGCTTCTTTGTCCCCCTTTGATGTTTGGCTGGCTGACTACACCGGCAAGGCCCCGAAGGTCGATTTTGCCTACAATGCCCACCAGCACACCAGCAAGGGCAGCGTGCCGGGCATCTCCGGCAACGTAGACCTCAACGTCACCACCATCAACTACCCCAGTATTATCCGCAAGAAGGGTCTGACCCGTCTTCGGGAGGGCGCATGAGCGAAGCAATCATCGTAGCCATTATCACCGGCGGTCTGAGCCTGATCGGCGTGGTCGTCTCTAACAACCACACCGCCCAGAGCATGGATGCCAAACTGGACAAGCAGCAGGCTGTGACCGAAACCAAGCTGGAAGAGCTGACCCGGGAAGTCCGGACACACAACAATTTCGCCCAGCGCATCCCGGTGCTTGAAGAGCAGATGAAAGTGGCAAACCACCGCATTGCAGACCTTGAAAAAGAGAGAGGAGAGTAATACATGGCAACAATCAATAACCTTTTGACCGCACTTCCCACCCCTGTAGCCCTCGTGCTCATGCTGGGCGGGTTCATCTTCTACGCACTGGGCTGCATCCGGCTGGGCTATGGCGCGGCCGTCAAGGGCACTGTGCTCGACCTCATTGCAAGGGCGGAGCACGAGATTCAGGGCACAAAGCGCGGCGCAGAGCGCAAGGCGTGGGTGGCGCAGATGCTCCGCACGGCCCTCAGCGCCAGCAAGTGGGGCAAATTCATCTCGTGGGCCATCACCGATGAGACCATCGGCACCATCATCCAGTTTTTCTTTGACCGGGCAAAGGCGGCCCTGAGTAAGGAGTAAGACCATGAGCAGCACTACATACCAGATTTACGCCAAAAACAAGCAAATCCATCGTAAAGTAAGCGTAATTTGCACACTTTCAGTGCGAATTTCCCGTTTTCAGCATAAATTCACCGCTATGGTGCGCAACGCCGGAGAACTGCCGCAGCCCTTCTGGCTCGGTGCTGCCTGTGGCGGCGGCTCGTGTAGTGCTGCCCGCTGCGCTGCAAGGACTTGACCGACAGCAGATGACCGTAGCCATCAAAAGCGCACCGCTTGGGAGGGTAGACCGAAAGATAGCTCTTTTGCGGTACGTCGAGCGGCTTCCACTGCCGGACATTGCGGCACAGACACATTACAGCCGGACGGCGATAGGCTACCGACTGAAAAGCATTGAAAAAATGCTGAATGTGTGATATCATAATTTTAATTGGGTGCGATTTCTCACGAAACGCATTGAAGCGGCAGGCTTTCGGGCTTGCCGCTTTTCTTTTTGCGCGATTTGTGGTACAATATACCCAATAGAACCCGCCGAGCCTCTTAAATGCGTATCATGGCGGGTCATTCAAGAGCCAACTCCGTGCTTAACGTAGAATTAAAAAAGCAGTCGCCAGATTCGGCGCTGAACAGTCTCCCACCCGCCTACTTACAGTGCGTACCATGTGGGAGACGCAGAAAGCCCCCGGTGTTTCGTTTTGAGCATCGGGGGTTATTTATTTTTCAAGCGTTCATGCGGATTTTTCCGTGTGGGCGCTCTTTTTTTGCTTAAAATAATCAAGCTCTAATCAAGCTCTAATCAAGATTTAATCAAGCTCTAATCAAGATTTTTGTCCTTCGTTGTACCTCCGTTGTCTCTCGCGCCGGGCGTTTGCGATACACTGGGTGCAATAGGAGGGATGTATTATGAGCTATTACCCAACACCCGGAGCGCCCTATGTTCCGCAGCAGCCTGTCAACCCTTACGGCGGCATGGGCACGGTAGGGCTTGCCACTCCCCTGCCAAACGCACAGATGCAGCAGACACAGCAGCAGCGTCCGCAGCCGATGAATGGGCAGCAGCCTGTTCAGCAGTCGGTACAGGACGGCGGTTGGCTTCTGGGCAGACCAGTTTCCAGCAGGGAAGAGTTTTTGGCAATTCCATCTGATCTGTACGGAAGATGGACGTATTGCCCGGATTTGCGTAGTGGGGTCATCTACTGCAAACGTCTGAATCCAAACACTTGTGAATCTGACGTGTTAGAGTTTTATAGCCCGGAAACATGGCGACAGATACAAGCACAACAGGCACAGCAAACCGCCGCACCGACACAGCAGTATGTGCCTATTGAGCAGTACAACGCCCTTGTACATCGGCTGGATGAACTGGAAAAGTGGCAGAAGAGTTTTTCTAAGCCCGCTGCCACAGCGAAGAAAGGAGAATAAAAATGCCCTCTCCGTTTGATATGATTACGCACAGCCCCATCATGCAGCTTGCAAATCTGGCTCGTGCCGGGCAGAACCCAATGGGACTTATCCAGCAGTTAAGCGGGCAGAGCGCACCATTTATGCGCGGACTGACCCTAATACAAGGGAAAAGCGAAAAGCAACTTCGCGCAATAGCGGAAAACCTTTCGAAAGAATATCACATCGACCTTAACCAATTGGCGGGTTCTTTGAACCTGATTCTGCCCCAATAAGCACCCCTCTAAGCGAAACGCTTCTCAGTTTTGCGGACTTGATAAAAACCGCTTTTGTTTGGCTTCGCCCATCGCACACGGCGGTGGGATAGCATAACGCAAAACTGAAAGGAGTTTTGTTATGGACGATTTTGCAACTGGCTATCTGGCTGGGCAGGACGGCGGCAATAACGGCGGCGGCTTCTTCGGCAACGAAGGCCTGTGGGCGGTTATTATTCTTGCCATCATCTTCGGCTGGGGCAACGGCGGCTACGGTCGAAACGGCGGTGACAACGGCATGAACAGCTACATCCCCTATCTGGTCGGCACTGGCGCAACTGGTCAGGGTGGCGCAGATACTCGTGCGGCTCTGTCTGAGGGCTTCTACCAGCAGGACACTTCTCGTTCTCTGGCTGGCATTCAGAGCGGCATCTGCTCTCTGGGCTATGACCAGCTGGCACAGATGAACACTCTCAACGCTGCCGTTGCGGGCGGCTTTGCTGGTACTAATCAGGCGATCTGTCAGCTCGGCTACCAGAACGCACAGCTTGTGAACGGTCTGGAACGCAGCGTGTCCAACGGCGACAACGCCATCAGCCTTGCCATCATGCAGGAGGGCAACGCACGTCAGGCGGGTCAGACCGCTATCCAGACGCAGCTTGCGTCTTGCTGCTGCGAGAACAAGCAGCTCATCGGTGACCTGAAGTACACCATTGCACAGCAGGACTGCGCTACCCGTCAGGCTATCGCAGACAACGCCCGTGCCATCGTGGACAACTGCAACGCCAACTTCCGCAGCATGATGGACTACTTCACGCAGGATAAGATTGCCACTCTGACCGCTGAGAACCAGAGCCTGAAGTTCGCCGCTTCTCAGGATCGTCAGAATGCGCTTCTGACCACCGTAATGTCCCAGCAGACCGACACCATCCTGAACCGGGTCAATCCTCGTCCGATTCCCGCTTATCAGGTGGCAAACCCCAACGTGGGCGTGAACTGCTGCGGCTGCTAACCTACACACTCCCCGATAACACCGGGTGAACCATCGGGGCAGGGGTAAGACACCTCTGCCCCTGATTTTTTAGGAGGAAAACATTATGGCTTGCAAAACAAGCTGCAAACTCTGCCCGCACTTGGTCATCAGTCAGGCAGTCACGTTCGCCAACGACACGCTGACCATCAACATCCCTGCTGGTGCATACCAGAACGGAGAGAAGTATTGTATCGTGGTTGCTCAGAGCTTGCCGGACACGACTACCATCAACGCACCTGTGGTCATTACCATAGGTGCAGGCACTACCGCATACCCTTTGACCGACTGCAACTGCGTTCAGGCAACCGCTGAGAGCATCCACACCCGCACCCGCTACGCTACCCGTGTGGCAACGTCTGCAACCGGCACCGGCACGTTTAAGTATCTTGGCTGCTTCTGCCGCTCCCACGCCGGTGCGCCTGCGTCCATTTCTTGAGGAGGTATAGATTATGGGCAAGACTAATTTTCGCCGCATGATGATGCTCCGTGACCACGACAAAGACCGTGAGCCGGAACGTGACCGCCTTGAGGAAGAGCGTGACCGCAGGGAGCGTGAGCTGGAACGCCGTCTGCGCAAGCTGGAAAGCGGCAACGACCGCTATCCATACTATCCGCAGGAGGAGAACCGCTACATCGACCCCTACCCTATCCCCCGCTACCCTGACGTAGAGTATGGGCGCAAGATGCCGCAGATTGGCTTTTCGCAGAACGGAGACTGGGATAAACGGTCTGGACAGTACGAACGCGGCGGTGCTGACAGCCGCTCCATCAAGATGCCGCGCAAGCACCTCACCCACGATGAAGCGGAGGAATGGTGCGACAGCATGGTGAATGCTGACGGCACGAAGGGCTGTCACTGGACGCTGGAGCAGACACAGGACGTTGCCAAACAGCGTAACATTACTTGTGACCCGAATGATTTTTGGGCTGTCATGAACATGATGTACTCGGATTATTGTCAGGTTGCAAAGCGTCAGTCCGTTGACACTCCGGGCTTCTACGCTGACATGGCAAAGGCATTCCTTGAGGACGCAGATGCCGCAGATGGCAAGGCATATCTCTACTGGGATTGCATTGCTGATAAGTAAAACAGAAGAGGGGGTGCGCCCAAAATTGGGCAGACCCCCTCTTTATTTACTATCAGAGCTGAAAATTCAGTTATGAACAGAGCCAACTTTTGGGCTTTGATAATTGACGGCTGAAAATCCAGCCGCCAACTCAGCCTAAGTCAATTTGGTCTTTCGATGCTGCAACGGACAGGTTATAGATGTACTCCCCTGCCGTGAATCCGTGCTTGCGTGCTTCTCTCGTAACGAACGTCCGCTCGCTGTCGCTCATAAGGATTGTGATTCGCTTGCTACGTTTGCCGTCACCCTTCTGCCCCTGATGGGAAGTGTAAGGCTGAATCTCCATCGTGCGCTTTGCATCGTTGACGGACAGGTTAGTAAGAGCAATCATAATCTGCTGGTTCTGTTGAACGATGGCTTGCAGGACTTCCGTGTTCTTCATCAGCACTTGCAAGATTGCATCGTTCTGCGTGTCAGGCTTGTTCTCCTGCGGGTTCATACTGTAAGAGCCAGTCTTGCGAAGCGTAGGAAGTACATCATGCGTTACCCATCTCTTAAAACGGCGAAGCTTCTCAATTCTTTCTTGAACCTCGATGGGGTACGCATTTGACACCCCATCTTTGTTTGCTCTTTGCGGTTGCATCGCAAAGAGAAGAGCGTATAACCCAGATTCGTTGATAATAGTCACAGTTTGCTCACGTCCAAGAGAATCTTTGATTTTCAAGGAACGCTTATCGCAGTCATCAATCCGCCCGATGCTTCTATTAGGGTTCTTGTCCTGAAAAGCATTACATACATCCCTGCCGACAAACCAGTACTCTCCGTTTTTCACGAACGTTCTGATTGAGCCAAACTCTTCGTTCTTAAAGATTTGAAGCGCGTTTCTATTATCCATCATATCCTCCATATTCAACTGTTTGGCATCTTCCATGCCGACCTCATACGCCTTGTAAGTAATACGAGATAACGCTTCCGCAATCTCGTAATCATCCTTATTGAGCGGACGACCGTTGCTGTTTTGCTTGAAGTTTTCGAGAATCTCTTCTTTCGTTGCTGGAATGTTCATTGGCTTTACCACAAAAATCTTGCTTGTAATGCAACTATGAAGATGATATAATGGATTTATCACCCATAATCGCATGGAGTGTAATCCCTTAAACTGCCGGTGACCGCCAAGTTACGAACAGTTTAGGGGATTTTTTATTTTTGATGTTCAAGCCATTGCTGGACAGCTTCACGAACGGCTTCTCCCTTAGAAATGCCGTTTTTTTCGCAATAATCCGAAAGCTGTTTGTCAGTATTCACGTCCAAACGGACGCTTGTGCGAACACTGTTCGGGTTTTCCAGCTTTGGTCTTCCCATTTTTGCACTCATGCGTTCACCTCCACTTTTGAGCGCACATTAAGTATACTATTTGTGTGCTTAAAAGTCAATACCTAATACCGGAAGATACGGTTTGCAGGTATATCGTGTTTCACGACATACCTCAATCCTCCAAAAAATCCTCCAACTCAATCTTTCCATCTGCCGCCGCAGCAGCCAGAGCGTACACAAACTGCCCGATGGTCATTCCGTGCCGTCTGGCTTCACGGTTGATGTACTTGCGTTCTTCCTCGCTCATAAGGATGGTGATACGCTTAGAACGCTTTCCGTCACCGCTTGCAACGCCCTGATGCGATTCCGGTATCGGGATTTTTTTCTTTGTCAAGCCAGCTTCAGCCAGTGCGCCGGGAACATTGCCCTGTTCAATCAGCCGTTTCGTTTCCTTTGCCTGTTTCAGCTTCTTCGGCTTACCTTCGCCTAACACGGCATCATTTGGCTGGCTTTTGCTGTCTTTGGCTTGCTTCGGCTTAATACTACTTAATTCTGCTTCACTCGGCTGTGCATGGCTGTCTGTGGCTTCACTAGGCTTAATCGGTGCTTGTTCGGCATTATTCGGCTTTGTTTGGCTTACTTCTTCTTCCTTTGGCTCACTTCGGCTTAATGTCTGTTCCGAAAAAATAGGCTGAAAATCAAACCCGCCAAGCAGACCTGAGGATTTTTTGCTGGTTGATTTCATTCTTCTTCATCCTCCATCTTTGCTCCGCAACAAGCGCAAAATCTTGTCTCACGGTACATTTTCGGATAACGTGCAATTTTATAATGGCAGTTTGAGCATTCGAGCCAATCCCAATGCACTCCATTTTCGTCCACTCGATGATGAACTTCCCACTTTGCTTTTTCTTTCGGCTGGATTTCATCCATCAATCTTATATGGCAAATTACGCTTTCTAAAACATCACATACGCTTGCCGTTTCGCTACGAAGTCTTGCATTGTTGGCTTGGTTCTGCAAATAGTAATTTACAAGTTCATCAGAATCAATCAGTCGCATTGTTATCCCCCTCCGCAATCATCTTCGCCAACGCCCTGAAATCCTCTGCGCTGGTACTCTTTGCCGTATCCCCGCTAAACAGGCTGTGACGCTCTGCCTGAGCCTTGCGAACGCCCATAGACGGTCTAATCTTCACGTCCAGCAGGGTTGTACCCATGCTCTGTGCAATCACAGGGAGCTGCTCTACGACCTCTTTGGACAGGTTCTCACGGCTCTTGTACTGGTTCAGAAGTAGACCTTCAATTTTCAAAGTTGGGTTGAAGTATCTACGAACGTCACCAATGGTCTGCGAAAGCTGGCTCAGTCCGGCAAGCGCATAGCGGTCTGCTGTGATGGGCACGATGATGCTGTTGGCGGCGATCAGAGCGTTCACAAGCGCAAGACCGAGCTGCGGGGGAGTGTCCAAAACAATGTAATCATACTGCTCAGATACGCTTTCCAGTGCTTCTCGCAGCCGAAAGTTCTTACCTATGTCCCGGACAAGCTGTTCGTCAATGTCCTTCAATGCGCTGTCTGACGGCAGAATGTCACCGGCTTCGCAGTGCTGGATTCCTTCTTCTACCGCACCCTGCTGGGTCATTACATCGAACAGAGTACATACGTCCTCTGTCTGTGCGCCGTAGGTGTCCGTTGCGTTGCACTGGGCATCGCAGTCCACCAGCAACACCTTCTTTCCAAGTAGCTGCAATGCACCAGCCAGACAGGTGCTTGTGGTGGTCTTTCCTGTGCCGCCCTTCTGATTGGCGACAGCTATGATTTTTGCCATTTTATCACTCTTTCTTTATTCTTTCGGTGGTTCTGGTAAAGGCATCCAATGTGTTACGTTGCAAGGAAGTTCGCTCCCCGTTTCCAACCAATACCCATCGGATGACATGAATCCAAACATCATATCTGACGCATCGTCAAAAACAAGAACAGGCTCGCCAATAGCTGGAAGCTCGTCTTTCACACTTATCCACGCTGGATATGTGTCAGGAACATCAAAGCTATCTGCGTCAATAGAATCAAGACAAGTCCCAATTCCACAAAGATACTCGCTGTCATTCGGACGGTGAAGCGCTTCAACTTCGTTGTAATGGTTTTGCAAATAATCCCTTAACTTGTCTGCATCAATCAGTCTCATACCTTCTCCTTTCTGTATCATCTGCTTATTTTGGCTACTTTTGCAATGCTTCGATGGAATAGAACGCTGGCATATACCTATCCACAACGCCAGCCTTGTCCACGCTTCTAATCAGATAGCCAACAGGTCTGTCCGGGAACGGAGACCTATCCAAAGACAAAATATCCTTATACGCTGCCTTCACCGTGTCGTAAACCGCTTCTCTGCGTCTCGGCAGTTTGATTTCAGGATGCTCTTTCTTCATCCACTTCTCAACTACTTTCGCCACGTCAATGCAGTCCTGCTTTTCTAGTTCGTCACACATAGACCAGTCAAAATCATCATATCCGCTTCTGTGGGGCTTTTTGGCGACTTTTTGCGGTTCATCCGATACTTCGCTTGCCTGAGCTTCAATCAGCGTCTCAGACGCTTTAATTTTGGGCTTGAACTTGACTGCCACAGCCTTCCGTGCTACAAGAACCGGTTCGTAGGTCACCACGATGTCAGACACAGCATTGATCTCATCTACTGCAACATCAAGCACTCGTTTGCGAAGGTTCTTGTAAACATCGTAGCTCGCTTCCATTGCTCCGAGCTGTTCTCTCAGTTTTTTCAGACTGATTTCATGCGGCTTACTGTCCATGTTCAGCCAGTCCCGAAGAATCGAATAAAGCAGAATGCTGTACTGTGATTTCATCCGTGATGTGTAGCGTAGACGATACCGAACGTACCCGCTTTCGGCAATATCAAAAAAGATGGGTCGAAGGTCAGGGTTGCAAGTGATCGCCACAACATAAGACCTCGTTTCGGGTACATAGTCCAGTTTTGCCCTTGTGAACAAGACAAAACTCTCAAACGTCCCCTTTTCTTTGTCAATGGGAATCGACACCGTATTGCCAAGAAAGTGCTTGATCTGCGGCTCAATCCTTCGTGCATCAAGGCTTTTTAAACCCAGCAGGTCTCTGTACTCTGCCAAAGTGAACTCCACACGGCTGCTGTTTGGGTCTCTTGGATTTATTCTTGACAAGTAAACCTCTAGCAACCGAAGCTCGCCTGCCGTGTAGTCCCTGAACTTTGCCCACACAAGGGATTTGCTTTTTTCAACAAGGTTGTTGTCGGATATTTTTGGCATCCGTTCACCTCCTTTATCAGTCTAAAAACAGTATAGCACATGTCGGGGGACAAGTCAACACTTTTCGTCCCCCATGACTTGTCTTTTTGTCCCCCATATGGTCGTCAAAACGTCCCCCGTGACTTGTCAAAACGTCCCCCATGCTTTGTCATTTCGTCCCCCATCTACCTATTATATATTAAACAAGAAATAAACAAGAGGTTAAATATCATCGTTAAATAGGCGATGACGATAATTTTCAACAATTTCTTTGTTTTTCCATTCCAGCTTGTGGATAACTCAATCTTCCATTTGCTGAATAAAGTCTTTCCGGCAATGATTAGTCTTATCTAACGTGTACAAAAAGTGGATGAAAAACTTTTGAGCCGGTGTTATGGGGGACGGATTGACAAGCCGATTAAATGCAAGCTACATATTATCGCTACTACGTTATTTATTCCGCACGAATATTGTCAATTTCCGGTCTATGGGGGACGGATTGACAAGGTAAAGGTATACCTAATCTGCGTGAAACGTGTACAAAAAGTGGATGAACGTGGACAAAATGTTCTTCAAAAACTGCGATAATTCGACAATCAGCCAGTTATATTATTTGGATTTACAGTATAGGAATCGTTGGACTTCATAGCAGCTTCCGTTCCGGCATCTTGCGCCTGATAAAGAATCTCCATCTTCGGGGCGGTTCCGTTCGGGTCTGGGTCTGTTCCGGTAGCCTGCGCTATCTCATAGCTGCCCGATACCATCCGGCAGACAGAGACCCTGTCCTTCAATGGCGTATGGAGGTTTGCCAGAACCTCCGTCAGCACACCTATATGGTCTGAACCGTGATCTCCGTACCGCATATACAACAAGGCATCTATCTCGTAGGAAGAACACTCCATCATGGCATCTATGAGAATCTTGCGCTTTTCCATGTCGAAAAGGTCGTCCTCTAGATGCTCCAGCAATCCGGGATGAATGCAAGCGTCCATGTATCGAGCCACCGATACGCCGCAGCAGGTGAACCAGCGCATAGCCATTGGCAGAGAAATAGCTGCCAGGCCTTGCTCCCAGTTAGCAATCGTACCACGGTTCACGCCTATCCGTGCTGCCAATTTCTGCTGACTCAGACCGGAGCGTATCCGTGCCATCTCTAATGCTTTAGCTGTTCTTAACAAATATTCATCCATAAATTCACGCCCTTTCAACAAAATTCTGCAAAACTGCCGGATTCGACAAGCCAAAAAATGGAAAAAGCTGCTATGGAGAACCAACAGCAGCCTATGTTATAACTGTATTGTCAAAAAATTCCAAATAGAAAGGAAACACAAAATGAAAGAAACTGTAATCTGGAACCATGAACGTATGCCGATCATCGACGGAATGCCCGCCAGCGTTCCCGATGGGCAACCGCACACACCTGAACCATGGGAGGAAAGCTAATGAACCGAACCGTAGATGATTTGATTGTCCCATATGCTCGCAGACGGACGCTGGAGCTTGTCCTGAGTCTTTCTGGGTACGAAGCTGATAAAGATGCTTACCTCGAAGCGAAAGGTATCCTAGAACGTGCCGTAGCCGCCTTAGACGATGGGCGCGACCCGGCAGATAACATCGAACGCATTGACGGACAGCTTGTGGAACTGTGAAAGGAGAAGAAGATGGACTTTACGAATGGATTCTATAAAGCCGAGAACCCTGTCGTTCTTGAAGAAGTGAAAACTTTCCTCCAGTCAATGGAACGGCGTGGAGCAACCGTGAAGGACTTAGACGATGCCATTGTGCAGCTAAACAATGTTTCACACAGCATCAGCACAAATGCACTTGTCAAAGCAGATGTGCTGGACGATTTACCGGATAACCCTTTTCGTTCCATGCTCAACGGAATGTTACAAAGCAAAGGGTAACTTAAACTTAATGTGGCTCTTAATCATTGTCATTGCAATTTTTGGCTTCCCCGATGCAAAGTAAAGGATGCAAAGAAAACGTTCGATTTTTACGAAGTTGTTCAAATTATATTGACTACACAACCAAAAGATGTATAATCATATCAAATGAACATTCGTATTTACTGATCGGGAGGATATGCTGCAATGAGCGAACAAGAAAGAGCTAAGATTGACAGGTTTATCGCATGGCTGTTGGAACACCCTGATAAAATTCCGGCAGCGGAGCAAGCCCTAGACCTAGAATAACAGAAAACCCCTTGCGCAGAGCTACACCAGCCCGGCACAAGGGATTCTTTTTATTTTACCGGGTCAGAACCACTTCTTTTTTCGGTTTCTACGGTAACGATATTTTCTGCTGTTGCCATATAGCACACGGTCGTTGCCTTTTAGCAAGGCCTGCATGAACCAGAAGCAAAAGGCACAGCCGCACAACAGGTAATACATGGGCTTACCTCACATCTTCTCAATCAGGTTCATCAGAGCTTCACGCTGTTCTTTCGGCATAGATTCAAGTTTTTTCCGAATCCGCTCCACTGCTGCATCGACTTCACTTTGCGGCTGCTGGGGCGGGTTTTCTTTTTGTTCGCCAGTGAGAAGGTAGTCTACAGTAATGCCAAAGTACTGCGCCAACTTAACTGCATTCTGATTGGTCGGCTTTGCATCGTTTCCAAAACTTGCTTCTGTTCTCCAATAACTATAAGCGGATTTTGGGACACCAGCATCGGTTAAAGCACGAGACGGCTTTACTCCCTTTTCTTCGCATAGTTTTACGAAATTGTCAAAAAACACAAAACTTACCTCCAGTGCTTGTACAAGATGACAAAGTTCTACCACTTGAACAAAAACACTTGAAAAGTTCTACTACTTGTGCTTTAATAAAGATACCGAGTTCAATCGGCAGAACAAATTAAAGGCTTTGAACAAATAGAAGAACGTTCGATAATGTTTTTGCTTGACACCATAATATTATCATATTCTTTCAAAAAGTTCAAGTACTAGAACAAGAAAGGAGAAAAAATTTGCTTCCTAAGTGGACAGGCGATGTTGTGGGAACGCTTCACGTTAACAACATCGAAATTAGAGAGCTTGCTGCAAAAATGGGATGCGCACCGGAATACTTGGGGAAAATCCTGAACGGTAAGCGTGAGCCTAAAAATGCGGAAGCTAAGGTGAAAGAAGCTCTTGCTGAGCTTGTAAAGGAAAGAGAGGAAAAATGAGAGAAATCGTGCTATCCATGCAAAGCGGCGAACCAGTAGCATCCAGCCGCCAGATTGCCGAGAACTTTGAAAAGCGTCACGATCATGTGATGCGTGACATCGATGCAATCAAAAAAGATATCCCCAATTTTGGGGAGATGTTCTTTGAAACCACCGTGCCGGACAGCTACGGCAGGGAACAGAGGGCTTACCTGATGAACCGTGACGGTTTCACCCTGCTGGCTATGGGCTTTACTGGCAAGACTGCTCTTGAGTGGAAGCTCAAGTACATTGCAGCGTTCAACGAAATGGAGAAGAAGCTGGCTGAACAGCCGAAGCTCACCCGCTCGCAGCTCCTTGCAACTGCGCTGATCGCAGCGCACGAAGAGCTGGAAGAGAAGGACAAGCAGATTGAAACCATGAAGCCGAAAGCCCTTTTCGCTGACGCTGTGAGCGCAAGCAACCAAAGCATTCTTGTTGGTGAGATGGCAAAGCTGCTGTCGCAGAACGGCATCCAGATGGGGCAGAACCGCCTGTTCCAGTGGATGCGTGAGAACGGATACCTGATTAAAGACAAGAAGCGGACGGACTACAATATGCCAACGCAGAAGTCTATGGAACTTCGCTTGTTTGAAATCAAGGAAACGTCCATTGCACATTCCGATGGTCACACCTCCATCAACAAGACCCCAAAAGTGACCGGCATCGGTCAGGTCTATTTTGTTAATCTCTTCTTGAAAGCGGAAAAGAGAAAGAAAGCGGAGGACTGAACATGGAACAGATTTTGACATTGAAGGTAGACCTTGAGCACCCGGACGATGCTCATTACGCCATTGACAAGGCTGTGGAAGCCTACGAGCAGAGCAAAAAGCACTGGGACGCTTTTGAACTTAACGAAGCCAAAAGCAGAGCACGAGATATTTTGTACGGTCTGTGCAACGATGGTTGCAGCATGATCTGGACGGTCACTGATGGCGCTGTTGGGTTGACGATTTGGAACGATTTCAGAGAGCCAAGCGTTGGTCAGTGCTATATGACCGAAGAAGGGCTGTATGATATCTGGGTCGAAAAGCTGGTTGCGCTGTGCATTGCCACAGGTCAGGAAGTCCCGAAGTTCATCACAGACAAGGCTGGTGAGTGCTGGTGACGAATTTTCGCAAGGCGCAAAGCCGAAAACGCAAATTAAAACTGGCGATGGCAGCTGGCGTGTCCCGAAACGATGCCAACAAGGTGCTGTGGATGGAAAAGACCATCAACCAGTGCTTTGAACGTCACAATCGGGAAGCCAGGCTAAAAGAGGAGATGCAGCGTGGAAGAAAAGTACTGTGAGCGCTGCGGTGTCTTTCTTGGCCTTGTAAATCCGTGCAAGAAATACTGTAAAGAATGTAAAATCATTGTTCGCAGAGAACGGCAGGCTCTTATAAAGAAAGGAATCAAGGCTAAGCCGGAACCTGCTTTATGCGCTTGGTGCAAGAAGCCAATGGTTCGGAAGGTCTGGTCTCAGAAGTATCACCCTGAATGCGCAGCAGATGCAAACAAGGCTTTGACCAAAAAGTACAAAGCCAAAAAGCAAAAAGAGCTGAATGAGCTAAAAGCATCTGGTGAGTTCAAAATTACTTGGGATGTGCAGGAACCAGAACGTGCGAGACCTCAAAAGCACGAGCCTCCAAAGTATACCGTGCGACAGATGAACGATGCCGCAAAACGATACGGCATGAGCTACGGCCATTACAGTGCTTTACTTGCACAGGGAAAGGTGAAGGCCCCTGATGAACGGTAAATACTACGGCAAGCGGGAAATCCGCTGGCACAACCGGGAGAAAGACCGGCTGGAACATATTCATAAAAGAAAGGACAAGAATGAAAGCATTCGTAGAAATTGCCCTGATTTGGGGCATTGTCATGGCATTGGTTCTAGCAGCGTTCCTGCTAAACTTCTGGCTGGTGCATCATATTGAGCTTCTGGTCGGAGCTAAGGCAACGTGGTACATCATTGGTGTTTGCGCTCTGATGGCCACATGCTGGGTTTTCAGCACAGGTAAGAAAGAATGACGCTGGAAGATGCAATGAAAGCCAGGTACTTCAACATCAACGACCTTAGCCGTAGATCTGGAGTATCAAGGCCGACGATTTACAGCATCTTGGGCAAGCGAAAGAAGCAGAAAAGTTCCGTTCGGGTCGATACGCTTCTAAAAATCGCAAAGGCCTTAAATGCAAAGATTGCCATTAGTGAAAACAAGCCAAGCGGATTTGATATTGTCTTAAAAGAGGTGAAGAGAAATGAAAACTGTTAAAGGCACTGTATTGTGCTTTATAAGCATATCCATCGCCGTTGCAGCACTTGGATGTGGAAACGCCATAAACGGTGCTTCCAATGGCTGGGGGATGCTTGGATATGCGCTGCTGTCCGTCTCAATGCTTTTTACTGCTTTGATTCTCGCTATTATCGGCGTTAGCGCGGAGAATGAGCGTATTGAACGCGAAAACCGCAAGATCAAGCGAGTGGCCCACCACACCAACGAGTGGAGGGATGTTCGGTGAAATGCCCGATGTGCGGACAGGAAAGTGTTACGACCGTTGACACTAGAAACGAGGACGATTGCATTATTCGCAGAAAGCATTGCTTGAATAAAGAATGCGATTACCGGTGGTCTACCATTGAAATCGACACAAGCCAGTGGTACTCAGCTCTTCAAATCCAAGAGCACAGGAAACAGAGAGGACGGCCCAGAAAGAATGATTAGCGTGAACCTAGATAGATTCGGTGGCGTGACCGAGCCGGAGGATGGCGTGTACTTCATGACCAACGAGCAGATGGCAGAAGCGAAAGAAGCTGATCGGCTGGCAGCGATTGAGGACTTGCAGTCTGAGATTGAGGACAGGGAAGCAGAGCTGAAAGACCTCCGTTCGCAGTTGGCAGAGCTGATGGCTGGTTGATTTTTTACAGCCAAATTAAGCCGAAGTAAGAATAATAAAGCCGAAGAAAGGAAACGTATGGACAACAGCAAAATCCATGAAGCTCTGATGGCTGTTCAGTCAGAGCTGAAAGCCCCGAAGGGGCAGGAGCAAAGCAATGAACGATAGAGAACTTGTTGAGTATCTTCGCAAGTGGTTTTACGTTGATTCCGATGGCACGTTGCACAGAAAAGACCGAAAAAACAGTGCTGGAAGCTACGACAAAGACGGCTATTTGATTGTGAAAATCAAAGGAAAACAGTACAAAGCGCACCGTCTTATATACGCTCTTCATTATGGTCTAATGCCTGTTGGAGTAATCGACCATATTAACGGAATCAGAACAGACAACAGGATTGAGAATCTTCGCTGCGTAACACAGGCTGATAATGTGGCGAATACAGTTCATACCAGAAACACTTTAACTGGCGAGTATGGAATTTACGAAGACCGCGCAACGAAAGGACTAAGACGCAGATATTCATTTCACTTTGGAAATAAAACATACCGATTCAAAACCATAGAAGAAGCTAAGAAAGCGAAAGATGCTTTATGGAAGGAGAAATATGGAAACACTTGTGAAGCTTTCCAAAATTCAAGGCGAGCTGAAAGCTCCAAAAAGCCAGCGTAATTCTTTTGGAAAGTACAATTACCGAAGCTGTGAAGATATTCTGGAAGCTGTAAAGCCGCTCCTTGCAAAATACGGAGCCTGTCTTGTCCTTGAAGACGAGCCTGTGCAGAGCGGAGAGTACCACTACATCAAGGCAACTGCAACGATTTACGATTCTGAGAGCGGGGACAAAATCTCTAACACAGCATACGCCAGAGAGCCTAAGCAGCAGTCTGGTATGTCGGATTCCCAACTTACCGGCACTGCAAGTAGCTACGCTAGAAAATACGCTCTGAACGGTCTGTTCTGCATTGACGATACAAAGGACGCTGACACGGACGAGTACCAGAAGCAAACCACAAGCAAAGCAAACAAGCCTGCGCAGAAGCAAACAGAATCGGAAACCATTCCCCCATGCGCTTGCTGCGGAAAGCAGTTGCAGCCTATTCAGTACAACAACCGCACCGTCACTCCGCTGGAAACTGCAAGAAGCACGAAGAAACGCTTTGGGCGTGTCCTGTGTTGGGACTGTGCCCAGAAACAGCCGAAGGAGGGCTAAATAATGCTCAACTCTATCGCAATTCAGGGGCGTCTGGTTCACACGCCTGAAGCTAAGGTCACGAAATCCGGCAAGGATGTTTGTACGTTCAGCATTGCTTGTGACCGTCAGAGTGGCGGTCAGAAGGAAACCGACTTCTTTAACTGCACCGCATTTGGTAATACGGCATTGTTCGTTTCCAAGTGGTTCCAGAAGGGCAGCCTGATTCTGGTGACTGGTAGCATCCAGACCCGAAAATATATCGACAAGCAGGGAAACAACCGCACCGCAACGGAAATCATGGCGAACAAGGTTGATTTCTGCGGTGGCAAGTCTGACAGCAAGCCTTCTGATCGGGCGCAGGATGCACCACAGAACTATTCGCAGGGCAACGCAGATGACTTCTCTGTGATTGACGATTCATCGGATTTGCCATTTTAGGACATAACCCCTGATCGCCTACCTTATATAAGAGTTGCGCTATCTGGCTGTACGGGCGTTTGGAAAGATGAAAGTGTTGATTGCTTGCGAGGAATCGCAGGAGGTATGCAAAGCCTTTCGTGCAAAAGGTCACGAAGCCTATTCCTGCGACATTCAGGAACCGTCAGGCGGGCATCCTGAGTGGCATATTTTCGGTGATGCGCTCAAGGCCATTAAGGGGGGGCAAATCGTTACGATGGACGGCATAACGCATGAAGTTGGCAAGTGGGACTTGCTCATTGCGCACCCGCCTTGTACACACTTGGCTGTTTCTGGCGCACGGTGGTTCACGGAGGGGAAAAAGCCTCTCAGCTTGCGCTTTGAAGCAGCTGCGTTTTTTATGAAGTTTGTGGAAGCAGATATTCCGCGAATTGCCATTGAAAACCCGGTGTGTGTAATGTCTACGTTATATAGAAAGCCGGACCAGATTATCAATCCCTGGCAATTTGGACACCCGGAGCAAAAAAAGACCTGTTTGTGGTTAAAAAATCTTCCCAGGCTAACCGAAACCGACAATGTATATGAAGACATGATGTCTCTTTCAGTTAAAGAAAGAACCAGGATATGGCAGCTTGGAAGTGGCCATGCAAAAGAAAGAAGTAAAACTTATCCTGGCATTGCAAAAGCTATGGCAGATACTTGGGGTTGATAGAATGATTACTTGTTGTCTCAACTGCACATCACGCCACCAAGCTTGCCACGACACTTGCGAGAAGTACAAGGCAGAGAAGAAAGACTTCGAGGAACGCAAGGCATTCGTGTATGAGCTGAACCACAGCCAGAGCGTGTACCACCGTGATTACGAGGACAAGCACCGGGAACGTGGCAAGAAGCGGTTTCTCGGAAGTGAATTTAGAGGTGAACGAGGATGAGCAAAAGAAAGTATAAGCCGGGCGGTTACATTATTTCACTTGATGACTTGATGAAGCAGGAGCTTGTTTACTGCGCCGGAAAACTTGTTCACAAAGGCTGGTTTGGTAGCTGGCAACTGCGATATGCAAATAGCGAACTTGCTCGACTGCGTATCAGAGAAGCCAAAAAAATAGAGGACAACGTATGAACACCGGCAAGCAGTTTGAAACAGACTTCAAAGCATCCGTTCCACCCGATGCGTGGTGCTACCGCCTGAAAGACAGTGCCGCCACCTATTACGGCGGCAACGAGAACCTGTCCTTTTCTATTGACAACATCTGCGATTTCCTTGTGTACCGTTACCCGATGAACCACCTGTTTGAGCTGAAAACCATTGAAACGCCCTCTATCCCTCTGGAAAAGGTGTTTGGCAAGTACGACAAGGCAAAGTGCAAATACCGCAAAGAAAAGCACATCACGGACATGGTGGAAGCAATGGGGTACAGCGGTCAGACCGCCCATGTGATAGTCAATTACCGGGCGGTCAACCGCACCTTTGCAATCCCTGCCAACAAGGTTCTGGCGTTCCGCTACAACGAGAGCCGCAAGAGCATCCCTTGGCAGTGGGCAGAGCAAGAGGGGATAGAGGTCAAGGCGAAAAGACTGCGTGTCCATTGGCGGTATGACGTGGATGGACTGCTAAAGAGATTGGAGAAAAAGAATGAGATTCGATGATGTTGAGGTTGAGATTTGCGACCGATGCGGAGAGTGCTTTTCGTGGCACGGCGAAGTGAACGGAATCCGAAAAGTGAAAATCAAAGAACGCGGCTATGAATGTTCGCCGGACAGGTCGTTCGTTCTTTGCCCTTCTTGCATGGAAAAGCTGAACGACTGGCTGAAAGGAGAACGAAAATGAGCAATCATCGTTTTATGTGTCTTGTGATTACAATTCTGGCACTGTCACTTACACTGTTATTTACATCTTGTAGTTTAACATCTGCTGATGCTGAAACTAAAACTGAAACTGCTGACAATCCTTGCTATCATGTTACAGTCTATTCCCCGGAGATCGACCATGCGGGAAACGGCAGCGAACGGCATCCGAAGTATACCATCACCGTGGAGGAATTCGGTGAGCTGCTGCCTGACCCGAAGCTATCTGCTGAGCGTGAGTATCAGCTACTCCGCATCCCTCTGGAAGATGGACGTTTTGAGTTGGTGTCTACATCGTTGGTTGAAATTGAATACTACTAAGAGAGGTCAAATTGTGCAAAAGAAAGTTTCAGACATTCTCCCCAAGACGGAAATCTTGGCGCAGTTGGCAGAAGAAGCATCCGAACTGGCGCAGGCTGCGTTGAAGCTGCGCCGGGCGCTGGATGGAACGAACCCGACACCGAAGAGCGTTGAGGAATGTTTAGAAAATATACAAGAAGAAATGGCGGATGTTTTTGTCTGCCTAACCATGTTTGGCAAGTCCGCCGAAAGAGACGGAATCTTGATTTATAACAGGTACATGGAAAAGATTATCAAAATCGAAAATGAAAAAGAAGCCCGCTGGATTTCTCGCCTTGAAGCAAAGGAGCAGTCAGATGAATAAGCATGGAAACCGCCCCTCGTCTGGCAAACAGGCAATGTCAGCCAACCTCCGCAAAATCGCGCGGCAAAACCAGTTGTACGGCTTTCGCATGGCTCTGGATGGCATCGCCGCAACATGGGGCGCACTGATTCAGAACCTTCGATGCGATGCGGACCTGACCGATGAACAGGTGCAGAAAATTATCCGTATCGGTGACAGGTATTGGGAGATGGTCGGTAGGTTCAAAGAAGAGAACATGACCCCTGACGAGTTTGCAGATTACATCACCGCAAAGTCAGAACAGGTCGAAAAAGAGCTGAGAGAAAGGTGGAGCTAATGGCACTGTTGAATAGCAAAGAAGTTGACGATACGCTATCCATGAGGATAAGTGATGATATTCGGATGAACATAAAATTCTCTTGCGATTTGTGTGGAACGGATATAGATGTCCTAGACACTCGATTTGCAACGATCACAGCAAATAAAGTATGGAACAAAATTATTCCTGAATGCCCGATTTGTGGAAAGAAAATGACTATTAACAGTTGGGAGGCATTCTGAAATGTTTAAGTTTGCAACTCGCTGGCTGGTCTGCCTAGTCCTGCTGGCGGTGGTGGTTCAGTCCGAACGGACAATCAAGGACATGGCAGACAACCTGTTTGAGAAACGGCAGGCAATGCTTGTCTGGCTGTTCGTCAACGTGTGTCTGGTCGTTTGTACGGCTGTTGTGATGGGGTGGAGGTAAGTATGGAAATTCGTGGAGAGCATAGCAAGAAGAGAGTTCGTTTTGATTCGCTAAAAGAAGGAGAGCCGTTTTACTACAACGGCGAACTTCTTATGAAGACAAGCGAGGTTACTGACAATTCCGGCTTTTACGGTGGCACTACATATAACTGTGTGTCGCTCCGTCACGGTAGGATTATGGAATGCCATGATGATACAATGGTCGGCATTGCAAAGGTTCATATCGAAAAGGAGTACTGATGGACAATGAACTTTACTGCCCGATGAAGCTAACCAGCAATCCGCTTGGTCGGTGCATCTGTGAGAAAGAAAAGTGCGCTTGGTGGCGGCAGTTGGACAACTGCTGCTCTATCTGGTGGATTGCAACCGAGCTGGATAAAATCGAAACGAAGATGAAGAGGTGAGAGTATGAACGAGTGGATTAGCGTAAACGATTCGCAACCGAAAAAAGATGGAATCTACTTTGTTGTATACAAATTTTGGAGTTTGGACGATTGTGTTTCAACAAGAGAATTTAGAGGCGGTGAGTGGAGAGAAGAAGTTGGCCGTGAAGAGGTTAGGTTCTGGATGCCGATTCCAAAACTGCCAAAGGAGGCCTGACACATGGCAACACCCCAGAAGCGTGGTCGTGGCAGACCGCCGCTGACCGAAGCTGAAAAGAAAAAGCGTGAGAAGCGAGCGCAAAAGGCGAAAGAGCAAGCCGCTGCGAAGCGTGAGAAAGAGCGAGAGAAGAAGCGGATACAGAACCTCAACAAGAACAAGAGCATCCGATCACAGGTCAGTAAGAAGGTAAAGGAGCAGCAGGCGTTGGCTATCGAGAAGCTAAAGATGATGAACACAGGAGATTTGCAGTCAAGAATCGGCGATGAAGAAGACAAGAAACTTGTCGGCATGATTGCGGCAAAGTACTTTGGTGACCTTCCGAGCGTGGATATGAACAACCCCATTGAAGTGCAGCAACGCCTTGATTTTTTCTTTGACGCTTGCATCGAAGCCAGAATATCCCCCGTGGTGGAATGGATTGCACTAGTTCTGGGCATCGAATGGCCTAGCCTGAGACAGATTATGACAGGCAAACGCCGTGACGACAGCTTGCAGCAGAAGTACATCCTGAAGCTGATTCTGCAAATGCAGTCCATGTGGGCGTACAACGGTATGTATGGTCAGGAGAACCCAGCAGAGTGGATTTTCCGAGCCAAGAACTACTTCGGTATGCGTGACAACGTGGAAGTCACCGTTGCGCCGCCTGAACAACCGTTGGGCGATGCCCAGAGCGCAGAACAGCTCGCCCAGAAGTACCAGACGGCTTTGCCGAAGGGGATTGACGTGGAGTACAGAGAGGTGGTGGAACATGACTAACGGCGATTTCATTCGCTCCATGACGGACGAGGACATCAGGGAAAACCTGACACCGGGCATTTGCGAGCTTATTAAGCATAGAGACCCGGAGCGTTGCCAAAACCGAGAGCATTGCTTTCATTGCGTCAAGGACTGGCTGAAAGAGGAAAACAAAATCATGGTGAGGGCTGACCAATGGGAAAAAGAATCAAAGCTCAGTGAACGGAAGGCTGAAAAAATGAACTATGGGTATGCTCGTGTGAGTTCATCCGACCAAAACGAAGCGCGGCAAATAATCGCATTAAAAGAAGCCGGAATTGAAGAAAAAAGTATCTATGTAGATAAGCAGTCCGGCAAAAATTTCGACCGCCCTGCATGGAAACGGATGAAAAGAAAAATAAAGAAGGGCGATGTTCTTTTTATTAAAAGTCTTGACCGAATGGGACGAGATTACATAGATGTACAGGAACAGTGGCGGCAGCTAAACAAAGTAAAGGGCGTTGACATTGTAATATTGGATATGCCGTTGTTAGACACACGAGCAGACAAAAATCTTGTGGGAACACTTATCAGCGACATTGTGCTACAGCTTTTAGCTTTTGTTGCACAAACAGAACGAGAAAACATTAAGCAACGTCAACGCGAGGGTATCGATGCTGCAATGGCTCGTGGGGTTAGGTTCGGTCGTCCAAAGAGAGAATTGCCAGATGGGTTTGAAGAAGCGTTCCAAGCGTATCTAAATGGAAAAATTGCAGGAACAGAAGCGGCAAAGAAATGCGGACTTCCTTATGGAACATTCTACACATACGCAAGGCAAAGGATTCCTGCTGGCGTGAAAATTCCAAAGCTACAGCCAAAAGAAAATCCGAAACCAAGAAAATTAAAAAAACCTGAACATTTTGATGAAGTATATTTTTCGTGGATAAATGGTGGAATGACAATGGAAGAAGCCGCAATGCTATTAGGAATTACAGAAAAGCGTTTTTATAGGCTTACGGAAGCGGAGGGATAAACATGACAGAGTGCCCAACTTGTGGTTCAAAAATGATTTTTCGCCACGACTACACGCAAAAATTCAGACATAACGGAAAATGTGTAACGTTAAAAAATTTAAGCGGATGGTATTGCAATGAATGCAAAGAAATTATCTATTCAGGAGAGGAAGCAAAACGAATTGAAAGAACTGTTCTTGAAAGAACAAAGAACGTTGATTGACTTCTCCGACCCCTGCCTACGCACGTTCCTGCCTGTTCTCTTGCAAGACCACACGACAGGAAAGAACATCATCTGGGCGACAGACCCGCCGCCTGAGCTTGGTGTTGGCTTTGCGGATGAAATCACGCTGGAACAGTTGGATAAAGTTCAGCTTGTCCCTCGTGTGCAGAAACGGCTGGCAGACCAGAAGAAACGCACCAGCAAAAAGGCAGAGGTTTTTACTCCAACATGGGTCTGCAAGAAGATGGCGGACGTTGCCGAAAACGACCTGAAGGGCGAGGATTGGAAGGACTACATAAACAAGACCTGCCTTGAAGTCACCTGCGGAGAAGCGCCGTTTCTTACAAGCAGATACGACACCACCACAGGGCAGATAATTGCCGTGCCGGATAGAATAGGTCTGCTGGATAAGAAGCTGAAAGTCCTTTCGGAACGGTTCCATGACTATGACGCATGGATGAGCTGGGCAATCGATGCCTACACATCGACATACGGCTATGAGTGGCAGGGGGACAATCTCTTGCTGGCACGGTGCAACTTGTTTCTAACATTGATTGAAAATTTCAGGTATCGGTTTGATGCAAAACGGCTTGAAATTAGCTGTATGCCTGCGTTTCTTGATTGCATTGCAGACACCATCTCATGGAACATCTGGCAGATGGATGGTCTGAAAAAGACCGTACCCGGCACGGACATTCCGTGCAAAATCAAAGACTGGAAAGCCAACAAAGAAATCTTGTTCAAGGATGTTGGGGAGGACGAATGAAATGAGAACAAACGGACAACTTTGCAAATGTGACAGATGCGGAATGACGCATTTCGTAAAACTTTTGAAAACTGGCGATACGGACGGAGGATTCAATCACTGGGAAAAATTTGAAGAAGCAGCCGGATGGGGAAATGTTGACGGAATGCTTGTTTGTCCTTACTGCTACAACCAATATAAATATTTACTCCGTCAGTATAAATCGCAAAAAATCACGCATTTTTCTTTTGAGTGTTGCGGAAATTGCAATGAATGCCAGAAGGAAAATTGCGTAAACAGGCTGGATGCGGAGGATAACTAATGCAAACTGACAGAGGAATCTACCACAAGCGAGTATGTGACCGCTGCGGAGCGGTTCTGGACGGCAAGATGATGAACCCTGACGAATACTTCAAGGACTGGGCGTGGCGCAGGGACACAGGTGACCTGTGCCCGGAGTGCTATGCGGAGTATAAGCGAGTGATTGGGCGGTTCAACAGGGGAAAGAGAGGGCAAAGATAATGGACATTTACTGCACCACCGAACATTGCTCTTGCATGGGAATCAAACAGTTCTCTGCTGGCAAGGCTATCCGATGCACGGCAGAATCCTGTAAAAACAAATCTGAGCCGTCCTGTGGCTCTTGCAAACAGAGGGCGTGTGCGTGAACGACCAGTCAGAACACGTTGCAGACTTCGTGTGGGATGAACGTGGATGCAAAGAATGGGAGAAAAGGGAAAATGGGTAATATCATAGACGGGATGATAGTGGTTTTAGCATCTTTCATGGTCGGAACGATTGTATGCGGAATGGTGTTTCTTGTTGAGAACATTATTATATGGAATGGCTTTTTGCGAGAAATTTCCGGTGAAAAGCAAAAGATTCTCGCAGATGCGGTTCTCCACATCATCATTTTTTCGATTGGTTTTGGGTTCTTGTATGCGATGTACAAAGCGGGGGTGTAAAAATGAGCTATGATATTTCACTTTGCGACCCTGTAACGCATAAACCGCTCAAAGCAGATAGTACGCATTTTATCGCTGGTGGTATGCGCGCTATGGGCGGAACGAAAGAACTGTGGCTCAACGTCACCTATAATTACGGTCACTTCTATTATCAACCGGAAGTGTTTGGTGAGAACGGCATCCGCTCCATCTATGGCAAAACAGGCGCAGAAAGCATCCCGATGCTGGAAAAGGCGATTGCCGCACTAGGTGACGATGTAGACGATAGCGACTACTGGCACGCCACAGAGGGCAACGCCAAACGCGCTTTGTATGGTTTGCTGGCGTTTGCAAAGATGCGGCCTGACGGTGTGTGGGAGGGCGATTGAGTGAATAGCACGATATGGCATTCGGCAAGCGAACCACCGAAAGAACGAACGGCACCTTTGTTGCTTGCGGCTAAGACAACGTGGCGTGATGGTAATGGAAAAATGTTGCAAGGCCTCTCGCCGACAGCGTACTTTCTTGGCTGTTACGCAGACGGTCAGTTTTGGGACGAGATAGGCGAGAGACTGCCGGAAGATGTGACGGTGACGTATTGGATGGCGTTTCCGATGGTGTAGGAGGGCTTATGGAAAACAATATCGTTATTACGCAAGATATGATTGACTCGTTTACGGCTGCCATGCGAGAAGCGTACAGAGTATACGGAGATGATGAGGAGCGTGTGCATGGCGTGATGGATGGCATTATGTGCGATACCTTAGATAGGCTTGGCTTTACAGAAGGCGTGGAAATCTTTAACGAAGCACCGAAATGGTATGCGTAAGGAGCAGTAAACATGACGAACAAGAAGTTTGGCATCATCATTATGGACTTGAGCCTTTTCGACTTTGGGCCGAAGCCGCCTTGCGGGTACATCAAGGCAAAACATATCCGCCCAGTATACGGCAAAGGCACAAGGCCTATCAAGGCGCATAAGCGAATCACGAGAACAAGAGAGGGATTCAAGAAATGACGCTTGACGAAAAAATTGTGGTGTCCGCTTACACTGGATATTTGATGTGTGACTTTAACGAAGTTCACAGGTACATTGAAAATCTGCTAGGCAGACCTGTATTTACACATGAGCTTGCGCTCGGCATGATTCAGGATGAAATCAGGGAGAAATCCAAAGATGATTTTCTGAAAATTTGTGCGGACAAGGAAGTCCGTCTTGGCTTGAAGAAAGGGTAAAAAATGGAAGAACTTAAAAGATGCCCGTTCTGCGGTGCAAAGCCGCCCAAAATAGAATTGATTCGTCCGTTTGGATACGGTATGACTTATTTTGTAATATGCAATAGTTGCGGAGTGGAGACATCCGATGAGATTAGCGAAGAAAAAGCTATCGAAGCATGGAACAAACGCTACAAAGAGGATTAAATATGGAGCAGGAACACAAGCCGAGAACATCAATGATTCTTCTGTTGGAACACGTTCATGCGATGGACGAATTGACGGACGAGGAATTTGGAGCGTTCGTCCGCAACTATGCACAATACGTTGAGACTGGACTTGAGCCAGCATACGACAACGACCGTGCTATGCGGATGCTCTGGAAAGTCGTAAAGGCGTTTGATGATATGAATGCACAGAAAAGACAGGAGCGAATCGAGAAAAACAAACGGAGTGCAAATAAGCGTTGGAACGATGAAAAATGCAAGTGCATACAAACGCATACAAATGATGCAAACGCATACACTGGTATGCAAAATATGCAAATAGATGCGAACGATGCCTTATCTGTATCTGATTCTGTATCAGAATCTGATAAAAAAGAAAAATGTGAAAAGAAAAATACCAACGAAGTCAAACGCTTCAAGGCACCGACTATCGAGCAATCCAAAGCCTACTTTTCCGAAAAGGGCTACACGGAACTTGAAGCAGAGCGGTTTGTTGACCACTTCGCGGCAAATGGCTGGAAGGTCGGCAAGTCGCCTATGAAAGACTGGAAAGCTGCTGCACGGAACTGGATGCGAAACGTAAAGGACTGGAACGGTGGCTATCAGCAGACGATGGCTGAATTGCCTGACGAGGGAGACTTTCTGCGGTGAATATTGAAAATCAGACCCAATACGTCCTGCTGGGAGCAGTCCTCACGTTCTCGGAATACGCCGATGTGCTGCAAGACCTTAAAATCGACGATTTTTGCCCAGAACTGCGTGATACATTCGCTGCCATTCGTGGTTATTGGGAACACAACGACAAATGGAACCCGGTAGAAGTCATGGGGCGGTACGATAACTGCAAGAAAGCAATGGGTGAATGTCTGGATGCCTTCGGCGCAGAGTTCATCCGAAACGTCACCCATGATATGATGCTTGGATGGGCTGGAATCGTCAAGGAACAGGCAGCGTTGTCCAGAGCCAGAGAGATTGCGTTCAAAATCGTTGATGGCTCGACCAGATACGCAGATCTGACAGGCATCTATGAGCAGCTAGGCGAAGCTATCAATCTACACAACGAGAGAAGCGATTTCATCCCGATGTGCGATGGTATAGACAACTACATCCGCAGACTGGATGATAAGCCGGAGTATATCAGCACAGGGCTTAAAGCGCTAGACAACAACTTGCATCTTGTTCCGGGCAACTTCGTTGTGATCGGCGGCAGACCGTCTGCCGGTAAGACTGCTCTATCCCTGCAACTTGCCTGTGAAATAGCCAAAAGCGGACGCAAGGTGGCATATTTCAGCCTAGAGACAGACCCGGATACGCTCTATGCTCGTATCATCGCAAACCAGCTAGGCGTACCGCTTCACGCGGTCAAAAACAAGACCGTCAGCATTAACGAGCTTGACCGACTGGCAGCCATCAAGAAATACCCGCTGTACGTCCGCTCCGCTGCTGGTAAGGGCGTTGGATGGATTAGAACGCAGTCCATCAGGATGCAGGCAAAAGTGGTATTCATCGACTATTTGCAGCTTATCCATCAAGCCGGAGCGAAAGACCGATACAGCGCCGTCACGGAAATCAGTATGGCGCTGCACGAGTTCGCACAGTCCACAGGAACACTGGTGATAGCTCTTGCGCAACTCAATCGAGAGACAGCAAGAACAGGCATTCCACCGACTGCCGCAGACCTGCGAGAGAGCGGACAGATTGAACAGGACGCAGATGCAATCATTCTGCTGGCACAGAACGTGACCACGAAAAAGAGGCCAGAGCAACATTATCACTTTGCGCTTGAAAAGAACAAAGAGGGCAACGTAGGGTCACTGGACATCACGTTCCAGATGGAAACACAGCAGTTCAAAGAATGCGTGTGGATGTAATGAGAGGAGAATAAACATGAAATACCGCAAGAAACCAGTTGTTATCGAAGCATTCAAGCTCAATGCACGAGGACTTGTTGGAGCAGATTGGTTCTGGGATGCAGTAAGTAGCAATGATATTATCACGCATGACTTCGGAAAGTTTTACGATGGACCTGCGTGGTGCGAGATTAAAACGCTTGAAGGGACTATGATTGCGAGGACTGGCGATTATATCATTCGTGGCGTAAATGGCGAAATCTACCCGTGTAAACCTGACATTTTCGAGAAAACATACGAAGCGATTGAGCGATAGTAGCCTAGCATCGCTTCTGTGTTCGTATCATCCCAGTAGAATAGGCAAGAAAAACAGATAACAGGGTCAGGGCGATAAAGTTACCGTCTGAACCCCATAAATATTTTTTGTCAATGAAATAACAGGCGCAAAAGAGCTACCAGCGGTGGTGGCTCTTTTCGTTTTTTTGTCAACTCCACGAGAAAGCCTATTTTAAGGCGTTTTGTGTGTTAGACGATAACTTTATCGACTTCATCGCAAAAACACGCCACAGACGCTCTCAGGCGGCTCTCTGTTGATGCTGATGGTATATCTCAAACTAGACCATGCAATCAGACCGATGCAGGAGCGTAGAGAACGGCTTTTCAGTGTCAGACGTAAAAGTTATCGGGTCAATCAGAAAAGCACGGCAGACAGGCTCTTACACGCCTTTCCCGCGATGATAGCAGCCGGATGAGCGGATGATAGCGACTATTCGTCTAATCGCAGGGCAGATTGAGACGAAAGCGAAGAATGACTGTGACTATCGGAAAGATGCGTTTGAATGCAAATGAATGCACTTGTATGCGTTTGCATCCAATCTTCCCCCCTTTCTTCCCCCTCTTTCCCCTACAACCTCTATTACCCCCTATAATCC